>Ga0256842_1000011_pt1 | contig 160928 bp, 180 predicted proteins | sample 4559240metaG_FD_185973 | JGI IMG/M metagenome (GOLD analysis project Ga0256842, IMG submission 185973) | Hydrothermal vent microbial communities from Guaymas Basin, Mexico - 4559-240 | ecosystem: Environmental > Aquatic > Marine > Hydrothermal vents | place: Mexico: Guaymas Basin | collected... | reverse complement strand
GAAAATAATTAGAAAACTCTTCAGAAAGAGACAACTTATGTTTAGGCATGCAATTAACTCTAAAAGAGAAGCGAAATTATAGTTGGAGTTGTTAAGGGATAAGAGCGACGTAGATAAAGTGGCCTCATAAAAAACAGAAATCGAAAATATGCCCGGTAGCTAACGCGGTCTTTCATCGAAAGCGAACGCTCACTCAAGACCGCTGACCCTACCGGGATTGTGCCATGTCGGGGTTGCCCCGGATTCATCGACGGCCTATACCTAACTCCTCCGGGGACCAATCGACATGGCTTACTTTGTCGCCCCAAGATCGCAGGAGGCTTCATCGAGTGCAAAGCACACTCCACCCCCTCCCCGACTTGGGGCAGTATAGTGTATATACTTAGGGACTATTTAACGTTGTGGGAGTGACCCAAAATATATCACGATAATAAATTAAAGTCCAAAATATTAAACTTAGGTGTTCAATAAAATAGTCAAAATTATATTATTCAATATTCTAAGGAGTTCGATGAACAAAAACCTTCGAAACATCCTGAAGGAACTGGGATTATCCAACAGAATTGAGATACTTCGTTTTTTATCGTGTCATCCAGCTAATCTAGTTCAGATTCAAAGACATTTGGCGAGTGTCGGATGTAAAATGTCCGTTGGAGGACTCGCTCGTTGTTTGAATGCTCTAATAGGCTTAGATTTGGTTGAGAAGTTCGGAGATGGCTGTTACAGTGTAACAGGTTTGGGACTTTTAATGCTAGATATAATTCTAAAATTAGATAAAATTTTTAAATATAAAGATGAACTTGTAGATGCTTTAGAGCTTATGGAAGCTCTTCCATCTGAGCTAAAAATAGGTTTAGCAAATCTTTCGAAAGCTAAGGTTGAGCATGACATTTACATTGCAGTTAAAAAAGCCATAGAAGAGGTGTCTAGGGCTGAGAAGTGGGGAAAATACGTTTGCAGAATAATGGAATGCAACGTGTTCAAGATGTTAATAAGAAACTATCTGAGGGGTGTTAAGGATAAAATGATTTCCTCAAGCGACACTTTAAATGACAGAATAGAAATGATAATCCAAAGTATCAAAAGCGAAGGGTTGTCTGAGGATGAGATTAACAAAATCAAGGATAATCTTGAGATAAGGGTCTTGGATCTGCCGTTTCAATTAGGAATAATCGACGGAAGGATTGCATTTTTTCAGATACTAAAACCTGAGAGGACATCGCCCGCTTTCATATCGACAGACAAGGAGTTCGTGGACTGGGCGAACAGGATGTTCGATTACTTCTGGAATATCGCAAAACCCGTCAGAATTCCTTTTGAGAAGGCGTTAGAGCCTGTAAAATAGAATCTTGCGTTCGATCACTTTATTAATAACCTCCCTTTCAGTTTTTCCAGATGCGAGAATAGATATCACCGGCTCGTCCTTATTTATAACTTCTCCAACGTTTGGGATGTCTGCAAAGAAACCGTTTCCAGTTAAATCGGATTTAACTCGAATTTTGCTGTCAGCAAATAGTATAGCTCTGCAAGCGAACCTCCTGGGCTTTGGAACGTCAAAACTCTTGCCTTCACAAGCTCTGACGTGTAGGCTGAAAACGTTGATATCGTAGCTCCATTCGATAGAGTCCAAAGATCCCTGAAATCTCGGATTCAGCTCCAAAACGAACGGCTCATCTGCAAGCACGAAATCCACGCCGATTGAGCCAATGACGTCGAAGAGCTCTGCGACTTCCACAGCCGTTTTCATCAGTCTCACTCTAACATCCCTTTCCAGAATTAGAGGTGTCGCATTCCCACAGTAAATGAAATCCTTGGCGTTCATCTCGCTCCAGCCCACAAGTATCTTGTTTATGGCTACCGGTTTTACGCATCTTTCGGTTGCGATCAGAGAGACCGAGCAGGGCAAACCTTCGATGAACCTCTGGCATAAGTATCCTTCCGGCAGATCCTCCAAACGTTCAGCTAATTTTATACCTAAACCGCCACCACCTCTAACGGGTTTCAGAACGCAAGGAGGATCGCCATTTAGCTCTGGAAACGGAATTCCAGCCCTCTCAAGTGTTCTATAAAACTTCAGCTTGTTGACTATTTTTCCAGCAATCTTGGGATCTACTCCAAGCACTTCGGATCTAACTGGTAGATCTTCACATCCTGAAGCTAAAACGACATTTGCGTTCAAACTCTCCGCTATCTCATCCACGATTCTCGCAAGCTCTCTGTCCTTGACGTTTTCAACCTTCTTAGCTTTCGCGTATAGCTTTAGATCGGCATCCACGAACTTCGTTATGGCGAAAACTTCCCATCCTGCCTTTCTCGCAGATTCTGCGACGTTTCTAACGTTGTGTCCTACAATCACAACTCTTTGCACGTTAAAAGTAATTATTAGGCTAGATAATTATCTTTCCTTTGGTCATTTCGTACCAAAGCGATTGGTTACATACTCGTAAGCTGAATAGGCCGCTACAGCTCCATCTCCACATGCGGTTATAGCCTGTTTCAAAGGGTTGTCACAGCAGTCCCCCGCAGCAAAAACTCCTTCGACATTCGTCCTCTGTCTCTTATCTACCTTTATGTATCCGTATGAGTCCATCTCAACTCCAAGCTTCAATGCTATCTCGGTTTGAGGCTGAATCCCAATGGCTATGAACACACCATCGACTTCGATCTCTTTGATTTCGCCAGTCTGGATGTTCTTTACGATTATCCTCTCAACTTTACTACCTCCCTCTATTCTCTCTACAACAGTATTCCAGAGAACTGGTATTCCTTTGTCAAAGAACTGTTTCTGAAGGGCCTGATCTGCTCTAAAACTCTCCCTCCTGTGTATCACAAAGACATCGCAACCCAAGTCCTTGAGGTAGATCGCATCGGCAAGAGCCGTGTTTCCCCCTCCTATCACCGCAACCTTTTTCCCCCTGAAAAAGAAACCGTCGCAAACGGCGCAGTAACTTACTCCCCTCCCAACGAACTCTTTCTCCCCTTCAATTCCTAGCTCTCTGTGCTTGCCCCCAGTTGCTATTATGATAGCCTTAGCTTTGTATTCACCGGAATCCGCCTTTATCACGAATATATCCCCTTCCCTACGAACATCCTCGACTCTTTCAAGTTTGTGCTCAGCTCCGAACTTCAAAGCCTGATCCTTCATCTTGGAAATCAAATCCAGACCAGTTCCCTCGTAACCGGGATAGTTCTCTATGAACGGGGCGAGAGCAAGCTGGGAAATTCGGGAAGGATCTTCAAAGACGACCGTCTTCAAGCCATATCTCGCAGAATAGATCGCCGCTGTAAGGCCAGCGGGGCCAGCACCTATTATGGCTACATCGAACTCCATATCGATGAAAGGAATCGAGAACAGATATAGTTTGCTAAATCTCTGCAAAAGCTATCAGAAGTTCGAGCAACCTTGTCCTTCTCCCGTTGGAATTCACGAGCTTGTATAGGACGAAATCATCGAAGTAAGCGTTGCGATCGATCCTCAACCTTTTACACACCGAATCGAAATCCTTGCAATCCTTAAGCCTATCTATGATCTTGAAAGCGTTTTTGCCGATCAAAGAGTCAAAGTAGTCCTTGAGCCATCTTCTATCTATTTTGCGGACGAAGAGTTCTCCCTTCCTCGATAACTTATAATAGGTATGATGTTTCCTCACTTCAAAGGCTTTCTTGAACTTCGCCTTGCTCCTCTTTATAGCAGAGCCGGAATCCCTCTCGATTAGCCCCGCTTTGATCAGATCCTCTATGCACGAGTTTATCAGGTCAAGATCTATGCGACTGAGTTTGGACATCATCTTAGCGTAATCCACCTTTGCCCTCTTGAGGTGAAGGAGAATGTAGAGGTGAATCGGGGTCAAATCATTAGACATATTAAATCCTTAGTCCAATCCATTTAAGGTGTTGACGATGATAGAATGGGATGTCGAGAGGTTTAGGAAGATGTTCCCGAACCTCTACTACGAGCTCCAGGGGAGTAGGCTTCCGACGGTGCTTGACCACCTCGAAATTTGCCAGAACGAGGAGGAAGCACTCGAAGTCATAGAGTTCTTCGAGCGCAAGGGTGAGATAACGAAGGAATACGCGAATTTCCTCAAGAAAAATATAAAGCAACTCAGCTACCTCTTCGGAACGAGGAAGAGAGGCGACTATGTGAGGAGGGGTTTGATTGATTGAGATTGGATTGGCTGGGAAGCCGAACGCAGGAAAATCGACTTTCTTCAAAGCCGCAACGCTTGTGGATGTGGCCATAGCCAACTATCCGTTCACGACGATAGAGCCGAATGTCGGAGTTGCGCACGTCAGAGTTAAATGTGTCTGCAGAGAGCTCGGAGTGGAATGCGGGCGGTGTATTGACGGCTGGAGATTCATTCCGATCAAGCTGATAGATGTAGCGGGGTTGGTGCCAGAAGCCCACAAGGGAAGAGGCTTGGGAAACGAATTCTTAGATAATCTTAGGCAAGCTGAAGCGATAATCCACGTAGTCGATGCTTCCGGCTCCACAGATGCCGAAGGAAACGAAGTCGGAATAGGGGAGCACGATCCGGTTGAGGATGTCGAATTCCTGTATAGAGAGTTGGACATGTGGCTGTTCGGAATACTAAAGAGAAATTGGGACAAGATAGCGAGGAGAATCCACTTGGAGAAGAGGGATCCCGTGAAGTTCATAACCGAGCAGTTGGCAGGATTGGGCTTTAAGGAATGGCACGTTAGGGAAGCTTTAAGAGTGATCGGTAAAGGCGTCCACGAGTTCAGCGATGAAGATCTGCTCAAGTTCGCTGTGGAGCTCAGAAAGAGGAGGATGAAGATGGTCATAGCAGCTAACAAGGCAGATAAGGCTCCTGAAGAGTTGCTGAATAGGTTAATGAGACTGAATGAAATCGTAATTCCTACTTCTGCAGTTTTCGAACTGACTTTGAGGACTGCGGCGAAGAACGGATACATCCGCTACCTTCCGGGAGATGAAGATTTCGAAATTCTAAAGCCGTTAAACGAGAAGCAGAAGAGAGCCTTGGAGATGATAAGGGCGTTCATGAAGAAGTTCGGCGGGACGGGTGTTCAGAAAGCTATAAACACGATAGTTTTCGACGTTCTTGGATACATAGTCGTCTATCCGGTTGAGGACGAGAACAAGTTCACCGACACCAAAGGCAACGTCTTGCCGGATGCTATGCTCGTGAAGAAGGGAACGACTGCGAGGGATTTGGCATACATGATCCACACCGAAATAGGAGACAACTTCATCTACGCCGTAGATGCGAAGAGGAAGATGAGGATAAGCGAAGACTACGAGCTAAAACATAACGATGTCATAAAGATCGTTTCTGCTGCTAAGTAGCGATCGCCATCGCCTTCGCTCTTCTTACCCTTCTCAGATGCTCTTCTCCTCTCAGGAACAGAAGTATCACGCAGAAGCTGAAGATTATGAAGGGCTCTACGCCCAAGAAGACGTGATGAAAGCTCTCCATGAAGGCTTCGACCACCGCCACATAAGCTGAAGGCTTTCCGAACATCGCTAAGAACTGCAACTCCATCGGATTGGGCATTCTGTTTCCGAAGTTCGGAATGATCTCGTTGAGCTTTCCGGTGAAAAGAACACCTCCTACAGTCACACCCATCGCCCTCGCCAATGAATTCGAAGTTTGAATGGTTCCGCTTGCCATTCCCGCCTTTTCAGCCGGAACCGAGCTCATCATCACGTTCATCGCTGCCGGCATCAGCAGTCCCATTCCAGACCCCAAAACTACGAATATCGGAGCGAGTTCCCAATAGGTCACATCGACGTCAACTTTGCTCAGCAAAAATAGGCCGGTTGCGAACATCACCGGCCCAACGCACATCGTTATCTTCGGATTTATTCTATCGCTCAGCCTTCCCGCCAATGGGGCGGTAAATATGTTTATGAGAGGAAGGGGAAGAAGCCATATTCCACACTCCTCGGCGTTCAATCCCTTTATTCCTTCTAAGAAGAAAGGAAGAAGGAAGATCGAGGCGGATAATCCCATCGAGACGAAGAACAGCCCTACGATCCCTACTACGAAATTTCTAATTTTGAACAGCCTCAGATCGAGCAGAGGGTGTTCAAACGTTATCTCCCTCATCGCGAAGGCTATTAGGTATGAAATCGCTATTATGAAGCATGCCAAAGTCTTCTCAGAATCCCAACCCCAGTCCTGCCCCTTTATAACTCCGAGCGTGAACGATCCTAAGCCGATCGCGAGCAAAATCAAACCGATCACATCTATCGGTTCCTTGACCTTTTGGCCAAGGGGTGGAAGCAGAATCAAGCCAAGGGTTATCCCCAGCAGACCGATTGGGATGTTTATGTAGAAAATCCAGTGCCAGCTGAGATGTGTGGTTATCCAACCCCCAACGACTGGCCCCAAAGCGAAGGATGATGCGATGAGGATCGACTGAACACCCATCGCCATTCCCCTTTGCCCCGGCGGAAAGAGTTCCGTTATCAGGGCCATACTGTTTCCCATCATTATAGCTCCACCGATCGCTTGGAATATTCTGAAAAGTATGAAAACCCCGATGTTCCAAGAAGTAGCACAGAGATAGCTTCCGAAGGCGAATATAGCCATTCCAGCGGTATATAGCAAGTTTCTCTGAACCATGTCTCCAATTCTACCGAAGGTCGTCAGCAGGACTACAAACGTTATGAGATAAGCCGTAAGCAACCATTGAACGTCCGAAGCTGAAGCTCCGAACTCCTGAGTTATGACTGGTAATGCTACGTTGAGAACGCTCATGTCGAGAACGCACATGAACACACCCATCGCAACCGGTATGAGGCAAAGCCAAGGGTTGCTCCGCTTTGACATGTATCGGTTAATTATAGAAATAGATTTAAGTATTTTCTCATCCATGTTTAGACGATGAAAACCTCCCACAACGCTTTGACCGCAAGAATAATACTTCTCGTTGTAGTATTAACTTTGATTCTTATACTCCCGGTCAAAGCTGATAGCGCGGACATCGAGTTCCACGTAAGCGTCGCTGGGAAGAACACGTTCTATCCCGGAGAATCCTCAACTCTAACGCTTTTGGTTGAAAACTCGGCCACTCTGAAAAATTTTCTGCTGAATCAAAACACATCTGAATCCTTGCCTGTTCTAACAACCGCATACGATGTCAGGGTTAAGCTTGAGCCAGCATACAACGTTCCGATTTCGGTGAAAGATCTCAATCCAAAGGTTTTGGGAAACCTTCCTTCGGGAATCGTGGCAAAGGTGACGTTTAGGATAGAGGTCTTCGAGAACGCGAGCGAAGGAATCTACGAGATTCCCTTGAGGTTCGAGTTCAAAAAGATCGAATATACCGCAACCCAATCCGGCATGATCATCTCATATGTCGATGAAGTCGATACGGAGTTCGTAAAGGTCAAGATAGAGAGAAAAGACTACGACCTCTCGGTCGAATCGAAGAGCTCGCTCGTGGCCGGAAGCGAAGGTATCGTCGAAATAACTCTGAAGAATACCGGAAGGAAGGAGATGAAAGATATAACCGTTTTTATCAACTGCACACCTCCTCTGATGCCAAATCCCAAGGCGAGTTCCTCTTACATCCCAATCCTAAAGCCGGATCAGAGTGCAAAAGTTAGATTTAAGGTGTTCGTGGCGGATTCTGCGTTCAAAGGAGATTATCCGGCAAAGCTCATCGTATCGTTTACGACAGAATCGGACAGACGGATGGTTCTCAGCAAGACGATAGGCTTGGAAATCGAATCCAAGGCAGAGTTCGACGTGAAAGTTATTAAAAGTCTCATAACATCTGCTAAGGTCATTTCGAAGGATACAATGCCGACGAGGGGATTCATAGAACTCAGAATAACGAACGAAGGAGAAGATGTCAACGACGCTTACGCCATCGTAACATTCGACACTCCCCTTCTGAAAGCTGAAAACACACCTTACATTGGTATTCTCAAGCATAATGAGAGTGTAGATCTGCTGTTTTACGTGAAATCCTTCGCTCCGGCCGGTAGATACATGGGACACGTAGTTTTGAAGTTCAAAAAGTTTGGAGATGAAGTAGTTAGTCCCAAGCTCTTCTTTGGAGTGGAGGTAAAAGATGAGCCGGCCATCGCGATAAAATCCGTCAGAGCTCAGAACTTAGCTGTTGGAACGAGCGGAGAGATAGCTCTGAAGCTCGTCGACAAAGCGAAGAACGTTAGGCTCAGTCTGATCTCGGACGATCCTACCATTAAGGTCATGACACCAACAGCATCGGTCGAATCTTCGACTGCGAGGTTCAGAATTGCGGTGAGTGGAGATGCTCTGCCGGGATTGCACCGCCTCTACGTAGTAGAGCGTTTCGATATGGATGACGCGAGAGATCTTATAAGTATAGCGGAGTTCAGCGTCGTCGTTCAATCTAAGCTTGCCAACTTCCGATTGATTGCGGTGAAAAGTGTCGGACTCTATCCCGATTCAACCGGCGATGTTGTAGTCGAAATTCGAAACGCCGGAAACGAAACTGTCTATAACGCCGTCGTAATGCTCGAAGTCTCGCAACCGCTCTCGATTGCCGGAAGTAGTTCGATAGCGAGCTTCATCGGGAAGGAGCAGATAGGAACGTTCTTCGTCGGAACTTTAAAGCCCAACGAAATCGCGGTCGCTAAGTTTAAGGTTACGGTAAACAAGAAGGCGGGAGCGGGATTCTATCCTATAAGCGTTCGGATCAAGTATTATGACAAGGAGGGCTACGCCTACATGTCGGATTCCTTAACGGCATCGGTCGAAGTTAGAGAAAAACCACTTTTAACGCCCTTAACCGTCCTAGCCATTGCACTCGCATCTATTGGAATCGGTATGGCCGTTAAATTCGCGAGGAGGAAGAAATAGAAGAGCTTATATCCCTATTTATTTGAGGAAGTCCTATGAAAGTCGTCGCCGGAACTTCTTCTCCTCTTCTTGCAAAGAGGATAGCCAATGCATTAAACGCAGATTTGGCAAAAACGACGTTTAAGAAGTTTCCGGATGGAGAACTCTACGTAAGAATAGAAGATGTCGATAAAGAGGCTGTAATCGTTCAGAGTATAAACTCGAACGACGATCTCGTTGCTTTGATGCTCATGTTCGATGCGCTTGAAGATGCGGAGATTACTGCAGTTATTCCATACATGGGCTATGCGAGGCAGGATAAGAAGTTCAACGAAGGTGAAGCTGTAAGCATTAGAGCTGTAGCGAAGCTGATCGAAAGTTACGCGAGCAAAGTGATTACCGTGAACATCCACAGCAGAGATGCCGCTGGTTACTTTAAGAAACTTGTTGAAGTGGATGCAATGCCCGTCATTGGCCAGTATTATTCTGGCAAGGATGTAGTCATGGTTTCTCCCGATTTGGGTTCTTACGAGAGGGTGAAGGTTTGTGCTGAGCATGCTGGATGCGAGTTCGACTACTTGGAGAAAACGAGATTGGACGCGGAAACCGTAGAGATCAAGCCGAAGAGCTTAGATGTTAAAGGAAAAAACATCGTGATAGTAGATGACATCATATCGACGGGCGGAACGATGATCGAAGCCACTAAAATGCTGCTAAAAGCCGGAGCAAATAGCGTAGAATGTGCGTGTGTTCATGCAGTCTTAGCCGGAAATGCTTTAAATAGGCTTTACTCTGCCGGAGTAAGGAAAGTCATAGCAACGGACACTATTGAAAAAGCCGTCAGCGTTATAAGCGTCGCCGAAGCGATTGCGGATGTTTTGCGATCTTGAACCTTACACGTCTTTCAACCCGCACGCTAACGTTGAATATTTATTTAGATCACGTAGACATCTCCGTTCTTCGGAGCGTATGCTTCCACGCCGAGCTCTTCCCTTATCCAGTTGGCAAAAGCTTCTGTTTCTTCGCCGTGAACTGTGAAAACGATCTCCGCTCCTCTATCAACGACCTTCCTTACGAGCTCCTTGAGCTGTCTGTCATCTGCATGGGCTGAGAAGTCGTATTGTTCAACGCCCATCCTGAGCTTAACTACTCTGTTGCCCAAGTTGATCAGCCCTTCATCGAGGGCCATCCTACCGTTGGTTCCCTCCACCTGATAGCCCGTAAGCAGGATCTTAGACTTCTCGTCGTTGTATAGCCTTGAGATGTAAAACAGTGCTGGCCCACCGTTGAGCATTCCCGCTGTAGTTACGATCACGCACGGTTCTCTGAGCAAATCTTCTCTCTTTCCCTTCTCAACGGGAATCGCATTCCTTATAGCCCTCCTCAAAGCTTTGGCGCTCTTTATGTAGTCCGGATACCTTTCCAAGATGCTTGCAACCTCTCTGCCCATTCCATCAACGTATGGAGTTATGCCGTATCTCTCCAATATCATCAGAACCTCCTGAGTCCTTCCGACTGCGAAAGCCGGAATTATCACGTGCCCCTTATTGTCTAAGGTTTCGAGAATCGACTCAACGAACGCCCTTTCGAGCTCCTTTCTGTCGGGATGCTCCACTCCGAAATATGTGCTTTCAACTATCAGAATGTCAGTCTCCGGGTAATCGGTATAAGCCGGTTCAAGAAGTCGGGTTTCTTCAAGCTTGATGTCTCCGGTGTAGAGTATGCTCACATCCTTGCTCATGTGAACGCTCGCACTCCCCGGAATGTGTCCGGCGTTGAAAAACGTTATTTCCCAGCCGTTCACGTAGAACGGTTCTTCGTAGTCAACTTCTTCGGTGTTGCTCTCGAATTGTCTGAACTGCCTCTTGGTGTAAGGCGGATTGTGCATGAGGTTCATCGAGTCCTTCAGCAAGAGCAGAGAGAGTTCGAGCGTAGGAGGAGTCATGAACACCTTCGGATCGTAGTCCATCAGATTCGGTGCAACGCCTACATGATCCAGATGACCGTGAGTGATTATGACCGTGTGTGGCATGAGTCCATTGAGGGGAAACTCTGGAGGATCAGACGGCTTAAGCCCGTAATCAAGCATAATGCCGTCTACCATTATTGCGGATCTTCCTACTTCTCTGCAACCTCCGAGGAACTGTATCGTGGTCATTCCTATCGAGGTCTGATCTTGGGAATATATAAATTTCGCATTTTTAAGAGTTAATTTTATAAAATCTTTACAACAACACATTCCGAAATATATAAAACTGAAAACATCTATTATCAGAAATAAATTTAAGGTTCAACGATAATCACCGCATTCTCGGTCTCAAGAACCTCAACGCCTTCTCCACCGACAACCTTTTCTATCTCTATATCGAACCACTCCCTCTTAAGCTCGATCTTCTCTTCACCAACTTTCACTTCGATCGAGTCGCTCTCTACAAACTTCAGCTTCTCCTCGTCGCTGAGCCCGTTTATAGCCTTGACTATTGCTTTCACTTTGTCCTTGAACATCGGGCCGAGAATGTTGAACTTCGGCTTTATCGCCTTAACTCTGAGCTCTATCGTTGGCATCTCTTTTAGAAGTTCAACCTCAGCGTTCAGTGCTCCCGCGATGTCTCTTGTATCAACCTCAATCGGTGCGTAAATCATAATTCTCCTGAGTGGAGCGTTCAGAGCCATACCCCTATCGTGCTTGAACCTCCTAACCGCTGAAACGATCTCTTTTATCAGCTCCCCCCTCTTCTCCGCCTCTTCATCTATAAATCTCTCGTCAGCAACGGGATAGCTCTGCAGATGGACGCTTTCAACCTTTTCTCCAATTCTCTCATGCAGTCTTTGCCAACACTCTTCAGCCAAGAACGGCGTGAAGGGAGCGAGCAACCTCGTAAGGACATTCATCACCGTATAAAGGACGAAGAGAGCGGGTTTCTTCTCATCATCACTGCCGGAGTATAGTCTATTCTTCACGATCTCCAAGTAGTTGTCCGCATACTCATACCAAGTAAAGCTCCTTATAGCCTTCAGAGCCTCCGCGAATCTGTAGTTCTCCATGTGCTCGTCCACCTCCCTCACGAGCTTCATAAGCTTAGATAGGATCCACCTATCCGCATCTCTGAGCAGTTCCATGGCACTCTCATCTGGCTTCTCCTTCACATGGAGCAGGGTGAACCTCAAAATGCTCCAGAACTTCTGCTGGAACCTTGAGGCGGCTATTATTTCCTTCCAGCTAAACGCTACATCATCGCCAACGACACCACTCGCCGCCCACTGTCTCAAAGCGTCAGCCCCATACTTCTCTATGACCTCATGAGGCTCGACGATGTTTCCTAAGCTCTTGCTCATCTTCCTTCCATCTTCTCCAAGAACCATTCCATTTATGACGATCTCTTTCCAAGGGATCTCTCCAACCAAAGCCAGAGATCGCAAGATGGTGTAGAACGCCCAAGTCCTGATTATGTCGTGCCCCTGAGGTCGTAAGCTCGTAGGATAGTCATCTTTCTTCCAATCATCTGGCCAGCCGGTGATTGCAAGAGGAGTTATCGATGAATCCATCCAAGTGTCCAGAACATCGGTCTCTCCCTCGAACTCCGTTCCACCGCACTTTGGACATGGTTCCTTTGGCATGTCCTTCGTCGGATCTACTGGAAGCCACTCCTCCTTAGCAACGATGATCTCACCACACTTCTTGCAATACCAAACTGGAATCGGAGTTGCGAATATCCTCTGTCTACTTATAACCCAGTCCCACTCCATCCCTTCAATCCAGCTCTCCAAACGGGAAAACATGTGCTCGGGAACCCACTTGATCTTTCTCGCCGCTTCAAGTATATTCTCCTTATCCACCTTAACAAACCACTGATCTTCAACTATGATTTCCACTGGCGTCTTGCACCTCCAACAAACACCGACGTTCTGGTCGATCTCCTCCTGCTTTATCAATCTTCCCTCTCTTGCCAGATCCTCCAATATCTTCTCTCTCGCCTCTCTCGTAGTGAGCCCTTTGTATTTGCCAGCCAATTCGTTCAGCCTTCCATCCTTGCCGAGAACAGCTCTCAGCTGTAGATTGTGCTTCTTCCACCACTTGACATCCTGCTTATCTCCAAACGTGCAGATCATGACGATGCCAGTTCCGAATTCGGGATCGACATCCTCATCTGCAATTATCTCAACTTCGTAGTCGGTAGTGGGCACCTTGACCTTCTTCCCTATTAGATGCCTGTATCGCTCGTCATCGGGATGAACAGCAATCGCAACGCACGCTGGAATGAGCTCGGGACGGGTAGTTGCGATGATGACCGAATCTTCCCCATCCCCAAATCGAATGTAGTTCAACTTTGTCTTTCCCTTCTTGTATTCTATCTCAGCTAGGGCTATCGTGGTCTGACACCTCGGACAGAACACGACGGGATGGTAACCTCTGTAGATCAGCCCCTTGTTGAACATTCTGACAAAAGAGATCTGAGTCTTGCGGTAGTATTCAGGATACATCGTTATGTATTCCTTGCTCCAGTCTATGCTGAATCCAAGCCTCCTCATCGTCCTCTTCATCCTTTCTATGTTCTTCTTCGTGAACTCGACGCAGAGCCTTCTGAACTCCTCCCTCGGCACATCGTTCTTGCTTATGCCATGAATCTCCTCCACCTTAACTTCCGTCGGCAGTCCGTGACAGTCCCAGCCTTGAGGAAACATCACTTCGTAGCCCTTCATCCTCTTGTATCTCGCTATGAAGTCGATGTAACACCAATTGAGCGTATTTCCGATGTGGAATGATCCAGTCGGATATGGCGGAGGAGTATCGATTATGTAGTGAGGTTTTTTGGAGTTCCAATCAAAGTAAAACATTTCGTCTTTCCAAAGCTTAACCCATTTTTCCTCTACTTCCTGAGCCTCATACTCCTTTTCGATCATAGGCTTAAGCTGGGTGATTTGATTAAAATACTTAATTGATTGTCCTGACTCGGTTAATATCCAAATCTTGAATTCCATGTATTCTTGCTAAAGACTGCTATTCCAACGAGCAATCTTTTGTTCCCATTATCTCACGTAATTCCTCAAAACTCCGATATTCTCAATCTCAACTTCAACTACATCTCCACTCCTAAGCTCTCCAACTCCAGCTGGAGTGCCTGTAGCTATAACATCTCCCATCTTCAGGGTCATAACCGACGAAATGAACTCAATCAGCGTCGGAACATCAAATATCAGGTTTGAAGTCGTTGAATTCTGAACGATCTTGCCGTTGACTCTCGTCTGAATTCTCAAATTCGACGCATCCTTAAAGCACGCAACATAAGGGCCAATCGGGGCAAATGTATCGAAAGATTTTGAACGAGTCCACTGTCCATCTTTCCTCTGCAGATCTCTCGCAGTCACGTCGTTGAAGCACGTGTATCCCAAGATGTATTCGAGAGCATCTTCACGAGAAACGTTTTTGCACCTCTTGGCCATCACAACTGCAAGCTCTCCTTCGTAATCAACCCTTTTAGACTGCCTCGGTAACTCTATGAAGTCCTCGTGCCCAATAATAGCTGAAGGTGGCTTGAGAAATATTATCGGCTCCTCCGGAAGCTCCATATTCAGCTCTTCAGCGTGATCCACGTAGTTCAGACCTATGCAGATTATCTTCTCAGGTTTAACGGGAGGAAGAAATTTGACGCTTTCAAATTTCAGACCCTCAAAATCGATTATGCCGTTCTCGATCTCGAAATAACCTTCAAATAACTCCCCATGCGCGATAAACCTTCCGTAGGCAAGCATGAAAAATAGGAGGATGTGGCAAAGATATAACGGTTTTTATTTTTGCTATGCTAACAACCTCTAAAAACCCATAACTCAAGCTTGGAACATGGAAGGTTACATTCTGAACGATAGGTTTAGGAAATTTTTGGGAGTAAACGTGCTCGAATTCAAGCCGGGATTCGCTAAGGTTGAAGGAATCGTTAGAGAGGAATTCACGAACTTCCACGGATCCGCGCATGGGGGTTTTCTGATTTCCCTCGCTGACTTTGCTTTAGGTTTGGCAGCGAACGCCGATGGAGTTAAGAGATTCGCCATTTCGATCGACATGGACTTCATAGCTCCGGCCTTTGTCGGAGACAAGCTCGTAGCGGAGGCTAAGCTTGTGGGTGGTGGAAAGAGAATATCCTTTTACGAGATAAAGATTCTAAGAGGTGATGAAATCATCGCAAATGGGAGGGCGGTAGTCTATTCGAGGGGCGAAAGAATCAAAAGTAACGATTAAACGAAATGCGGGTTGTCTAACTACACTTTTTGACATTCATCTTATCCTGTCGATTCCGAATTTCTTTCTTATCGTTTCTACGGTCTCGTTCTTCTGCGGTATTTCTCCATCTGGCTCGTATCTCGATAGGAGATTGGGAGACCTAACGCCGGTCATTATGGCCATAACCCTGACCATTCCCTCCAACTCATCCTCAATCCTCGCGCCCCATATCACGTTGGCGTTAACGTCAATCTCAAACGTGAGTTCTCTAACAATCTCTTCAGCCTCTTTAATTGTCAGATCGTTTCCTCCAGATATGTGGATCAAAGCTCCCCTAGCTCCTCTGAAATCGACTTCGAGGAGAGGATGGTTTAGGCAATCCCTAACCACATCCTTCGCCTTCGATTGAGATTTCGATTCGCCGACGAGCATAACGGCAACTCCACCGTTTTCCATCACAGCCTTAACATCTGCAAAGTCGATGTTCATGAGAGAAGGACGAGTTATCGTATCCGTTATGCCCTTTATCGTTTCCGCTATGAGCTGATCCATAACGCTGAAAGCCTGCTCGATTGGAAGGTTTGGAACATATTCGAGCAACTTGTTGTTGTCCAAAACCACAACAGTATCGGAATACTTCCTAAGCTCCTCCAAACCTTCAGCAGCCTTCCTAAGCCTTGCCCTCTCAACCAAGAACGGCATGTTGGCCATGCTTATAACTATCGCGCCCTGCTGCTTCGCAACCTCAGCGATAACCGGAGCAGCACCGGTTCCAGTTCCTCCACCCATCCCAGCACAGATGAACACCATGTTAGCATCGCAGAGAAGTTGCTCAAAAACACCTCTCGCCATCTCCGCAGCTTTTCTCCCTATATCTGGATAACCCCCCGCCCCCAAACCTCTCGTTATGCTCCTCCCGATCAGAACCTTCTTATCAGCTTTAGTTATCAGGAGATGTTGCTTGTCTGTGTTGACAGCCACAGTAAGAACTCCATCAACACCTATATTCTTCAGCCTTGTCACGGTGTTGTTTCCAGAACCACCAACACCCACGACAACTATTTTGGGCAGATCTATATCCTTAATTTCCTTATCCTCAATCTTCTCCTTCTGATAATATTCCTGAGCCTTAACTACGAAAGACTTCATGACCATTCCTCCTAAATGTAAGGACGCATATTCTGCTGCTTTTCAATAAGCTTAGCCTTCTCAGCCAAGAGCTTACGAATAGCATCTCTAATAGCCTCACTAACAGAAGCATACTCCCCCATCTGGACAAGAGCCTCCAACATTTCATAATGCTGATCTGTAAGCCTGATCGAGATCTTTCTCATTTCGGCTCACCTAAATATACCGTCTTACATGTGGGTGCCCGTTGACACCCACATGTGGTCAGTTCATGGTTCATTTGTCCGACATTGTCGGACAATAGTCGGACTCCATAATATATAAGCATTTTGGTTTCACTATTATATAGGCACATAAAAGATGAAACCGAAAATACGACAAAAACGAAAATGGATATAAAAGGAGATTCAGAACGAAACGATTCTATGAAATCTTTTGACAAAAAAATAGGTTAGAATAAATATTATCTTAGCATTTTATAAATTGATAACTAATTATCGTTATTATGATCATGTGGTAGATCCCAACCCTTGCTCGGATTTCCTTTAACATATTTTTCAATTAGTTTCTCCTCCAAATCCAAATCGAAGAGATTCGCTAAGCTTAGAACCATGAAAAGGACATCCGTAAGCTCCTCCCTTATGCTAGATAGCTCACGCTTGCGAACAGCTTCAGCAAGCTCACCAACCTCCTCAAACAAAACCGCAAGCAGGAAGAGTGGGCCTGATTTGGAATCTATCTCGTAATACTTTTCTTTGATCAATCTCTGAACATCTTTCAATTCCATAGATCGACTTGGCGGTTAGATTTAAATATCATTTTTGCCCTTTAGGATTGGGATGGCTGAAGAGATTCCCGAAGGTAAATTCACGCACGAATACGTCGTAATAGGTTGCGGTGGGACGGGATTCAGCGTCGTTAGAGAACTCGTTAAAAGAGGCAAAAAGGTTCTTGCCGTGGATATATCAAAAGAGAGAGTAGAGGTTCTTAGAGATGAGAACTACGACGCGATAGTTGGAGATGCGAGGGATGAGTCCATCTACGAGAACTTGGACTTCGATAGAGTTTCGGTGATACTACTGCTAACCTCAGACGTGGAGGTGAACAAAGAGGCTATAGAGATCATAAGGAGGTTCAGCAAGGAAGTGTTCATAATTGCGAGGGCTCCGAGTCCAAAGCTTAAAGAGGAGCTCGAACATGCTGGAGCAGATTTCGTCGTTGTTCCGTCTGAAGCCATAAAGAACGCTGTTATAGATGCGATAAAGAGGATAGATACCTTCAGAAAGCTCAAGAAATTTAGGAAGGTTTTGGAAAGTGCGAAGGGAGGTAAGTTGGGGATATTCACGCACGACAACCCCGATCCCGATGCGATTTCGTCGGCATTCGCTTTGAAAGAGATCGCCAAGAGATTTGGAGTAGAAGCGGATATAATCTATTACGGCGAAATTCTGCATCAGGAGAACAGGGCTATGGTCAATCTGCTTGAGATTCCACTTCTAAGGGGTGACGAGGTAGATCTATCACAATACACGAAATTTGCGCTTGTCGATTGCTCAGCTCCGGGCGTGAATAACTCCATCCCCAAGGATATCAAAATAAACATAGTGATTGACCATCATCCAGCCGAGAATGTCGAAGCTGAATACGTTGATATTAGAACGGACGTTGGAGCTGCTGCGACGATAATGACGGAATACCTCAGGGAGCTAAAAATAGTTCCAAGCAGAATCCTTGCAACAGCTCTGTTCTTCGGAATAAAGAGTGAAACTGACGAATTCAAGAGGAACACGAGGACGGCGGACTTCTACGCCGCAGCGTACCTCTATCCGTTTGTAGATCACGAGATGATAGAGAAGATGGAAGGGCCAGCCATATCCACTGAAACCCTCGATGTGCTTGGAACTGCGATAAAGAACAGACAGATCTACTCAAGCTTTCTAATCAGTTTTGCTGGCTTTATAAATGATAGAGACGCTTTGCCTCAAGCTGCGGACTTCTTGCTTAGGCTTGAGGGTATATCGACAGTCCTCGTTTTTGGAGTCATAAAGGATACCGTCTACCTATCAGCGAGGAACAAGGATGTCAGAATAAATATAGGTGAGGTTCTTAGAAGAGCTTTTGGAGATGTTGGAAGCGCTGGAGGACATGCGCACGCCGCTGGGGGTCAAATTCCTTTAGGAATATTTGGAGACGTTTCGGATAAGGATGCTCTCAGTAAGCTTCTGACCGAAGCTATAAAGAGAAGATTTTTGAGCGCGTTGGGTGTTGAGATCAAAGAATAACGGTTATATATGATAGTTCAGAGCGGGAACGGATGACTGCAAGGATAGAGGATACGTTTGCCGAGGCATTCGATATTAAGGTTTCAAGAATTCTTATTACCGCGTTCGATTATGAGCTCGCTCTTGCATGTGCGAGGGAAACGACGGGCTTCGCGACATCCATAATAATGTGCCCAGCTGAAGCCGGCATAGACAGAATTGCAAAGCCAGAAGAAACGCCGGACGGAAGAGTTGGAGTTTATGCAATGATATGCAATCCCAATGAGGAAAAACTTGAAAAACAGCTTTTAGCGAGGATTGGACAGTGTGTTCTGCCAGCTCCGACTACTGCCGTCTTCGATGGACTACCGAATGCCGAAAAGAAATTCAGAATAGGTTATAAGATAAAGTTCTTCGGAGACGGTTTTGAGGAGGAGATAAAAGTAAATGGAAGGAAATGCTGGAAGATACCGATAATGGAAGGTGACTTCATAATAGAAGACAGTTTCGGCTTCATCGATGGTGTAGCTGGGGGTAACTTCATAATAATGGCAGAAAGTCAAGCTTCAGCTTTGATGGCCGCTAAGGCCGCTGTTGATGCTATATCGAACGTTGAGGGCGTAATAACACCTTTTCCAATAGTTGCTTCGGGTTCTAAAGTGGGATCGAGATACAGATTCCTGAAGGCTTCAACGAACGAGAAATTCTGTCCAAGTTTGAGGGATAGGGTTGAGTCAGAACTGCCAAAGAACATTAAAGGAGTTTATGAGATAGTCATAAACGGGATCAGCTTGGATGTTGTGAAGGATGCAATGAGAGCTGGGATATCCGTAGCCATGAAGGTTCCGGGCGTTGTAAAGATTACCGCGGCAAATTTCGATGGAAAGCTTGGCAAGCATAAGATATGGCTGAATGAATTGTTCGATTGATTTTATAATATGTTTTAAAACATTAACTTTTGAACCGTAAAAAGGTTTATTACGGCTTTTCGCAAAATAATGTTTAGTGGTAGTATGAGGACATTCGATTGGAAATCCTACAAGGATAAGGGGAAGGAAAAGGAAAAGATGAAGGACGAGAAGTCGATTGAGAAGAACCTTGAGGATTTAAAGGAGGAAGCATTAAAGCCCGGAGGTGGGAAAGATCTCAAAGAAATTGCAAAAGAGGTCCTCACTGAAGAAGATTAAGTTCAAGTTCGTTGGAGGTTTCGATATCAAGGAGAAGGAGTTGGAGGTTGAAGAAGGAACGAGGTATTCGGAAGTGCTTTCAAGCTTGGGAATAAACCCCGAAACGGTCGTTTTGGTTAAGGACAACATCCCAATTCCCACTGATGATTTCGTTGAAGAAGGAGAAGTTGTTGTTATGAGGGTTATTTCCGGTGGTTAATTTTTTTATTTTTCGAAAAACTTAAATTTTTAAAAGTATCTAACTGTATATGCGAAGTTTATTTGTGATCTTAGTTTTGGCTATCGTTGTAGCAACAGCGGGCGTAGCTTCAGCTGAGGTTTATAAGTTGCCGAATTTCGACAAACTTACAGAATACGTGTTCGTTTACAACATGACATACTCCAAGAATTTTCCGGAGAGGACAGGAAGTGAAGCGGTCCTATTCTGGAACAAAACTGATCATGCTTATGAATTCAACCTTACGAAACTTGGAGGTTATGAAAAACATACAATCAAGGTAAAACGTGGGGACACTTACATTCTTGAGATCTATGAAGTTGGATTCAGCAGAACCCTGATGAACTTTACATTTCAACCTCATTTGCTTTACATCGACTACCCCCTTTGGATTGGAAAAACTTGGGTTAGATTTGCAACGTTTGAAGGCTCAGCGTGGACGCCCATGGGTGAGATAGCTGTCAAAGGTGTAACGTTCGGTTACGCTAAGGTAGTTGATGAAGAGACGATAAGCGTTGAAGCTGGAAACTTTAAGGCAATGAAGATCAAGACGGTCATGGAGTCTGTATTTACAAGTCCTTTCCCGATGAAGATCAAAACTACCCAGATTCTTTGGCTGACCAAGGATGGTGTATTTGTTAAAAGGGTAATTTACAAGGACAACGAGCTCAGCGAAGTCATAGAGCTCAAGAAGATTGAAAGTCGCTGACGTAGAAACATTCTCCCGAATACACTTTTATAATTTTTTTATCCGTTTCGAGCAGCAGTCCTCCATCTTCATCTATATCGATTGCTTTGCCTTTGTATTCTTCACCAGCAACCTTCACAATGATTTCCCTACCCAAGGTATCTGAAAGCTCCTTCCACCGTTCTCTGATCTTACTCCACTCTCCATCGATCAGCATCTCATAGTATCTGGCGAAATTTCTCAAAACCTTGCCAAGGATCTCTGAGCGATTGAGTGGTTTTCCGTAAACATCCTTCAGCGATATTGCGTAGTCTGGAACTGGATTATTGACGTTTATTCCAATTCCAACGATGATTAGGGGATCTTCAACCTCTCCAGCAAGCTCGCATAGAATTCCGCAAACTTTCTTTCCATCTATTAGAACATCGTTCGTCCACTTCAGCCTTCCCCCAATGGCTTCAGCAACTGCAACACCAGTGGTGAGTGTGAGCTTTGGAATTTCCTCAATCGGCAGGGATTTCGGAAGGGTCAACGAGAAATACAGACCCCCCGGCTCGCTGATCCATGTCCTTCCGAACCTACCCCTCCCAGCGGTTTGTCTTTCAGCTATAACCAAAACTCCCGGCTTATTCAGTTCTTTGGCTTTGACGTTCGTAGAATCCGTGATGTCGTAGTAGTGGATTTCTCTGATAAGATCCCGTAGATCGTAACAGACCTTAGCAACTTCATAGGGTGATAGATCCGGAGATTCGACGAGCTTGTAACCCACCCTCCTCTTAGCGGAGATCTTGTATCCCATCTTTTCGAGCTTTTTGATCATCTTCCAAACAGATGTCCTACTAATTCCTAATTTTTCGGCAATCCTCTGGCCTGATGCCCCTTCTTCGAGCATCCTTATAAGTTTGAGCATCTTTTCGTCGGGGAGGATCATCATGATGCTACGTTAACAAACGACATAATAAAATATTGAGGAATTCTACATCGGTCGATGAAGATCGCCGTGCTTGGTGGAACTGGAAGCTTGGGTAAAGGGCTCGTTCTAAGGCTTGCAAGTTTGGGCTACGATGTTATTGTTGGATCGAGAGATGCCAAGAAGGCCGAATCAAAGGCTGAAGAGTATTGTAAGATCTTGGGAATCGATATAAGGGGTCTGGACAATAGAAGAGCTGCAGCGGAATGTGATATCGCAATAATAACGATCCCTTGGAAGCACGCCTTCGATACGGCAAAGGAGCTTAAGGATGAACTTGCAAAAAAGATTGTGGTTTCTCCTATCGTTCCGATGGAGAAAACTGAAAATGGCTTTATCTATGTAACTCTGCCTGAAGGTTCTGCAGCCGAAAAGCTTGCGTCCATTCTGCCCAATAGCAAGATCGTTTCTGCTTATCATAACATACCAGCTAAGAAGTTTGCGGACTTGAATGCCGAATTCGAGTGGGATGTTGCAGTTTGTGGAGATGATGCTGAGTCGAAGAAGACCGTGATTGAAATTACGAACCGCATAAGGGGTTTGAGAGCTTTGGATGCAGGAAGCTTGAGAAATTCGAGGATAGTCGAAAGCCTTACGCCTCTACTGATTAACATAGCTATAAACAACAAGATGAGGGATTTAGGAATCAAGTTCGTTTAAAATTTGAATTCGAAACCTATAAATGATCGGCAACTCGAAATTTGGGATGATACTTTCAGAAAGTTAGATGAACTTTGGAACAGGCCCAAGGTTGAAACGAGCAAAAGAGATCGGATCGTTAAAGAACTGACACGGGACTATTCATTTAGATTCTTCTCGTAAGTCAATCTTCTCCTTCATATATGAATGCTTTCCTTCCTATGAAGAGAAAAATTGCACCTATTATCCAAAATACTATTGCGAGGAAGATAGCTATTAGGAAAGCAAAGAATGATGCTGGTGATGCTTCAGAATGTGTTGGGCCGTAAAATGCAGCACCTAAGAACATAAATCCAAGAAGAATGATTATGATTCCAACCTATCAACGATATTAATCGCGCAAAATTTACCCTATATTTCCCCATATTCATAATAATGATTATCACAAATATTTAAAGCTTTCGTCTTGCCAAACAGATAGCGTTATTATATTTATCATCCAATTGGCAACCATGAACCAGAAAGAGGCACTGCAAATTTCCAGAGAGGTCGGTGAAGAGGTCAGAAGGGCAGTAGCAAAAATCGCCGGAACGAAGGAGAGTAAAGAAACCATCGGAATTGGAAAGGACGGAACTCCTACAAAGAAGATCGACAAGGTTGCGGAAGATGTTGCAATCTCCATCCTAAAGAACTACGACGTTAGAATCGTAAGCGAAGAAGCAGGAGTTTTGGGTGAGAGCGACATTTACGTCGCTTTGGATCCTATAGACGGAACTTTCAACGCTACAAGGGGTATTCCGATCTACTCGGTTTCTCTCTGCTTCTCGAAAGGTGATTTGGGTTCTGCTTTCTTCGGTTACGTTATGAACTTGGCAACGGGCGATGAATACTACACGATCAACGGCAATGCCTTCAAGAACGGTGAGAAGATCGAAGTTACCAAAACTGAGGATATTTCGGAGTGTGATGCGATATTTTACTATCCCTTTAGGAATTATGGTTTCAAAAGGCTTAGGATTTACGGAAGTGCCGCTCTGGAGCTCTGTTTTGTTGCTGAAGGTGCTATGGACTGCTTCATAGACATAAGAAAAGGTGCAGGCAAGGGATTTCTCAGGATTTACGATGTAGCTGCCGGGCTTCTGATCGCTCAAAACGCCGGAGCCAAGGCTACCGATGTAGAAGGGAACGATTTAAGCGGTAAGAGGTTCACCATGGACGAAAGGATGACGCTGGTAGTTGCGAATCCTAATCTGCATCAGAAGTTGCTGGAGTTGATCAAATGAAAGCCTGCATAGTCCACAAACCCGATTCAGCAAACGTAGCGAGGGAAGTTTTAGAATTCTTAGCGGAGCTAGGAATATCGGCCGAAATACTCGAAGACTGGAGAACAGCGAGGAATTTCGATTTCATAGTCAGCGTCGGTGGAGATGGGACGATTTTAAGGCTCTTGCAGTTCATCGATACTAAAACTCCGCCCATTTTTGGAATAAACACTGGAAAGGTCGGACTGTTAACCCACTGCGATACAGATTTCAGGGAGCATCTGCTCAAGGCAATTGAGGAATTCGAAACTGAGGAGTTCATGAGAATCGAATGTATAGTGGATGGAGAGCGATTGCTCGCTTTGAACGAGATAGCCGTTCTTACGGCTAAGCCGGCGAGGATGATAAACGTTCAAGTCTTCGTTGACGGAACGAAAGTTGAGGACATAAGGTGCGACGGGATGCTTTTCTCAACGCCTATAGGCTCAACTGCTTACGCTTTATCAACGGGTGGACCAATAATAGATCCATCCGTCGAATCGATGTTAATCGTTCCGGTTGCACCCTTCAAATTGGGCTGGAAGCCTTGGGTCGTTCATGCTGACAGGGTTATAGAAGTAGAGGTGGATAGTGAAGCATTCGTCGTTGCGGATGGCCATAAGGTAGTTTCGGCTGGTAAAGAATCGAAGATAGTCTTGAAGAAATCCAATTCACCGGCAGTTTTCTTCAAAGTTGAAAACAGAATAAGCAAGATCGTCGATAAACTGAGGTTGATCCGATAATTCATTCCAAAACCGCATGTCTTGCTTCCAAATCCTTCTCGGTTAGGTTCTTAAGCTTCATAAGCTCGGCAACGAGCCCGTCCAAAAAGATCAGAGCCGTTAGTTCGAACATCGTTCCAAGAGGTGCAATCTTTGCGATCTCGTCGTTCCTTTCGGTTTTGGTCTTTCCCTTCAACAACACAACGATATCGCTCATCTTCGCGAGCGTTGAGTCTTTGTTCTGAGTGATTGCCACAAGCTTCGAACCGATTAGCTCCTTGGCTTTTCTGCTTATGTTAACGACAGAAGTAGTTTCACCAGAGCCAGAGATTGCGATGAGCAGATCTTCCTTCTTTATTCGTGGAGTTACCGTCTCTCCGACAACATAAACGTTGTAGCCTAAATGCATAAGTCTCATCGCAAAAGCCTTCGCAACAAAACCGCTCCTTCCAGCACCCATGACAAATATGCTCCTTGCACCCTCTATAGCATCGATGAGCTCCTGAACCTTCGTCATGTCGAGTTCGTTCTTGATGTTTCTGACGTGTTTCTCAAGTGTATCGAGAAATTTAATGAGCATCTCACCTACCAACTGTAATCCCCCCATATTTTGGATCACCCTCGGATTTTAAATTTATTGAGCTGGGATCAGACGAACATTTAAAAGCTTTTGCTTTCCATCTCTTGAATTCATCTTCAAGATTAAATCGATTTAATAATGTTCTCGAAACGATATACTCCCGCTGAGTCTCTCTAAGAGTTCCAACGATGAGATAACGTTCACCCTCGATTTCTTCCACGACTCCTCGGGCTTCGATCGTTTCACCATCGAAAGCCTGCCCGACGAACGTATGCGTGAAACTCAAAACGGCTTTGATTTTGGGATGATCGACAAAATAGGACGCCGGATAATCGAAGGCGTAGCTCGAATCGACGACCTTCGCAATAACGGTAGCAATACCAAGCTTTTTACCCTTCTTCTCCGGAATCGGAGTAGATTCGTCGTTTCGGACGAACAGTAGATCGAAGTGGATACCATCCAACATCGCTTTGTTGAGCTTCCTCTCCTCGTGAACTCTGAAGATATCGAAAGGTAGCGTTACCTTTCTCCTTTTATATATTCGAATCAAATCGGGTGGCTTAAGTTTTCCACTTCCAAGTCCTTTCGCTATCTTTTTCCGACCCAATTCGAAGTTTTTTCGGCCATAAACGACAAAATCCACATCAGAATCGTCTTCGTTCAAACCTATTAGCCTCGAACCCGTTACACCCATTTTCGGCAATCTGAAGAAATCCGCAACCTTTGCGACGACCTCATCCCTCTTGCAGACCTCCGCCAGCATTTCGTCCGGCTTGTAGATCTCGTCGATTTTGGAATGAGGTATCACGAAGATTCCGTCCTTCTGAAATTCTCTAAATCGATGATACTTTAGTGCCTCACCATGACTGAGCTTTCGGTATCTCTTTCCCCAGCGATCGATTCTGTCTCCGTCATCGCTTGGAACGTATCTGAGCAGGCATTTGACACCATCGCTGTGCTCGTAGCCTACGGCGGAGAAATAGCAGTCCTCAACCCTTACGAAATCCCTCAGCCTTATCATCTCAGCTTCCTTTCGAACATAGCATATATCCTCCTAATATCCTTAGCCTTAGCCCTTTCGCCCTCCCTCTTTAGCAGTTTGCCGTTTATCAGCTTCATCCTCGTGATTCTGAAGAGCAGGTTGTCTATATTCAGTTTTTCTCCGATCTCGAACTCCGTATCGCCGGACGTGAGCATCTTGTAAGGCGTAGTAACTGCTCCCTTGTGCAGGCTGAACTTAACTTCCACCTCTCCAACATCTCTAAGCCAAACCGTTGCGACATCCTTAACTTCCGCAAATTTAGTTCTTTTACCGTCCTTTAGCTCTATAGCTGTGACTTCTCCTATCCTGAAGCCTTCGGCGGTTTCGACAACTATTTCATCTCCCACCTCAACCGTGTCAAACTCCTTGAATACTACGCTCCCCACTCTTGAGATCGCTCCGGTGCTGATTATCGCCTTGACCTTTACCTCCTTCTCTGGCATGTATTGCGTTACGGTTCCACACTCCAAACAGCGGTAAAGCTGTTTATCCTCCCTAATGAGCTCATGCTCCGTCTCATCCTTACACGTATCGCAGTAGAGATATCTCCTCATATCATCGATGCATTGATGTCTGAGTAAATAGACCTTACTGCACTAAAAGTAGGAAAACTCAAATTTCGTTTTGATACTCTTTGTAACCTGTTTTTAAAATTGATTGTATGTCATTAAAGGTTTTTTCAACGCCTTTTCTAATGTCATACTTCGGTTTGAATCCCAAAGACATTATCTTGCTTACATCGTATGCAAACGTTCTTTCTTTGGACTCCCTTGCCTCCTTAAAAGTTATCTTGACGTTTATTCCATTCTTTTTTGCTATCTCTGATACTACATCCGCAAGCTCCTTCACACTTGCAGTGAATCCGCTTCCAGCATTGAAAATCTCTCCTTTGGCTTTGGGTGTTATGATGAGTTTATATATGTCGATCACATCGTCTATGTGGATGAAATCTCTTTTCTGTTTGCCTGTTCCATGAATTACCAATGGTTCACCCGTTAAAGCCCTCAAGATGAAGTTCGTAACGACAGTCCTCCACTTTGGATACGTCCCAACACCATATATATTTGTGAATCTCAATATAATCGTTCCTAAACCGTAGTTGTTGTAGTATCCTTTGCATAACATTTCACAGCTCGCTTTCATAGCTCCGTAATTGTTCAGTGGATTCGGCGGTAAATCTTCTCTTGCTAAGTTTCCATTTATTTCACCGTAAACTGCAGCGCTCGAAGGGTATATGAAATATTCAACGTCATTTTTGATGCTCTGCTCAAGCATGTTTAGAGTTCCCTCAACGTTAATCTTGAATGCAAGCATGGGATTCTTATTGCACGGAACGACACCAGAAATCGCTGCCAAATGATACACGATCTCAGCATCTTTCAGTAGATCTCCAATAAATTCGCGGTCGCATATGTCTCCATGCAACAGCTTAACCCTTCTATCCTTCTTTATAAGTTCGTAATTTTCTCTCTTACCCACCAAAAAGTTGTCAACACCTACAATTTCATATCCCACAAATCTCTCATCTTCCAGCAGTTTGTTTATCAGATAACTTCCAACGTAGCCTGCTGCACCAGTTACAACTATCTTCATTTCTTGATCACCTTCTTCGGTATGAACAGATCTTTATAAGCCTCGATACGATCCTTATACCTCTGCAATTTTTCGACAACCTCAACAAGCGTGTCTTTCATCCTAGGATGCTTTGGCTTTCCCAAAACCTTCACGAACTTGGAGTTATCGAATTTATATTCGCTTTCCTCCTTCTCCTTTCTCGGATTCGGAATGAACTCTATGCCGGGGCTTCTTCCCAGAACCTCTTCAGCAGCTTTGTTTAGTTCTTCAGCCAAATCTTTTATTCTAACATATTCGACGAGCTGATTGTAAACTTTATACTCCCCATCGTTTCCCTCCTTGACTATGTTAACTAGACTCTGACAGGCATCTTCCAAGCTTATGAACGGCTTGATCTGATTTCCCGAGCCGTAAACCGTTAAAGGATGGTCAGCTATTATCATCGCAACCCATCTGTTGAACAACGTGCCGAAGTAGAAGTCTACGTCGAATCTTGTAGCGAGTTTCTCGTCGAGCTTCGTCTCTTCTGTATCTGTTCCATAGACTATGCTCGTCCTGACATCGGTGCAGGGCATCCCGGTTTGGAGGTTCGTCAACCACATGTTAACCGCATCAAATCCTTTGGTTACGTGATAGAAGCTCGTGGCGATGTTTGGAAATGGTAGGATATCTTTGTTTCCGAATTTGTCGATAACCTCAACGAATCCCTCGGGAATATGTAAATTCGGAGCTCCGTAAATTCCGGTGGTCGTAGTCTCTACGAAATGAGTCTTCGTCAAGCCCTCCTCTCTCAAAGCCCAGAGAAGATTTAGAGAACTGAGAACGTTGTTCTTCTGCGTGTAATATGCTTTATCCAAATTTATCTGCGAGTAAGGTGCGGAGGGTTGGGCTGCGAGGTGCAGAACGACATCCGGCTTGAATACTCTTATAACCGTCCTAACGAAATCTCTATCCGTTAGATCTCCATAGACGAAGCTTATATTTTTGAATCCCAGCTCATGGGCTCTCTTCATCCTTTCCTCCATTGTAGCGATCGGAATTATGCTATCTGCTCCAACCTCCTCAACCCATCTCCTCCTTCCAAAGTTGTCGATACCGATTATGCGTTCTTCGGGAAACTCCTTCGCAAGTTTAAGCATCAGAGGCCAGCCTATATAACCGTCGGCACCTGTTACCAATATCGTCATATACACCCAACTCCGTTTGTTATTACTAATAGTGGTAACAATTCATATATGAATTTTTCCCCAAATCTTATAATCTTCCTGAGTCTACGTATGATTGGCATGGACATCGAGAGATTGTTTGAGGAGTTGGGGTTGAGTTTATACCAAGCTAAGGTTTTGACAGCCCTGATACAGTGCGGAGAATCCAAAGCTTCCGATATAAGTCAGCTCAGCGGGGTTCCAAGAGCCAAGGTCTACTCTGTCTTGGATCAGCTTGTCGATATGGGCTTGGTTGATAAGAAGCCGGGAAGACCGATTAGATATAGGGCCAAGACTCCCGAAGAGATAGTGGAGAGGTTAAAGTACAACATAGAGATGGAATATAGGAAGAGATTGAGAAGAATTGAGGAAGTTGGCGACGATCTTATAAAAATCCTAAGAGAACTGTATAAGCCCCTAGAAACGAAATCCAGAGAGTTAATAAAGGTCATTAAAGTTGGAGAACCCTCGGAGAGAGAAACGAGACTTATGTATTTGGAGGCGAGAAGGGAGATTGACATAATTTCAAAGGTCTTCGAATACTATCCTAAGGTTAAAAATGAACTGATATCTGCTGTTAATAGGGGTGTTAACGTTAAGATCCTACTTCTCGGAACAGAGTTTCTGGATGAAAGGAGTAAGAGGGTTCAGGAGGAAATCGTGGATTTGCTTAAGGAGGATTTGAAAGATGTGGAAATAAAATTCAGTAAGACGATTTTGCCTTTAAGAGGAGCTATAATCGATCCCAGTTACGATTATACATCAGGAAAGGCGATATTTGTTGTGGAAGACCCCAGAACACCTTTATACCTGAGAGATGCCGCTGTGACTGAGAATCCAAGTTTGGTTGCTGGAATGAAGAAGTATTTCGATTTGATTTGGAAGTATGAATCGGCGAAATTCAAATAATTCAATCGTTACATTTATCCGATAAGTTGGCAAGTTTAATGCTGATGTCCGATGAGCAAATCGACAAAGCTTTAAGAACGATTGTAAAAGGTGCTGGTATTGTCTTTATTGGATTCGTAGCTGAATATCTGATATCTTTCATTGGAAAAGTCATTATAGCAAGATGGCTTGAAGTTAGCAGTTTTGGTTGTATTGCCATTGGTACTATGATACTGTCTTTTGCTACGATAATTTCACAACTTGGATTGAATTCAGGTATCATCAGATATCTACCGCAGGTAAGGGGTATGGAAGAGAAGAGAGATATAGTTCTTTTTGCATTTCAGGTATCGATTGGATTAAGCTTAATTATATGTGCTATAATTTATTATTTTGCTGAAATTATCTCCGTAACTATCTTTCACAATTCAAATTTAACTGAAATAATAAGGATTTTTGCTTTGATAATTCCCCTCTCGGTCTTTGTAAATATGACAGTATCTGTGTTTATAGGTCTAAAAAATGCTAAGCCAAGAACGATATTACAGAATATAACGATTCCAACAGGGAGACTGATATTTGTATTAATAATGCTTACATTAGGTTTTGGAGCGGTTGGTGTAGCCTATGGTTATTTACTAGCATATTTTGCTGCATTTCTACTTTCTTTGCTGTACATCACAAGAGACACACCTTTCATAAAAGATATTAAAGGATTTTCATATATAAGAAAAGATTTGTTGCTATTTTCATTGCCTCTTATGATATCCACAACAACAGTATATATAATGACAAATACGGATACTTTTATGCTTGGATATCTTATGTCATCCTTTGAAGTCGGAATCTACAATGTGAGCTATAGTCTGGCGACATTTGCACATGTATTTTCGGTTCCTCTGGGAATACTATTTACACCTGTATTTTCAGAAATGCTGCTAAAATATGATAAAAGCTGTGAAAAGATCTACAGAATTGTAACAAAATGGATGATTGTGTTATCCCTACCTGTATTCCTTGTGCTATTTCTGTTTTCAAAACAGGTAATATGCATAACTTTCGGCTCAAAATACTCCGAAGGAGCTATAGCGTTGCAAATCCTTGTACTATGTTTTTTTGTAAATCCATTTTTTGGTCCAACTCTTCAAGCTTTGATTTCAATAGGTGAATCGAAAAAAATAATGTATTTTAACTTAACATCAGCAATTTTAAATGTATTTTTAAACTATACATTAATTCCTATTCTCGGGATTGTTGGAGCTGCTTTGGCTACTGGTATGTCATACGTTATTCTGAATCTATTATATTTATATACACTATATAAATTAACAAATTTAAATCCGTTTTACGCAGCAAGCATAAAACCCTTATTATTTTCAGTTATGTGTGGTGTAGGTTTGTACATACTGATTAATTATATGTGTGTTGGTAATATGTATAAAATTATAATATTTTCTTTATTACTTATAATAACATTATTTCTTTCATTGATCTGTTTTGGTGGTTTTGAGAAGGAGGATTTATCGCTTATCAATTCAATTGAACATAAAACTGGAATAAAATTGGGGTTTATAAAGAAGATAATCGAAAGATATTGTTCCAATTACTGATTTACCACAAAGTTTATGCTAAAAGTTACACTACAAAGCATATGCAGGAACTTGTAAGTATCATAATCTCCACTCATAACAGAGCGGATTTCCTTGAAAAGGCTATAAAAAGTGTATTAAATCAAACTTATAAAAATTATGAAATAATAGTTGTTGATGGAGCATCAAAGGATGATACGAGAGAAAGGGTTAAAAGGATAATACAGGAATATAATGCAGATAAAATAATAAAGTATTTCAGGTTTGAAAAAGATCCGGGAGTTTCAGCTTGTAGAAAAAAAGGTCTTGAATTATCAAAAGGAAAATATATTTTATTTCTGGACGATGATGAGGAACTTTTACCACATGCCCTTGAAACTCTTGTTGGTGTGTTATCTAAATTACCACCTAACATAGGTGCGGTTTCCGCTCGTTATATAGATCAAAATGGACATATATATAGTAAAGCATCGATAGATAAAGGTAGAATAACATATATTGATGTAATTTCTGGAAGAGTAAAAATATATAGAGATTTCATAGGTCTGATTAGAAGAGAGGTATTTGACAAGGTTGATATCGATGAAAGGGCAACGAAAGGTTTTGAAATTTTATATACTCTTGAAATATTAAAACATTACGATAAATATATAATACCGGATATCGTTGCAATATATCATACTGACTCTAAAGGCAGATTGAGCAGTGTAGAAGGACTTTTTAAAAATGCTGAAGAAAGAGCAAAGACCCTTGAGGCTGTATTGGAAAAATATTCTGACGATTGGAAAAAGTATAATCCCAAGATGTATGCACATTACCTGTTTGAAACTGGATTGCATTGGATACTCTGCGGTAAAAGAAGATATGGTAGAAGATATTTATTGGAGTCCCTAAGATACGATTTAAAGTTCCGAACGCTGTTAGTGTACGCGTTGTCATTTATAGGTGTTAAACCTATAAAATGGATAATTATAATTAAGAATAAGAACAAGCTAGGGGGTAATGTATTATGAGTGAATATGTTTCCAAGGTAAAAAGAGAGATACTTAAAAGATACGTTACTGGTAAAGTTGTGCTAGATGTTGGCTGTATAGGAAATGACATCGATATTAATAATTTTGAAAAATCGCTTCACGCATTTATAAGAAAAATAGCTAAAAAGGTGATAGGTTTAGATATTCAAAAAGACAAGATTGAGAAATTAAAAAAGATGGGTTACAACATAATTTATGCGGATGCTCAAAATTTTCAATTGGATGAAAAGTTTGATGTAATTTTTGCCGGAGAGCTTATAGAACATCTAGACTGTCCTGGAAAATTTTTGGAAAATGCAGTGAAACATTTAAAAGATGGTGGTTACATCATTATAACTACACCAAATCCATTCTGTCTAAAGCATGTAATTGGGGCAATAACAAACAGACAGAATTATGTATGCGATGAACACGTTGCATGGTTCGATATAACTGTCCTGAAAAATTTAGCTGAGCGTTACAATTTGGAGATCGTGGATGTGTATTATATTCCTGAGGATCCATTTTATAAACCATCGATAAAAATGCTTATAATTCATATCGTTTCTCGATTTATCTACCTATTTTCGAAAAGATTTGGTGGAGAACATGCAGTTTATATTTTAAGAAAGAATATTCAATCAAAAAAATTATCTACATGAACAAATTTAATATTTGGAAGTTTCTGTACATAATTCATGATCAAATAAAATTTTTCTCTGAAAATGTCATTCTTTAAAGAATGATAGTGCAAAGCCAGGCAAAAGTTACCGTTGTATCTGTATGCAATCTCAATATTTTTAAGCACATTGGTAGTTGGAGTTTTTGCTGTTAGAGATACACAGTTAAATTCTTTAATTCCATTGATTTCAAAGATAAATGGTTTAACTGGCATGAAAATGTTACGATCTCGCTTAATCCAAAATCTATAGCAGTTTTTTATAAATTCGATTCGCGAGCATTGCCTTTCTCTATATTTGAACATTAAATCCTCTAGAAAGATAATCCATTTTTTGATGCCAAATGGTCTATTTTTGGGTGTTGGATAGTAGAGTAGATTTAAGCTACATTCCTTAACAGCTTTAATAGCTTCTTTGGACATGGTGTTACTCGGTGGAACAAACGTTCTGATTTCTACTTCAAAGAGTTCTTCAAGATAGCGCTTTCCTTTAATTATTTTTTCTTTAAGATTCTTACCAGCTACAAACTCTGGCTGTGGATAATATTCGTGGTTATATCCATGCAGCATAATGGATACATTGCCCTTTTTAATTTCCCTTTTAAGAAAGGATACCAGCTCATCGTTTTCTCCTATGGGATACTCCTTTCCAGTATTCCAATATTCCTTTGGTATGTAAGGAGCTTTTCTTGCTTTAACGAACGGTATTACTGCCAAGGATATCGGTATTTTACCCCATAAGTCGCCGTATGCGTTTTTTAGATCTTCAGGAGTCGTGAAATAGCAGGTATCGTCATCTCTTATTGCGAATTTCATCTTCTCACCTTTTGGTTGCGATACCACATTGTGGAATGTTTAAATACCCCCATCAACAATATTGCATCACCACCTACCTTTTCTTTGTGTATCCTATCTACCTTTATCCATAGTGAAGTTCGTAAACCAACTCTAAACTATCCGCAATTCTCTCGGAAAATCTGTCCCACGTATATTCTTCGGCGACCTTTCTTGCATTCTTACCCATTCTCCTTATTTCTGAGGGATTATCGTAGAAGTATTGTATCTTATCCTTTATAGCCTCCGAATCTCTTATCGGTATTATAAAACCGTGCTTACCATCTCTTACGACATCCCTCGCACCCGTGTTTGTTGTGGCTATCACAGGCAAACCAGACGCCATGGCTTCTAAGGTTACTTTTTCAAAACCTTCACACAGCGATGGCATCACAAATACATCTGCCAATTCGTAATAGGGTCTTGGGTCTTGAACTTTGCCAGCTAAAACTATCGACTTATCATTCTTTGCATACTTTTCAACAACATTTCTAACGCTGTCTCTTACGAGTCCGACCAAATACAACTTCGCATCTTTCAGCTTTAACTCAGACCAAGCTTTAAGAAGGTATAATACTCCCTTCAATATTGTCATATCAGCCACAAACAAAACATTAAATCCATCATGCTCATTATCTGATGGTCTAAATCTATTTATATCTACACCCATTCCCAGTATCGTAACTATTTTTTCCTCAGGTATACCGTATTCAATGTACGTTTCCTTAGCAAAGGTTGACAGTGCAAATATGTAGTCTGAAATCTCAAAACTCTCGACATGTTTTCTCATATTTATATCAAATGATCTTTTAATATTAATATTATATTTTTTTGCTTCAGTAACCATTAGCTCTAGATACTTTTCTGGATGGGCAGATGTGCCATAGACAACTGTTGCTATACCTTTTTCCTTCGCTCTGTTTAAGCTTATCACCAATCTAGGCCAAATGTAAAGTATATCACCAGTAATATATTTTGATCCGAATTTATCAAGTAAGTACTCTATCACCTGACGAGCGTTAAACTTCTTGTAGAATCTATTGATAATGTATAAAGCTCTTGCAGTTAAATTACCACCCGGGATTCCATCAACAAAATAACTCTTACTTAAACCTCTTGTATCCGTAAGACCAATGGTTATTATCTTATTTACAAATCCTCTCCTTTCAGCATTTTTAACAGTGTAATACGCTTCATTATTCTTCAAATCTTTTTTATATCCAAAATTTGTGTAGAATATAAAATCAACTTTAAAATTCATCATCTCACCGTTAAATTTTACCTAATCTTTTCAATTCTTTAATTTTTGCTGAAATAATAGTCTTTTCTCGGCTTATTTTAGTGTATAATGGTTTTCTTTGATGAATTTCCGATCTTTCGCTAAATATTTCTGTCAGAACTCTTCCATCTACATCATCGGGGATCGGAATTCCATACACATGTAGTATTGTTGGCATTAGGTCATATATTTGAATTTCACCAATGAATTTTCCATCATCCTTTATGTCTGGTCCGAAGGCTATAAATATCCCATCTCTTGCCCAATTATGGGATCCAACGTATCCATATCTATCTTTCTCAGATTTCCCAAAAATTTTAAAACTTGGTCCTGGCTTTAATTGAAAATCTTCACTTGCTCTAAGAACGATATCGGGAACCTTGCTAATGTATTCACCATTATATATCTCTTCTCTTTTTAAAACTTCTCTAAAGACTTTTTTACCTTTGTATTCGAGTGATTTTAAATCACTTATAAGTTTTTGTCTTAATTTTTCATATTCTGACCCTACCAGCTCTCGATTAATTGAGATACCCCAATTCCGTGAATAATAAGCCATTGATTTTTCATAATCGATTCCATGAAATCTTTTCATATTTGTATTTTTTGAATATTCCTTTCTATCCTTTCTATTTCTTTTAACGAGTCTATTCCTTATTTCAAATGGTAATACTTTTCTCGCAATCAAATAAAGAACTGAAAATATATACATATTTGTTTTCATTTTTAAATAACCTTTTGACGCTAACCATTTATCAATATAAAAGTTTACACTTGGTCTTCTTTCAGCACCATGATCTGATACTATAAAAATATTCCAATCTTCAAAATCTTCTATAATTTTATTTACAAGAGACCATATCTTTGAATAAGCTTTTAATATCAAATTATCATTATCCCAGCAATAATGGTGTAGTATGTCCGTTTCTCCGATCCAATATAATATAAATTCAAAATTTTCTTCTAAAATAATATTTTTAAAAATATCATATTTACATTCTATGAATTCAATAACTTTGTTTGCAATTTCTTCTTGAGATGCTCCTTTCTTCAATTTTAACTCAATAAGCTCACATTCTTTAGGAAAATTACCGAGATATTTGGCATATTTTTTCGGTTCACATAGTGTTATCCTGCTGAACAAGCCTGAATCTATGAAAACACAATTATTAGTTTTTGGTAAAGGATATATTATTCTTGTATTATAAAATAATGATTTTATATTGTAGCTATCAAGAATATCCCATAATTTTGGATGCTTAATACTATCAATCCGCACGAGATTTTCAAAATCATCTACGAAGTCAAATACTCCAGTTTTGCCTGGATTTTTACCAGTAAATAGAGATGGCAGGGCTATTGAAGTTTGTGAGGGAATTGTTGATTTAAATATGGCATAAACACATCTTGAAAATATCTTACGAAATATTGGGATCCTATTCTTCCAAACATTTATCAGCTTAAACGGGACACCATCTAAGCCAATAACCAATACGTTTTTTACCATTGTCCCTGTCACCCCTAGCACATTTTTTGAGATTTTATTATTGTTTTTAATTGTTTTTACATGATCTATTTTTACTAGCTAAGCTCTATTATTTTCTGTTTTCATTCCCTTATTGCCCCCAAATACTGCTCCCACCATATAACGTAATTCAAAACCTTCCATAATAAATACTCATAATTCCAGCCATTTCTATGTCTCTCCCATATCCTCATGACCTTCTCAGCATCGATATAGTCCACCTTTTTTAGCATTTCCTTAGACATATACTGGTCGATTATGTCTTTCGACTCTCTAAACCACTGCTTTATTGGAACATTGAATCCGTGCTTCTTTCTCTTTACTATTTCCCTTGGTAGAATTCTACTTACAGCCTTCTTAAATATGTACTTCTCAACACCGTTCTTTATCTTGTATTTCGAAGGGATGTTAAATGCAAACTCTACAAGCTCGTAATCTAAAAGCGGCTCTCTTGCTTCCAATGCGTTGCCCATGGTCATCTTATCAACCTTCATTAGTAGGTCATCAGGCAACCAATATTTGATGTCGAAGTAGGTCATATTTTTCAGGTAATCCTTAGTGATGAAAGTGCTCTTAACCATATCTCTAATGCCATTCTCCATTTCGTAAGCTAAAACGTTTACGTTGTCGTAACCTTCAAGCCTTGTTACATAGCTATCAACCAAACTACCCTTCGAACTCAAAAACTTCAGATACCTGTAAGCTCGACCTTCGGGACTAACTTTGACAAGTCTCAACGGTTTTAACAGGAAACCGAAGTATCTCAACCACCTATATTTAAGTTCGTTGACGTATCTCTCATAACCGGCAAATATTTCGTCACCTCCTTCCCCGGTCAAAACGACTTTAACCTTTTTTCGAGCAAGTTGCGAAAGTGCATACGTGGGAATCGCTGCCGCATCGGCTATAGGCTCGTCAAAATGCCACACCACCTTTGGCAGTATATCTATGTTGTCGATGTCAATAAAGATTTCATGATGCTCAGTTCCAAACTCTTCAGCTATCAGTCTTGCAAAATTGCTTTCATCGTATTCTTTGCCTATAAATCCAACGGAAAAAGTCTTCACGGGTTCATCCATAAGCTCAGCCATTAAAGCGACGACGGTTGAAGAATCTACACCTCCCGAAAGAAATGCACCGAGCGGAACATCCGAAACTAATCGTCTTTTGACGGATTCTCTCAACATCTTTAGGATCTTCTCTTGAAAATAACTTTCATTACCATTCAATTCATTGATGGTTAGCTCCCAGTACCTTTCCTTCCTAAAACCGTTTTCATCTACCACGATGTAGTGACCGGGTTCCAGTTTCCATATGCCCTTAAAGATTGTGAGGGGTGCAGGGACATACCTCAACGCAAAATACTTCGCCAAAGCTTCCCTATCAACGACTCTTTTTACTGGATACTCAAGTATAGCTTTTATCTCCGAGGCAAAGATTAGCTTTGAATCTACGATCGTGTAGTATAGGGGTTTAACTCCAAGACGATCCCTTACAAGAATTAGCTTCTTCTCACTGGCATCCCATATCGCTATTGCAAACATTCCATTCAACTTTTTTGGAAAATCTAATCCATACTCTTCATAGGCGTGGACAATTACCTCGGTATCGGAGTTTGTGTAAAATCTATGACCTTTACTTTCCAACTCCCTCCTAAGTTCTCTGTAATTGTATATTTCACCATTTTGAATTACTACGATGTCTCCGTTTTCGTTGTAAATCGGCTGTGAACCACCTTCAAGATCGATGATACTCAGCCTACACATACCTATCGAGACCTTTTCATCAACATAATATCCTTCTTCATCGGGCCCTCTATGCTTAATTTTTTCAACCATTCTTTTGATAAGATCCCTATCCTCCAAACCGTAAACTCCCGCTATTCCACACATTCTCTATATACCTCTTCTAATTTGTTCAATATATTTTCCCACGAAAATTTCAAGGCAGTCTTTTTCGCATTCCTCGATAATTTTTTATATAATTTTTCATTATTTAATAGTAATAGTATTTTGTCTCTTAAACTTTCAACGTCTCTTGGCTTCACGATAAAGCCGTTCTTGCCATCCTTCACGACATCGGGTATTCCCGCTAGGTCTGTCGCTATGACAGGTATACCCAAAGCCATAGCTTCAAGAATAACGTTAGGCAAACCTTCACCCTCTATTGCTGGTAACACAAGAATTTTGGCATTTTTTAACTCATCTTGGATTTTATCTGGTGGGATTTTTCCTTTAAATTCACAGTTAACAGAATATTTTGCACATAGCTTCAATAGCCTATCTCTTTCGGGGCCATCACCTACAATTACAAGCTTACTGTTAATTCCGGAAAATGCTTTTATTAGGAACTCCACCCCCTTTCTTGGGATTAAGTTTCCGACAAAGTATACATACTTGCCATTCTGCCGATTGGCGGGAATGTTAACACCATTTCCAACAACCTTTACATTTGCAGAGGGGCAAAAAATTAGAACCTCTTTCCTAATCCTTTCACTTTGGACAAGAACTGGGTATTTCGAATTCTTCATTACTTTACGGATCAACAACCTTTTGAGAAAATTTTTCCTTCCAAAATACCAATCTCCTCCTCTGATCCAACTAAAGTATGGAATACCAGCCAGCTTATTAACGATCAGACCAACGAAACCGCTTGGATAAACCATCATACATTGTAGGATATCTATCTTTTTTTTATATTTTAATATATACATAATAGATAACAAAACAAAACTGAGTGTGCTCAGGAAAGAACTGAGTCTGATATTCGGAATTCTAACAATCGTATACTTTAATGATTTGTTGTCATCACTCTTTTTATATTTTTTTGTAAAAACTATCACTTCATGATTTCTACTAAGCTTTTCTGCCATTCGCATGGTTTGTATTTCCATTCCGCCTATCACATCAGGGGGAAACTCCTTCACCAGTATACCCACTCTCATGCTAGCAGATCTATATTCTCCTCAATCCATTCTACTTCCCTTTTCAATCCATCTTTTAAGCTAACCTTTGGCTTATACCCAAGGATTCTTCTGGCCTTGCTAATATCTGCATAAGTATCCCTTACGTCTCCCTTCTTTGTCTCCTCAAACTTTATCTTTGCTTCCTGTCCGATAATTTGTTCTATCACTTTAATAGCTTCAATTAGCTCAACTCTCGATCCACCGCCGATGTTAAACACACCGACTGCATCGCTTTCGGCAGCCTTGATCGTTGCATCCACTATATCCCCTACGTAAGTGAAGTCACGCGTTTGTTTCCCATCCCCATACACCACAATCTGCCTACCGTCGAGAATTGCTCTTATGAACTTATGAAAGGCCATATCCGGACGCTGTCTTTCGCCATATACAGTAAAATATCTTAAAGAAATTGTCTTTACTCCATAATTCGCTCTGTAAAGCTCACATAGGTTCTCTCCAGCCAATTTAGTAACACCGTAAGGAGAGTGGGGCCTCGGATACATGTCCTCCCTCATCGGCAATTCGTTCACGTTCCCGTAGACCGAGGAGGACGAAGCGTAAACGAACTTTTGAACCCCATACTTCTTACAACCTTCGAGCAATCGTTGAGTGGTGAGGATATTGTTCCTAGTGTATATCTCAAAGTTTTCACCCCAACTGGCTCTAACCCCAGCTTGAGCGGCCAGATGAAAAACGATGTCCACGTTCTTCAAAATATCTATATCCATCTCAAGTATATCTTTCTCAATGAACTCTATCTGATCGACAAAGTTGGCGATGTTGTTTTCCTTTATCTTTCTCGGATAATAGTCTGTAAAGCAGTCCACTCCAACGGCATCGTATCCTTTATCGAGCAGTCGCTCCACGAGATGTGAACCTATAAAACCTGCGCATCCCGTCACCAACACCTTCATGTGAATAACTCCTCCGCCATCTTGGCAGTTTTCGAGTCCGTAGCGGTAACACAGTCCACTCTTTGCATTATAAACTTATTGATCGATCTCTTCCATGGAGACTCCCCAACCGCCCCCTCACCCCTCAAACTCATTATTGCCTTACAGCCACCCCTCTTTGCCATCACAGATATCAATCCACCCTCCCAATTTCTCCCATCTACAATATCAAATTTATAGTTTTTAATAATATTAGTAATTTTTAAAATTCCTGCTATCGAGTACACTGGTCTCGAAAGTAATCCGTCCACACACCTAACTTTAATCAATCTTACACCGTCAATTATACCTTCACCACCCAGACCACACAGTATCGCAACCCTGCATTTCTTCATCGAGATCAAAGTTTTAGAAAGTTGAAAGACCTGCATACCTACTCCAGAAAGCTCGTAAGGTGGGGTGAAGAGTGAAGCAAAACATAAGCTTTCGGGTGGATATCCTGCCACTCTATGGTATAGGTCAAACACGATATCTGCTACGACTTCAAAGGAATAATTAGACTTGACGATGTTATGAATTCTTTTTCTGTTTAGATCTCTGACCTTTTCAATACCATCTGCAATTGCTCTTGCATTTTTTGGTTCAACGATTATTCCCATCTCGGGTTTGATAACTTCGGGCGCAGCTCCAACCGGTGTAGCTACGACAGGCAGTCCACAAGCCAGAGCCTCGAGCATGGAGTTTGAAAAACCTTCCATGCCGATGGAGGGTAGAACGAAAACATCCATAGCGTTGTGAATTAAAGGTAGATCGTCGTGTCTGACCTTACCGAGGAATACCACTCTACCTTCGAATTTTTCTGCTATCTTTCTTAGCAACATCTCCTGTGGGCCCTTACCAGCCAAAAATAACTTACCTTCATCAAGATGCTTAAGTGATTCGATCAGGTAAACTATACCCTTCTCCTCAGACAACCTTCCAACATAAATTATATTTAGATCATCATCAAGCTCGCAAAATTTCTGCTCAAACCAATCTATGGCTTTCCCTCTGTTGATGGGCCTGAACCTATTCGTGTCCACACCGTTGGGAACTACTATGACCCTCATATCTTAAGACTCTTTAAATAATCCCTAACCTTTTTCCCTATGTCTTCCCTTTCAAGTGCGAGTTCTATGTTCGCCTTTATAAAGCCAAACTTATCCCCAATATCGTATCTCTTACCCCTAAAGTGAAAGGCGTAAAGCTCGTAATCTTTTAAGCTTGCCCTAAGTGCATCGGTAAGCTGTATTTCACCTCCATAACCTGGACCAATTCTCTTTAAATAATCAAAAATTTTTGGTGTTAAGACGTATCTACCCATTGTGGCCAGATTGGATGGAGCTTCATCGATCTTTGGCTTTTCTATTATATCTTTCACTCTATATATTCCATCCGCAACTTCCTCGGGATCGATGATACCGTATTTACTGACATCCTCCCTACTGACCTCTTCAACCGCAATCACATTCGTTTTATACTCTTCATACAACTCTATCAGCGATTTCGTGCATGGCGGATTGGATATGACGATATCATCTCCGAGTAAAACCGCAAAAGGTTCATCTCCGACGAATCTTTCAGCATAAAGCAGCGCATCTCCAAGTCCTCGTGGACTCTTCTGTCTGACATAGTAGATGTTTGCCAGTTCTGTCACTTTACGGATCTCTTCAAGTAGGTCATACTTACCACTCTTCATCAGATGATGTTCAAGCTCAGGATAGGCATCGAAGTAGTCAACTATAGCCCTCTTACCCCTCCCAGTTATTATCAGTATGTCTTCTATTCCAGACTTTACAGCTTCTTCAACAACGTAATGTAGAACTGGTTTGTCAACGACGGGGAGCATTTCCTTTGGTTGAGCCTTAGTGGCAGGAAGTAACCTAGTTCCTAATCCAGCTGCGGGAATAACAGCCTTAGTTATCTTCATACATCCCACCTACCAGCATATACCTTCATAAATCTCCGCCTCTCTCCTCGCCTTTTCAATCCGTCTTCCATCAATAACGATTTTACCTGTATAATCTAACTTTTCAAATTCTTCCCACTCTGTGACTATTAAAATAGCATCGGCATCAAGAACTTCATCAGCCTTTGAAGCGTATTCGATCTGTGGGAACAGTCTTTTGAAGTTATCGATAGCTATTGGGTCATATGCGATCACTTTCGCTCCTTCCTCTATGAGCTTTTTAACTATCGGGATAGCTCTACTTTCTCTAACATCATCGGTATTTGGTTTAAACGCCAGTCCAAGCACACCTATTTTTTTACCTTTTAAGTCGGGAATATGCTTTTTAAGAAGCTGTATTAGTCTGAGAGGTTGTTCTTCATTCACATCAAGTACAGCCTTCAATATCTTAGGGTCCTCTCCAAGCTCTCTTGCCTTTGCTATCAGAGCCCTGATATCCTTTGGAAAACAGCTACCACCGAATCCAATTCCAGCCCTGAAAAACGACGGATTTATCCTATGATCGAGCCCCACTCCCTTAAATACTTCATAGACATCTATTCCAAGCCTCTTACATATGTTACCTATCTCATTTGCGAATGAGATTTTAGTTGCTAAAAAAGCATTTGCAGCATATTTTATCATTTCTGCAGTTTTAATGTCAACGAATAATTTAGGACAGCTAAATTTTGAATAAATTTCATCCATTATCTTTTTGGATCTATCGTCTTTTACTCCGATAACTATCCTGTCCGGATTGAAAAAATCTTTAACGGCGCTACCTTCTCTTAAAAATTCAGGATTCATAGCTAAACCAAAATCGATCAATGCTTTTTTTCCAGACAAATCTTCTAAAATTGGTTTTACTACCTCCTCTGTAGTACCTGGCGTAACTGTGCTTTTAACAACCACCACATGAAACCCATCCTTTACTTTTAGAGCTTTACCTATCTTTTTTGATGCCGATATAATATAGTCCAAGTTAATTGAGCCATCCCGATTTGACGGAGTTCCAACACATATAAATGTAACCCGCGAATTCAGAATAGCTTCGGTGTAGTTTTCTGTTCCGTAGTATCTGCCTTTATTTTTTTGCATTAGCTCTTCAAGTCCGGGCTCAAATATTGGGGGTTTTCCAGAATTTATGTAAGCTAGCTTATTTTTATCAATATCTACAAAAATAACATTGTTCCCTAACTCTGCAAAACCGATGCCAGTAACAAGTCCAACGTAGCCAGATCCTACAATCGATATGTTCACATGAATACTGGCAATTATAGACGGTTTAAGATTTTTGGTTAATCTTGTGTAACAATTTTACCATAGATATAACCAACACCTACAAAAAAAGTCAATAACCATATAAACATCAATTTTGGTAAATTATCTGTTGAACCTTTTACAATACTTTTCAGTCTATCTGAAGTTCTATCAATAAGCAGATATTTAAGGAAACTGGTTTCTACATCAATTCCACCCACAAGTTTTTTCATCACCGCTTTTGAGTAACCTTGCCAGAAAGCTCTTTTTACAAGGAAGTCAATTTTGATTCTTCTTTCAAATATTTTATGATATACAATGGCATTCGGATTATACATAACCCCCTTGCCATACCTTCTTCTCATCCTCTCGCAAAGCTCTGTTTCACCACCTTGCAACATCTTCTTACCCTTTATGCCACCCATCTCCGTGTTAAAACCACCCAATTCAAGGAATACGTCCCTTCTAAAACTTAAATTTGATCCAAATGTATTTCTAACTTCAGTAACCTCTTCCGGAAATCCAAGATGTGTTGCACCTATTAACCAGTAAAACTCTTCAGGGAACCATCTGGGTTTTTTTGCAATCCATAACGGCACGAGCTTCCCACCGGCTGCGATGGCTCCCATTTTATACATCTTAACGAGTTCTTCGATCCAATTCTTTTCAGCTATTGCGTCATCGTCTATAAATGCTACGATATCACCACTCGACAGCTTCACACCCCTATTACGACTTTCAAGTAAACCTAAATTTCTATCGTTTAAATATAATTTTATTTCATATTCTCTGAACAAATCTCCTTTTTTTTCTTTGATCATTCGGTAATATTCTTTGTTACCATCCACTATGCATATTATCTCCACATCTTTGTATGTTTGACGGAGCAAACTTTCGATGCATTCCACAAAGTGACTAAACATTCTTGGTGAGTATGTGCAGACTATTACGCTAACTTTCATTTTAGATCAACTTCAATATGCGTAGAATATAACTTTTCTTATGACCGAGAAACAAAAACCATTTTGAGTTTATACGAATCTGTCGGTAGAGATGTTAATAGCATTTGAGGGTATAGACGGTGCAGGGAAGACCACGATCGTCAATTTTCTCAAAGATGAGCTAAAGAAGAGAGGATATAACGTAGTGACGTTTAAAGAACCAACAGACAGTGAATGGGGTAGGAAGATCAGGCAAGCCTTCAAAGATCGATCTCTTAAGCCGGAAGATGAACTCGAACTTTTTTTGAAGGATAGGGAATGGAACGTTAAGCGTAACATTCTGCCATCGCTCAAAGCGGGTAAGATCGTGATCATGGATCGCTACTACTACTCAACCATCGCATATCAGGGTGCGAGGGGCATAGATATCGAGAGAATTCGCAAGCTCAACGAAAAGTTCCCCAAACCAGATTTGGTGATAATCTTAGACATAAAGCCCGAAACGGCCATAAGACGGATAAGGCAGAGGGGAGATGTGCCGAACAGATTTGAAGATCTTGAATACCTCAAGCGAGTTAGAGAGATATTCCTATCGCTGAAGAATAACATCGTCGTCGTGAATGCCGAAAGACCGATCGAGGAAGTTAAGAGGGAGGTCTTGGATATCGTTCTCAAACACATATCAAAAGGTTTACATAGATGAGATGCATCTCGATTATGAGATGCTCGAAGTCTTGAAACAGCTGGCGTTAATGAATGCTACCAAGAAGGTTCTTAAGATAAGCTCAAAGGAGTTGGCTGAGAAGATCGGACAGAGTGTGCAGACTGCCGCGAGAAAGCTTAAGGAGCTTGAGGATGAAGGTCTTATCGAGAGAACGCTCACGAGGGATGGACAATTCATCGTGATTACGGAGAAGGGCAAAAAGATGCTCTACAAAGAATATTTAGACTACAAGAAGATCTTCGAAGACGAGGGAACGATAACAATCAAGGGAAAGGTCTTCAGCGGAGTTGGGGAGGGAAGATACTACGTTTCGTTGGAAGGCTACAGGAGGCAGTTCATCGAGAAGTTGGGGTTTGATCCCTACCCCGGCACGCTCAATCTAAGAATTCCGAAGGAACAACTTTACTTTAGGAGAAGGCTCGACGAGGAGGATGGCATACTTATCGAAGGGTTTTCCACACCAGACAGAACGTTCGGCGAGGTCAAGGCGTTCAAGTGTAAGGTTGGAGGTATAGAGGGAGCTATAGTCATGCCGAAGAGAACCCACTATCCAGAGGATGTTTTGGAGGTTATAGCTCCCGTGAAGCTTAGAGAAGTTCTCAAGCTTAAAGATGGTGATTACGTCGAGGTGGAGGTGGTTCTATGATTGAGGAGGCACTTAAACAATTCAGAATGGGTAAGCCCGTGCTCATATACGATTTCGACGATAGGGAGGGTGAGACTGACATAGCGATTCCCGCTATAGCGGTCACTCCCAAAGACATTGCCATGATGAGGATCGATGGAGGGGGTTTGATCTGCGTCGCGATTCATCCCGTAGCGGCGGAAAAGTTGGGCTTGCCCTTCATGCACGATGTTTTGAGGGTCGCAAGCGAGAAGATGCCAGAGCTCGTTAAGGTTTCGGATTTCGACATAAAATACGATTCACGCTCATCCTTTTCGCTTTGGGTGAATCACCGAAATACCTTTACCGGCATAACGGACAGAGATCGAGCTTTAACGATCAGAAGGATAGGAGAAGTGGTGGACTACGTAATGCTGAACGGAAAGAGGTTCGATTTTGGGAGTGAGTTCAGAAGTCCCGGACATGTCGCTTTGCTCAGAGCTGCTGACGACTTAGTTTACAGCAGAGTTGGCCAGACAGAGCTCAGCGTAGCTTTGGCTGAAATGGCCGGAATAGCTCCGGCTGTTGCTATCTGCGAGATGCTCGATGCTGAAAGTGGAAAAGCCCTTTCAAAGAAGAGAGCGAAGGAGTATGCCGAAGAGAAGGGGATTCCGTTTGTGGAGGGTAAGGACATAGTTAAGTATTACAAGGAGTTCAAGGAGATCAGAATGAACATTTTCGAATGACCAAAAAGTATTTAATTTTTTGTTCAACTTTTAGTGCATGTTAAAATTACTGTTATTGGTATTAGTCTTGGCTGTAACTCCAGCTGAGGCTTCCTATTTGCTTGAAGTATGCCCGAATCCTATAGATGCCAAAGCAGAGTTCGTTAAGGTGAGCGTCGATTCGAACTGCACGTTGAGCGATGGTGAGGGAAACGTAACGCTAAACGAATCTGGAACTTTCTACGTTGCCAAAAATAAATCCGCCTTTTTCAAATCTTTTGGCATTTATCCAGATTATGAGTTCAAGGGACGGTTTGCTCTTTCAAATGGCGGGGAGAGGATATGGATAATTCAAAATGGTAAGATAGTTGACGAGTTTGGCTGGAAGAACGCTGACAGAGGTTTGATATACTACAGAACCCAGAATGGCTGGGATTTCAAGTATCAGGACTGGACGAATTTCAGCTCGGTTGAAGATTACGTTTCAGGTAGGATAATCGTATCTCCGACGAAGTATAAGATTAAGGCAGATTCTCTCGTTTTAGCCTCCTATACCCTAACCGACCCAAGCTTTATCGATTGCGACAACGTAACGATATTTTTGGATGGAAATCCTGTGGGTGGGGCTCCGATCAACGAGATGATATTGTCTGGAAATGTGCATTTTTTGAAATCAAGTTCGTATAGGCATTTCCACTGGAAATTCGCGATTGCCGATGAAGACAAGGTGGTCATCACGACGGAAAATTGGAAGTGGAACAAGAGGGGATACATAGTCGAGTTCGAAAGCGACAAAATAGCAAACTTCCTGAAATCCGTTTTAAATCACGATAGAATTTACGAAACTGAGATTGTAGAGTTTGGCAAGCCTATGCACAACTTTAAGACTTTGAAGAAAGGAGACGAGCTAAGATTCAACGCTAAAGTTGAAGTCTTCGTTTTGCCAGATCGCAATCCGATATTCAACCTGATTTCTTCTGCAAAGAGGAGGGTGATCATTCAAGCACCATACATGGACTTCGAATGGTTCTGGAATGATAGGCCATTGCTCGACGCTATAACCAACGCATCGAAGCACGCGGAAGTGAGGATAATTTTATCCGAAGACGAAATCGCAACAAAACAGTTTTTGGAAGATCTTGCGAAAGCTGAGAATCTGAATCTCAAGGTGAAGACTACGGAGAACCTACACGGCAAGATGATAGTTGTCGATGACGTTGCGCTGATCACGTCGGCAAATCTGAACAAATACGGTCTTAAGCTGAACAGAGAAGTTGGGATAATAGTTTATGATGCCAAAGTGGCGGATTTTCTCACGAAAAAGTTTGAGGAAGACTGGGGTGGCAAGAAACAAGAAAACAGTTATCTGATTCTCACCGCAATTGCTTTGGCGATCGCCTTGATCTTAGTTCATGCGTTCATCAGAAGACACTAGATTGCACGTTCACATCTACGGAAACATAATTCTAAGAGAACAGAACAGCGAGGATACGACAAAAACGACGCAAAACAAAAATAAATTAAAAGATGTTAGAATTCACCTCCTCCAAATTCTTCTCCGCCCTCACCGCCCTTCTCTTTCTCCTTCTCCAAGCCCTTGGCGGCGATGACATCGTCGATTCTCAGGATCATCACAGCAACTTCCGTTGCAGATTCGATGGCGTGCTTCTTTACCCTGAGCGGCTCGAGGACACCCTTCTCCTTCATGTCCTCAACCTTACCCGTTTCTACGTTGACTCCAGCATACTTGTTGCCCTTCTCATGGGCAGCCTTGAGCTCTACGAGGACATCGATTGGATCCAGCCCAGCGTTCTCTGCGAGGGTCTTCGGAATGATCTCCAATGCTGAGGCAAAGGCTTCAGCAGCCAACTGCTCTCTTCCGCCCAATGTAGGCGCCCACTCTCTGATTCTGAGGCTCATCTCGATCTCCGGAGCACCAGCACCGGCAACTACCTTACCATCCTCAATGGCACAGGCTACGACCCTCACAGCGTCCTCGATACCTCTTGCGATCTCCTCAACGACGTGCTCAGTTCCACCCCTTACGAGTATCGTTACCGCCTTCGGGTTCTTGCAGCCTGTTACGAACACCATCTTCTCGTCGCCAACCTTTCTCTCTTCAACGAGCTTAGCTTCTCCCAGATCCTCCGGCTTAACATCTCTCAGGTCGGTGAGTATCTTAGCTCCGGTAGCTCTGGCAAGCTTCTCGATGTCACTCTTCTTGACCCTCCTCACCGCAAGAATGCCCGCTTTGGCGAGGTAGTATTGAGCCAAGTCGTCGATACCCTTCTGGCAGAACACTACGTTAGCTCCAGCTTCGACGATCTTGTCGACCATCTCCTTGATCATCTTCTCCTCCTGCTCGATGAACTTCTGCATCATCTCTGGATCGGTTATTCTGATCTTAGCATCGATCTCAGTCTCCTTAACTTCGAGAGCGGAGTTCAGCAGCAGTATCTTCGCGTTCTCAACCCTCTTCGGCATGGCTGGATGAACGACCTCCTTGTCGAGAACAATACCATCTACAAGCTCGGTGTCTTCAACAGCACCACCCTGCCTCTTCTCGATCTTTATGTGGTCAGTGTCGGCTACTATCTTACCGTCAACTTCCTCTGCGATCGTCTTTACGGCCTTAACCGCTATTTCAGCAAGTTTGTCCAGAGCGACCTCAGCGCCCTTTCCAGTCATAGCGGTCATCGCGATCTTCTTCAGAATCTCGTCGTCATCTCTGCCAACCGGAATTGCGATCTCATCCAGCACCTCGATGGCTTTCCTTGCAGCCATCCTGTAACCGTTGGCGATTATCGTCGGGTGGATGTCTTGGTCGAGGAGTTCCTCAGCCCTCTTGAGCAACTCTCCAGCCAAAACAACCGCTGTGGTGGTTCCATCTCCTACCTCGTTGTCCTGAGCTTTAGCAACTTCAATGATCATCTTAGCTGCTGGATGCTCTACATCGATCTCCTTGAGGATCGTAACTCCATCGTTTGTGATAACGATGTCACCCAAGCTGTCGACGAGCATCTTGTCCATACCTCTTGGGCCCAAGGTGGTTCTTACCGCCTCAGCGATAACTCTCGCAGCCATTATGTTCATCCTCTGCGCATCTCTTCCAACCGTCCTCTGCGTTCCCTCCTTTAATATTAAAACGGGGGTTCCCTGCAACGTGGCCATTCTTATCACCTCCAGTGCTATTTTGTGTGGATCAGTATGTCTATATAAACATTTTGGTCAGAGAATCTTTGCGTTCACAATGTTTCTCTTGAAGATATCAACCTATTAAAGACAAAACCCGTGATTTTTGATAATTTGCGGGAATTCGATGCAAATGTTGGAATGAATAATTCTAAAAATTTTTTAAATAATAAAAATTTAATTTTGCTTTACATTATAAACAACATTTAATTGATCAGTTATAGATATTTTCTTTTTAATATAATATTATCTAAATCGTGCACGATCGTAAATTCCAGCATTCTTAGGATTTCATAAGTCTCACGACAAACTCAGAAACTTTTTCGGCGAGAATGTCGAACTTCCCGGAGTATAGATGATCCGTATCGAGAATTGCAATCTCTTTGGGTTCGGAAAGAGTTCTCGCAATTTCTAACGATTCTCTTAAGCTGACGATCTGATCTCTCTTTGCAATGACTAACAGCTTCGGAGTTTCACAATCCCCAAGTTCGAACCCGTCTATTCTCCTCAGAGGCGATATTAAAACAAGAGCATCTCCACAGATGTTAGATGCAATAACGCTGCCAAATGAATAGCCGATCACTGCAACCCTATCGTGTTCCCTCTTCAACCAGTCGAAACATATTCTGGCGTCTTTCAAAGCCGTTTCAACACTTCTGTAATCGAATCTGAGCGTTGAAATTCTGTTCATCACCAATTTTCTGCTTATCCTCTCAAGCCTGACATCGAACATACTGCCGCCGTAGTCTGGATGCGGAGGACAAAGCAAAGCTCCATTTTCTCCAGCCCTTTCGTAGATTGCCCTAATCCCACTTATCATCTTTCTCCAATAACTCTCAAACGTATAAATCATTACTGCAAAGCCGATCATCTCTTCTGTAAATGTCGATAAATTCTAACACTAAGGAGAGTAGCAGAAGAATTGGAGATATCTCATATTCAAGACTTTCAACGCAGACGTATAAAGATTTTTGTTAAGTTATAAATTATACTTTAACTCAAATTTTTTATTGAGGTAAAACTGTCAAAATGAATGTCAATGTGAGGATATGGTAAAAAATTTAAACTAAGTAGAAATATCAGAATCCATTATGAAAAATGATATGAAGATTGTGGTAGGGATAGTCATAGCTGGACTGGTATTGGCGGCATTAATTCTCGCAATAGCATACGGAGAACCTTCTCAGGAGTTCATATACTTACGAAACATCGATATGATGGTGAAAGATGTCAACGAAAGCCATGCAACGCTGAATTTTATAGTTACAGTGGACAGATCGGAAGTCGTGAAGAACGCAACGCTTTGCATCTACGTTTACGATAAAATAACCGACTTACTGCTCCAGAGGCATAAAGTCAGAATTCCAGAAAAGCAGATCGAAGGTCTGAACGAGATCGATGTTTCGCTGTCTTTCGAGAAGGATAGGAGCTACAGGTTGAAGTTCGAGATATTGAAGAACAATAAGATCGTCGATACGAGAATTCTGTCCCTATCGGGCTTGGATACACTAATCCCCAAAGATAAAAGGCTCAAGATGACGCTGAAAGATGTCGATTTTCAAGTCGTTGGAGTGAAAGATAACGACGTTAACGTTAGGGTGAGGTTCTACGTCCAGTCGATGGAAGACTATGACGATGTCACGTTCCACATAAAGGCGATACAGGCGGAATCAAACATCTTAGCTGACGAAAGCTGGTTGAAAATGAATATTCTAAAGGGAAAGACGCTAATCATCGAAAGCAATCTGACCGTTCCGAAGGACTACAACTACGCAGTGAAGCTTGAGGTGTGGAGAAACGGCTCCCTGCTGAAAACATGGCTTAAATATCTCAACTTGGCTCCAACGAAAACGGTTCCTAAGGAGGCAAAGGAGGAGAGAGTTAAATTCGAGGTTAGCGAATTCGTCAGAACTCCGGAGCCGATCCCGTATCCCAAGACGAAAGCTCCGGGCTTCGAATTCGTAACCTGCCTAATGGCGTTGACGATCGCGTTGCTCTGTGGAAGAGCCAAAGTAAAAAGATAATCGCAATCAAACGATTTCGTCCATTTCATATTTTTCCCAGTCTCTCAGCCCGATCAAGATCTCGAACTCCTGAGGGGTTAGAATCGGAACCTTGAAGAGCTCGAAGTCGTCGTAGCTTATTCTCGGGCATGCCGTATTCACGTAGTAACCGTATAGAAAGTTCGATAGCTTTTCCGGCGTGATCTCGTCCAAATAGATTACATCAACACGTTTTCCGGCTTTATCAGCTTCTTCCTTTAGCCTCAAAGCCAAGCTCATCCTCCTCTGCCCGATCTTCTTGCTGACCAATATCGCCCCCTTATCAGCTTCCATCGCCTTTGAAACGCTCAGCATCCTCCTCTTCAGAAAATCTTCAACCTCCACCTCTTCAAACTCCTTATCGAGTGGGCTAAATCTATAGACCTTTTTGCCGGTATATATCTTGGCTCCTATCGGATGGAAAAGACCGTCTCCGATGAACAGAACCGCTTCAGCTCTCGAATCCCTAAGCACGGTGTAGTTGCAACCCAACACTTGCCCGGGCATCTTAACTCTGCTGCTACCTTCCTTAAGCTCTACCTCATACCCTCTCTCCTCCAGAACAGCCTTAACGTCCTCAAGCTTCCAAGCGTATTGTGCAGAAGCTATGAGCGCTATTTTCTTCTCTTCGATCTTTAAATGCTTGAAATCTTCCAGATCGTAGTCTATGAAATATGGAACGTATATGACATCCTTCAAATCAAAAATGGGAGTATGAGCAAAGTGGAGTAGAACATCAACCTCTTTGAGGAGATCCAGATCTATATCGCAGGCACCATAACATCCGGAACCAGAAATTATGACTTTGAAGCCATGAGATTCCAAGCATTTGGCGATTTCGTCGCACTTATATTTCAAACCATCCGGCAGTTGTATTCCAACGATCTTTGCATTCTTTTCTTTTAAAGTATTGACGATCTCGTCGAATTTAATTCTGCTGAGCATTAACCTTCAATGATCAAACCTATATTTTAGGGTTTCTTTAGCAGAACGACCCTGCTCACAGCCGATTCGTCGGCTATCTCGTATCCAATAAGCTTCGCAAGCTCTTCAGCAAACTGCCTTACGTCTTCGTGATCCGGCATCGCATCCGGCGGAAGTCTCAGTCTCGAATAGCCCAAATACATGTATGCCTTCGCCTCAACGAACATCGGCTGTGCCTTATCGATCAGCGGAGCGAACTTCTCCGGGAACATGTTGTATCCTCTTATGAGAGTGAGCCTTATGACGGTTCTGCAATCCTTCTCGCTTAGGATCTTCAATGATTGATTTATTCTATCCCAGAAATTCTTGGTGGGTCTGTTAAGCCTAAGATGGCTGTTTTCGTCGTATGCGGTTAGACTGATGTATAGCTGGGTTGGATCTATCGCTTCGATCATATCTGGATTAGTTCCGTTTGAAACGACGAAGGTAGTGAAACCTCTCTTTTTGAACTCTTCGACGAGCTCCGGTAGGTAAGGATACAGTGTTGGTTCGCCGATTAGACTTATCGCCGCCTGATTCGGATGCTGAGCTTCTTCAAGCTTCTTTCTATCTACGTCCGGATTGCCCCAGAATCCGCTCAAAAGCTTCCTCTGGGCTTTTATCGATTCCTCGACTATGAATTCAGGGGAATCCCAGCCCTCTACTTTAGTGAGCAATTCGAGAGGACGCCAGCAGTAAACGCAGTGCTGATTGCACATCAGAGCTGGGGTCATCTGCAAACAGCGGTGAGACCTTATTCCGTAAAACTTCTGCTTGTAGCAAACTCCCTCATTCTTCAGCGACTTCTTAAGCCAGAAGCAAGTCTTAACGGCGGAATGTCTACCCACGATAGCGTATCCTTTAAGATCCCTCAGAAGTTTCTTAGGAATCGCCATATCACAACGATTTGAGCGAATAAGTATATAACTGTTGTTAGCTCCATTTTGACATATCTTCAGCCCCTCAAGACTTCATCCAACGCTTTCAGGAATTCGTCGTTTTCCTCTCTTCTGCCGATGCTCACCCTAACGCTGAAGGGACTGCAACCAACGAACTTCGAGCAGTCTCTAACTATTACTCCTCTCTTCATCAACTCCTCAGCAAGCTCGGAGGCCTTCATAAGCGACTCGAAGAACAGGAAGTTAGCTTCCGAAGGGCAAACCTTCACCCTATCCTTTAGCCCGGCATAGAGCCTTGCCCTCTCAGCTCTTATCTTTTCAACGCAGGATCTCATGTGCCTCAGATCTTCAAGCGACGCTATCGCCGCCAATATCGCTATAGATGAGACTGGAAACGGCGTCGTAACCTTCATGTAAGCCTTTTTGAGTTCGGAGCTCATGACTGCGTAGCCTATTCTGAGGTTTGCCAATCCGAAGGCTTTCGAGAACGTTCTAGCGATTACTACGTTCTCATATTCGGATAATTCCAGTAGGTCTCTGCTTGCAAACTCTGCATATGCTTCGTCTATGAAAACCAATGCGTTGCAGCTTTCCACGATTGCTCTAACAGTATCAGCATCTTCAATGTTTCCCGTAGGGTTGTTAGGTGAGCAGACGATTATTATCTTGGTTTTTTCCGTTATAGAGTTGAGGATTGCCTCTTCATCGATCTGAAAGTTTCCTTTTCTTCTGACCCTAATCTCCTTACCGTTCATCACCGATGTCAGGGTGTGGTAGTATGGGAAGGATGGAATTGGAATCACAACCTCATCCAATGGATCTACAAACATCTTGAATACATTCTCCAAAATCCCATCTATTCCAGCCCCGATTACGATCCTTTCTCCTTCGACGCCTAAATATTCGGATATCCGTTCTATAAGCTCTTCCATCTCACTGGGACTCGGATATATATGGAATTTATCGAAGCTCCTCAGAACCTCCAAAACCTTCGGACTCGGTCCGTAGGGATTCTCATTCGAAGCCAACTTCACGACCTTCTTTAATCCAAATAACCTCTTAACTTCGTCTATACTCTTACCCGGAACATATTCGGGAATCTTCTTCACATTCTCCCTTAGTTTATCCGTTATCTTTTGATCTCTATTCTTACGACCTTCCAACTCTCATCAACTCCTTTCAGCGTCGAAATCAAAGCTGAGATAACGTTGGCGAAGACCGATTGAACGTAGCGGTTTAGCGGAATTTCCTTACCGTCAACAATCAATTTTACTTGCATAGTATTACGATGATTTTGTGCTTTTAAATTTATCCTTCGTAACAAGATTTTTATACTTCCTAATCCGAATTATAGCGATAGGGTTGCGGAGGGGTGTTGAAGTTGTTGGTTTCGTTCTGCTCATTGAATCTAAAATTAAAATCGTCTGTTAAGTCAATGCGATTTAATACTTCTTTGTTTGATGTTTTTAATAAAAAAACTACACCAAAAATTTTAAGTAGCATCGCTTTACTACCAACAACCCTGATCATAATCGAGATTATTATTGTGATGAGGTGAAAATCATGGAAAAGGTTCCTACGGGCATCCCGGGGTTCGATGAAATCCTAAAGGGTGGCCTAAGGAAGGGCTGGACTTATCTGGTTAAAGGAACACCAGGAAGCGGAAAAACTATCTTCGGTCTCCAGTTCTTGATCGAAGGTTTGAAGCGAGGAGAAAAGTGTGCCTACATATCTTTTGACGAAACAGCAGAGGAGGTGAGGTTGCAGGCTGAGGGATTCGGCTGGAATCTTGAGGGAGCTCACATAATCGACAAGGTCAGAGATCTTGACATAATCAGCAGTAACATCGTGTTTTACGACTTCGACACAACTGCGGAGATTGCAAGCTTCGTAGAGTCGATTACTAAGATCAAAGAGCTGGAAGCCATCGACAGAGTTTTTATAGACGGAATTGGAGCTTTAAGGGATCTCACGAAGGATCCTATAATTTCGAGAAGAATTCTCGTTTCGATCACATGCTTCCTGAACTCTATAAAGGCTACGACGCTTATGTCGTGCGACATGACGACGGAGTTCGGAAAAGACATTATAAGCTACATTACAAGCGGCGAATTCGTTTTGGAAAGGGTGGAGAGAAAGGACGGTGAGATGCTAAGGATTCTGCACGTTTTGAAGTATAGAGGAGGAGACGCCTACTTGGGGAGGCACTACTTTGACATTACTCCGAGGGGTATCGTGGTTTATCCAATCATTCCGATGATCAACGAGCGGAAGGCTGTTGAAGACAGGAAGTTGCTCTCAACTGGTAACAATGAACTCGACATTATGCTCGGTGGTGGAATTTACGAAGGTTCGAGCGTGATAATCGCCGGGAAGAGTGGTGTTGGTAAGACGAACATCTGCCTCCAGATTCTGAAGGAGAACGACATCAGAGGAGACGTGGGGATTCTCTACACGTTCGACGAAACTAAGGAATTGCTGATGCACAGGCTGAGGACACTGTTCAACTACGAACCCAAGAACATAGTGATCAGGGAGGTTTCGACGAAAATGAGCTTGGGTAAGTTTTACAGCATGATCATGAACGACGTTAAAATGCACAAGCCAAAGATAGTGGCGATAGATCCAATAAATTACCTCACCAACATAGCCCTAACGCCAAAGGAGTTCCTAAAGACTCTGAGAATGATAAGAGTTCAGCTTAGAGATATGGGTGCCGTGTTTATATGCATCGATGAGGTTGCCGAGGCTTTGGGTGTGTTTCGTCTCACCGGTTCGGGAATAAGCCCGTATGCCGATTATCTGATTTTTGGAAGGTTTATGGAGATAGAAGGAGAGCTCGTAAAGACGATATCGGTAGTTAAGAATAGATTCGGAAACCATGAAAGGTCGATCAGAGTTCTGGATATCAAAGAGAGAGAGGGTCTGAAGATAAGCAAGCCACTTAAAGAATACACGGGAATAATCAGAGGTGTGATGATGAAGAGATAACCTTATTTTTGATCTATTGCTCTATGAAAGTTAAGGATAGAATTAGTCCCGCCTCCCGGATTTGAACCGGGGACCCCGGGCTCTCTGCCCCCAGCCACTGGGGGCTGGCAAACTACAGGCCCGCGCTCTGCCAGACTGAGCTAAGGCGGGAATCGATAGAATCTAAGCCCAACGATATAAAAACCTTGTGCCACAGTCAGTTAAACATTGCATGTTATAGATAAAGTTACAATCTCATAAATTCCTCTATCCTATCACCGACTACGGATATCCAGTCGATCTTACCCGGTTTGAATCTATCTTTTGCTTCACCTCTGATTAACAATTCTATTGCATCAGCAACCTCTTCTGGCAACATCTCAGTCGTGTCTATCTCATAAACTTCATCACAGCTCTCTATAGCCTCTATTAGAATTGAATCCACTATCTCCGCCTCAACGTTCTCCAAAACCTTCTCCTCTGGCCATCCCTTGCCTTCGAGTCTCCTCTTCAACTCTACCGGATTGCAACGCAGGACTATTACTTTGTCAGGATTGAGATGGTGAGATAGATGACCTTCCAACAACACGAGTCCTTTGGGCAGAATCGAGCGAACCCTTTCAGCAAGCTTTTCGACATCAACCACTTTACATCCCTCCTCCTCTCCGATTATGCAATCCAGCCTTTCCGCGAGCTCATTTACAGATAGGATTCTATAGCCTCTCCTTCGCAATACATTCGCAACCGTAGTTTTGCCAGTCCCCGGTGTTCCGGTTATGGCCACAACCTCAGAAACGGGTGGATTCATCATCCATCAGCTCGCCCTCGTTTCATCATCGGCTTAGAGAGTATGAGAGAGCGGTATATATGCTTTGTCAGAGCACAGAGATGGGGGTAAAGCTTAAATAGCGACTATAAAAACGTTGCAACTAAATGAAAGAGATCTGGGTTCCCAAAAAGGTGTTCTTCACAGCCGGAGTGGGACATCACGAGGATGCACTCGTCTCGTTCGAGTTAGCTTTGAGAGATGCGGGAATAGAGAAGTTCAACTTGGTTTACGTGAGCAGCATATTTCCACCGGGATGTGAGATCGTTGAGAGGGATGAGGGGCTAAAACATCTGAGTCCGGGGCAAATAGTGTTCTGCGTCATGGCCAAGATGACGAGCAACGAGGCTGGAAAGACGATATATGCAAGTATAGGCGTGGCGATTCCAGAGGACAAGAATTTGAACGGTTACCTAACAGAATACTACGGATACTGCGAAGAAAATGAGGATGTTGGTAAGTATGCCGAGGATAAAGCAGAATACATGCTCAAAACTGCCTTCGGCATAGATCCGGCGATGAAGTTCAACGTGACGAAGAAGGCAAAGGTTGAAGAAGGGAAGTTTACCACAGTCGTAGCAACGGCCGTTTTCATCCTGTGACCTCTTTTGTCACCTTATCTATCTCCATTTTGGCCACGAACCTTATCCCCGGAATCAGCGACGCTAAAAGCGTTAGGACTATCACCACAACCGTGACAACTATCGTCCTCGGATACATGACGAAAGGCATGTTAAACATCTCGCTCTTGTAGGTCATCTCGAACCCTTTGAGCGTAAGAATTGCGAGTGGAAATCCTAACAGCAACCCCACCAAACCTATGGTAAATGTCTCCACGAGAATCGAAATCGCTATCTCTTTTACGGTGTAACCAAGCATCCTCAACGTTGCAATCTCCCTTCTCCTTTCCAAGATGTTTATCGTCGTGGTGTTGAATATTTCAGCAAAGGCCAGCGAAGCTCCGAAGAGGACTGAGAAGGCAAAGAACTCGGACATCATGCTCATCATTTCAACTATATTCTCCCTCAACTTCTTCATCGAAACCACAGCTCCAAACCTCTTGAGCTTGTTTTCATCCCCACCCTTCACTATCACCTCGTTTGGCCTAAATCCTAACCTCTCAAGCCCCTCCAAGCTGGCGTAGCATGCCGGTATGAGGGGCTGGTCAACGATGTCGTAAACCTTAAGCCTAACCTTCCCGATCTCAATGAACGCATATATCTCCTCTCCCTTAGCTATACTCAGGTTTTCGGCTATGAATTTGGGTAATATTATCCCCTTGGGTGGTGGATGGTGCTTCCTTCCGTTCAGATCATAGATGTTGAAGAGATCCTGGCCAGTCGGAAGCCCTATGAGAACGCTCGATTTTGCGATTCCATTTCTCTCCAACAATATCCAAGTCTCGACGAGTGGATAAGCTTCCTCAACACCCACAAGCCTCTTAATGTCCGTCGGATTCGAGCATTCTACCTTGTAATCGAAAGTTTGAACTTTGTCGAACTGTATATGCAGCATCTCGTCAACGGAATCGACGAACGCTAAAGAAGTTGCAATCAGCACGACGCCCATAACAACTCCAAAGAGCGTGTAGAGAGTCCTCTTAGGATTTCTGAAGATGTTCCTTATCGCAAGCCTCGTGAGAATCGAGAATCTTCTGAGCAGTCTGTCTAAGCCCAGAACTTTATATTCTATTTTAAATCCTCTCATAGCTATTGCCGGCTCTATCTCGGCTATTCTCTTCGTTGTAAATATTCCGGCTATCAGAGGTGCTAAAAGTCCAGCTATAGCCGATGCGAGCAAAACGTTCGAATAAATTTCGGTTACGTGGTAGGGCACGTTTAGAACATCCACGTATGATGATGTCATCCCAGCGGAAATGTAGTATCCAGCCAGAACGCCAAGAGATGTTCCTATCAAACCTATCAGAATAGAATACGTGAGGAAATGGAAAATCACCGTTCTCTTCGAGTATCCCAAAGCTCTAAGAACAGCTATTATTCCCGTCTGCTCAATCACAATTCTTGAAAGGAGTATGTAGACGGCCAAAACGGCTATGAGCAGAAGCATACTTGGAAACATGAACGCTATATGCTTGAAGCCTTCTAAATCCATCTTCAAAAGCTTGTAGCTCGGCTGACCTTCCCTCTTATAGAAGGACTTCAGTCCATACAGCCGGAATTCCGACTTAACCTTGTTCAGAATCTCGTCCGCTCGATCTTCATCGTATATCTTCACATGAACCTCCGTTATCTTCCCCTTCAAGCCCGTCATCTCTTCCATCATATTGTATGGGACAAACAGAACGCCCATATCCTTTGGTGAGGCAAGGACGTTCGTTCTTTCAGAAATTAAAATATATTCGGGGCTGTAAGCGGATCCGGATACCCTGAGATCGTATATCTTACCGTTCAGCCTGACGTGGAGCACTTGTCCAACGCTTATACCATTGAGATCCGCAAACTTCTTTAGAATCAGAACCTCGTTATGCTTTGGATACACACCTTCCACGATGAACAGGCTGTTGACCTTAGAGTTCTCTTCAGGAATCGAGACCAATTTCAGTCTGATCTCCCTTCCTTCAATCTCCATCGTCGCATATGCTGTTAGTCTTCCAACTACTGCCTTGACTCCCGGTATTGCCTTTACCATCTTTAGCAGATCCTTCGGAGCGGGATTGAACTCCACTCCCAAATCTTCGAAGTTCGTCTGGGTGTAAAACTTCTTGTAGGTCGCCTCTATGTTTAGATACGATGAATAGAGACCGCTGAACAGAGCCACTCCTAAGAAGACGAGGAATGAGACGGCCAAGAACTGCCATTTTTGAGCTTTTAAATCTCTGATCGCCTTTATGAGCAGAGTTCTCATCACCAGCTCAGCTCCTCAGGCTCTAAAGGTTCTGGATTTGTCTCTTCCTTCACGACTCTTCCATCTCTAAAGTGGATCACTCTGTCCGCCATATTTGCGATGACCGCGTTGTGAGTAACGAGGAGAAAAGTCCTGTCCTCTTCTCGATTTATATCTCTCATAACTCTGAGAACCCTTTTACCAGTTTCAAAGTCCAAGTTTCCAGTTGGCTCGTCGCAAAGTATTAGATCGGGATTTTTGACCAAAGCTCTCGCGATAGCTACTCTCTGCTGCTCTCCACCGCTCATCTCCGTCGGCAAATGGTTAGCCCTATGCCTTAAGCCAACTATCTCCAAAACCTCATCGACATTCCTCGGATTCTCGACCAGCTCTGCCGCAAGCTGAACGTTTTCTCTCGCCGTAAGGGTAGGAATGAGGTTGAAGAACTGGAAGACAAAGCCCACATGCCTCCTGCGAAAAATCGTCAGCTCCTTTTCATCGAATGAAGAAATCTCAAGATCTCTGAAGAAAACCTTCCCCTTCGTAGGCTTATCTATGCCTCCGGCTATGTTGAGCATCGTCGTCTTTCCGCTTCCAGAAGGGCCCAAGACGACTACAAACTCCCCTTCCTCGACGCTGAGGTCAATTCCTCTCAAAGCATAGACTTCCACCTTACCCATCCTGTATACCTTCCACACATCCTCGAATCTCAAGATCGTCATGGTCTCCTTCTCATCTTGAGGGCTAAGCCGATCGCTAAGGCCACGATCACAGCTAAAGCTATCGGGGCGTAGTTTTGGGATGGAAAGACGTAGATCGTAAAGTTCTGAGTTGTCGTGTGCCTCTGCAATGTAGGATCGAGATAAGTTATTATTGCGGAGATCTCGTATCTTCCCGCTTTCCCAGCTTTGAGTTCGAACGTCGATGTTGCAGAATCTCCACTTTCGAGCGTTCCGACGAAATAAGTATTCCTGCCTTCAAAATCTTTTGGCAACTTGAGCTCTATCTTGACACCCTTAGCAACCTCTTTACCGCTGTTCTCGATCGCCAAGTTGAGTGTGAAGGGTTTTCCTTTCTCAAGCCTCTTAGGTATGGTATATACTCCCGCGATGTCTATGTGGATCGGTTCAAGCGGGAAGACGTAGATCGTCAAATTATCGCTCCATTTCCAGTTCTCGCAAGAGATAACCACAGGAATGATGCAACTCCCACTAACGTTCTTCGCAACCTTCAGCTCGAACTCCGCAGTCTTTGTCTCGTCCCTTCCAATCTCTCCCAAGTATGCGGAGCTCTCCCCGCTGAATCCCTTCGGCAACTTGAGCTTTATTCTAACATCCTTCGCCTTCTCCTCTCCAACATTCTCGATTCCTAATTTTAGCGTGAAATTGGAGTCGGAATGAATCTTTGGAGCTGAGAAATCGGATATGATGAGTTTAGGACTCCCCACTACGGATACGCTGAACGGAAGTTCGAGGGAGTATGTGTTTCCTAAGAAATCTCTACACTCCAAGCCCAGCTTCACTTCATGCTCTCCTATCTCAGCATCGTCTTCCGCGAATACGATGAATTCGAGCCTCTTAACTTCTTCACTCTTCCACACGTCGAAGAACCTATCGACATCTTTCGCGATCATTCCGTCAAAGCTCAGTTTGACGTCTTTGGCATCTCCTCCCTTGTTCACGACTTTCACAACCACTTTTCCGTTTTCACCCGGTCTCACGCTCCCTTCGGCTCCCAAAATCTCAAACTGGGGTTTCTCTATTACTACTATCTCACGATTGCATCTCAGGTATCCGCTTTCGGGTGTTCCATTCACGAGCTCGATGTAGCTCAACCTAACTTCAAGCTCATAAATCCCGGGTTTATCGACGTGAGCTTCGAATTCAACAGAAGTCTTGCCCGTAAAATCGCCCAAACTCAAGCTCTCACTTATCAAACCGGAAAGAAAGAGATTTGCATTTTGAATAGAATTCTGAGATGACACGTCGATGTGGATCACGAAATTACCGGTTGTAGGTTTCTCAGGGAGCGTTTTGATGGAGATCACAACCGCATTGACGCTTTGAACGATTATTAGAATGAAGAAGAGTAGAATAAATAAGGGTTTAAAGTTCATTCTTTAGCCTCCTAAAAGCTTTCAAAACGAGATCTTCATATTTGGAATAGTCTATGTCCATGTAAATCGAATACATCGCCAAACCGTCCAAAAATGCGAGTAAGAGTATTGCGAGGTCCTTGCTATTCTCATATCCCTCCTTCTCCAATAGTTTGGCTATCCTCTCGAATGACTTACTCCGCAACTCGTCTATGAACTTCGGATCTGTCTTGCTGAGGTTGTCGAGCAGAGTATATATCATTCTCGCGAGGCCGGGGGTATTCTTCATTATTTCGAACCTCTTTTTGATCGCATTCTCAAGTCCACTTTCGTTCCACGGAGAGAACTTCTTGATGGTGTAAAGAAGTAGCTCCCTTTCAAGGCCGTTCTTATTCTTAAAGTAGTAAAAGATCGTGCTCTTCGAAATTCCGGCTTCTTCCGCTACTTCATGAACCGTAGCCTTTGGATTTCTCAGATAAACTCTCAAAGCTGCTTCCAATAATTCTTCCTTTCTCATTATAGACTGACTGGTTGGTCAAATTATTAAATCTTTTTGGTTGAATCTAATTCTACAAAAAACGAAAAACTCAAATAGTTTCTCTTCTCTACTGAGATCGGTGGTGGAGATGGTAAAGGCAATTATTTTGTGTTGTAACAACATCAGGGATAGATTTTGCATAGGTTGCGAGAGGTGTTTGACAGCTGCAAGAGAGAGGAAGGGTGAGTTCGAGAAGTTCGACAAGGTGGATATCGTTGGAATTGTCAGCTGTGGAGGTTGTCCCGGCTATATTGTTCCGAGATTAAAGCTGTTCAACAAGTGGATCGACGGATTCGACGACTACGATGTCGTTTTCATCGGAAACTGTATAAAGGCGGCGATAAACTTGGGCGGTTGTCCGCTCGATCTCGATAAGATAGTGGAAAACGTTAAAAAGCTGACCGGTAAGGAGGTAATAGTAGGGACCCACCCATGGTAGCTCTCGACATAACCAAGAAAAGAAAGGATATACTCAAGGCCTGGCAAAAATATTTTTTAGATAGATATCCTATTAAACCTCCCATAGAGATTACGGATTATTTGGAGGAGTGTCTCTCTGGAATTCTCGACAAGTTGGTAGATTTCTACAACGGAGGCTCTTTTAAAGGAGTGGAAGAGCCTTTAGATAATCTTATGAGATACCTCGCGAGCGACACGAAGCTTTCAGCCGGAGGAAGCATGGCATCCATCTTCTATCTCAAGAAGATCTTCTTGGACGTATTTCCGAACATGAGCAAGGAGGATTTCATAAGACTGAGCGAAGCTGTAGATGTTCTCATCTGTAAGGCTTTCGACGCATACATGGCTTCGAGGGAGAAGCTGTTCGAACTCAAATACAAGGAAAAGGAGTATTGGCTCAGAATGGAGATGAAGGCCTACGAGTTCTGTATGAAGAGATGCCCATACATTCAGAAGGCTAAAGAACTTGGTATAGAGCCTTGGGATCTGCCAATGGAGGAGATAGACAAGAGATTAGCTGAGAAGAGATCCAATGAGAAGTGAGATATAAACTATTCCAAGCATCATACTTGCCAATTTATACATAACCTTTGCCTTTTCTCTGCTCGGCGATTTGGCAAACCTTATAGCTCTGCATAGGAAATAGCCTGTTATCAACATTGAGATTACGAGATAAACGGGATTAAGGTCTGCAACTATGTATAGCGAGGGAATGAGGAACATCATCAAAACCGTGCTCAGAACTATGGCCCATGAAGCCTTCTCCATTCCAACGACGAGCGGAAACATCGGAATCCTCGCGTTCCTATAATCATCCTCGTAGTGCATCGTGATATACCAGATGTGAGCGGGAATCCAAAGCAGAACTATCGTCGCTAAGATCAACCCGCCCAAAACGTCAGCACCCTTCACCGCAACCCAGCCAGCTAAGGCCGGCATGGCTCCAGCAAAACCGCCTAAGATGATCGAGTATGGGCTCCTCCTCTTGAGCAAAATCGTGTATATGATTATATCGAAGAATAGTCCCAAAAATAGGACGATCGCGAGATAGACGTTTACGAGGAATCCCAAGAGGAAGCCGAGCAAGAAGAGAGTTGAGCCGTAGATCGCACAACCCTTGGGGCTCAACCTTCCAGATGGAACCGGCCTCTCCCTCGTTCTGCTCATAAGAGCGTCGATGTCACTGTCGAGCCACATGTTCAAAGCGGTAGTTCCAGCTATTGCGAGGGTTGTGGCAGTGCAAGTTATTATGAAGTGGCTTAAATGGAGAACCTTGCCAGACGCAACGAGATACGAGACTATACATGTTACCATGAGAAGCATCGTCTGCTTCGGCTTTATCACCTCAGCGAAAGATCTCACGTCGGGCACAGAAGTTCGTGGAATTCAAGATAGATCAATGTTTCGATTTGCCTATCTTATAGAGGTCTGTCAGATTAGAATACACCAAAGATAAAGGTTTCTAACGTCAATTTATAATTTTCAATTTATATTCTTTAGAATCGTTAGTTTTATATCGATCAAAATTGTTAAGACATTTAATGAAAAAGCTGATAGTTGGATTCGTAAGTCTCGTATTTATCCTATCCTGTTGTGCTCAGCAGATGAGTGCAGAAGATGTTCTGAAGAAGGTCGACGAAAAATCGAAAAGCATAGAGGATGTGAGCGGTATTTGCAGAATTACAATGCAGTATTTGGGTGTAAACGCTTCGATGAAGTTCGAATTCGCAGTAAAAAAACCGGATAAGTTTAGAATTAGCAACAAAGGTTTCCTGAATTTTACGATGATAGAAAATGGTTCAAAAGCTTTCGTAATTCTTGGAAATTACGCTTTACCATTGAACGCTTCGATGAACAAAGAACAAGCTTCTAAGGAGAAGAATCTTGTAGATCCGATGAAATATATCAAGAAGAATTATGGAAATTGCACACCCAAGCTCGTTAGCGGTGAGGGTGATTATTACGTCATCGAGTTCGTAGGGAAAAACGGAACGGCGAGAGTTTGGATAAGCAAGAGCATCTGGTATCCCGTAAAGATAATCGAAACGAAGACGACACCTTTCGGAAACGCCACCATGATCGTGGAGTTCGAAAATCTGAAGATAAATACCGGTTTGAGCGACGAGCTGTTCAGAGTGCCGAAGAACGTTGAAATTATGTCCAGCCTTTCACCTATCGAGCATCCGCCAGAGGTTAAGCCGAAGAAGTATGCGGTTACTGTTAAGATTCTGAAGACGAACGATGTGTATGCGAGATATCTTGGGATAGCGATAAACAAACATCTGCCTGATAAGTGGTGGAGGAACGGAGGTTACACGTGCAACTACATCGTTTCAAGTTGCGATGTTGGCAAGGTGTTCAAGTGTTACACCGACGAACCGGTGAGGTATGTGGAGGTGAGCGTTTCGTCTTTCCTGAACTATACGTGGACAATAGATGTAACACTCCCGAACGGAAAATCCAAGGTGTGCACGGTCAACGCTCACACGAGATGCATAGTAACGAATGAAAGCCCAACGAGATAGCATTAAATCCTCCTTCCTCTCACCCTCTCCATGTCGAACTTCGCCTTCTCGCTGACATGCATTACGGCGAGGGTTCCGGCCATAACGGGATCGCTAACGACCAAATCGGAAACCTTAGGCACACTACCAAACATGTTGAGCGATATAACCGGAATCCCCTGCTTCCTCAACTTCTTTACCTCCTCAGCAATCTTCCCACCCATGAGACCACCAGCCAAAACGAGCACCTCAGCTCTGTGCAACCTTGCCACAGCTCTAACAGCTTCAGCCAACTCCTCCTCCCCAACTATCGGCATCGTATCCACACTGATGCGCTCTCCCCTCAGATTGTGTCTGTCCGCTTCGCTTATAGCTCCAAGCGCCACTTGAGATACCAAAGCTCCTCCACCGAATATGAGCACCCTCTTACCGAAAACTTGCTCGAACGGCTTCTCCTCCTCAACCTCGATTACCGTTTCAAGCTTTCTGATCTCTTCGAGCATAGCCTCGAAGTCTCCTCCTTCGATCTCTAAGTAAATGAGGGCGTTTCCAGCGTGCTCACCGTGCTTTATTATGAACGTTTGAGCGTAAGTTATGTTCCCGCTGTGCTTTGCAATTATCGTCGTAATGTCTCTAAGCACACCTATCTCGTTCTTCGCTATTATTTGGATCGCTCTCAGCATAGCCTAAACCGTTCAACCTTTCAGAATTTTAAACTTATGCAAACTTTAGGCTTGCCTAAAATTTAAATATCGTCCCAGCTTATTCGATTTCATGAGAATTGCAGTCTCTACGACAAACGGAGGGCTTGATGACAAGGTTTCGGAGGTCTTTGGAAGGGCTGTGAGTTTCACGATAGTGGATGTGGAAGATGGAGAGATAAAATCCATCGAAGTAGTGAGGAACGATTATGCTGTTAGAGGTGGAGGAGCTGGAATAGCAGTTTCGCAGTTTTTGGCTGACAAGGGTGTAGAGGTCGTTTTGACGGGAAACGTTGGGCCGAACGCTCTCTCGGTTCTCAACTCAGCTGGCATAAAGGTCTACAGAGCTGGTGGTATGAAGGTTAGCGAGGCGATAGAGAAGTTTCTGAAGGGAGAGCTCGAGCAGATCTTGGTTCCGGGAGATCCGAAGTTTGGAAGACACAGGAGGTCGGTATGAGGATTGCGGTGGCTTCGGGCAAAGGTGGAACTGGAAAGACGACTGTGGCAGTAAATTTGGCCTACTTCAATGGCATAGACCTCTTCGATTTGGATGTAGAAGAGCCAAACGATCACATCTTCATAAAAGGCGAAAGCAAGGAGGAGACAGTTTACAGAAAAATTCCAAAGATAGATGAAGAGAAGTGCGACTTCTGCGGGATCTGCAGAGACGTTTGTGAATACAACGCGATAGTCGTGCTAAAGGATAAGGCATACACCTTCCCAGAGCTCTGCCACAGCTGTGGAGCTTGCTCATACTTCTGTCCAAGAAATGCGATTGAAGAGGTTGATAAGCCGATTGGAAAGATTGTGGAAATTAGCTCCGACATAAAGCTCACCTACGGTCTGCTTGAGATTGGCGAGGCTATGCCCACTCCGCTGATGAGGGCCGTAAAGAGGAAGATGGGCAAGAAGGCAATAATCGACTGCCCGCCCGGAACATCATGCCCCTTCGTCGAGAGCGTGCTCGATGCGGATGTATGCATACTCGTATGCGAGCCTACACCTTTCAGCTATCACGATCTGAAGCTTGCGATGGGGGTTATGAAGAAGCTCGACAAAAAGTTTGGAGTCGTGATAAACAAGCACGGATTGCCTTTCGACATCGAGAGCAAGATCCAAGCACCGATTCTGGGTAAGATACCGTTCAGCAGGGAGATCGCGGAGAAATATTCAAGAGGAGAGCTGTTGTTTGATTACGAGGATTTGTTTAAGGAGATCTACGATAGGGCGGTGTCGCTATGAAGCAGGTTACGGTTATAAGCGGTAAGGGAGGAGCAGGGAAAACGACGGTCACAGCGATGTTCGCAACTCTTGCAAATGCAGTCGTAGCGGACTGCGATGTCGACGCTCCGAATCTGCACATACTGCTAAAGCCCGAAATAGTGGAAACGATTCCGTTCGAAGGGATGAAAAAGGCCAAGATAATCGAAGAGAAATGCAGTCAGTGCGGACTCTGCGAGGATCTCTGCAGGTTCGATGCGATAAAAGATTTCAAAATCGACGAGGTAAGGTGTGAGGGCTGCGGATTCTGCTACAGAGCCTGTCCGGAGAAGGCTATTGAGATGGTTGCGGAAAAGAGGGGAGAGATATACATCACGAAGACAAAATTCGGAGATTTTGTCTATGCTTTGCTCTATCCCGGAGAGGAAAACAGCGGTAAGCTCGTCAATGAGGTTAGGAATATCGCAAAGAAAATTGCTGAGGAGAATGGAATTGATCTGCTCATCTTAGACGGAGCGGCTGGAATAGGCTGTCCGGTAATAGCTTCCCTCGCGGGAGCGAGTATCGCTTTGGTCGTTGCTGAGCCAACTCTCTCCGGTTTGAACGACATGGTTAGAGTGATTGAGCTCGCAAGGCACTTCAAAATTGAACCGCTCGTTGCGATAAACAAGTTCGATCTTAATTTGGATGTTACAGCCAAGATCGAAGAGTTCTGCGAAAGCAACAACATTGAAATAGTCGGAAGGATTCCGTTCGATGAGGATATACCGAAGCAGATAGCCCAGCTCAAGCTTCCTTTTAAGGGAAAGGCTGGGGAAGAGATAGTGAGAATTTGGAAAAACTTGGAGGAGGGATGGTTATGATGAAACAGAGGGTTACGGATGAGGACATCAAGAAGAGGCTCGAAAAGATAAAGTGCAAGCTTGCGATAATGAGTGGAAAGGGAGGAGTAGGAAAGAGCACTGTAACGGCTCTGCTCGCGATACACTTCGCTAAGAAAGGACACAGCGTTGGAATCTTCGATGCGGACTTCTTGGGGCCAAGCATTCCAAAGATATTCGGCGTTGAGAGAAAGAGACCGATGCTCAGAGAAGAGGGCATCGAGCCCGTCTATAGTGATAGATACGGGATAAGGATAATGTCCATTCAGTTCTTCCTGCCCTCCAGAGAGAGCCCGGTAATCTGGAGAGGTCCGCTAATTGCGGGAGTTATGAGAGACTTCTTGGGCAGAACGGACTGGGGCGAGCTTGACTATTTGCTATTCGACCTCCCACCCGGAACTGGAGATGCTCCGCTGACCGTCCTTCAGGAAGTTAAGCCTGAGGGTGTTGTTGTTGTGACAGCACCACAAGATTTGACGGCGATGATTGTAGAGAAGTCGATAAAGATGGCTGAAAGCCTCGAAACAGCGGTTGTTGGGCTTGTAGAAAACATGAGTTACTACGAATGTCCCCAGTGTGGGCATAGAGAATACATCTTCGGAAAAGGTAAGGGAGGAGAGCTCTCAGCAAAGTATAGGATCCCGTTCTTCGTCGAAATCCCGATCGATCCGAATCTGACAAAGCTTGCGGATTCGGGGAAGATAGAAGCTTACGATTTGGATTACTTCGAATTCTTCCCCCTATAATTTATTTTCTCATCAGAACTCGTGGCGATAGCCATGCATCACGCACTGAGGTTTTACAGCTCAAAGCAGGAGTTTGTCGTCCGGTTCTACATGTTCGGAGCAAAACTTACGAAGATTCCAGTCGTTGGCAGATTTGTAAAGGCGTTCATAAACTGGTTCGCAACGACCCAGCATTACGCATACATATTGACGCCGGATGAGGCGAAGATGATATTGGACGCCGTTGACAAGATCGCCGTGGGAGATTGCAAGTGTAGAAAGGTCTTCAGAAACTGCGACAATCCCATAAGGACGGACATAGTCATTGGAGTTGGATACGATATATTCACGGAAAGACGAATACGTTGAAATAGACAGAGAAAAAGCTAAGCAGATAATAGACGAGTGTAGCAAGAGAGGGCTAATTCAGACCCTTATCAAGTGTAGAGGTGACGTTTACGTCATATGTAACTGCTGTCCGTGTTGTTGCGTTCCGCTGAGGCTTAGGAGGGATTACGGAATAAAACCGGTTTGGAGAAGAGATCCTGAGTTCATTGGGAGATTCCTATCGGGTTCCGAATAAGAAGAAGTGGCACTCGTAGGCATCTATATTCTCAACATCAAAGCACCTTTCGAGCAAACTCTTCACGTATCCTTCATCGAGCCTATCGGGTGGGCCGAACTCGCAATCCTTTTTCCAATCGATTACAGCAACGCTGTCTGCATGCTTACAGCACCACTCAACGTATTCCTCCCTACAATCGATTTCATGCAGTGAGTCGGCAAACAGAACGAAGTCTATTTTGAAGTCAATTTCAGGAGGTTTTTCGGAAATTATTATCCCCACATTCTTCAAACCCTTAGATGCCAAGATCTTAGCCATCTCCAGATTAACCTCCACCGCATACACCTTTCTGAAAAGCTTTGCCAAGTGAACTGTGAAGTATCCGGTTCCGGCTCCTATATCGAACGCAACGTCCCTCTTTGGCAAGCTCTCAAGCTTCTTTATAAGAGGTTCGACTGGCAAAATCTTTTTCCTCCATTCCGATTCGAGGATTCGCCAGTGTTTGGGATCGAATCTGTGGGGCATAGAGAATTTAGGTCGTCAAATTTAAGTTTTTAGCGAGAACATGAGATTATGAAGCAATCTTTTAAGATCTGCAAAATCTTCGGAATCGACATCAGCGTCCACTTCAGCCTGCTGTTCATCTTAGCCTTTCTAACCTATGCCCTTTATGTGAATCCCCCTCCCTTCGGATTTTCGAACTTGGTGGGTGTTGAGAGGATCGTCCTATCGATATTAACAGCTATTCTGGTCTTTGTTTGCATCCTCATTCATGAGCTCAGCCATTCTCTCGTTGCGATGAGGTTTGGGGCGAAGGTTAGAGGAATAGTTCTTTTCATATTCGGAGGTGTTGCTTTAATCGAAAACATACCCAGAGAACCGAAGAAGGAGTTTTTAATGGCTTTAGCTGGACCTATGGCAAGTTTGTCCATCGCTTTGATCAGTTTTTTGGCCACACCATTGCACAAACAGTTCTTCTTTCTCTTGGGATACTTCAACCTCATACTGGGTCTGTTCAACCTCATCCCCGCATTCCCCATGGACGGTGGAAGGATTCTGAGAAGTATTCTCGCTCGGAAAATGGGTTTCGTCAAAGCGACGAAGGTTTCCGCTGAAATAGGAAAGTTTTTGGCCATCTTAATGGCCATCTTTGGAATATTCGTAAGCTGGTGGCTGATTCTAATCGCGCTATTCATATACATCGGAGCCAGCGAAGAGGAAAAGCTCATCACAATCGAAGGTTTGCTTGCGAGATTTAAAGTCAGGGACATAATGACTCCGAATCCGATCTACGTAACTCCCGAAACCAAGGTTAGAGACATAATCGCTCTGATGCTGAAGCACAAGCATCTCGGTTATCCTGTGGTTAAGGATGGCGTTCTCGTTGGCATAGTAACACTGAAAGATGTCATAAACGCCAACGGGGATGAGATTGTCGAGAGAGTGATGAGTAGGAGAATCGTTACGATATCCCCAGACGAGAACGCATTCAAAGCCCTGAAAATCATGAGCGAAAAAGGAATCGGAAGACTGCCAGTTGTTGAGAACGGTAGACTAGTAGGGATAGTTTCAAGAAGTGATGTCGTCAGAGTTCTTGAGATCATCGAAGCTCTCGAAGCGAGTCGTAAAACCTCCTGAGCTTATCCTTACTCCTTTCAAGCTTCTTGTTTGCAAAATCGACCATAACCCTAAGTCCCTCAATCCCAACTACAAGCCTTCCTTTTACAGCTACCGGCGCCTCAAGCCTTTCGAGGGCGTTTATCTCTACGACGTTATGCCTGAGCGATATCAAACCGCTCCTTCTTAGTCCAGAGTTGTTTGCAACTTTCATTAGCCTTTCTGCAGATTCTAAGTCCCTACAAGCTACGTGGATGATCGGAGGGAACATTATGAGCCAAGTGGTCTGTTTTCCCAATTTCACAGCCTCAAAAACTTCCTCAAAGCTCACGCAACGATGCCATTTACCCAAGAATACCGATTCAACCTTATCTCCAAACTCTGGCATGTCCATAACGGCAATCCTTCCAGAACAGCTCGAAAGGGTTACGTAACATTCGAACGAATTTATGAGATCGAGCAACGGAATTATGTCTTCATCCACTTCCCCACGCTCTTTTGCTTTGATGTAGCCTTCGAGTTTTCTCCTTTTAAAATCGAACCACACTTTTAGACTCTCCGAAAGGTTTTTATTTTGATTTTTGTCAATGATTAATCAAGAAATTTAACTAAGATTCCGAATATCGATATCAAATGGTGTGACTGCAGATCGATTCAGTAAGAGGGGTTGTGAATGATCGAAACAGTGTATTACATTCCCAAGCACGAAATATCGGATAGGCAGTGTAGAGAGGGATTTGCTGTTGAACCCAAGGTCATCGCGGATCTGATAAGGTCGGCGAGGAGACCCGTTTTAATCACTGGCGGTAAGCTACTTGAAGATGGGAAACTGGTCCATTATGCCATTAGATTCCAAAAAAAGGGGATTCCGATCATCGCCACCGGAGCTTCGAGCAAGCCACTAATTGAGAATGGTGCCAAGCCGATCTTTGCTTCAAGATCTCTTCACTATCTGACCCAGTATCTACTGGATGAGTCTTGGATGGGATTCGATGGGAGAGGTAGTTATGATCTCGTCCTTTTCATGGGATTTACGCCAGCTTACCTTTCGAGAATGCTCTCAGCATTGAAGCACTTCTCAGATATTACCACAGTTAGCATAGACGAGTTCTATCAGCCGAACGCCAAATATAGCCTTACAGACTTCGCTCTGATCGTTAGAGAAGAGCTTTGCATTGGATGCGGAAACTGTGTCATAGTCTGCCCCTATAATGCGATAGAGTGTCAGTCCATAGTTAGCAACGGAAGAAAGCTCGTAGTCGATGCGAGATTTTGTAGGGAATGTGAATACGTTTTCTGTGCGGATTCCTGCCCATACGATGCGATAGAGTTCAAAAAGGGCGGGGAGATATACTACAAAGCGTTGGAAGAAGTATTGGAGAATCTATAACTTCCCAAACCTCAACGTCTCATCGAGCAAACCTTCAGCCCAAGCTCCACTCTTATCTATTGTTGGCTTAGTTTCAATGGTCTTTATCGGTTTGAGCAAAGACGCAACTTCCTCGCTTGAAATCAGCCAAGGAGGTTTTAGAAGAAGTTCAACAGCTTTTCTGTATCTCTCTCCGTTGTATATCGCAACTTTGGAGGGGGCTACCATCAGAACTATATCTGCTTTTAGGGAGCTCTGAGTTGGAGCAGATGCGTTGTTGTAGGATTCTACGATTGTTATCTCGTGGTTGGAAGAGATCAACTCTACGCTACCGTCGGCGAACTTGCCCAAGTTAAGAAGGATGTCGTCTACGTCGTGGATCTCCTTTGGAGCAGGCTTAAGTGATTCTATCAGTTTTAACGCCAGATCTCTCATAACACCCGTAAGTCTTCCCAGGTTTGCCGGAAGGTAGTAGTGATTCGTTCCGTTAGGATCGGTAATTCTCAGGGTTATTATCTGCTCATTCAGATTGAGGGCTGTATAAAACGAGCTCTGCCAGTCGACCCTATCGGGATCAGGTGGCATGTGCATCAGAACGACGGGACTTTCGAGCTCTATCGGATCTTCACTTCTGGCATGGCTGTGAAGTCTGTATATGTCTTCTCCAACGAGCTTTCCGAATTTCATGCTTCTCTGAACGCTCGAATATTGATACCACCCGCTGAATGCCGTTATTGGCTTGACTACGCCGATATCTATTCCTCTATCCAAAGCTTCGGCGATCAAAGAGAGTGCCAAGCTGGTCTTGCCCGAGTCGAAGGGTAGCAATCCGACTATAAGAACCTTCATCAGAACCCTAACTTTGGCAACTTGAAGGGCAATCTTCCCTTTTCAAGCTTCTTCATCTTTTTCATGACGTTCTTCATCGTCTTGTAGTATCTCAGCAATTCCTTCACATCTTGCGGAGTAGTTCCGCTCCCTATCGCTATTCTCCTTATCCTCGAGGAGTCGATTATCTTGGGGTTAAGCAACTCCTCCTCGGTCATGGAATCCATTATAACCTTGAACTTCTTCATCTTCTCTTGAGTCATCTCCATGACGTTCTCATCCACCTTCAGGCTTAAACCGAACGGAAGTAGCTCGAAGATTTTGCTAATCGGGCCCATCTTCTGCATAGCTTCTATCTGCTTGTAGATATCCTTGAGCGTGAATGTCCCCTTGAGGAACTTTTCCGGATCCAATTCATCCTCCTTCGTTACCCTCTCGATCTTTTCAAGCAACGCCCTTATGTCTCCCATTCCCAACAGCCTTGAAACGAATCCTGCAGGATCGAACTTTTCGAAGTCTTCGACCTTCTCACCGGTTCCGATGAACGCTATGGGAATTCCGATCTCCCTTGCAGCTGAAAGAGCGCCACCACCCTTAGCGGTTCCATCGAACTTCGTTATGATTATGCCGTCTATGCCTATCGCCTCGTGGAAGGCCTTAGCCTGCTTACTCGCAAGTTGACCTATCGCAGCGTCCAAAACCAGAAGCTTGTAATCGGGATTCGCAACCTTCGCTATCTCAATCATCTCGTCTATGAGCTCCTTCTCCAAGGCGTGCCTTCCGGCGGTGTCGATTATTATCATGTCGTAATCCCTGAGATTTTGGAGGGCGTTTTTGACTATTTGAACTGCATCCTTTGTCTCCTTCTCGCCGTAGAACGCTATCTTGTAAGCTTCGGCCAACTGCCTCAGCTGTTCGTAAGCGGCTGGTCTCCAAGTGTCCGCACACACTACGGCTGTTCTCAAACCCTTATCTTTGAAGTATTTGGCCAGCTTTGCAGTTGTAGTGGTTTTACCACTCCCCTGAAGTCCAACGAGCATGATCTTCGATTTCTTCAGCGGGATTTCGAGTCCCTCGCCGATCCCACGCATCAACTCTTCGTAAACGATCTTGATTATGTGCTCCCTCGGATTTAATCCATGGATTATATCCTCGCTCAAAGCTCTCTTCTTTATCGCATCGGTTATCTCTTTAACGTGCCTAACGTTAACGTCAGCTTTAATCAAAGCTCTTTGAATATCTCTAACTATCTCCTCAACAAACTTTTTGTCGATCGTGGATGATCGTGTAATCTTCTTTATTACATCTTTCAAAGCTTCCAGCGCCATACGCTTAGAGTTTCTTTAGCTAAGATATAACGCTTGCGGAAAGTCATAAATAGATTTACACGTAAAAAATAACATGGAGTATAGAATAGTATGTAGGCCAAGTTACAGCCTTCTTGAGCTTAAGCTTAGAGATGGAGAGGAGGTAATTGCGGAAGCCGGTGCAATGGTTTATATGAAGAACGTCGAACTCAAGACGGAAGTAAAAGGGGGACTTTTCGGCGGACTTAAGAGGGCTCTGCTTGGAGGTGAATCATTCTTCATAAATCGATTCGTTGCGAGGGGTGAGGGGTTGCTCGGCTTAGCTCCCAAGTATAACGGAGACATTGCTCATATTCCAGTTAGAGGCAGGCTGTTTGCCCAAAGTGGAGCGTTCTTAGCTTCAACACCCGACATAGAGATAGACACGAAGTGGGGTGGTGGAAGGACGTTCTTTGCCGGAGAAGGCTTATTTCTGCTAAAGCTCGAAGGGGATGGTGACGTGTTCCTATCGTCTTTTGGTGGTGTAGAGGAGATTGAAGTCGATGGAAGTCTTATAGTGGACACCGGTCACATCGTAGCATTCGAGGATAGCTTAGATTTCGACGTTAGAAAGGTCGGCGGGTTGAAAGCGACTTTGCTGAGTGGAGAGGGGCTCGTAGCAGAGTTTAGAGGGCAAGGAAAGGTTTGGATTCAGACGAGATCTGTTGGAGAATACATCGGCTGGTTAGCTTCGCTCTTACCTAAGAGAGACTAAATCTCCTTGATCATTCTAAGCCATCTGCCCCAGCTACCGCTCTCCCTAAATCCGAACTTCTCGTAGAACCTCTTCGCCTTCACGTTTCCGATTCCAACCCATAGTTCCGCGATCTTTCTGCCTCTCTCCTTAGCGTAATCCAACGCCTTGAGAAGAAGTTCGGAGCCGATTCCTCTACCCTGCCACTTGGGATGAACAAAGATTTCGTGAATTTCCCCAACCTCCTCGTTTTCGAAAAAGCTGATCCAATTGGCATCACAAGCGACGAAGCCAACAGGTTTGTCACCAACTTCGGCGACGAAAAAGCCGTCCCTATCCCTATTCATCAACCATCTAAAATAATACTTGATGTCTTTCGTCTTCGTGTATGCGTATTCCTCAAGTCCTTTATAGGCTTGCTTATATATCTCGACGAAAGCATTCAAATCGTCGCTCGTTACGTTTCTAATCTTAAGTTGCACACAGATACATTTTTATTCTCGTTTTTAAAATTTGACGATAATGGATGTTCTCGAAACGTTGAGAAATCTCGTAGAGATTCCCTCTCCATCTGGCAGAGAGGACGAACTCGTAGATTATCTAATGAATTTGCTTAAAGAGATGGAATATGACCCTGTTTTGCTGGAGAAGAAAGGTATTAAGAATATAGTGATCAACCCGTTAGCAGAAGTTTGGGTTATAACTCATCTCGACACCGTTCCGATCAAGAGGAATTTCAGCTTCGACGGTAAATACGCCTACGGAACGGGAGTGTGTGATACCAAAGGAAGTATTACGGCGATTCTACTCGCTTTAAATGAGATCAAAGAGCTCAGTCTTGGAATTGCTCTGCTTTCAGATGAAGAAGAAGGTGGGATGGGGTCGAGGATTTTCGTAGAATCCTTTGAACCAAAGAAGGCTGTAGTCATGGAGCCCACATCGCTTAAAATCGCCAACGTTCACTACGGATCACTCGAAATCGTTGCCGAGTTTAAGGGCATCTCAGCCCATGGTTCTATGCCGGAATGTGGTAAGAATGCGATAGATTTGGCTGTAGATGCTATTTTGAGGCTTAGAGAATTCGTTAAAAGTCCGATCAAGTTTTTCGTTCAGGAGATCAAAGGTGGATGGGACGAATACGCGATTCCCGACAGGTGTTCTGTTAGAATAGACTTCGTTTTTCCGCCTCGAATCTCCCTTTCAGAGTTGAAGGGTGATGTGTTTGAAATGCTAGGCGATGCAGAAGTTAGGATCATTGAAGAGGATGAGGGGTTCATCAGCGGTGATGTTACCAATTTGCTCGAAAATGCGGTGAGAAAGGCAGGATTTAACGTTGAATACGGGGAGATGCCATCTTGGACAGATGCAATAAATCTTAAGAAAGCAGGATGGGATGTCGTGGTCTTTGGACCGGGAGAGCTACGCTACTGCCACACCGAAATGGAGAGAATTGCGATTGAAGAGATTGTTAAGGCCAAGGATGTTTTGGTGGCGTTGAACGATCTTGTATGATCGATTTTACAATCATCTTTTCCCCAAGCAACATATCTCTGAAAACTTTTATTATTCAAATTGATATCCTCGACAAATTCATCATCAATTCGAGATGCCTCGTATGATTGCATCCTCTGCGGAAAGATCGTAGAATAAGGTATAAATGGAAAATTACCTTTCAGCTCTGACCAGAATGGCATTATTGATTTTTTGGAACAGTTTTTTGTCTGCTGTAGCGAGGGGTGCGTCGTATTTTGTGGATGCGGCAACGAAAAATGCGTCGTAAGCTGTGATTTTCTTTTCAACTGCGATCTTGAAAGCGAGGTCGTAAAGTTCAGTCGAATCGATAACCTCACACACGGAGGTAATGAATTCGATACACATCTTAAGCCCGGATTTAACGATTTCTGTGGGTTCTTTTTCGAAAACTATCTTCTTCCATGCAACATTTGTTATCTCTGCAATAGCAAAGTCGACGGTATAAAGGACATCATATTTGTCAATAATTTGCTCAGCTTTTTCGGAAACTCCATCTTCTCTAAAGAATACGGCTGCTATAACGTTAGAATCAAGAACGACCTTATCTGGCATCTCTATCCTCCCTTATCATATCGGAGATGTTCGAACTCTTCATCTTGCTCCTCAACTCTTTCGCTTCTTCAAGAAACTTCTTTTTCAACTCCTTCCGAACCCTTTCTATTATCATCTTGCGTATCTCATCCTGCCAGTCAATATCCTTCATCTTCTCCATCGCTTCACGAATCTCCTTCGGAATTCGGATACTATAAACTGTTGTTGACATATTATGTAAACAGACCAAATGGTATATATCATTTGTCTTCAAAGGAGTGCATCTCCATCTCAGCCTCAATTTCGTCAAGTTCTCCCCCGCTAAGTTCTTCAAAGCCTATCCTAGCAAAAAGTTCAAGCTTCATCTCTATCTTCTACAAGTGTTCAAAAAGTATACTTTCTTGCATAAGCTACTGAGGAAATCAAAGTGATTAATTCTCTGAGAGTTCTAAATATCTTCAAGCCACCAATTAATTGAGGCGTCTGACTAAATTACAATCTAAAACTATCCGAACTCAAACAAAAAGTGCCCCGGCCGGGATTCGAACCCGGGTCTGGGAGTCCGCAGCCCCCAAGGATATCCAGCTACCCTACCGGGGCCAAAAGATATTCGATCATGAGATATAAAATATTATGGTTAAAAAAAATCAGAAGAACTCTTCAAACTTACTCTTCTTTTTCTTCTTTCTACTTTCCTTTCTTCTATTATTCTTTTTAGGCTTATCATTGAGTAATTCCTCAAATTCCTCATCAGTGACGGGCTTTAAATCCAGTAACTCCTCTACTTTCCTCGATCTTTTCGGTCTCATCTCTTAGGCAGAATTTAAAATGAAGGTATATATCCCTTTTCCTTAAATCTTTACAATAATTTTATTTTAGTCCTATATTATGGAATCTTGCACAGATCTTGGGTATGATCTTTAATTATGCGAAAAGTTTAAATACCACACAGTCCAACATCAACCAATGCCTAAGTTGCTTAAAGGTAAGGCTGTCTACGAACTCTTTTGGTTTGGATTTTGGTTTAGCTATCAGTAACTGAGCCGATCTTTTCGTGTCTTTGTTGTTTTCCCATTGGGGGTGTCTTTATGGTCGGCAAAATGAGGCGGTTGGGAAGGATCGTCAAAAACGGCAAAACCCTGATAGTTCCGATGGATCACGGAATTTCGAAACCGATGAAAGGCTTGGAAAACATAGACAGCGTTCTGAGAAAGATAGATGGAATCGTTGATGCCGTCGTCCTGCATAAAGGAGTCGTGAAGCGTTCTAAGTTCGTTGCAGAGATGGAGATGGGTCTGATTATCCATCTGAGTGCATCTACATGCTTGGTCGATCCGAACGACAAAAGGATAGTCACTTCCGTAGAGAAGGCCATAGAGCTTGGAGCGGATGCGGTGAGCATTCACGTAAACATTGGATCGAAAACCGAAGGAAGACAAATCGAAGAGGCTGGAAGAATTGCCGAACTCTGTGACTCTTGGGGAATGCCTCTGCTTGCTATGATTTACCCGAGGGGTGAAGGCATAAACGAGAAGGATCCTGAGATGGTTAAGCATGCTGTAAGGGTTGGCTACGAAATAGGTGCAGACATCGTTAAGACCAACTACACAGGCCATCCCGAGACCTTTGCAGAAGTTATCGATGTTGCGGAGATCCCGGTTGTGGTGGCTGGAGGTTCAAAGACGGACGAGTTAAAACTGCTTAAGGACGTTAGGGATGCGATTTTAGCTGGAGCTATTGGCGTTGCAATCGGCAGAAACGTATTCCAGCACAGAAAGCCCGAGCTAATCGCAAAAGCTTTAAGAATGATTATTCATGATGGAGCGGACGTTGAAGATGTAAAGGGGGTTTTGTATGAAGGAAGCTTGGCTCTTAGCTGATGGAGAAGATTGGGAGGAAGAAAAGGAAAAGATCAAGGATGCAATAGAGATTGGATACACCGGAGTCGTCGTAAGAGAGGAGTTCGCAGATAAGGCTAAGAAGTTGGGGAGACTCAAGGTTTTCGCAAAGAAAAACGGAGAAGCTGAAGCTGATGGAGAAAAAGCCGTGTTCATCGACATATCCTCGGCCGAAGATCAGGAGAAGGCTATCAAGCTATCTGAAGAGGTTGATTACCTGTTCCTCTCGTTCTCAGACTGGAAGATAATCCCGCTCGAAAACCTCATCGCAATGAAGAAGAAAGCTAAGCTCATAGCCGTTGTGAATTCGCTGGAGGATGCAAAAGTAGTCCTTACCACGCTTGAGAAAGGTGCGGATGGAATAGCTGTTAGAGAGGACAGAAGAGAAGTTTTAAGGCAATACCACGAGCTCGCAAGTGGGGAGAAGGGTTACGTCGAATTGAAGAGAGCCAAGATCACCGAAATCAAGCCGTTGGGTGTTGGAGATAGGGTCTGCATAGACACCGTAACACTGATGGAAGTCGGTGAGGGAATGCTTGTAGGAAACAGAGCTGGATTTATGTTCCTAATTGCGAGCGAGAGCGAGGAATCGGAATACGTTTCCTCAAGGCCGTTTAGAGTAAACGCTGGTAGTGTGAACGCATACATAAAGGTCGGAGATAAGACGAAGTATTTAGCCGAGCTGAAGGCTGGAGATGAGGTCGAGATAGTCAGGTATGATGGAAGCACAAGGAGAAGCTATGTCGGAAGGGTCAAGATCGAGAAGAGACCGCTCATGCTGATTAAAGCCGTTGCCAATGGAGAAGAAGGAACTGTAATTCTGCAAAATGCCGAAACGATCAAGCTCGTAAATCCAGAAGGTAAGCACGTTTCAGTTTCAGTGCTCAAACCCGGAGATGAGGTTTTGGTTTGGATCGGAGAAAAGGCGAGACACTTCGGAGTTGGAGTCAAGGAGTTTATAATCGAGCGCTAATTTTATTATTTTATTTTTATTTATTATTTTGAAAGTAGTAATGACTAATGTCACCAGAGTCACGACCATTAAGTCACAGGTTAACCGTAATCCCCTTTCTCTCCAAAACTGTCTTACACCTCGCGCAGTACCTCCAATCCTTTATGTCCGTGTCTATTATCGAGTTTGAGAAGTGCATGACACACTTCGGATCATTGCAGTGTAAGAGCCCCAAAACATGCCCTATTTCATGCATAGCTTCCTTAAGCGCTCTAAGCTTTAGCAATGCGTCATTCGGTTCATCACCATAGAATTCCGGTCTCAAACGCTTTAGAGATATTATGGCTCGATTACCTCCAACTTCAGCTTCGCCAAAAACGAAGTTCAGCCTATCTGCGTATAGATCCACTTCGGTAACTCCGAGCACGATCTCGCAGAGTGGGGTTATTTTGAGAAGAATTGCAGTAGAGTTGAACTGATTTCTTTCTGGATTGAAAGCTTCCATAGGAACTTCCATTGGAATTAGAATCTTACAACAACCGAAAACGCGCTTGAGCTTATCTTTAAGGAACGTTAAAACGTCCTCATCGACTTCACCGATCGGTCTTATGCATAAATCCATGCAACCACCTCAAGAGCTCTCATATAAGCTTTCCCGTTTTATCTGATCTCGGTATATCATCCTGATTACAATCAGACTTATTTCGAAGAACAGTAACATGGGAACAGCAACCATCAGCTGTGTAAAAACATCGGGCGGTGTTATCGCTGCACCTATCACGAAGAACGCAACGTAAAAGTGTCTCCTGTAATACTTCAAAGTTACATACCTCACCATTCCATTCCCCACCAATATGCACATTATCAAGGGCATTTCAAAGACGAAGCCAAACACTACGAGCATCAAAACTACAAAGCCTACGAAATCGGAAATGGAGTAATATGCCAGAGCTCCCTGCTGAACGGCCAAGCTATAGAGAAATTCCATGAATATCGGAAGCATTATGACGTAGCCATAAGCAACTCCACATGCGAAAAGAATCGATCCGACTATCAGATACTTTATAGCCCTCGATTTGCTGATTTGAACGTTGTTTAGCAGTTCAGTTCTCTCCTTCAGCGTTTTGTAGATCGTATGGGCGATATACGGCATAGCGACGGCGATCCCCAAATAAAGAGAAATTCTGAGCTTGAGCATCAAAGGTTCGAGGGGATACTGGTATATCAGATGCGCCCCCTTCGGAAGGAGATCGGCCTTAACCTTCTCAATTATCCGATCCGTTATGAATGTGAAGGATATTGCCCAAACCGTGACTATTATCGCGACTATTCTGAACAACTTTCTCCTAATACCCAACAGTATCTCTGCGATCTCAGTGGCTGTTAATTCTGCCATCGTCCGACAGTCACGGCTTTTGTTTATAACTCTTGTTCAAACCAAAATTCTTAAATTCAAAATCGAGCTTCAGAGATTTAAGCCGCCGTGGCTTAGCCTGGTAGAGCGGGTGACTTGTAATCACCAGGTCCCGGGTTCAAATCCCGGCGGCGGCTCTCTTCTTTCTTGAGATCGAATAACATACACAGAATGAGAAAAAGCTCAAGAACACCGTAAAACCCGCTACAAGCTTTAGTTTGCTCAAAGGCATGTATGGATGAGTTCCGACAACGTAATCCATGAAATCGTTTAGCAAGAGCCATAATAAAACCATAAAACAGCTCTGATCGAATTCGACCGTGTATGCCAAAGGAATAGCTTCGAGAGCGAGTAAGGCGTGAGAGACAAACATACATGAGTAAAGCAAACGTCTTTCAGGGCTAAGAAAGTAATCGCAATAAAGCAGAATCACGAAGCATGTCCAGATTCCGTATTTTAGGGCATTGCAAGATGCAAAGAAGCTCACAAAATCGTTTTTCCGATTTTTTAGCATCAGAATTAGAGCTATAGCGACCATGAGCGCAGCATTCGGACAATCTGCTATAAATATCCAGAGGTAAATGGGGCTCGAAAGTAGCTGATACTCGTAGTAATACCAGCCGTAGATGACACCGCCGAAGTTTATGAATACTACCAGCCATATCCATCTGTTCGGCTTTTCAAACAGTCTAAGCATTCTCGTCATGACCAAGCAAAGGTATATATAGGGTTTATAAACTCTATTTAAAAGGGTGAAAGGTAATGAAAAGAGATTTTAAGATAAAGATCGAGAATGTTGTAGCTTCTACACAGATTGGAGAGAACATAGACCTCAACAAAATAGCGAGGGAAATTAAAGATGCAGAATACAAGCCGAAACAGTTTCCGGGATTGGTTTTGAGAACTAAAGAGCCCAAAGCTGCTGCTTTAGTTTTCAGGAGCGGTAAGGTTGTTTGCACAGGCTCTAAGTCCGTTGAAGATGCGAGAAGGGCAGTTAAGCAGGTTGTGAAGATAATCGGAGGCTTGGGAATCCCTGTTATTGAAGATCCAGACGTTAAGGTTCAGAACATAGTCGCTTCGGCCGATTTGGGTGTCGATTTAAATCTAAATGCGATAGCGATAGGTTTGGGATTGGAAAACATAGAATACGAGCCGGAGCAGTTCCCCGGATTGGTCTATAGGCTCGACAAGCCGAGAGTTGTTGTTCTCATCTTCGGTTCTGGGAAGATGGTGGTAACTGGAGGAAAAGATCCAGAGGATGCGAGAAAGGCGGTTGAGAGGATTGCCGAGGAGTTGGAAGCTCTGGGTCTGATGTAAATGAGAAAGCTCGATATCGAAATAGCCCTTGCAGAAGGTTTCAGAACTATATTCAACAAGCCAGCCATATTGGTTCCATCATTTATTTCTTCCCTGCTCTTCTCCTATCTATTCTACCAGTATGTGAAGCTGAATCCAAAGGGAAATATCAGCCCGAATGAGGCCATCCTTTTACTCAAAATTACGCTTGCAGTCGTTCTCGTAGCCATATATTTCGATTCCGTTGTCGTCCGGTTGGCGTATTCTAAGTCTTTTGAAGCCTTTATTTTCGCATTAAAGAAATATCCCGTGGTTTTGATAGCCACGGTAATCTACGTGCTTCTCTTAGCTTTGGGATCGATAGCTTTGATAATCCCCGGAATATATCTTGCAGTTAGGCTATACTACTTCATCGATGCCATACTCATAGACGGGAAAGGTGTGATCTCATCGCTGAAGACGAGCTGGAGAATCGCTAAGGGAAATTGGTGGGCTACGTTTCTACTCTTAATAATAATAGGGCTATTTTCCACTCTGATAAACGCCCTCATCTCTTCAGCTCTGTCGATGGTTACGTTTGGAAAATATGTTGAAGTTGGCGTGTTCGTTCAAGCCCCGATAACTGCAGTCTTCAGAGCTTGGAGCTACTCGGCATTCGTCAACGCATACCTTCAGCTTAAAAATGGACAAACGAATCTGCAAAACTTCAATCTAATCGAATGAACCTCACGATGATGTTGTTCAAGTCCTCGAATTCTACGAGAACGCCCTCCTTCTTACAAGCCGGAGGAACCTTCACGATCAACGTCTCGTTGAACTTTGCTACGCCTTTGTGCTCGTGAATGTGGGCGCAGAAGACCAACTTCGGCTTCGTGTTCTCGATCCACCTCTTTATGGCCATACTACCGACGGACTTCCCTCCAACCCAATCGAAGAATCCGTATGGTGTGTCGTGAAACACGGCGATGTCCGCCTTATAGCCAGCGATCATCTCCTCGATCTGCTCGTCATCGAACTCGAAGGGTGTTCCGAAAGGAGTTATAGAGCTACCTCCAAACCCGAAGACCTTGAATCCGTTGAAATCTATCACCTTTCTATGAATGGAAACTCCTCTCTCCTCAAGCAGATCTAAGACTTCCTTTCTGTCCATGTTTCCAGAGACGGCAAAAACCCTCGTCTTTATCGAGTCTAAAACGTCCTTGACAAAGTTCAAGGATCCAGCGTTCGTGAAGTCTCCGGCTATGAATACCGCATCTACATCTTGCGGAATTCTTACTGCAGTTTCGTGCAGATCCGCAACGACCAAAATTCTCATAGTCCAAAATATTCAGCGCAAAATTTAAACTTTTAGTCGATCGGAAACCTCAGCAAAGCGGCTATCCCGCCTAAGGACATCAGCCTCTGTCCCGGTTCAAATTCCGTGCTCATTATTACTACCTTACCCTTCATAGCCTCAACGTTCCTCAGAAAATCGTCTATGTTCCATTTCTCCCTTTGCTCCCTCAGAAATTCGTCTGCAATGAGTAGAACTTCAATTGCTCCGTAGTCGTATGCCCTCCTTACATCTTCAAGCCCGTAGGCAACTCTATCGTCCTTCGCTATTCTCTCAAGAAGGATGTCGATGTATTCAGCCTCTTCTGCAAGCCTTATCTCTCCGACGATTTTGTTGAGAACTCCTCGCTTTAAGACTTCTAAGAATCCTCTCGTGCCTATTGCAGAAGCATCGCAGGTTATGACGTTCCAATCGGGCTTGTTCTCCTTCAGGAATCGAGCGAAGTCCTCTTTCGTGAACCCCGGGCCAGCTATGACGAGATACTTGAACTCCAAGCCTTCGAGCTGTCTCATCACCTCGTGGAAGAACTCGATTCTGGCTGAGCTCTCCTTCCCGTAGCTCATCCGAACGTCCGCAACCTCTTCCACTCCCCACTGCCTAACCGCTCCGATTATGGCTTCGCCCTCCTCTATCGTTACTATAACAACTTCCGGCCTCTTCGAAGCCTCTTCAGCTTCCCTGATCCTTCTGAGCTGTTCTTCCTTCCACTCCTCCTTGATCAGGCTTATCTCCTTCCCAACGGGGACGTTTATCGTGTGATATCCCGAATCCTCAACGCCAGCGACTATCCTGCCGGTAATCCGCAATCTATTCGCGAACCTGTGGAACTCCACCCTCTCCACCTCTATGCCCAAGCGAACCGTCACCTTTTCCTTGTCGCTCCTCAGCTTGTCCGAGCTCTCCTTAATCCTCTTCGTCCAAGCGAAGACGATGTCGCCGGGCTCTATTATGAACTTGAGGTGCCAGAGATCATCCAAATTCTCGGGAATGAGCTTGATCTCGCCCCTCTTCCCCTTCAGCTGTTCCTCAACGATTATCATGCTACCGAGTTGAGCGATTGGATTAACTAATTTGTCGATCTTAGGCAGTCCAAAGCCTTCCTAATGCATCCATGCTTGAGGCTGAAGTAGCCAGTGAATAGGGCATTCCCTATTGTTAGGGCGAGCAGAAGGGTGGAGGAGGTGGGATCGTAGCTCGATATCCACACGATTAGAAGAGGAGAGAACATAGAAGCCAAAGGTCCAGCGATGAACATCGCAAAGCCTCTCCATCCCCTCGGCTTCTTCGCGAGCTTCAGAGTCAGAAACACTTTTGCGGAGAAGAGCTTCGACAGAAGTGGATTGCCGGCCTTGGAAAGCATGGATTTGGAGAGGAAGTAATATCTGAACCCGATTCCGAGAGCTCTGCCCACTATGTAGTGAGCGAGGCAGTGGGAGAAGTAGAGCATTGTAAACCAGCAGATCAGCAGGACGATGAGTCTGAGGGGTTGACCGAGTAGATAAGCATGCCGAGCGGTTAGGATGGCGATGATGAGCATACTGATGGATACGATGTTGCCGACTACGAGTGGTATTTTCGGCATATACCACACTAATCAGCGAATTCAATAACGTTTTGCGAAACGTATATCTTGCCTTCAATTTTAGATAATCTTACCATGAACTTCAAAATCGAGAGGATCATCGTTTCAGCCGTAGTTTACTCGACTGAGGATAGAGAAAAGGTCGGCGAAGCCATGGCAACCTTATTCCCCTTCGAATTCGAGATAATGGTGAGCGAAGCTAAGGGGCACTACGGAAACCCTCTCCTCTATTTGGAGGTAGAAATCAGCAAGAAAAGGCAGATAAAGGAATTTTGGAACCATTTAATGGAGCTTTTGGGTGAGCAAAGGAGGTTCCTGATAAATCTACTTGAGGAGAAGATAGACGATCAAGGAGTTCTTCACATCCGCATCGACAAGCAGAAGGCATACTTAGGTGAGGTTGAACTAACTGAAGGAGGAGATGCGATAGTAGTAAAAACGAAGATCGTCACATATCCGGCGAAGAGGGAGAAGATCATAGAAGTTGCCAAACAGCTGATAGAGAAGGGATACTGATGATCGTCGATTTCATCCGATTCGTTCCAGATTCGAGAGCTTACGGTTTGGGATTCGATCGCTTCGTAGTGTTCTCGGAAAATCCATCGAACCTGCCGAATTTCGTTCTCAAGGGATACCTCGTGAAGGCTGAGAGTGGAAAGGAACTCATCCCAAAGCTCAGAAGGGCAAAGGACGACTGGTTCGTCGGCGTCATGGGAGATCTAAAAGTTATCAGGAATGCCATAATGAGGAGGAGGGTCGATTTGATCTTGGATTTTCCAGAAAGAGAGATGGACTACGTGACCGTTAAGATGGCGAAGGAGAAGGATGTTGCGATCGAGATATCCCTCTCGAAATTTCTGAACTCCGAAGGATTGAAGAGACTTAGGCTGATAGAAGAAACGGTCGACCTCATTCGAATCATAAAGAAGTTTGACACACCCTTCGTTCTAACGTCTGGAGCATCCAGATTCTACGAGCTACGTCCGAAGAGGCAGATATTGGAGTTCTTCGAATTGCTCGGTGCCGACGTTAAAAGAGCAGAGCATTGGCTTAAAAGATTGATCAGGCGATATACGGATCCAAATTACATAATGGACGGTCTTGAGATTGAGCAGGACTGCTGAGGGTTAACTCAACGACTTTTGACGGTCTTAATAAACTTTAATAAAATAATAAAAAATCTTTATTTGTATGTTCCACCATCGTCACACATGGAGATCAAGCTAAAACCGATAGGTTACGTGGTCAAGAAAAACGTCGTAGAGATTCTTCCGGAGTTCGAGCAAGCTTTGAAGGATGTCGAGAAGCACGAACTTCTCTGGATCCTCTATCACTTCCATGAAGCCGATGAGGCTTTACTCGTTCATCCTCACGGTGACAAGACGAAGATCTGCGGAGCCTTCGCTACGAGATCTCCAAGAAGACCGAACAGGATTGGAATGACTGCCGTCAGGCTTTTGAAGGTTGAAGGAAGAAGGCTTATAGTTCAGGGACTTGATGCGATTGAGGGCTCACCCGTTATAGATATAAAGCCGTTCGCGGAGGTGTTCGACCTGCCGTTTGGGAGTGTTCTATGCAAGGAGGATATTAGAAAGAGGATAATCCACGACAGGCTCATAGAGGACTACATCGACTTGGATATTCAACTCCAGCCGAACGGGTTCGACTGCACCCTTAGAAAGATCGCTCGCGTGAAAGGAGTAGCTAAGATCGATTTTCATTCGAAGGAACTGCCAGAAGTTGAGGAGCTGGACTTCAACAAAGACGGATGGATCTTTCTGCCGAAGGGGTTTTACAGAGCGTATCTAAACGAGATCGTAAATCTGCCGAGGAATCTAATGGCGTTCGGGCGACCTCGCTCAACCCTCGTGAGGGCTGGGGCGAACATCCTTACAGCCGTGTGGGATGCTGGATATAAGGGAAGGAGCGAGGTGGGATTGGTCGTTTACAACGAAAACGGAATATGGCTTAAAAAGAATGCGAGAATAATGCAATTGGTTTTCGTAAAGCTGAGCGGTGAAGCAGAGCCCTACGCCGGAAGCTACCAACACGAAAATATCTGATGGTTATGCTCGAACTTCTGCCGATAATAGCTTTCGTCGTGTCCTTTTTCACCTCTCAAGCTGGAATATCTGGAGCCTTCCTACTCCTACCCATTCAGATCTCACTTCTCAACATTGCATCTCCAATCGCAAGCTCTACGAACTTGGCATACAACCTGATAGCGATTCCGAGCGGAATCTACAGATACAGAGCAGAAAAGAGATTTATTCCGGCCTTAGCCCTATCCATACTTGCCGGATCGATTCCGGGCATGATCTTAGGCTCATTTATCAGAGTGGAGTTCATGCCCGAAGAGACTTTTAAGCGGTTCGTCGGTCTTGTTCTGCTATACTTCGGGATCAGGCTCGTAACAGCTAAAAAGAAGTCAAACGTGGTCGGAGAGATTACAATCAAGCGAGCTGATATATTTCGAGTGGAATTCGAATTCGGAGGTAAAACGTTCGATTTTCCGACGTTGGCAATCTCCGCAATCTCTTTCGTCGTAGGAATGGTGGGCGGTGCCTACGGTGTCGGAGGAGGAGCCCTTATAACTCCGATACTCGTAACGACGTTCGGACTTCCCATTTATGTCACTGCAAGCGCAACTCTGCTGAGCACATTTGTATCCTCAGCTGTTGGAGTGGCAACCTACACTCTAATGGGATACCCGCCAAATTTGGAGGTTGCGATCCTATTTGGAATGGGTGGCTTGGCCGGGATATACTGCGGGGCGAGAGTTCAGAGATACATGCCGGAGAGGATGATAAGGATAATACTCGCCGTCGTAGTTTTCACGTTGGCTTTTAGATACCTCCTAAAACCTTAGGAAAGCTTTTATTCAAAACTCATCGATGCGGATTGCATGGTTAGAGTCGTCGCAACCGGAACCTTCGACATAATACATCCCGGTCACATCAGATTCTTAGAGGAGGCAAAGAAGTTGGGTGACGAGCTCATAGTCATCGTTGCGAGAGAGAAGAACGTCCGGCACAAACCAAAACCGATAATTCCAGAGGAGCAGAGAAGAAGGGTCGTAGAGGCACTAAAGCCGGTCGATAGAGCTATATTGGGCGACGAGCACGACATGTTCAAACCCATCATGGAGCTCAAGCCGGACATAATAGTGTTAGGCTACGATCAACACTTTGACGAGAAGAGGCTTGAGGAGGAGCTGAGGAAGAGAGGACTAAACACCAAGGTCGTGAGAATAAAGGTGAAAGAGGAGTGCGAGTTCTGTTCGAGCACGAGAATAATCAAGAGGATAGTCGATGTCGTTAAGAGTAGGTTAAAGGAGTATGAAGAGTTCTTTAGGAGGAGAGGAATCGAATAACCTTTCAAAAATTTAAGGTTTATCTCCGTTCTTAGGAGGCCAGTTCTGTTCGAGCCAGCCCTTAATCCTACCCGAATCGATTGGCCCAACCAAAACCTTCCAGCCGGTCTCATCCTCTATTGCACCCTTCAGCCTCGCCGCCAAACCGGGGATTATGAGGTAGCGGTGCTTTACCTTCTCCTCGATCTTCGTCTGCTTCATTAACTCTTTAACACCGTTCGCGTTAAATTGGCCACCAGCTACCGCCGCTTCAACGCATATTCCGCCGGTGTCGAGCACGAGCAACCAGCAATCTATTTTGGCACTCGTTAAATCACTCTCTACGGTGTAATACGTTAGGGCGAAGTTTGTTGTGATCATAACCGGCGAATTTTCATCTGGGTTTCCGATTTTCCTCAAGCCGGGCTCCACCTGAACGGGCACTCTCGGATCGGTGTATATGTTCTGTCTCAAGATCACGAGCGGCATCACAGTCCAAGGCTCCAAGCTCTTGAATATCATCACGTCAGCATACTTCACAATGAATATCGCGCCGATAACACTCTCCCAGTAAGCTTTAGCGACATCGTCACCTTCGATAACCCATGCCGATATGGGCGTTACCATTATCGGATACGCTACATCCTTGTCCTCGTGGATAGCAGTTCTCCTTAGCTGGATAACCCTCTCGAACGTCCTTCTCAGCCCTTCTCCCATCGGCTCGGTAACCGGATCCAGAACTATATCTTTAATTCCAGCCTTTCTGAAAGTGACGGCCAAGCTCTTAAGGGTATTGAGATCCTTAGATCTTACAACGACAGGAACCTTAAATTCCAACGCCAATTTTAGAAACTCCCTCCAGTTGTCTTCGGTTGCCGCATATATCAGAGGTCTCTTGTCCGCAACAACTTCCAAAGCGGATTTCATGCAATTTGCATCAAGCGAAACGAGTATCATCGGCCTTCCATAGCCTGCAACCCTCTTAACGACCTCTCTAAACCTCTTTGCATCACCGGAGACGCATCGGACTGCCATTCCTTCGATCGTCAGAAACTTTCCGACGTAGAACTTCTTGTATTCAACCACCTTGCTACATCGCTCGTCTATCTCTTTATCGTCGAGAGAATCGGGTATATCGTAGAAGAAAGCTGTGGGATTGAAGAACGTAAGCTCGTGCCTATGGAGAACATCCTCACCACCGATCTTGACTGCGTAATCTCCAGTTCCAATCACGACTTCCGCTATCTCAGGAGCAACGAGCTCCTCAATCTGCTGAAGCTTTTTCTTAGCTTTTTCGTCCTTCTTCGCTTGCTCGACCAAAGGCTTGCATTGAGTCGGTTTTGCGGATCTATCCAAGAGATGAGCTGCGAAGCTCATGCACGTGTCGAATCCACACTCTCCACAGTTCGTTTGCGGAAGAAATTTGTAAATCTCAAGCGGACTCTTAGCCTTCATGCTACCACCAGCCAGTCCTTATCCACACTCTCTTTCGATTTACCACCGAGCATGCTTATAACATCCTTAAGAACCGCAACACTCGCAGGATGAAGCATCATGAATATATCCACACCTGCCAAAGCGAGCGTGAGTCCAGTTAAGATCTCCCAGAGCGGTCCTCTCAGCTCTCTCGGCCCCCAAGAGGTATCTCCGGAAATCGGGGACTCCTTCATCCACGCTTCCCTCGCACCCCAAGCATTGGTGGTTCCGCTCGAAATCGGGAAGGCCAAATCGGCATCTCCCTTCAAAGCGGCAAGTCTGATCCTTTCCATGTTAGAGAATGCATAGTCCAATCCGTAGCCCAATGGAGCGGTTGTAGGATCCATAACCAAGCTGTCTGGCGATAATCCAGCCTTTTTGAGCAGATATCTGTTCAGAGTCTTCTGGGAGTTTATGTCGAGCTGTGTCCAAGCTAATACAACCTGATTGTGCCTCTTCGCCGCATTCGCTATTCTCTCCCAGTCGGTATCGAGCGTGGCTGATGCGAGCAAAACCCTCTCTCCTTCAGCAACTTCGGCAACCTTTTCAAGCAAAAGTGGATCCTTCTCCTTGTTTCCACTCCCTCCAACGACTATCGGACACTTAACCGCCTGCAAAATATCCTCCACAGTTTTGACTGCTTCGTGAATGGGTGTGTCGTCGAGCAGAGGATCGGTGCTGATCAGATGGATCGTGATCATGTCGGCTCCGAAATCCTTTACAACCTTCTTAGCCCATTCCGCAGGGTTGTCCATCACATCCTCATAGTGCTCCCTAACGGCCTTCGGGAAGGGAACAGGCTTATCAAAAACGTCTATCGTGATCACCGGCAAATGAGGTTGCTCGGCATCGAAGAAGTAGAACGGTAAACTTTTTTCACCCCCAACAGTGATCGTGTATTTTCTCGTTCCACCCTCTTTAGGTGTAGCTCCCAAAGTCACCTCGTTTATCTTTCCGGGAAATTTTGCCTTGTAAGGCTTAAACTCAGCTTTAACCAGTTCTTGCGGTAGCTCTTCTTTCTTCTCCAATTTTTTTTCCATCACCTCTTTGAGTTCACCGCCGAACAGCTGCTCAACAGGGAATCCCAAAATCTTCGAAGCTCTCGCAAGATGATAAGCCGCCATTCCAAGCTCCTGAGCCAAAGCCTGAATGATGGGAAGCAGATTCGCTCCAGATTCGATCTCTATCTCGATATCACCCTCGATACGCACACCCTCAAGCTCCTCAACGTTATACTTCTTCAACAGCTTGAAAAAATCGTCTATCTTCACGAGCCCCACCTCGTTAAAACTTCTGCTATAAATCTAACCTTCTTCGCAAATTCGGAATCTTCAGGCAGATTAATTATCGGCTCTCCTTTCAGATCGAGCTCGACAACCTTTTCATCGTAAGGCAGGAGATCAAGCAGAACGAAATTCTCCTTCTTAGCGAAATCCTTTATGATTTCCTTCGCCTCATCCCCGACTATTTTGTTCCCAACAAGAAAAATTTCCTTAAATTTTAGATTCAACTCTTTGGCTAATTCTCTTATCTTCTTGGCCGTCTTTAAGCCCTTCCTCGATGTGTCGGTGACCACTATTATGTAATCGGCACTCTCTATGGTTTTCCTGCTGAAATGCTCAAGTCCGGCCTCGCAATCGACTATAACGTAATCGTAATGTCTCATAAACTTCTTCAAAATACCTCTGAGCAGGTTGTTCACGAAGCAGTAACAGCCTTCCCCCTCAGGCCGACCCATCACAAGGAGATCGAAGTTGTCGAACTCATGTATGACCTCGAATATCTTTCCTTCGAGCCAAGATTCCTTGTCAACCGTCCCTAACGATTCTCTCGTAACCTGAAATAACTCTCGGACATCTCCAAGCGTCTTATCGACTTCTACACCCAAAGCATCTGGCAGATTCGAATCCGGATCAGCGTCGACGGCTAAAACGTTTGAAGTTATTTCGGAGATAAACTTGACTAACAAAGCAGCCACCGCAGTCTTTCCTGTTCCTCCCTTCCCCGTCACGGCTATCACGACCATACTACTCCTCTTCGAACTTGACCTTCTCTATGTATATCTTGGCACCCTTGAGGATTATCTTGAACTTCCCAGAATCTTGCTTATCTTCTTTCATAGCCCCAGTTCAGCGTTTCATCTCTTCAACCTTTCGGACTACCACCTTATCGATGTAGATCTTGGCGTTCTTTATGATCAGCCTTACGGTCGGCGCTGTGGAAACCTGTGGAATCTGCGTCGGAAATGCAATGGCTGGAGCTTCTTCAGCTGGTGCCTCCTCGACTCTTTCTTCGATCACCTCTTTTTCCTTCTCCTCAACCCAGCCATCCGTGATCTTCTTCCCGTCAACTGGCCTAACGACTCCCTTAACAACGGGATGATCCACTCTCTTCAGAAACTCCTTAAGCTCGTCGATAGTCTTCGCATCTTCCTCCGTAGCGATCTTGTCCCTCATCTCCTCCGGGATGTATTTCAGAACCTTTTCCTTAAGCTCCTTCGGCATCCAGACAACTCTATACCATCCTCCGTCCGCTTGGAGGAACTTCTTGCTCCTGAAGTATGCCATACCTATGCCCAAGAATCCGACTACCTGCTTACCTCCTCCCGTCTGCCCTGCCATCGTTGAGAACGGTAGCCCGTTAGGGGCCGGATGTGGGTAACCTCTGTGAACGAATCCTATTCCGTCAACTTCTGGCATGTAGAAGCCTATGACCTCGAAACATCCACATGACGTGTGCGGATGATCGAAGAAGCTGTGAAGCTTAACTCTCTCCACGCTTCCTCCACTCTCCTGCTTCGCAAACTCATTGACGCCGGTATATTCTCCAGCAATTGGATCTATGCACTCTCCCTTCGGAACTGGCCTATTAGGACCCTCAGGATCTACCTTCGCTGCAGCCCTTCCGTCGAACCACGTTATCGCACCACACAACGAAGGTCTATCTGGGCTTATTATGCAGACGTTCGTAGGAGCGAAGCTCTGGCAGAGGGTGCACGAGTAAAATTCATCAACATCCTCATCGTGCAACTGCTCAACTCTGGCATCTCTCTCCTCGTAAATCGGCCTCGCGAGCTCGTTCAGCAATTTCTCCACAAGCTCCTTGTCTGTAATATAAACAGCCTCGATCTTCTCGATGAAAGGCATCTCGTTCTTGTAAAGCATCATCGTCGCTTTGGCTATCTGCAACAGACTCTTCAGACCCTTCTTGACGGCGTTCTTGCCGATTCTGATCCAAATCGTGTCCCTCGAATTTATGTGCATGTAGCCCTCGATGTAGTTCTGGAACTCGTGGTTTCTCCTCTCAACCACCGGCTCTATGTCAGGGTCGATCTTTTCGCCAGCTATGTAGTATATCATCGCAAACGGATATCTCCCCCCTTCTTCCATCTCATCGAGATCGATTCCGATGAGCGTAGCTTTCATGTCCTCAACCTGATCGGGAGGAAGTGAAATGACGAGTTCAAATCCCATCGTCTTCGGGCCGGCTAACTCTACAAACATGTCTCCTTTCCTTATTCTCTCTCCCTCAAACATCGGTGATATCTCGAATGGGAAATCCTCTTCACCAACGCTGACCTTGACCTTCTTCCCTTCGGGAATCTCGATCTTCTTCCTCTCAACCATCCTTCACACCTCTAATATCATGTTCAGAGCCTCATAATACATGTCCTCATTTAGATTGGGAAAGCTAAACTTGGCATGAGGCTGGTAGTATTCACATATCGAAATCGTGTTGACCTTTGAGAAGTGCTTCAAAGCTGACAGCATCCTCGAAAGGTAGTATGGAGTTGTAAATCCAACGAACACAGCCAGATCATAGTTACCTTTACCATCGAATCCCTTCCAATTGGGATCGAGGAGGTATTGGGTGATGTAGTGGAGCGTGAATACAGTAGCGAGAGGCTTTATTCCCCTCTCAATCAGAGGCTTGCTCGAGCCACCGGTTGTCAATATCTCTATTCCGGTCTTCTCGTGAAGCTTAACAACAAAATCGACGATCCTCTCATCCTCCAAAAGCTTACCTCCAGTTATGAGTATCGGCCGTTTAGCTTTTTTGATCATCGTAGCAACCACTTTCGGCTTTATTATGCTCGCACACTTGCTCGCTTGGACATCGGCTGGATTGAAGATCCTCGTAACCTTCTCAAACACCTTATCAAGGCTCATGATTATCACCTCACTATCTTCTCCCCCGTGTATTTCTCGTAAACGTGTTCGACAAGCGTTGGATTGAATCCGGCATCATACGGTCTTATCGGGCCTTCAAGTATCTTCTTGTTCTTCCAGTCGATCTTCCAGCCGTGCTCATCCTCAAGAATCTTCAAAAGCTGATCCCTCATCTTCACAGGAAGATCTGCCTCCGTCCTAACATATAGGTGCCAGTCATCCGGCAAGCAACCCAAATACTTCTGGCTGAGCTCTATGTAGTGGGTGAGCTTGATCTGTCTTCCCAAGTATGTGTCGGCAGGCCTTATGCACAGCCTCGCGAGCTGAACTATTGCTTCCTCCTTCGTTTCGGCACAAACGAGCAAAGCGTCTGGAGCTGGTTCAACCGGCATCTTCTTTCTCGACTTTATGTCGTAAACCCACCACTTCTCCTTCTTCCAGAACTTTCCGATATATGCCCTCCTGTATTTCGCTGAGTGAGGCCCAACCACAGCAGGAATTCCCAACCTGTTGAATCCCGTCGCGATGCTTGCAGCTTTCTGGCTATATGCACCCCAAGCCAGACCTACGGCTCCTATTCTGTTCAATATGTAATCGGCTATCTCCGCATAGTTACCTCTCAAAGGCCTCTGCGCGAATATCGCAGCTATTTTTATCGCCGCTCCACTTATGTGCGAATTTGCAACACAGCTACCGACGTTCACAAGCCCTCCAGCATCGAAGACTCCGGGATACTTCTCGTATAGGCTCCTGCCCTCCTCATCCTTATACATTCCAAGATCCATTGCGTGACAGCCAGAAGTGACGACGATGTATCTTCTCTTGAGAAACTCCTCGATGATCTGACCTAACTCTTCCCTCGCCCTCGGATAGTTCGGACAACCTATCGGAGCTATTACTCCGGGAATCGTTCCCATAACAATGGGCTGACCAACCTTCCTGATCTCGACATCTTGAATAGGCCCTCTTCCGGCTCTGCTCTTGCCAGTTTTCGCTTTCAGCTGATCCAAGCTCGACTTCATTATGACGTCAACGATCCTAATTCCCTTGGGACAGCTCTGCTCACACCTCCCGCAAGCTATGCAACTCGGCTCGATCTCTTTGAATTTGCTGAAGTCTCCGTTCTTCTTGGCATGCTGCATCGCAACGTCTATGCGGAGGTTGTGCGGACATGAGAACACACATCTCGCACAACCTGTGCACTTCTGAACCTCCGCCTTAAGCTCTTCCTCGCTCATGAAGAGCTCCTTCTTACCCCTTCTCTTTCTAATTTCAAGTGCAACCCTAACGGCTATCTCGCCCACTTTATCCGGATCCTTTATCAGAACTCCCTTAGCCTTCCCGCTCACGAGGTCTTCGATGATTACATCTGGATTCTCATGGGTTCTGTCCAGCAATCCCCTCGCGGAAGCTTCCGAAGTGGCTACAACCGGGATTCCCATCTTTGAGCACTCTCTCAGCGTGTCCGCTCTTATGCACTGCTCATCCGTAACCACAACATCGGGAATTCCAGATCTTATAGCCCTAAGCTCGAAGCTCAAAGTTCCGACGATCTTCGCCTTCGGATCGTATCTCGTAGTGTCTATGGCCGTGCAACAGAGCCCAGCAACTTCAACCACATCCTCAAGACCGTGCTCCTCCAAATAGTCAACGATGTTCCTCGCTGGAAGGATGTTGTGTCCGATCACAAGAATTACGGGCTTGTTCGGGTCGAGAACTCCGAATCCGGTCTCTATTAGCGGAGCGTCAGGATCTCCCTTCGGATAGTTGAACGCCACAATCTGAGCTATATCTGCCACTTCCATGGCAACGTGGTCGAGCATTCCGACGTGCAAGGCTTTGGACTCATAGTCCAGATAGCTCTCCTCTTGGCCCGTATGAGTGGTGTGAAGAACCCTGACAAGCTCTTGCTCGACGTAATCCAAAACCTGCTCTAAATCTCCGATCGTCTTTGGCCTTATTCCGAAAACGAGCCTTATGTTTGGAGCTTCGATGTTCACGTTGCTCCCCAAGTCGATCGGATAATCTGGCCCAAATTTCTCAATTAAGTAGTGAACCAAGTGCCTCGCGTGAGCGGTATGAGATGATGCTCCGATTAAACATGCTAAAACCACAAGTCTTGCCTTCTGAGTTTTCAGATCGAGACCACAGGCTCCTTCCTTGTTGTGCGACAGCTCACAAGGCCCCATCGTGCAGAGGTTACAGAAATCTTGCATTGGAGCATAGAATGGTTCGTATCTCTCCAAGAGCTTTTGATCCCAGTATCTCAGGTCGAGGATGTGCGGTCTCGGCGTTGGTCCCATCGGTTCCCATTCATCCTCTTCGACGATCTTCCCTATTCGAATCGTGACATTCCTCATGTCATCGAGAACGATAAAACCCTCTCTGAGATCCATTACCATCCCCGCCCCAGATCTAACATTATAGATTATATACTTTTCTCTTTTGAAATATCTGTCATTTTAAATCATGGGTTATACAGTATTATTGTCTAATCGATTATTAACACTAAATAATAACTACGTATATACTTCGAGAAGTTCGTTCGGCGTCGTAATTTCGCCATCCGTCGGTTCGATGGTTATCTTGTCCGAAAACAGATAGCACGAGTAGATGCTTTTAGGCATCAATGCTCCGTCCTCCGGAGCAATCTCGCTAACTTTAAGCCTTAAATTTGCAGATCTCTCATTTGCGGAAACTTTGACTATCTGCCCATCCTTGAATCCAAAGGTTTTTGCCGTATCGGGATGAACGATTATTACCGCAGATTTTTCAATGAATTCGTCGCTGAACTTGTCTTTTCTCGCAACCGATACCTGAAATCCGTCTCTATACGTGATGAGCCTCAGCTCCACCTTCTTGAGAAATTTTGCGAACCTCAGCATTTCACAATCCCTCCAAAATACTCTTCAATATCTCAACGTCATCCCATTCCGACTTAAAGACGGGTTTCAGCTCAACCTCCACGAAATCACTTCTAAGCATCTTTCCTCCACATTCGACTCCTGATATAGCCGAAGGAATTACCACATCTGCTATCTTTGACGTAAAGCTAACTTTGGGATCTATAACTATCAATTTAAGCTTCACAAGCCTTTTGGCGATCTCGAAAGGCATTGAGTTCAGAGGGTCGTCACCTACGATGATTGCCGTATCTATAGTCTCATCGATGAGTAGATCCTCAAAGTTCGCCTTAGAGATTCCAGCTTCGAAAATGCTTTTGAAGAACCCCATCGAATTCGTGCGATAGTCCGCGGGGATGAAGTAGCCCACGCTGTTCACGAGTTTGACGAACTCTTCAAATTCGTTGCCCAATCCTTTTATCAATCCCTCTCCACCGAATATGACGTTAAAATCCGATTTCTTCAGCTCCTTGACAACTCTTAAAACATCTCCGCTTGCTATTCCACCTTCCAAAGCTGTTACGAATTCACGAACGAGTTTTCTGTCATCGTCCGTTTTTATGAAGACTGCATTCTTCTTAGCGAGCATTGCGGTGTGGCTTCTTCTAACATCCACAACGACCAAAAACCTGTCCTCTTCGTATCCTCTCTGTCTCTTCTTCCCTCTCGGATAGTAAGTGTATCTCGACATGTGCCTCGGCATGGAGTTGTGAACATCGCACCCCCAGTAGAATATGACGTATGCGTAATCCTTCACGTTTTCAAGCGTAGTTGAAGGGATCTCCTTGTTCAAGATCATCTCCGCCAACTTCTCGAACTTCGAACCGTTGTCAACGTATGCGGAGAGCTTCTTCGCGAGTTTTATTGCAATCCTCTGAGCTTCGAGCGTTGAATTGTTCAAGCCGTAAATCGCAACACCCTTCGAATCTTTCAAAATCTCCACAGCCTTCTCAATGGCGGAATCCATATCCGTTTTTCTTCCTTCGATGAGAGGTTCAGCTCTTGCAACGGAACGATTGAGGATGATTCCAGCTCCTATCCTGCACGCATGCTTTACGTTATTTCCTTCGATTTCTACATCATCACACAAACACGAACAACCCGTGCAGACCCACATATCATAACTCCTCCAAAAACGCTATTGCTGAGGTAGGACAGTTCTCCCTACACGCAACGCAGATCGTTTTCTCCTTATACCTCCTACACAAACCGACATCTACAACCCTAACGACCCCGTTCTCAACTCTAAGTATGGGATTATCAAGCCTAACACCAAAGCCTGAACCAGCCCCCTCGGGATCCTCATAAACGTGAACGGGACAAACCACAACACAGTTACCACAACCTATGCACAGATCCTCATTTACTACGAGCCCCGTTTCCGTGGCTTTTTCAACGACCTTTAGCATCTCTTCAATTTTCTTTCTCTGTTCCTCGAACTCTGGACTGAAGAGAGGTTTGCAGTCTTCCAACTTCTTCTCCTTTCTAATCAGCTTGAAAGCAAAGCTCATGCACGTCTGTTCACCGCACAGCTTGCAGTTCGTCTTCGGAAGGAGCTTGTAGATGTCCATCGGTGATGGCATGGCGAAGATTTGCATTGAACAATAATTAAAGATTGTGCAACTTACGATGATGATAGTGGTTATAGTAATATTGATCAATTAGATACACTATTTAGTAAAAAATATATACTCTTGTATTTAACGTAGATTTAGGAGGGTGCGGTATGAACATAGCCAAATTCCTGCTCATAACGATTATCCTCGCCGCAACTGGGTTGGTAGTTTTACCCAACACCGTCTCATTATTCGCCGGTCAGCACTACTGGTATAACTTGAGTGGAACCGGTAACGATGTCCCTTGTGAAAAGTGCCATGCCGATATAGCCGAAGAGATGGACGCCCACTTAGGACCACATACTGGTGAAACCGGATATGGTAGAATGGAGTGCGCCCATTGTCACAGAATATACTATAAGTGGGGTAACTACACGTTCGCGAGCGTAAGCGGTAGTTACACATCATACACACCAGGTGTTCAGGCTCATGCTGCGGCGACTGTTAGGTGTATGGACTGCCATAAACTTACATACACTTACGATTCCGGCATAGTAAAGGGTCATTGGAGTTATCCAGAGTACTCCGCATGCGAGAAGTGTCATGGAAGCTTTTATGAAGTTCCAGCAGCTGGTGGTTTCGGTTTAACCAGCGATCCTGAAGACACCGGAAAGTATGCAGCTCACTTGGCTTTTGTCAGAGAGGCGGCGAACAACTCAACGCTTAGAGGTGAAAATGAAGCTTGTATAGCCTGCCACACTGCAGTTCCGGTTAAGATAAACTGGACTCACGCGAGGAGCATAGAGTTCAACATAACGCTTGGTGATAACATAATAACACCATACGGGCCACACAACTGGACTATCACCAACTGGACGCCCAACGGAACGGCGTGGGCAATAGTTTACGGTAACACAACTGGAGCCGGTGCCACAAACTTAGCGAACATCACGTGGCCCGGAGAAGTTCCGGGAGTAAATTACAACTACTCCTAATTTTTTGATGTTTTAACGTAGGATTCCTCCAGATAGTGAACATTTCCAACAGTTTTTTATTATTTAAAAATTTAAAAATTTCTTAAAATAAAATAATATTACTAAAGATTAGCGAGCATCAAAGTAGCTGACTTCTACAACGTCAGCCTCCGTTGTATCAAGAATTCCGGCATTGTAAAGCTTTATTATCCTTCCAACACCTCTCACATCCAACTTTAGCCTCACGACCGTCATCTCGCTCTCCTGAATCATGCTCTCAGAAGCGAAAACTAAGGAATGAGATATTACCTCTTTGCCAACGACTTCAGCGATTATTCCTACAGTCCCTCTATCAACGTCGTGTAGCTTTGAAGTTGTCAAAAAAACCTTATCCCCAACTTCAGCTTTCAAAGCCGTAGCAACGTTGTGGGCACTTCTCAGTTCAATAGTTCTGGCGATTCTCCTCATCAGCTCGTCGAGAGTTCTTTTGGAAACTCCGGTGATGACCAAACATCTCATGACCATCACCCATACATAGGAAGCTCTTCTCTCTTCATAGCCTTCTCTTCGTGCATTCTGGCTTGTTCCGCAAGCTTCTGCATCTGAGCCTCTATCATCTCGGCCTCTTTGATCAACTTCTCCACGCTGATATCCCAATTGAACATCTTGTTCAGGACATTTATAACTTCTGCCGCTGCCCTCGGATCGGGATTGAAGCCTAAAGTTTCCCCAAGCAAGGCCAAGCCGGGGAACTTCTTAGCAACGCATTCGTTTAAAATCGAACCGGCAATACCAGAGATAGTTCCACTCTTGAAAATTTCGACGTAATCTTTTATTTCCTCAAGCAACTCTTTTGAAGTTGCTGCTCCAAAAACCCTCTTCTTATCTTCGAACGTCGCAACTCCTGCTAATGAGAATATCCTTCTTGCGTTTATCTCGATCGCCCATTCGACTATCTTCTGGCTCATCTCGTAAGTTGCATAAGGAACAATTGGGACGTCGGAGTGGATCAAGACGAAACCCAAGTCAGCGGACTGATATATCCTTATAGGCGGCAGAATTATCCCATCCATAAGAGATGCTATCGGAGGAATGCTCTTTGACTCGATCACACCGATCTGTTCCAAGTTCAACTCCATTATGAAGTGCGAAGATACTATAGTCCCAACGAGTCCGATTCCGGGAAAGCTTGTGAGGACAACAGGATTCCTAACATCCACTTTATCGACTACAATCTTAGTTTCAAAATCTTCCATGATCATGAATTGATAAAAGCTTATTTATCCTTTTCCATAGCTTATCGGCATGAGAGAATACAGATTCAAGAGAGGTTTCAAGCCCACGCAGGAGAGATTGGAAGAGATGATCGTAAAGCATTTCGGCGAGTTCGAGAAGGACGGTGACGTTTACATCGTTAGGTTCGGAGCCATAGAAGAGCTCAGGCTCTGGCTAAAGGATAAGAAGCTCTACGCAGAATCGAAGACGAATCCGAACGTGCCAGAGGATGTGGCGGTTCAGACCATTAAGACTTATAACAAGTTCTTGGAGGAATTAACCGGATACACGGCAAAGGAGAGACAGAAGTTACTAAAAAAGGAGGTCGAGAAGGACTAATCTATTCTTAAATCTTTGACGAAAACCCCTTCTCCCTCCTCAACGTATCCTACTATTTTGCCGTCGATAATTCCAGAGCTCTCGAGTTTTTTAGCCTCCTCTTTGGGCATCACGATGGCAAAACCCATACCCATGTTGAAAGTCCTGAACATCTCGTCATCATCGATGTTCCCCAACTCCTGAATGAACTTGAAGATGCTCTGCGGTGGTAGGGGGTCATCTATCACGAACTTGACCTTCTTAAGCCTCTTGAGATTGAGCAGACCACCCCCAGTTATGTGTGCAAGTCCATGAACCTCGTAATTTTTAATCACTTGCAGGATCTCCCTAACGTATATTCTCGTAGGTGTTAGAAGCTCTTCGCCAATAGTCTTACCGTTTTCGAATTCGTCGGTGTAGCTGTAACCTGCACTCTCTATAACCTTCCTCGCAAGCGTTAAGCCGTTGCTGTGGATCCCAGAGCTTGGAATCCCAAAGATTACATCTCCCGGCTGAATATCCTTGCCAGTTATGATCCCATCCTTATCGACAACGCCTATCGCAGTTCCTACGAGATCCCAGCCCTTGATTAGATCCGGCAGAGTTGCCGTCTCACCGCCTACAAGAGTTACGTTCGCAATCTCACATCCCTTCTCCAATCCCTTAGCAATTTCGGCCATTATCCTCTCGTCGGGTTTGAAAGTTGCAATGTAATCGACCATTGCTATCGGCTCCGCTCCAATCGCTACGAGATCGTTAACGTTCATCGCCACGCAGTCTATTCCAATGGTGTCAAATTTGTTAAGCTTCTCTGCAACCATTATCTTAGTCCCAACTCCATCTGTCGTAATTGCAACCCCAAACTCGCCAAAATCTAAAACACTCGCATAGTGTCCCATCAAGATCGGTCTGCCAAAACCGCTTCGAATATGTTTTATTTGGCTCGTTAGAGCTCTGACAGCCCTCTCCTCCTGAAATATATCTACTCCCACCTTAGCGTAGCTGAACTTCTCCATGCTTGAACGTTCTCCCGCTTACTTTATTACTTTATATCATCTGACGTAGCTCTCAACAACCACAAAATGGACGATCGTAACGAAATCGTTCTCCTTGATGTCTCCGTAGATCCTCCGCAGAGCTTGGATGAGCTCTTCCCTACTGCCAAAGCCATCCCTCTTTGCATCTTCATCCGTAAGCTCGCTGACCCTTTTTACGACCACCTTCTCAACTTTCGCCCTTGCAAACGGAGTGTAGTTTACCGTGAGATCGACGATTCTACCAACAGGATAGCTCTTAATCCCTCTTCTAATCGTTGTAACCTTCTCGCCCCTTATTATCGGTCTGACGTATTCTGCGTCGAAGTTTATTCTGTCCATAACCTTAGCTATGCAGGTCTTATAAATAGTTTAACTTTTGAGCAAATTTTTAAACAGATATCGCCAAGCTTGAGCCGTGAAAATCGAAAGACCGAGAGGAACGAGAGACTTTCTGCCAGATGAGATGGAAAAGAGAAGGGCGATCGAGAAAGTCATGAGGAGAATTGCAGAGAGCTACGGTTACAGAGAAGTTTTAACACCAACTTTCGAGCATTTGGAGCTTTTTACGATAAAATCTGGTGAGGGGATAATTGAGGAGATCTACGCGTTCAAGGATAAGGGTGGAAGAGATCTCGCCTTAAGACCTGAGCTTACGGCTCCAGTGATTAGGATGTTCGTAAACGAATGCACTGGAATGCCGAAACCGTTGCGATTCTACTATTTCGCAAATTGCTTCCGGTATGAGAGACCACAGAAGGGAAGATACAGAGAGTTCTGGCAGTTTGGAGTTGAGCTGATAGGCTCTGCCTCTCCTTTGGCAGATGCCGAGGTTATATCTCTCGCATACAGGATAATGGACGAGCTGAAGATCGAATTCGATCTGCACATAGGCCATGTAGGCTTGTTGAGACATCTGCTTAGGGATTTGGACGAAAACGTTGCTTCGAAGATCATGAGGCTCATAGACAAGAAAGACATCGAAGGCTTGGAGAGTTACTTGGATGAGACAAAAGTTGATTCGGATCTGAGAGATTCGATATTCTCGTTGGTCGAACTCGTTGGAAGTAGAGATATCATCGAGTCTGCAAGGGAAATAATCCCGAATTTTGACTTCAGCCACATAGAGAAGGTTTGCGATATACTTGACGCTTTAGACGTTGAATACAAGCTCGATTTTGGAATTGCGAGGGGATTGGATTATTACACCGGTGTAGTCTTCGAAGCTTACGCCAGAGAAGGATTAGGTGCTCAGAATCAGATATGCGGAGGAGGAAGCTATCGCTTGGCCCATCTGTTTGGAGGAGATGATACACCAGCTACGGGCTTCGCTTTAGGTTTCGATAGGATCGCTGAAATCTGCAAAGTTGAAGTTGTGCGGAAGAAAAAGGTAGTCGTCGTGAGCTTCAAAGGTTTGGAGGGTGAAGCTTTTAAGATCGCGAGTATGCTGAGGAATAGGGCGGTTGTCGTTACGGATGTTATGGAGAGAAACGTTAAGAAGCAGCTCAGCTATGCGAACGACATAAACGCGGATTTGGCGGTGATAGTAGGTGAGAGAGAACTTAGGGATGGAAAGGTGGCCGTGAAGGATCTGAAGAGTGGCGAACAGAAGACTGTTAGCATGGAAGAGCTTTTAGATGTCATATGAACATCTGGTTGCTGATCACGGAATTGGGTGAAGAAAAGGCTTATCTTGCCTTCGTTCCGTTCATCTACTTCATGGTGGATAGAAAATTCGGGTGGCGACTGTTTTGTGCTCTTCTTCTAAGCAGTTTGACAGTCATAACCCTAAAGAACGTTCTCAAGCTTCCGAGACCCCCCAAATATCTTTGGAAAGCTCCCGCAAGCGGCTACGGATTCCCAAGCGGGCATACGGCAGTTTCAACCACATTTTGGAGCTACTTGGCCTTCAGAATAAGAAGGATCTGGTTCTTCGCAGTTGCCTTCGTTTTCATCGCGCTCATAGGGACTTCGAGGATAATGTTGGGAGTTCACTACATCAGAGACGTCGTTGGAGGGTTCGTGATCGGAATCGCAATAGGATTCTTGGCATATTCGATCGAACTGAATCTTAACAGAAATTTGAAGCTTTTGGGAGTCGTAATATCGTCATTCGCTATCTTCGGCCTTTATCCCCTAATCGGACTCTACTCGTTCAAGATCGGCGGGTATCTATTGGGATTCGGAGTTGCTCATATATTATCAGTCGATTTTATGGATTACAATCTTCCGAAGGATTTGAGGCTTAGGTTTCTGCTGTTCTTGATCGGTATCTCCGTTCTATTCCTCGGCTCAATCGAGCAGTTACCTATAGCATACCCAATTCTGAGTTTCTTGGGATGTTTCGTTCCCAACTACATCGGAAATAGGATGGGATAGTATGAAGAGTGTGCTGGCTATAGCCGGCTTGGATCCGAGCGGCGGTGCTGGAATCCTCGCAGACGTTAAAACGATAAGAGCCTTGGGTTTCTTTCCTTCTTCAGTCGTGACGGTTATAACGTTTCAGAATACATGCAGAGTAAACGGAATTCGTGAGATCGAGGCAGAATGCATCGAAAGGCAGATTTCAGCCGTTTTGGACGATCTAAAATTGGCCGGCATAAAGGTTGGACTCGTCTGCTCCAAAAGATCTGCAAAAGCCATAGCAAAGCTAATAAAGGATTTAAAGATACCAAAGGTCGTAGATCCAGTAATAAAAGCAACTGTAGGCTTTGAATTTTCCGGAGAGGATGTTTATTCCATTCTCGCAGAAGTCTGCGATGTCATAACACCGAACGCAGATGAGGCCTCGAAGCTTTCGGGAATATTGGTTAGAGACGTTAAATCGGCCGAAAGGGCGGCGAGATCTATTGCTGATATGTTCGGATGCTCGGTAGTGATTACCGGCGGAAGCTTGGGTGGAATGGATATAGTGTTCGATTCTGGACGGGTGTTCGTGATCGAAGGAGAGATCGTCAGATCAGAGATACATGGAACGGGCTGCGTTTACAGTTCGGCCATTACATGTTACCTTGCGAAAGGTTTGAGCTTAAGAGAGGCCTGTAGGAGGGCAAGAGAGTTCGTTTATAAGGCTATTCTAAATTCTGCCGAAGTTGGTAGATGCTTAAAGGTGGTAAACGTTTAGCATAAAAAATCTTAAATATACTTTGTCAGAAGAGCCTAGAAATGTATGAAATACGATGTCATAATCGTTGGAGCCGGGCCGGGAGGTTTGTTTGCCGCATACAAACTTGCGGGAAAGCTAAAGGTCGCTATCTTTGAGCTGGGTAGAGATATAGACAAAAGGAAGTGTCCGAGCGATCTTGCAGAGAGCTTTTGCACGAAGTGCAAACCGTGTAACATAACTTTTGGAGTAGGCGGAGCTGGTGGCCTTTCTGACGGTAAACTCAACTATGCAATTCCAGAGTATCCCTCAAGCTATACCGTCGGTGGAGATCTGATAGATTTAATCGACGCTGAATACCTCCTCAAGAAGATGGATGAAGTTGACAAGATATTTTTAGAGCACGGAGCTCCCAATGATGTTTACGGAACGGATAAGGATAAGATCGAGGAGTTTCTAAGACGAGCCAACGCTGCTGGAATCGAGTTCGTTCCTCTCAAGCAGAGACACGTTGGAAGTGATGAGCTTCCAAAGGTTATAAAGAGCATCGAGAAGTATCTAAAGGAGAACGGGGTCAAGATCTTCACGAGGAAAACGGTCGTGGACATAAATCCAAAGGAAAAGAAGATAACCCTACACGACGGAAAGCAATACGAATACGACTACCTAATCTTGGGTGTTGGAAGAGGAGGTTCGGAGTGGCTCGAAAAGTGGGTCAAGAAGTATAACATTGCGGTGAGCGAAAACGCCAAGGCCATAGATGTCGGAGTAAGGGTTGAAGTTCCGGCTTCGATCATGGATGAGATAACATCCGTTATCTACGATCCAAAACTGAGGATACTCACAAAGAGACACGACGATTACGTTCGAACGTTCTGCACGTGTCCGAGGGGATGGGTCATAAGGGAAGATTACGGAGACTTCTGTTTGGTCAACGGACATAGCAAGGCTAAGGAGAAGACGAACAACACCAACTTCGCTCTGCTCGGACACTATGAATTCACGGAGCCTTTCGAGTATCCCAACGAGTGGGGGAGGGACTTAGCGAGAATAACGACGAAGCTTGGAGGTGGAAATCCGATCGTTCAAAGGCTCAAGGATCTTCGCTTGGGTAGAAGAAGCACGGAGAGAAGAATAAAGAACAACCGCCTCGTCCAGCCAACTCTAAAAACTGCAATTCCGGGAGACATAAGTTTGGCCTATCCGGGAAGGGTTGTGGATGATATCCTCGACGCTTTGGAGGCTTTGGATAAAGTCATTCCGGGAGTAGCTGACGATTCTACTCTGCTTTACGCCCCCGAGATCAAGTTCTACTCATTAAAACTGAAGGTCAGCCCGGAGATGGAGACCAACATCCCGAACATCTATGCGATTGGCGATGGAGCAGGGATAAGCAGAGGAATCGTTGGTGCTGCGGTTACTGGACTAATAGCTGCGGAAAGTATATTGAAGAGGGAGAAGAAGGGAAGCTAATTTCCAAATTTTTATGATCATCGAAATTTTTGACAGATTTGCTGAGAGATACGACTCTTGGTATGATCGCAACAGGGAGATCTTTCTGAAAGAAGTTGAGCTCATAAGAGAGGTTGCTGGGAAATTTGAGCTCGGACTTGAGATTGGAGTTGGAACTGGCAGATTTGCGAAGGAGCTTGGAATCCGTTACGGAGTTGATTTAGCGAACGCTATGCTTAAGCTCGCAAAGTTGAGGGGAATCGAAGTGATAAAGGCCGACGCAAGGAGTTTACCATTCAAAGATGGAACTTTCGATTTGGTTCTATTTGCATTCACCCTCTGTTTCCTCGACGATCCTCTGAAAGCTTTGGAGGAATCTCACAGAGTCGGCAAGTCAGTTGTCATCTGCGAAGTTCCGGCGGATTCAAAGCTTGGAAGAGAATACATACAAAGAAGAGACAGTCCCTTTTACAGTAAAGCAAGACTTCTTTCGGTCGATGAAATCTCAGCAATGCTAAGATTTTCCGGATTTGAGATCGATCGTATCGAATTTGCGGATTTGAAGTATGGGAACGATGTCGTTTGCATCAGAGCAACTGCTCGAGAACATTCTTAGCGATCCTTTTGCCGAGCAAAGCTGGAAGTCTGTCCCTATACCTTAGCAAATCTTCTTTACTCCTGATTCCTGCTCTAAACAGCTTCCTCGCCCTAACCCTTCCGATTCCCTTTAGCTCGACGAGCTCGAGCAACTCCTCTTTGACACCATGTCTGATCCTCAAAACCAACCTGTCAAGTCCCTTTATACCCAAAAACTCTGCGATTCTTGCCAAAGCGTTCGCGAGCCATTCGGCCGTTTCTACTAACCTTCTGAGATCTCCGGGGGCTATGCCGAACTTCGAGCAAATGACATTCTCATCTACTTCGTTTATCCAATCTTGCAAGCATAGAGCCGTTTTCAGCTCTCTAAGGCTCCAATCGTTGAGAGGTATTCCATGAGTGAGAGCCTCATCGCTCAGCCATCCTAAGTCGGATTTTCTGACGTATATCTTCTCCATATCCGGAGTTCTGCTTATGAGGAACAGCGCCTCGAAGTCAGAAAAGTTTTCGGATAACTCTTCAACGAAAATGTAGCCGGTCAGCGGATCTATGTAAAGCTTAGACACCAACTGTCCCAATCTCGTAGGCTCGATGTTGTCGTAGTCAAATTCAACCATACCCCAGCTGTCGAGCTGAAGAATAACCCTTTCAAGCTCGTAAGTTAGAGGAATCTCATTCTGGTGGAAGAAGAATGTCTGAGCGAAGAACCCCTCAAGATCTTTCAAGCTATTTGCGAAGCCCTCCGCAATCAGAGACAGGCTGTGAAATCTGAGATGATTCTCAGCTCCGAGTTTCGACCTTATCCTCTCCACATCCCCAAAGATAAACCTCTTGAGAACTCTGTCCTTCTCAGCCTCACCCCTAACGATTAAGATCGCCTCTCCTCTTTCATCCATTCCCGGCCTTCCAGCCCTTCCGGCCATCTGCTTGTATTCCATGACTTTAATAGGCTTTGAAAACCCGTCGAATCTATAGTAGCTCTTTATTATGACTCTCCTCGCAGGTAGATTGACTCCTGCCGAGAGCGTAGGGGTTGCACAAACGACTTTGATCTTGCCCTCTCTAAAAGCATTCTCCACAGCTACCCTCTGAGAATTGAGCAGTCCAGCGTGATGAAATGCGCAACCCTTGCCAACACATTCCGAAAGCTTTCTACTCATCTCCCCATCGTTCTCTTCCAAAACGAACTTTGCGATTTCTTTTAGCTCGTTCAGATCGGAATGCTTGGCCGTAATCTTTGCAAGCTTTAGAGCAGTGTTCTCAGCATTTCTCCTCGTCGAGTCGAATATCAGAACCTGCCCTCCTTCTTTCAAACAATCTTCCACCAAATCCTCAAGATTTTTGCCTACCGTTTTGATATCGACAAGAGAGCCGTCGGAATAGAGCTCTACCCTTCCGTTCACGAAAATGCCTTCGTAGAGAGGAACTGGTCTCCAGTCGCTTCGGACGAGTTCGGCGTTAAGCCACTCCGCGATCTCATCCGCATTCGGGATCGTGGCGGATAAAGCTATAATCCTAAGCTCTGGATTCATCCTCCTCATCTTCGCAATTAGAACCTCCAAAACTGCCCCTCTATCAGCTGAATCCAAGAGGTGTATCTCATCCACGACGAGGCACGTGATCTCTTTCATCCAGCTCGCTCTATTTCTAAGCAAGGAATCGGCCTTCTCAGCCGTTGCAACAATTATATCTTTACTCGAAAGCCACTCGTCTTTCGATTCGTAGTCGCCGGTGGTTATTCCAACTTCTATTCCGATCTTTTCCCACTTTCTAAATTCTTCGAACTTCTCATTGGCCAAGGCTCTAAGCGGGACGGTGTAGAGACATTTTCCACCTTCTACAATCTCCTTAACCATTGCGAGCTCTGCAATCAGTGTCTTTCCGCTCGCAGTAGGTATGGCAATCACCATGTTCTTCCTCTCAAACAGACCCCTCCGAACAGCTTCAGCCTGAGGAGGGAAGAGCTTTAGAATACCGTTCTGCTTTAGAACTTCAATGACGTAGCTCGACAGATGATCTCTAAGCTCATCGACATCCATCCATTTGAAGTTTCGAGAGATTAAGGAAAAGCTTATCGGTTCGAAGTTGAGGCTCGACCATGATCGCTGGAGTTGGGCCAGCGTTGGTCGATTACATATATGCGATCGATGAGTATCCGCAGAGGGGAGGACATGCAATAGTCAAGAACTTTATAAGGATGCCCGGAGGGGCGTGTGCGAACGTCATAGCGGGATTGGCAAGTTTTGGAGTAAGATGTAGATTTTATTCTACAATCGGCAGAGATGAAAACGCCGAGTTCTTCATCGAGAGCATGAAAGGAGTGGAGCTTAAGCTGAACGTCACGCACGATCTAACTGGAAGAGTTGACGTTTACGTCGATAGGCATGGAGAACGAACTTTCTTCGTTCATCCGAACGCTTCTGGTATAGTTGAACTGGACATAAGCGAGAGAGATTACGAAGATGTAGATTACTTTTACTTAGATCCTTTTCCGTCAGAGAAAAGCTTTGAAGTTCATTTGGAGATCGCGATGAAGGCGAAAGAGCACGGGAAGTTCGTGATACTGAATCCCGGTTATCCATATACAAAATTGGGATTCGAAAAGCTCAAGGAGCTTTTGAAGTTCACGGATCTCGTGATAATCTCCGAACCAGAATTTAAGAGCCTCGGAGTGGGTGAAAAGGATTTTCTTGAACTCATCGAAGTATTGGTGATCACGCTCGGAAGCAGAGGTAGCAAGGCAGCTACGAAAGATGGAGAGTTCTATCAGCCGGCCTTCAAAGTTGAGAAGGTGATCGATACAACTGGAGCGGGAGATGCGTTCTCTGCTGGATTTCTCTACGGATTTTTGAAGAATTTGCCACTCGAAAAATGCCTCAAACTCGGAAATTTCGTCGCAAGCTACAACATCCAGCACTACGGAGCGAGAAACTTCCCAAAGAGAGAAGAAGTTGACAGATTGATCTAATCTATTTCTACTACCTCCAAAACTTCAAGCGGAACTCTCTGCAACCTCTTACCGATTTCAGACTTCGCAATTCTCGCCGCGTGTTCCTTACTCTGAGCGTTGAAAACCTTCATCTCGAATATCAACCCAACCAAAGCCGTTCCTGCTACCATAAATACGCTCTTAAGGTTTTCTCCACACTTCGGGCATTGAGTAACGCCTACATCTATCTCAACGAAGTCCAGATCCGGATGCAACCTCTTTCCAGCTTCGGCAACCGCTATGTTCATCGCATCCTTTATCGTTCTGGCATTCCTGACTATCCATGCACCTTGCAAAACTACGAGATAGTTCGGCATAAATCACACCATGATCGTTTCTCTGACCGCTTTATTAAAAGCTATCTCCCCGATCGATTTGACGTGTCTGCAAGCTTCGAGAAGAGATTCCAAAGCCAACTTACAAGGAACGCCATCATTGATGCCCCTTGCCTTCAGGATTCTCTCCTCAAGCTCCTCAGCCATCTCTATTCCATCCTCGCAAACGACGACGTTCCCGTTGAAGTATGAGTCCAAGACAATCTTGAATGTCCTTCTCAAATCGAGCAAAATCGGGAGAATCTCACCATCGTCAACATTCAAAACGAACTCAGAGGTGTCATACAGTGCATCTGCAACCTTTTCGAGCAACTTTGCAACTATCCTCATGCCCAAAAGCTGTTTCATCTCGCTCCACTTCGTTGGGCATGAGATCTCCTTCAGGAGCTTGTGCTCAAGTCTAACTGCCAATAGATAAAATCTGTCGGCTTCCTCCTCAAGCTTGGGAATCATGCTTAAAGTTGACGGATTTCTCCTTCTGAGGAAATCCTCGATGACATCTATCATCTCTATGACAATCTGACCCATCCTCCTTATAACACCTCCAATGTCGAAGTCCGAAGCGGTGAGACACTTCATAACAACCTTATAATCCGTTACATCGATGATTTCCATTCCTATCAGATCTCTAACTATCTCGCTGAGCTTCGTGATTATTTTCGGCGATAACGTATCTTCGATGATGATCTCATCCGGGCCTTGAATGTATAGAGCGTATATGAACCTCTTCAAGAACTTATCATCAACTCTTGGGATTTTATCGATCTTGACTCTAAAAATATTATCACTACCCTTCTTAGGATATATCTTCACTACACACTTATCCACTTGTAAAATCAGTTCATCACCCTGATTCAGGTTGTTTTCTTTAATCCAGCTTTTTGGCAGACTGATCATATAACTGGAACCGCCGATGAGTTGGAGCTTTCTTATTTCCATGCTAATATGTATCCGCTTTATACTGTTAAAACTTTTTGGCGTGCAAACTAATGGCGCAGTTTTTTCTTTATAATTCGTTTAGAGTTGTTAAGAACTTCTTCAATATCCACAATACCAGCTCCCCTTAGAATCTTTATGGCTGTCTGCGTGTCTATGAAATCGCTCGGAGAATGGGCATCTGTATTTATCACAAGCTTGCATCCGATTTCTTGCGCAATCTTTGCCACGTGTCCATTCGTTAAACAATGTCCCTTTCTCGCCGAAATTTCCAGATATACTCCATTCTCCTTTGCAAGTTCCGCGGTTTTGACATCTATCAATCCGGGATGGGCAAGGATATCGATCTCCTCCTGAACTGCAGCAAAGTTTGTCCCCTCCTTAACCGGCTCGGCTATGGTTTCGCCATGAACTATAACTATTTCTGCACCCTCCTTCCAAGCCAACTCAACAGCTCTGCCAATCAGCTTCGGAGGCACATGTGTGACCTCAACTCCAAACAGAACGTCCAGCTCGTAGTCATCTCTGAAGTCCATGAACCTTCTCAGATTTTGCATGATCCAGCTTATGTTCGAGAAGTCCGCGTGATCTGTGATTGCCAAACCTTCGTTCTCCAATTCTGCCATCCTTCTGATTATTTCGGAAGGAATCAACTCACCATCGCTGAAAACCGAGTGAGTGTGGAGGTCGATCATGAAGGAATTTCAAAAGGTAAAAATAATATCGTTTGCCAAATACCATCATGGATCTTGAGACGATTCTCAAGGACAGATCAAGCGGTCAGTCGAAAATTATCAGAATGACGATCGAGCTTCTTAAGAAGACTAAGAAAAAGAGCGAAAGGATTGAGATCTGCAAGAAGGTTTATTCCGTGCATAAGGCGATGGCTGGACTTAAGTGGTTGTTGAAGCAGATCGAAGAAGGAAAGGCCGTTTCCGAAATCGAAGCTAAAATTGATGAGATGGACGAAAGGTGTGTGAAGAATTTAGAGAAGATAGTTGAGGGTAAGGTCGTCGCAACTATCAGCAGGAGTCACATCGTCGAAAAGGCACTACTTAAGGCTAAGCATGTAATCGTTTTGGAATCCACACCCGGCAGAGAGGGTTTGGAGATGGCGAGGTTTTTGAGGGGAAGGGGATTGTTGGCTACAACCTTCCCAGATTCGGCAATAAGCTACGCCGTTAGAGCTTGCGATGTTGTAGTCGTTGGGGCGGATGCCGTTCTTGAGGATGCGTTCATCAATAAGACCGGCACCCTTCCCCTAGCCTTAACTGCGAAACACTTCTCGAAGGAATTCTATGTGACATGTCCAAGCTACAAGTTCGCTGAAGTTGAGTTTAAGGAGGCTGTTGAACTCTCGTTCAGTGAGGAGATGCTATTCGAGTTGATACCCAAGAATCTGGTCACGAAGTTTGTCACCGAGTAGAAACGATTAAGGTGTTCGGATAAAGTCAAGACGACCATCGCAAAATTTTTCTTTTTCCAAACCTATAAAATCGCATGGAATTTATAATCGTCAGCGTGGGTAACGAGATCCTCAGTGGTGACATTTCTAATACGAACGCCACCTATATGGCTCGAAGACTTACACACAAAGGGCATAAGGTTATCAGGATCATAACCGTGCCGGACATTATTGAAGACATCGCCGAAGAGGTAGATAGGGCAAGAAAAAAGGCAGATTTCGTGCTCGTCACCGGTGGTCTGGGAGCGACGCACGACGATGTCACGACGGAAGGCATAGCGAAGGCTTTGGGTAGAAAGCTCGTTTTATACGAGGACGTGTTCGAAAAGCTAAGGCGGAAATATCCCGATGCAAATGAGGAGGCTTTGAAAAAGGTCTGCACTTTTCCCGAAGGTTCCGAGGTTATTGATAACGACGTAGGCGTAGCTCCGGGCTATGTAGTTGAGAATGTTGCGGTTATGCCCGGAGTTCCGGCTGAGATGGAGGACGTTTTTGAGAAGATTCTGCCGAGGTTCGGGGAGAAGGAGTATTACGAGACAACGCTCAGAGTTGAGGGTTACGAGGAGAGAATTCTGAATCAGTTGAATAGGGTCGTCGAGGAGTTTAAAGACGTTCAGATCGGCTCATATCCGAAGCCCGGCTACGTCATAATAAAGTTCTCCGGAAAAGATAGGAAGAGAGTCGAAGAGGCTAAGAAAAGGCTTGAGGAGCTTTTGAAGGGGTGATGGGTTGAAGAAAATCTCGGAGAGGATAAAGTCGGTTGATGAAATTTTAAATGATGCCAAGGAATTGCTGAAGGAAAGGATTAACGATTCGATGAGCTTTTCTGAGATCGTCAACTTGCTCGAAAATTTGGCACATCAGGTGTATTTAAACGAAGAACTTGAAGCCATAGCATCCTATTTGAAGGACAGCATTCCAGCAGAAATTAAAGCGATCGAAGATAAGGAACGACTGATCGACGAGTTAATAAAGCACATTGCAAGGCTGGTTCAGGAGAGAATCGCAAGCGATCTACCGAACATAAGGAGGGCAAGAGCTGGTAGTTCAGCGGAGAAGATTTTGCAAATCGCGTTGAAAGAGTTCGAAGGTATAGAGTGCGAAGTCTTGAGGAAGAAGAAAAAGGAGGAGTATCTGCCAGACATTGCTGTTCCAAATTGGGAAGCTTTGATAAACGATCCAGATAACGCTGTGGCGATTGCGATCAAAAGAACTTTAAGGGAGCGATGGAGGGAAGACACATCGATATTTTTAAAGTTTAAGAATGCTGTATTCGTTTGCATAAGCGATAAGACAGATTTTGGGGAGGATAAGATTAGAGCCATGCTCGATGAAGGAATGAGAGTCGTTTTTCTTCCAGATAAAGTCTATGAGCAATTTAAAAAGCTTATCGTGAAAAATAAAGCTGAGAACGTGTTTTATCCACTATCATACTTGCCAAAATTTTTGAAAGAAATACTTTCAAAAGAGTAATATATCACAGATATCAAAATATGTTTGGTGTATTCTATGAGTAGCGAAAGCGTTAGGATACAGGTCATACTCACAAAGGAACAGTATGAACTCATTCAAAGGCTCAAAGGTGTGATGGGGTCAAGTGATTCGGAAGTGGTCAGGAACATCATAATAGCTTGGCTCTCTGAAAAATCTATACTGTCGGAAAAATTGAAGGAAAAGGTGAATGGATGATGCTGAGAGTCAGAGACAAAAGCTGGGATTTCAGAGGAGAGACCGCAAAGATTGGAATTCATGGTATTCACACATATCCGGCGATGATGCTACCTCAGATCGCAAAGAGGTTGATCGAAAAGTATGGGAAAGATAAGAAAACGATTTTGGATCCGTTCTGCGGGTCGGGAACCGTTCTCGTTGAGAGTATTTTGAGCGGTAAGAACGCCTTCGGCTACGATATAAATCCGCTCGCGGTTCTGATTTCAAAAGTCAAGATAACCCCCCTGAATGTGAGAACCCTCATCTCCAAAGCTGAGAGTGTGGAAGAAAAACTTTCTATGGCTCATTTTAATCCTAAAGTCTTCGAGGAAGTAGAAACGCCGAAATTCTTCAACATCGACTATTGGTTCAAGCCTTCGGTCATCAAACAGCTCGCGTTCATCAAAAGCGTTATCGATGAAGTTGAAGATGAGGACACCAGAGAATTCTTACTGGTAGCTTTTAGCGAAACGATAAGAAAGGTCAGCAACACGAGAGATGGAGAATATAAGCTCTTCAGAATTCCAGAATCGAAGCTGAAAAATTGGAATCCGAACGCTATAGGCATATTCTTAGAAATCCTACACAGAAACGTTAGACTTGCCGTCGAATACTACCCAAAACTCGCTGGGAAATCGGTATCCGCAGGGGTGTTCTTAGATGATGTCAGGAAGGGAATAGATGTTTCCGCAGACATGGTTTTGACATCTCCTCCCTATGGGGACTCGAGGACTACCGTTGCCTACGGCCAGTTCTCCCGACTCTCCCTCCAATGGCTCGGATTCGACTACGAGAAGATCAGAAACATTGACAAGATTTCGCTCGGCGGTATTAGGGCTAAGAGGATTCTGAGCGATGTAGAATCGCCAACGCTCTACGAGGTTCTCGATACGATAAGGAAGAGAGATGAAAAGAGAGCTTTGGACGTTTACTCATTCTTTAAAGATTTTCAGATCGCTGGAGAGAAGATAGCGTCAGCTTTATCGGACGATTCTGTGATCGCTCTCGTGGTTGGCAACAGAACTGTCTGCAAGATCAACGTTCCGACGGACATCATAATGTCCGAGATCTTTCAGAGTTTGGGATACAGACATCTTGAGACGATTGTCAGAGAAATCCCAAGTAAAAGACTTCCAAAGAAATCGAGTCCCTCCAACGTGAGAGGAGATAGTGTAGAGACGATGAACAGAGAGTTCATAGTCGTGCTGGAAAGATGAATTGAAATATCGATCCGTCCACATTCCAATGTGAAGCCTTTCGTCTTCATAAACATAGCCTCAAGCGTTGATGGTAAGATAAGCGACGAGAGCAGGAGACAACTCAAGATTTCGTGTGATGAGGATTTTAAACGAGTCGACAGACTTAGGGCTGAGAGCGATGCGATAATGGTTGGAATCGGCACTGTTCTGGCCGACGATCCCCGTTTGACGGTTAAGAGTGAAGAGCTTAGAAGGTGGAGAGTCGAGCAAGGAAGGGCAGAGAATCCAATCAGAGTGGTAGTGGACAGCAGATGCAGAATCCCCTTAAATGCTAAAATCCTAAGCGATGAGGCTAAGACTATAGTTGCAGTATCCAAGCTCGCAGATCGAAACAAAATCGAAAGGCTGAGGCAAAAAGCTGATGTCGTGATCTTTGGCGAAAACAAAGTGGATCTGACTGCTCTCATGAAATACCTCTATGAGATCGGAGTTAGGAGGGTTATGGTCGAAGGAGGAGCAACGCTCAACTACGGCCTTCTCAAGGAGGGACTCGTGGATGAGATCCACGTATATTACGGAAACATGATAGTAGGCGGGGCAAAAGCTCCAACTGTAGTCGATGGCTCATCCTTCAACCCGCCTATAGAGCTTGAACTTATTTCGGTCGAAAAACTTGGAAGAGGTGTGCTTACGAAGTGGAAGGTTCTATCCCACCGATATAGCCGTTAAGAAATGCCTCGAAATCAAAAAAATTCGAAAATGTTATTTATTAGCAATGTCATCATAGCAACATGGCTGACAAGGTGTATGTTGTCGGGCACAAGAACCCGGACACGGATTCGGTCTGTTCTGCAATCGTGTTTGCCTATCTGCTGAACCAGTGGAAGGAAAAGGGTGGATTGATAAAGATCGATGGAGAGGCTGTGCCGGTTATTCAGGGTGAGCCGAACCCCGAAACCAAATTCGTCCTCGAAACGTTCGGAGTTTCAACTCCAGAGATAATGACCGATGCTGAGGGTAAGAAGATCGCTCTCGTAGATCACAGCGAGAAGACTCAGGCTCCAGACAATTTGGATAAGGCTGAGATAATCGCGATCGTCGATCACCACAAGATCGGAGATGTAACGACTCCAAATCCGATCCTCTTCGTGAACTTCCCGGTCGGATGCACTGCAACAGTCCTCAAGAAGCTCTTCGACTGGACAGGAATCGAGATTCCGAAAGAGATGGCCGGATTGATGCTCGCTTCGATTCTCAGTGACACGGTGATATTCAAGTCCGCCACGACCACAGACATGGACAAGGCAATTGCTGAGGAGCTCGCGAAGATTGCCGGAATCGATGACATAACGAAGTTTGGAATCGACGTCAAGTCGAAGCTATCCGACGTGAGCGGGCTGAGTGCTAGAGACATCATAACGAGAGACTTCAAGGACTTCGACATGGCTGGAAAGAAGGTTGGAATTGGCCAGATCGAGCTCATCGACTTGAACCTCATCAAGGACAGAGTCGACGAGATCTACGAAGAGATGAAGAAGATGAAGGAAGAGGGAGGCTATGCGGGAATCTTCTTGATGCTCACGGACATCATGAAGGAAGGAACGGAGCTACTGGTTATCACAGACTTCCCGCAGGTCGTAGAGATTGCATTCGGCAAGAAGCTTGAGGGCAAGAGCGTCTGGCTTGACGGTGTGATGTCAAGAAAGAAGCAGGTCGTTCCTCCGTTGCAGAAGGCCTTCGAGCAGGTCTAATTTTTTTATTTCTTTATCTTAAGCCTTAAGCTCCTCACAATCTAAGTTCATTTAAAGATCTCTAAGGCCGGTGAAATAATCGAACTGTTTAGGAACTGGAACGAAGAGAAACAAAAATTTGGATAATACCATACGGCTAAGAAATCTATCAGAATGCTCAGACAGCTATACGAAATGGTGTTCTCATCGTTCAGTTAATACTTTATTTGAGGTCATATTTTTATACTTTCGTTTACAACACACGAAACATGAAGACCATAACGATATCGGATGACGTTTACGAGAAGCTCGTTAGGATTAAGGGAAGGAAGAGCTTCAGCGCCATTATAGACGAGTTGATAAAAAGAAATGTGGAGAAAAGGATTGACATGCTAATTAAATCTGCTGAGAAAACGGGATATGAAGATGAATTGGAGAGAATCTCTAAGGAAATAAGAAAGAGTTTCAGGGTGAGATTTTGAAGATCATACTCGATACTTCATTCCTAATCGAGATTAAAAAAGGTAACAAAATGGCTGTAGATGCTTTAGAGGAGCGAAAAGAAGAATGCGAAGATATAATCGTCAGCTCGCTCACGGTATACGAGTTGCTCGTAGGAGCTAACTACGTCTGGAAAAAGCACGGTAATGCAAAGGAGATGATGATAATCAAAGATATGCTGAAGCCTCTGACAGTAGTTCCAGTCGTTTTAGATGTTGTAAAAAGTGCTTCCAGCGTGAAAGCCGAACTGATGCTTAGGGGTATGGAAGTTCCGGACTTGGACATTCTAATAGCTTGCAGTGATGAAGACGCGGAAATTCTAACGTTTGATAAGGATCTTAATCCGCTAAAAGAATTGGGATTTAAGATCACAGTGCTTGAATAAAAAGAGTTTAAAACGTGCTGACCTTTCCTTCTATAACCATATCCGTAATCTTCAGAATGTTGTCTAACCAACCTTCAGCTATCTCTATAGCCTGCTTTTCCATCTTTTCGACCTCGTAACCCTTCTTCGGAATTATTTGAATGCTTAGGGCACGAGGCTCGTTTATCGGCTTTCCGATCTGGCTCAGAATCTTAACGTAAACCTCTTCTATTCCTTCGATGTTTTCGTAGCAGTCTTTAGCTATGAAGTTCGCCAGCAGATTGTAGATCTTGCCGACATGGTTTATTGGGTTCTTTCCGCTCGATGCTTCCATGCTCATCGGCCTGCAGGGCGTAATCAAACCGTTACATCTATTTCCTCTCCCTACACTTCCGTCGTCTCCCTGCTCTGCTGAAGTTCCAGTGACCGTCAGATAAACACACTCCCTCTCGTAATCATCTGCGGTGTTCACATGGATGTTCACCTCTTTCTCAGTGTATTCTCCTGCTATCTCTTTGATCCAGTTCGTAAGTTCCTCCTTCACCGCAATATACTCCTTGATGTTGTTGACGTATCGGTCTATGAAGGCGCAAGCGACGGTCAGCGTAATCCTATCATTCTCCCTAAGCCCCATCACCTTGACATCCTCTCCAATGGCCCTCTCCTGCTTTCTGAATTCGTTGTATATCCTCCTTTCGACGTTGTAAACCAAGTTCTCCGTTTCTGTAAACGGCGCAAATCCTATACCGAAAGATGTATCGTTCGCCATCGGAACCTCTCCCTTTCTCCTCGCAAAGACATCCTTGAGATCGGTGCTACCCTCCCCAATTCGAACGTCGAATATGATGTCGGTATCTGGATCCAAATTGGCCATCGCACTCCTTATGTAATCCTTAGCAGCCCTGAGAACTATTCTATCTGCAGGGATACTAACGTCTTCGAACTCCTTCGTAGCCCTGCCGACGAGCAAAACGAATATCGGCTGAATGAGCTCGCCACCTCCAAAAGCAGGTTTAGCCTTGCCGGCGACGATCTGAGTTTCATCGGTGTTGTGATGCAAGACCACTCCAAACCTCCTTATGTATTCTCTGCTCAAAGCTCGACTCATAGCCTCTGCAATCCCATCAGCCAAGCTGTCGGGATGTCCAATGCCCTTTCTTTCGACGATCTCGATCTTTTGCTGCTCAACTGGAACGTGAATGAGCCTTTCGACATAAATGTTTCTCATAGCAAAAGCTTAGGGTAGGAGGATGAATATAAAGGTTTGCAAAGCTTTTAATATCAGTTCATAACCAGTCCGAAAATTGATGGCGCTCGGGGAGATCTTCAGAGAATTTGTAGAACTTGTAAAGATGGAAGACAACGACGAAAAAGCCAGAAAGATGGAGGAATTCTTCAGAAGACTAAATTCAATGAAGATCGAGCATTTCAACTGGGCTGATGAGATATTTGAGGGTATTCACGTGAAAGAGAGAGAAAATCAGACCGCACTCTTGTGGGTAGACATGGAAACCGGAGAGGAAAGGAAATTCAGCTACGGTGAGTTCGCGAAGGAGGGAAACAGACTCGTAAACTACTTAAAGGATCACGGAATCGGTAAGGGCGGATACCTCCACGTGATGACGCCTCTACTGCCAGAGGTGTGGTTCACGCACTACGCGTTCGTGAAGGGAGGATTTGTGGGCGTTCCGACGGCGAACATACTCACCTCAAGAGATCTCGAATACAGGTTCAAGGTGTGCCCGCCCGATGCCGTGATAGCGGACGAGAAGTCTGCTAAGATAATAGATGAAGCCCTGAAGAACGAACCGAAGGTCAAGCTCGTCGTAGGAGATAGGAGTGGATGGGAATCGTATGATGACATCAGATCGGAAAAATCAAACTGCGAAGGTGCAAATACGATGGCGGACGATCCCATATTCTGCTTCTTTACCTCTGGAACCACAGGATTGCCTAAAGGCGTTCTGCATACCGCCACATCTTACCCAGTTGGACACTTGATAACAGCGTGCATAATTAATTGCAAGCCCGGAGATGTTCACAACAACCTCAGCGCTCCGGGATGGGCTAAGTTCGCTTGGAGTTCATTCTTCTCACCTCTGAGCGTTGGAGCTACGGTTTTGGGCGTGCACTTTACCAGATTCGATGCGAAGAGATATCTCGAAACAATCGAGAGCTACGGAGTAAACACGTTCTGCGCTCCACCTACGGCGTGGAGAATGTTCATGTTGCTTGATCTTTCAGAGTTCAAATTCGAGGAGTTGAGGGATGTAGTGAGCGCTGGAGAACCTCTCAATCCAGAGATTTTCGAAAGGTGGAAAGAATATACTGGAACGGAGATCAGGGATTTCTACGGTCAGACCGAAAGCACAGCGATGATAGGAAATCCGCCTTGGTTTAAGGGTGGAAAAATAATTCCCGGTTCCTTCGGAAAGCCCACATTCATGTATGACATAACGCTCGTAGATGACGACGGAAAGGAAATAAATGAGCCGAACAGGGTGGGACACATCGTCGTCAGGCTGAGCAGGTGGAGACCGATCGGGCTGTTCGTCAGATACTTAGGTAGGGACAGGGAAGATGCCTTTGTTGATAATTACTACTACACCGGAGATAAGGCCTACTTCGACAAGAACGGATACTGGTGGTTCGTCGGAAGGGCTGATGATGTGATAAAAACTTCGGACTATAGAGTCGGCCCATTCGAAGTTGAGAGTGCGCTACTAGAACATCCTGCAGTAGCTGAAGCGGCAGTGGTTGGTAGCCCAGATCCCATAAGGTGGCAGATAGTCAAGGCGTTCGTGGTTTTGAAGCCCGGATACGAACCGTCGAAGGAGTTGGCGAAGGATCTATTCAGGCACTGCAAGAGAATACTTGCGAAGTACAAGATCCCAAGGATAATAGAGTTCGTAGATTCGTTGCCGAAGACGATAAGCGGTAAGATCAGGAGAGTAGAACTAAGAGCGCTCGAAGAGGAGAAGAGAAAGAAAGGAGAAAGAGGCGAGCACGAATACTTCTATAGCGACTTTCCCGAACTTAAAAGCGAATGATTTATTAATTCAATCTCTCACGATTTGAGAAATATAATTAAAGATGGTGATAGTTATGCCATACAGGGCAAGAGAGAATTTCAGGCAGATGCTCGGAAGGATTGCAGAGAAGTTTCCAGATAATCCGGCGGTGCTGTTTGAGGATGAGGTGATTACCTATTCCGAGCTATTCGAAATGGCAAACAGACTTGCCTATGGATTATACAAGCTCGGTGTGAGAAAAGGCGATAAGGTCAGTCTATGGATGCAGAACCTTCCAGAGTGGGTCGTTACTTGGTGGAGCGTTCCGATGCTCGGAGCAGTCTTGGTTCCGGTGGACCACTGGTACAAGACGGTCGAAGCGGAACACATCATAGGTCACTCGGATTCGAAGGCGATCATAACCTATAAGACCGTCGGCAAGTGGAAGTTCGTCGAAATGTTGAAGGAGATCAAGCCAAAGCTATCGAAGCTTGAGCATGTGATCGTTGCTGGAGATGAAGATGAAGCAAAAGCATTAGACGGACTAACGTTCGAAGAACTACTCGAACTCGGAAAGGGCTGGGAGAAAGATGAGGAATTTCTCGGCCTCGTGAACAGCGTCGATCCAGATGACGTCTGCCTGATCCTATACACTTCTGGAACTACGGGAGTTCCGAAGGGTGTCATGCTCAGCCAGTATCAGATAATAAAGAACGCATACGATCAGGGAGAGAACTTGAAGGTCGCCGACAGGGACAAGCTCGTTGTGCCAGTTCCGTTTAGCCACTGCTTCGGCTGTGTCATGTCGATAACGCTGATGGCTTGCTTTGGCGGTGCGATCGCTCCGCTCTTGGTTTTCAACGAGAGAGATGCACTTGAGACCATACAAAGGTATGGGTGCACGATGATCCACGGAACGCCTACGATGTTCGTTAGAGAGCTCAGGCTATTCAGAATGGAGAACTACAACGTTTCCTCACTTAGAACAGGTATAATGGCTGGAGCGCCTTGTCCAGAAGATCTAATGAGGGCTGTGCTTAATGAGATGGGCTGTAACCTTTGTATAACCTACGGACTTACGGAGGCTTCTCCGGGCATAACGATGACGAGCTTGGATGATAGCATAGAAGACAGAGTCAAAACCGTAGGAAAACCACTTCCAGATATAGAAGTCAAGATAGTTGATGACAATGGCAGAGAGCTTCCACCAGGAAAAGTTGGAGAGATCATATGTAGGGGATACAACGTCATGAAGGGCTACTACAAAATGCCCGAGCTAACAGCGAAGACTATCAAGAACGGATGGCTCTACACTGGCGATTTAGGCGTCATGGATGAGAGAGGTTACATAACTTTTAAGGGAAGGAAGAAGGAGCTAGTAATCGTCGGAGGTTTCAACGTTTATCCGATAGAGATTGAGACTTTCATAAGGCAGTTCGAGAAAGTTCAGGATGTAGCTATAGTTGGAGTTCCAGACGGAGATTTGGGAGAGGTCGTTGCTGCGGCGGTAATTCCGAAAGATGGTGTAAAGCTCGACCCACAGGAGATCGTGGACTTTTGCTACGGAAAGATCGCAAGTGCGAAGGTTCCAAGATACGTCTATGTCACCGACAGATTTCCAGTCAGCGGAAGAGGGAAAGTTCAGAAGTTCAAGCTCGTCGAGGAACTCAAACGGTTGATAGAGGATGGCAAGCTCAAGAAGATCGTTCCTTCAGTACTCAAGGAGAAAGCCCAATAAGTATTTTTTTACCAGATACCGTGAATCTCGTATCCGCAATTGGGGCATCTCCCTCTCTTAATCCTGTTCTCTAAAACCTTATATGAGTATCTTTTGATCAGCAACTCATTGCATTTCGGGCAGAACGTGTTCTCATTTCTATGCCCCGGGACGTTCCCAATGTAAACGAACTCTATCCCCTCTCTTTTTGCCATCTCTATCGCCTTCTCAAGCGTAGAAATTGGTGTCGGAGGATTTTTGAATAGATACGCTGGGAAATACCTCGTGAAGTGGATTGGTATTCTGCTTCCAACGTGCTTGAGGTGGTTATCGATGATTTCGGCGATGATGTCCTCGCTGTCGTTGACATCGGTGACGATCAGATTTACAATCTCCACATGAATTCCAAGCTCTACAGCCTTTTTTGCCGTTCTCCAGACGAACTTCGCCTTTCCACCGCAGAACTTCTCATAAACTTCGTCGTTTCCCTTTATGTCGATGTTCATCGCATCCAACCCAGCATCTCCCAGCATCTTCAAAGCCATGGGTGTCATGAAACCGTTCGAAACCATCGTATTCACAAGCCCTCTCGATTTCGCGAGCTTGAAAGCATCTAAAAGATATTCAAAGAGTAACGTCGGCTCGTTGAAGCTCGCACATAATCCTATGTCCCCAAAAAGCAGAGCTTTTTCGACCAATTCCTCCGGACTCACGTAGCTGAAGACCTTAGGTGGATCTACCTTTGAGATGTGCCAGTTCTGACACCATGGACAATCCAAGTTACATGAGTATGTCGAAAAGGTGAGCGTAGTTTTGCCCGGTTTGAAGTGGAAGAACGGCTTTATCTCCATCGGCCGGCTTTCGATCGCACTCAGATTTCCGTAGGTGAGAGTGAATAGCTTGCCATCTTTGGCTATTCTGGTTCTGCAGAATCCAACATCGGATATCTTGCAAAACCTCCAGCAGAGTTGGCAGACAATTTTATTTCCAACCCTTCGGTATAGCTTTGCTTCTTTCAGCATCCTAAAGAGTTATACTTGGGTAATTTTAAGGCTGTCGCACGGCTATGCTCAAAACTCCAACGCTCGTGGTGAGAACTATCAATCCCGCTATCAGGATTCCGACCAATATGCAGATTGTGGCCTTGATTCTGTTCAGTCTGAGCAAGAAAGCTAAGAGACATCCAGTCCATGCTCCGGTGAACGGAAGGGGTATCGCTACGAACATTATCAATCCCAAGTAGCCGTATCTCTCAACCAGACCCTTCCTCTTTTCAGTTCTCTCAACGATCTTGGTGTATAAGGATGCCAAATGTGTTCTCAAAGCTAATTTCTCGATCGCTCCTAAGAGGAGCAACAGAAATGGAATCGGCAAAAAGTTGCCGATGACGGATAGGATGTATGCCCTAATCGGATCGAGTCCTAAATAGATGGCCAAAGGCAGACCACCTCTAAGCTCCGAGAATGGCAGAGCTGAGACCAGCAACACTTCAATCCAGTTCAAGTCTCTCAACTCCCTTAACGAGCATGAGCATCAACCTATTGAAGGGAACATCTATCCCCAACTCCTCCGCAGTCCTAACTATAGCACCGTTTATAAAATCTATCTCTGTCCTCTTGCCTCTCTCGATGTCCTGCAGCATAGAAGAGCGATTGTTCTTCGTTCTGATGGCAACATCTCTCACAATATTCACGATTCCTTCAACTTCGAAGCCCAAAGTCCTCATGACCTCTTCTCCCTCTTTAGCTATCCTCTCCGCTATCTTCCAAAGTTCCGGAATTTCCACCACCGCTCCGTTCCTGCATCTGCATACTGCTGTGATCGGGTTTATTGCAGAGTTGATCACGGCCTTGAGCCATATCCTTTTCCTTATGTCGTTCACCGCTTTGGCGTTTATGCCCGAACTCCTTAGAACTTCAACTACGGTCGATACATCTTCCGTGATCTCACCGCTCAAATCGCCTACGAACGTCTCTCCTTCTCCAGCGAACTCGATATGTCCGTATTCGATCAGATTGGAAGCGTAGGTCGTTACTCCTCCTATAACTTTCCTCAGATACTTCATCAAAATCTCCTCGTTTCCTATCCCATTCTGAAGACTGCAGACTATCCCACACCTCACCTCGGCAAGTTGTTTAGCCACAACTTCTGTATCGTAGGCCTTAACGGTGACAAACGTAATGTCCGCATTCTCTGGCTTTCCTACCGCTTTAACCTTCACCTCATCTTCGATCAGTCCAGAAATCCTCAATCCAATTTTCAAAGCTTCTAACTGCTTTCCCCTCGCCACGAAAACGACATCGTAACCGGCCTTCTGAACGAAGTATCCGAAAAGACAGCCCAAGGCTCCAGCACCCATTATCTGAATCTTCATCACATTCAATTGCTCAGAACGTAAATTTAGCTTACGATAAACTTAAATACACCCAGACTCGCTTATCAAACAAAATCTTTAACGAATAGATAATAAGGTGCGGACATGAATGTAGTTGTTACAGGGGGCGGAATGGCCGGAATGGAGTTCCTCAGGCATGCATCCAAGCTACCTCTAAACATCACCCTCATCGAGCCAAAGCGAGTTATGGTCTGTCAAGCTTTATTGCCAGAGCTCCTCAGCGATAAGGTGGACGAGAGCTCTTTGTGCGTAAAAATAGATGAGTTCTGTGATAGGGCTGGAGTTGAATTCGTTCGAGATAGAGCGAAATACGTGGAAAACGGGTTGATAGTGACAGAAAAGGGAAGGCTGATCGAATACGATATCGTAGTTCTTGCAGTAGGAGCAGAAACGAACTACTATGGAATAAAGGATGCAGAGTTGACGCACAATGTGAACACGCTCGAAGCGACTCTCAAGGCTAAAAAAGCTTTGGATAAAGCTGAAAGGGTTGTAGTGGTAGGATCGGGCATAACGGGCGTTGAGATTGCCCTTGAGCTTGCCGAGTTGGGGTTCGATGTCCGCGTTGTGGAGTCCATGAACAGGGTTCTACCCACCTTTAGTCCAAAAGTTTCCAATTTTGTATATAAAATAATGAAAAAAGATGGGATCGAAGTTGAGACCTCCACAACCGTGCTAAAGGTCGATGATGATGGAGTGATCACGAGCAGAGGTAAGATTTACGGAGATATGGTAATCTGGTGTGCTGGGCTTAAACCTTCAAGCTTCGTTGAAAATCTGGACGTTCCGAAGGAAAAGGGATGGGTAAAGGTTGATCCATTCCTCAGAGCAAACGGATACTTTGCGATTGGGGACTGTGCTTTCGTGAATATAGATGGACACATCGCGACCAAGACTGCCTTGGAAGCTGAAATGCAAGCTAAACACGTTGCGAAGAACGTTGAGAGGATCTTGAAGGGAGATAGGCTAACGAGATACAGAATCAGATCGAGCTTGGATAAGCCTATTGCAATGATAATGCTGGCAAAAGGCAGAGCTATACTCGTTTACAAAGGTAGACTGATCTCCAAACCGATGAAGCTGATCTATAAAATAAAGAAAATTGCGATCGAGCGATTTTTAAGAAGTTTCACCTAACTTGCTCCTGAGCTCTTCGAGCAGAACACAAGCCTGACATATTCTCTTCGGCGTCGGCTCTCCACACCTCTCGCATTCGTTCAGATCTATCTGTGGAAACATCTGCTTTAAGCACGGAATTAAAGCTTCGAAGCTCCTCATTATGGAAAACTTCCTCCCCGGATACTTCTCCTCGAACGTGTAGATGAAATCCCTGACGACATCCCTAACTGGGAAATGACTGTATGGGCACTCGTTCATATCCATCGGTAGGTTGTGAAGCAAACCGTAAACAACTACTTCCTTCTCGTAAACTTCCCTGAACGGCTTTATCCTCATTACAAGACCTTTCTGAACTCTCTGGGGGATTAGCCTCGCAAGCCTCGCTATATCGCCTTGCAAAAAGTTCAGAAGGATCGTTTGAACTTCATCATCCAAGTTGTGGCCTGTTGCCAATTTTGTGCAACCCAACTCCCTTGCAGTTCTGTTGAGCAGATACTTCCTAAAGACTCCACAGTAAGTGCAAGGCTTCTTCTCCCCGATCTTGACCATCTCGTCGAGCGTCATTCCGAAGTTCTCCTTAAAAGAAACCACTACATGCTCTATTCCGAGTTCCTTGGTGATTTTCCGAGCTATCTCTACCGTAGGGGGACGATAGCCTTCTATTCCCTCATCTATCGTTATTGCGACGAATTCCAAGTCGTTTCTGTGCCCATAAAGCTTGTTCAAGACGAAAGTAAGAGTCACACTGTCCTTTCCACCGCTCAACGCTATGGCAATCTTGTCCCCCTTCTCGATCATATCGAACTTCTTTACCGCATACTTTACTCTCCTCTCGAAGTGCTCGATGAAGTGTCTCTTACAGAGATGTCTGTTAGCGTATCTCTGATGAATTACGGCCCTTCTTCCACACAGATCGCATTTGAGCACATTTCCAATTGCTCAGAATTGAATAAAAACTTAGCCGACGGTAACGTTTAAAAACGTCCAACCCCTCCACCATTCCCCTTCCGCAACGATCGCTAAGGTGTTTTTACCTTTCTCCAGCCCCGTTATGACGAGCTTAAAGTGAACGCTCGCATTGGGTGGAAGGAATACCTTTGACGTGCAAAGTCTCTTGCCCAATCCTTTCGAAACGCGCGACCAGCCACCTTTTACGACCTTAGCCTCATACACTTCGATCGTGACGTTTCCGCAGTAGTAGAATCTTTTATCGTTTATCTTGTAGGGTTTCGAGACGAGCCAGCCGTCAACCATTATCGTTTCGTTAGGTTTCACTTCGACACTCTTAGTTCTCAGATCTATCGTCTTTGCGTTGATCTCACCGATTGAGGGAGCCAATCCTCTTTCAACCTTCGTAGGTTGATAGATATCAAGGACTACTATTCTAACCGATAGATTCCCCTGAATCGGCTTTCCGGCGCATCCCAACAGTGCGAAGATAGCTAACAGTAGTAGTATTCTTCTCATTCCATCACGGCAAGGATGTCTCCAGCCTCTACTCTGTCGCCTTCCTTGACGAGTATCTGCTTTATCTTACCATCCTTTGGACTCTTGACCTCGTTCTCCATCTTCATAGCCTCTAAAATCATAACGGTCTCTCCAGCCTTTACCTCGTCTCCCTCCTTCACCAAAATCTTCGTAACGACACCGGGCAACATCGCCTTTATTGCCTCTCCTTCTACCACTTCGATCTCTTTCTTCTCCTCTTCGATCTTTGGCTTCGCTACCGTTACCTTGTCTTCTCTAACGAGAACATCCGTCACCTTGTCACCAAACCTAACCCTATACAGCGTTCTCGTAATCCTCTTCACGGCAACCTTATACTCCATACCGTTCACTACGATCGTGAACTTTCTCATCCCATTTCCGCATGATCAATCGATAATAAACCTTTTGAAAATCTATAAATATATCCGGACAGAATCTCTTAGAGTGGCAAAATGCGATGTGTGTGGTAAGGAGGAGTATCTTCCGTATAAATGCAAATACTGTGGTGGAACGTTTTGTGCGGAACATAGATTGCCGGAGAAGCACAATTGCCCAGGAATAAGGAGAGATGAGGAATACTGGAATGTTCCCGTGAAGGTGAAGAAAGAAAGACCGGTAGAAATTTCGATTCCGGTTAGGAGATCTGTTAGGAGAGTAGGTGCCTACGGCTGGAACAACATAATCATAGGAATATGCACCGTCGTTTTTTTCATCAAGCTTCTGTTTGGGAGTATCGTGGACTATTATCTTGCTCTAACTCCCGTTCTTGTCTTCAGAATGCCATGGCAGATAATTACAGCCATGTTCGACCACGCGGGCTTCGGGCATTACTTCATCAACATGTTCGTCCTCCTATTCTTCGGCTCCGAGCTTGAAAGAAGGGTCGGAGGTAAAAACTACCTCAAGATCTTTTTCATATCCGGAATAGCTGGAAACTTAGCGTATTTAGCTTACGCTTTCTACACGAACCCGTTCATTCCAGCTTTGGGAGCTTCTGCAGCTATATTCGGAGTCATGGGTGCTTTGGCGATGATAGCTCCGTACATGAATGTCGTCATATTCGTTCCGTTGCCGATTCCGCTCAACATAAGGTGGGCGATACTCCTCTTTGCCCTATACGACATAATATATCTGCCGTTCTCGATGCAGACTGGAATAGCACACGTTTCGCATTTGGCCGGATTGATAGTTGGAATATACATGGGCAAGATAATGAAGCTCAAGAGGAGATGGTATTGAAGCCCGTCGCAGTTTGGGTTGAGAAGGAAAGACTGGACGGAGAAATAGTGGATTGCCTAACGATTATACTCCGTTCGAAGGGTTGCTACTGGAATCGATGCTTAATGTGCGGATACAAGAAGGATACGTCCAAAGATGTAACGATGAAGGATCTCATCGAGCAGTTCAGAATCGCTTTGAATAAGCTGAATGGAGCCGAAGTAGTCAAGATATTCACTTCCGGAAGCTTCTTGGATTCAAATGAAATCCCAAAGGAGTTTAGGAGCTTCGTTTACAAATCCCTAAGCGGTAAAATCAGGAAGCTTATAGTTGAAAGCAGACCAGAGTTCGTAAGCGAGGAAACGGCGGAAGAGCTCTCTTCTCTCGATTTCGCAACCGAAGTTGGAATCGGACTCGAAACTGCAGATGATTTCATCAGAGAGCACTGCATAAACAAGGGCTTCAGCTTCGAAGACTTCAGAAGAGCTGCGAGAATGCTAAGATCTCACGGAGTCAGAGTTAAGGCCTACCTTCTGCTCAAGCCTCCGTTTCTGTCGGAAGGTGAAGCCATTAGAGATGTTTTGAAGTCGATCAAAGCTGTAAGGGGTTTGGCTGACATCGTATCGATAAACCCGACCAACGTTCAATCTGGAACCTACGTTGAAAGACTATGGTTTAAAGGATTGTATCGTCCACCGTGGCTCTGGAGTGCGGTCGAAGTTCTGAGAAACGCTGAAATCGAAGCGATGTGCGATCCCGTAGCCTATGGAAAGAGTAGAGGGCCTCACAACTGCGGGAAATGCGATAAAGATGTGGCAAAAGCGATAAGGGCTTTCTCTTTAACCCAAGATCCCTCGATATTCGAGGATTTGGATTGCAGATGCCTCAAGATTTGGGAAAAGGTCGTCGAGTTGGAGGACTATTCGAGAATTCCGTTAGCTTTAATATACGTCTGATCGAAAGTCGAGCATGAAAATATCCCCCAAATGTCCAGCTTGTTTACTAAATAGAACGTATATGGAGTGCAAGATGGTAACTGACGATTATGAGACGATATTTAAGGCAGTTGGTGAGGCTCTCAAGATATTGGCTGAGAGGTATCCGAAGAGGGAGATAAATGCTCACATAGCCACTTACATGCACAGGAAGGTTTACGAAGTTTTGGGAGTTGAAGATCCCTACAAAAAGCTTAAGGAAAGGGCAAACGAAGTGGCGATGCGGTTTCTGCCAGCGGTTAGGGAGTTCGTTGAAAGGCAGAATGACAAATTCAAGGCTTCCGCCATCGCTTCCATAATAGCCAATACATTCGACTACGGCGTTATGGATCACAGGGTGGCGGATGAAGATTTTATGGAATACTTCAGATCACAGTTCGAAAAGGGACTGGCCATAGATCAGCTCGATGAGATAAGGGAGCTCTGCAGGGGGAAGGTCGTATATCTGACTGATAACTGCGGAGAGATAGTGATAGACACGCTCTTTATGAAGGAGATAAAGAACTTGTGCGAGAGGCTCACTGTAGTTGTGAGAGGAAAGCCGATAATAAGCGACGCGACACTTGAGGATGCCATAAAAGCGGGAGTTGACAAGATCGCCGATGAGATCCTAACGAACGGACTCGGAGCTGTTGGAATCATAGAGGAGGAGTTACCGGCTGAGACGCTCGAAAGACTTGAGAGTGCGGACGTAATAATAGCGAAGGGTATGGCGAACTATGAGAGCATGTCCGAGAGCAGGTTCAAGCCGATAGCGTTCCTGCTGACGGCAAAGTGCGAACCCGTAGCTGAGAACATAGGCGTGAACGTTGGAGACATGGTCGCGATGTTGGTAAGGTGATGTTTATGAACGAGCTGAGAGAGAGGACACTTATAGATCTCTTCAAAGCTTTGGATGGAATATACGGAGCCAATTACGAATGCAAATACTACCCTTGCCACTTCAACGGGCAGGACTGCACCTTCTGCTACTGTCCATTTTATCCGTGTCTCCTCTACGATTTGGGTGGTGAGCTCGTTCTCTCATCCCACGGCGAATACGTCTGGAGTTGCAAAGGTTGTAGCTGGATTCACGAGAAGGAGAACGTGGAAAACGTCATATTCGTATTGGGTAGGTATCCGAAGCAGAAGCTTGTCGAAGAGGACTGGTGGTTCTTCAACAAGATCCTGCAAGAGCTTTTCTATGGCGAAGTTTACGGAGAGAAAATTGAAAACGGATACAATCTGATGCCAGCTGTTTTGAGAAACAAGGAGTGCGAGGAAATGGATAAGGTAGAGTTTTTGGCCATTAAGGTTTATGAGTTTGAGATACTTGATGTGAGAAGGATATCTTCGCTGGAAGAGGCTGAAGATGAGGTGATAATTCCCCTTAAAGAGGGAAGAGAGATATACGGAATCGATTGGAAGGGTAGAAAGGTCATGTGCAAGCTATAGCTTCGAAAGCCTTCCATCTGGCAGAATCTTAAACCTCTCGAACCCAGGCTTGATCTCCCTCGTAATGCTCTCCTCGATACCTATTATATAGATGTCCTGACCAAAATCGAGTGGCTCTTCTTCTTTTACGATTCTTATAACAACGTCGAAGAACCTCTCTATAATTCTCGTCGTGTTGTAGTCGTATAACCCGTAGGGGCTGATGGAAACGAGCGTGAGGTTTTCGGGCAATGAATCCACTATCTTTATTAGCTCCCTGAGTAGCCACTTACCGTAGATAGCGAACATCAGGTAGAATCCGAAAACCAAAACGAGATCGTTTTCTCTAAGTTTGCTAATCGCTATTTCCAATCTGTCGAACTCTTTTCTCAGCATGTCTTCTGGAATGAAGTCGTATAATCTTCCGAAGGGAATGGTATCCCTTCTCCCAATCTTTATGAAGTATGCCTTATCGAGAATCTCTGCAATTTCCGGAGCGTGCTTTGATATGAACTTGTAGTGCTCCTTAAGCTTCCTGCAGGTCGTATCTGAATACACGCCGATTACAATCCTCTTCGATTTAAACTCAGGTAGGATGTGATAAAAAACCAAGCTCACAGCAGGATACGTTTGATCGTAAACTATTCTGATCCTTCTGCCTTCAAATTTGGGGATGAGATCGAGCACCATTGGTTAAAATAAATTAATCAAGTAAATAAACTTTTGGTAAAGGTTAATAGCCGCTCATCATCAGAAGGGGCGATGATAAGGATCGACGGAAGCTACGGCGAAGGAGGAGGCCAGATTTTAAGAACCGCCATAGCACTATCCTGTATAACCGGAAAGCCAGTTGAAGTTTACAACATAAGGGCAAACAGGCCAAAGCCGGGTTTAGCTATGCAACACCTCAAAGGCGTTGAGGCTGCGAAGCTGATAAGCGAGGCGGAAGTGGAAGGACTGAAGCTTGGCTCTACAAAGATTGTTTTCAAGCCCAAAAGTTTGAAGGGTGGCAACTTTAGGATTGATATCGGGACTGCGGGAAGCGTCACGCTCATCCTTCAAACGATTCTCCTCCCTCTTCTCGCATCTGAAAGAGAAAGCGTTGTTGATATTAGAGGCGGAACGGATGTAAAGTGGTCTCCACCCGTTGATTACGTCAAGAACGTGACTTTCAAAGCTCTGAAGGAGCTTGGAGCCAATGTCGATATCGAGCTCATAGCGAGGGGATACTACCCGAAAGGAGGAGGTAAAGTGAAGGTCATAGTCGAACCTTCGAAGCTTAGAGGGGTTGAATTCAGCGAAGAACCTTGCGACATCGTTAGGGGAATAAGTCACTGTCAGAATCTGCCGAGGAACGTTGCTGAGAGACAAGCTAAATCCGCAAAGAAGGTTCTCGAATTGGAAGGCTACAGGGCAGAGATAGACATCGAAGTTCGCAAAGGCGTTTCTATAGGAAGTGGAATAACGCTCTGGTGTGGATACAAGGGAGGAAGTGCTTTGGGGGAAAAGGGAAAGAGAGCCGAGAAAGTTGGAGAGGAGTGTGCATACGAAATTTTGAATGAGCTGAAAGCGGATGCTGTTTTCGACAGACATTTGGCAGATCAGATAATGCCATTCTCAGCTGTTGCAAGTGGTGAAACAAGATACACGACTTCTGAAGTTACTCTGCATCAGAGGAGCAACGCATACGTGATAAACACATTCTTGGGTGATGTCGTAAGCTTCGATGGGAACGAGATAACCATCAAAGGTATTGGAATCCTCTAACCGAACACGTGTTCGATGAGTATAAATACCGATCCGTTTAACTTGCTCTATGGATGCGTTAATAGTTGTTGACATGCAGAAGGACTTCTGTTACGAGAACGGAGCACTGTTCATAGGAGAGCACGTTAGGAATATATTCGAACCGTTGAAGAAGGTAGTAGACTGGGCGAGGTCTAAGGGTATTCCGATCATCTTCACCCAAGACTGGCATCGAGAGGACGATGCTGAATTCAAGATCTGGCCCAAGCACTGCATAGCTGGAAGTGAAGGTGCGGAAATAATAGAAGAGCTAGATCCCAAGCCGAACGATTACTATGTAAAGAAGAGAAGATATTCAGCGTTCTTCGGCACAGATCTTGATTTAACGTTAAGAGAGCTTGGAGCGAAGAGGATTGCAGTTGGTGGAGTTGTTACGAACATATGTGTCCTTCACACAGTAGCCGATGCTGTGATGAGGGGCTACGAAGTCGTCGTGCTGAAAGATTGCACGACCGCTCTGAACGATTACGACTACGAATACGGAATAAATCACATGGAGAAGGTTCTAAGGACGGAGATCATTTCATCAGAAGAGCTTCTATCTTCGGTTTAACCAGTAACAGAATGATTACGGCCAACGTGAAACCGAACAAAACGGAATAAACGATATTGAAACAAACGTAGTAGCACACAACAAAGCTCAAGACGAACGAACTCAAAAATATCGTCGGAAAGTATATGCGAGAGATCGTCAGCTTCAGGTCACCGATACATTCTTCTCTGGATCTCATCCAATCTCTCCTCCAACTCCCTCACATAGACGAACAACTTATCCTCGAATCTCTTTTCTAACTCCTCCGCATTTGCAGCGATCATCCTCTTGGTGCTCTCAAGCTCTTCAACGGTCCTCCTCATTCTGAACATCATGCTTAGAAGAAGAGATCCCAACGAGAACGTAAGTAGAAAAGCGAAGAAAACCACTACAAAATCGACATCGTTGTGAACCAGAGACAGCCATCGATACGTGAGTATTACGGCGGATATCATCATCAGAACGCTGAGGATTATCTCTCTTGTCTCCATCGAACTAATGTTGAGACAAAATTATATAACTTTGTCGATATCAGACGAAAATTCTGATTATCTCTCCCATCCCCTTGCTCCTTCCTTCCCTGAATATGAACTTCTGTCCCTCATACACGAACTGCGGATGATACTTAAACCGAATTCTAACCCTCCCTCTGTCTCCGGCCTTCATGTATTCCCTGTCCATGTCCTCGAAAACCACCGCTTCTGAGATCGTCTCTATGTGAATAACCGGCTCATACCCTCTCCTTATTCGGGTCGGATGGCTGAAGACGTAAACATCCGCCTCGAACTCCCAGACGGCGTGAGGCTCTTTCTTAAGCAGAACCATACCCCTCCTTAGCTCGTCAAACCTTACTCCCTTCAGAGCTATTCCGACGATATCTCCAGCTTCCGCTTTGCTGACCCTATAGTAGTGCATCTCCATGCTGAGAACCCTCACACGCTTGAAGCTGCCGTCTTGAAATGGCCCTATGTAAACCTCCTCCCCTTCGCTGATCTCCCCAGACTTCACACTCCCGCTAACCACAGTCCCAACTCCAGTGATCTTGTATATGCGGTCGATATACATCAGGAAGTCGTTACCCTTGCTCCCCCTCTTGGGCAACCTGAACAAGAGCTCCTCAAGTAGGTCAAAGCCTTCGAGCGTTATGGAGGAGGTCTTTAAAATTGGGACTATTAGTCCCCTGCCGATCAGCTTCGAAGCCTTCTTAACGTCCCCAATATCCTTGACGACGAAGGGGATCCTACCTACAGTCTTCAGCAACTTCGAAATCTGCCCGATTACCTCTTCAACCCTCTCAGCGGAAACCATATCTATCTTCGTGATCACGATTATAACCGGAAGATCCATCGCCAAAAGGATTCCCAAATGCTCCTTCGTTGTCCTCATCACTCCATCGTTCGCAGCCACAACGAGCAATCCGTAGTCTATCTTCTGCCCCAAAAGCCCCCTTATTGTAGTTCTAAGCCAAGGCTCATGCCCAACCGTATCGACGAAGGATATCAGCTTGTCTGCATTTTCCACAACCCATGCTCTCTCGCTCTTACTTAGCGGATTCTTAAGCTTTATAGGCTTCCCATCCTTAAATCCGAACACAGCAAAGCTCAAATCGGCACTCAGCCCTCTCTCTATCTCGTGCTTCAAAACATCCAAATATATCCGAGTAGCTCCATCCCCATCGTCCGGCTTACCTGTAATCAGACATCCAACAAGCGTCGATTTACCGTGATCAACATGCCCGGCGGTTCCTATCATTATGTGCTCCTTAGCCTTGCTTTTAACTATCTCCACAAGTCCGACATAACCAGAACCAACGCTGTATTTCTCAACCGATTTAATCTCAGCACCTATCTCCTTCGCAAGCTTTCTCAGAATTCGAACCGTCTCATCGAACCTTTCATCGCTAATCCCCTTGAGCTCGCCAGAATCGGAAACACCTATAACGTATAATGCCTTTCCTCTCCCCATGATTATCCTGTGATTCATCTGACAGGCCAACTCTTGAAAGCGACTTTCTTTTAAATGGTAAGAGGTCAGATACTCCTTAAACTCGATGTTTTCCCTCTCTCCCTCCTTAACGATGCTGAGGATGTCCATTTCTAAAGAGAACTACCGCAACAAATATAACGGTTACGTTGAAGCTAAGAGGTAAGTTGCAACCATGATCAAAGCTACCCCGATCAGACCAAGGAAGAGGAGTGGAAATCCGTAAGCTTGAATAGAAAGAACGAGAGGATAGAAGAGGTATATCGCAAAGGCTACTATTCCCAACACCGCTAGAGGATAGCCGATCTCAAGTTTGAGCTCCCTAAGCTTATCCTCGATGTTCCAAGCTATCTGAGCCACGCAGAACAGAACGACCAAAGCCGAAAGGGTTGAAAGGTTCAGATTCGATTTGTATGCTAAAAACATAGAGTTAAGGTTCTCTGAAAGGCTTCTGAATCCCAAGTAGTATAGAGCATCGAGCAAAGAGTAAAATATCTCCGAATTCGCGAGAACCTTCGCGGAAGCTATAGCCATTAGAACGACGAAGAGCGGAAAATCGAACGGATTTCTTCCCAGCAACAGAAAGACTGGAGGCAAAACTGCGATCAGATATAGAAATTTTGTTGGAATGAATATTGCCAAAGGAGAAGTCTCAGCAACGCTTACCGCTATGAAAACCGCCACTTCGGCGAGTATCAGGTTCAAGATCTTGATCTTCATCTAACCACCTTCGCCATTAACTGCCTCACCGGCTTCTCAATATCCCACTCAATCAGGTTAGCCCTCCTCAAGCTTTTGAAGGCCGATCTCCTGAGGATTTCGAAAAGAGTTAGAGCGAACTCGTCGCCTTCTACAGCTCCCTTCAAAGCTATAACTTGAACGAGAATCTTCGCCTTCATAGCTTCGGACACAAACCTCGATGGCTTTGAATATTCAGGACGGGTTATCAGAATTATCAGGGGCTTGTATATAGCTAACAACTTCTTACAGTTCTCAAAAGCATGATCGACGCTCTCCTCTCCAACTTCCGTTCTCATGAGCTCTTCGCTTATCCTCTTGAACTGCCTCTTGCCAACATCTGGATAGAGAATTATCCCGTGCCCTATTACGTAAAGCCCGACCTTATGGCCTCTCGAAATGAAGTAGTAGGCCAATGCGTTGGCTATCTCTATCCCACATTCCAGATAGTTTCGAACGCTCTTTCCAAAGGTCATGTATGGATTTGCATCCAAGAATATCCAAACAGCCTTCTTTCCCTCCACTTCATATTGGTTCACCATGAGCTTACCTCTCCTCGCCGTAGCTTTCCAGTTCACGAACTTCATAGGATCTCCAGCAACGTAATCCCTGATCTCCCTGAAGTCCGTTCCCGGAACTCCTATCTTGGAAATATCTACGTCCGGCATCGGTGACCTCGCAACGCCTCTAAGGGTCTCAACTTTGGTTATCTTTCTGAGCTTCTGCTTTACGTCCAACTCTAAATCTACTCTCAACTCATCGACCTTTTTCCAAGCCAAAAATGGATGCTCGATCTCGAGGATAATCCTGTCGAGCCTGTAATGTCCCCTCCTCATTGGCCTCGCCCTGTATCTTATTATGACATCCGCCCTCCCAAGAACGAAGGCAGCAACGGCGTTAGCACCTTCAACGAGCTCGAAGTGATCGGGAAGTTCATGCATTACCTTCAGAATTCCAAATCCGATTGCTTTAAGCTTTATCTCGGCTTCGAGCTCCTCACCGATATGATCTCCTCCCGACAATTTGGCGTAATCGACTTGCGTGGAAACGTGGTAGGGAATTGCTAAAAACAGTAGTGGAATGGCGGAAACAGCGATCAACTCGTATGAAGTTGTGATTATTCCCCAGCCGAGCAGAAACAAAGCCACGCTCACGAGCGAACGCGTAACCTTGCGAACTTTCATCTTAACAAAAAACACGTTTTATTGTTTAAAATTCTTATGCCTAATATTCTCTCGTAACCAAGTAGTCTGCAATCGCCATCAGAAGGGTCTTGGCTTCCGAATCTGGCAAAAGCTTTAGATGATCCTTTCCTCTCTCAACGAACTCTTTCGCCTTTTTAGATGCGTAGTCTATCGCTCCGCAATCCTTAAGCTTTTGAACAGCCTTCGCAATCTCATCCTTAGTCGCTTTGCCTTTTCCGAAGATTTCAATATCAACTCCCATCTCCATCGCCTTTATTACGACGAGGGTCTTTTTGCCTTCAACCAGATCGCTTCCCCAATCCTTCCCAATCTTCTCCCCTCCGATCAAATCGAGAACATCGTCATGGATCTGAAAGCCTATACCACTCAAAAGTCCGAAATTCCAAAGAGCTTCGACTATCTCACTTCTCTCACCGAAGAGGAGAGCGGGCATTGAACATGAGCAAGCTATGAGCACGGCGGTCTTCTTCTCAACCATCTCAAGGTATTCCTCCTCGCTGACGAAATCCCTTTGCTCGAAGATCATGTCCAAGAACTGCCCTTCACAAATTTTGACGCAGACGTCAGCGAGCATCTCAGTGGCTTTAACCAAATTCTCCGCCTCAACATCGCATTTCGTGATTATCTTAAAAGCTTCAGCAAAAAGTGTGTCTCCGGCCAGTATGGCCGTTTCCTCCCCAAAGAGCTTGTGAACAGTTGGCACACCTCTCCTCATCTCGTCCCTGTCCATTATGTCATCGTGAATCAGAGTGAAGTTGTGAATGGTTTCGATGGCTATCGCAGCGGGCAATATTCTCCTCCAATCCTTACCGAGGGCTTCAGCAGATATGAGACTCAAAACAGGCCTAAGTCTCTTTCCACCAGCCCTTATGAGGTGTCTGCAAGCCTTATAAAGTCCTTCAGGCTCCTTGATCGGTAGATATTCCTCTATAGCCTTGTTGACTATCTCAGCCCTTTTAGCAACCTCCTTCTTTATGTCCATTATCTCACCTCTCTGCTCATGCAAAACTTCGCCAAATCGTAACCCCTCAGCTCAAGCCAGTCCTTAAACTTCCCAGTTATGAATATCGTGATTTTTCTCAACTCATATACACTCTTGCATCCAGTTAAAAACATTGCAGTTTTTAGCCCTCGGATGTAGTATTCCACGAGCTCCTTCACGCCCTCAGCTCCCCTTTCATCCACAGCTTTGAGGAAAGGCAACGCTGAACTACCCAGTTCCGCCCCTAAAGCCAAAGCTTTGGCCAAATCGAGCCCACTCCTAAGCCCGCCAGTGGCTATTACGGGGAGAACATCGTAGCATTCGGCAACGCAGAAAGCGGTGGGAATTCCCCAGTCCCAGAAGTCCAAGCCGACATCTCTGGCTATCCCGCTCGCCCTGTAAACCTCAACACCACTCCAACTCGTCCCTCCCTTTCCTCCAACGTCTATCGCATCGACCCCCACAAGCTTGAGTTTTATCGCAATCTCTCTCGATATTCCCGCTCCGGTCTCCTTGACTATCACTGGCACGTTTATCGATGAGCAAACCTCCTCTATCGCCTCAAGACCTCCTTTAGCGTTTAAATCTCCTTCAGGCTGGATGATCTCCTGAAGGAAGTTCAGATGAATGGCTACGGCATCTGCATCTATCATCTCCACAGCCTTCTCGACGAACTCCACCCCATGCTCCAAAACCTGAGGCAGTCCGACGTTCGCGTATATGAAGGCTTTCGGAGCAAAATCCCTCACCACGGTAAAGCTGTCCGCAACGCTTTCATCCTCTATAGCAGCTCTCTGACTTCCAACGCCCATTCCAATTCCCATTTCCTCAACGGCAATTGCGAGGTTCTTGTTGATCTCTTTCGTATCCGGATGTCCTCCGGTCATAGAAGCTATCAAGAGTGGTGCGGAGAGCCTTTTTCCAAAGAATTCGACTTCGGTATTTATATCACCGAAATCTATCTCCGGCAGTGCCTTATGGATCAGCATGACATCTTCGAAACCCGTATATTCCGATTCGACCTCCTCCTCAAGGCATATCTTTATGTGATCGAGCTTTCTGCTTGATGTCCTCAAGATATCAACCCCTCACGAGTGTTCCAACTTCCTCTCCCTTCAAAAATCTATCCAAATCCTTTGCGTGGAATATCCTCGCATCGACGCCTATCTCCAATATCGACCTTATCTTCCCCAACATACCTCCCGTAACGTCAGACTTCGATTTGTCCTCTCCTATTCCCTTCAAAATCTCTTCAGCATTTTCTCTCGTTATTTCCGGCAAAACCTTTCCATCAAAAAGGACACCTTCGACATCCGTGGCAAAGCCTACCGCCTTAGGCTTTAAAACCTTTGCAAGCTCGACGACTATTCTATCACCCGAAAGAATCTCAAATTTCTTTTCGGTTAAATTGTAAACCATATCTCCATGAACGACGGGAACGAATCCTTCATCGATCAGAGCCTTAATGAGCTCTACATCGAAAACGAGTTTCCCATCAACGATCTTAAAAGATGAAAGGGGGTGAATTGGAACGGGATTCAAGCCAAACTGATGGAGATAACCGCAAACTATCATGTTCAAGCTCACGCATGAAAGATGTGTTACCGCGACGCCGTTGATGTTCTTCTTCTCATCCAATCTATACTTTACGACATGCGGATGGCCAAACGAGCCAACACCGTGAACTAAAACGAGCTCATCCTTCAGATTCTCAGCGATCATCCTCGCGATTCTTTCGATTTCCTCAAACTTGGCCTTGTTCACAGCTCCAACACTCTTGTCCGTTATCACCGATCCACCTATTTTCAGAATCAGCATCGTCAAAAACTGGACAAAATTATAATAAACGTTTTGCTACTGCTCTGTTGAAAAGGATATGGTAAGGGATGATATGATTGGGAGGTAGTGAGAGTAACGAGGATGTAGCCATATTTAAACTTATTAGAAGAGTAGGTTGTTACAAATCCTTGGAAAGAATTAGCATCTTCCTTAGATGGTTATTCTACCGTATAATTGGATTGTACGGTAAGAGACAGATGGTTGAAACAGTCTTTTCCGTTATCAAGCGTAAGTTTTAGGATTGTATAAAATCCCGTTCTTCTCACTCCAAATTCGTTGAAACTCATCTTATCCCTACCGCCTACAACGTATGGAGATTCTTTATTCCTAACCTTACTTACCATACCCAGTCCCATTACTTTCAGCAGTTCAAAGAGTTTTAATTGTTGCTATGATCTTTAGTTCTCAAACCATAACCTCATAGACAAAAACAGCATGTCCAACAATTGCGAGATCGTAGTTTACTCTGTTCTCAAACAGAGAAGTCCAGAGATCGTCGGGAACATTTCCGTAAGCTTATTTCCTATCTTTTCTGACATTTCTTGCTTCTTAGAATTGGAAAAGGCATCTAAAATGTCCATTTTTATAGTTTTCCATCCAGCAAACCGTGCCGGATTTTTATCAGGATGGATAATTTCAGGACTATCAATGGTAAGCTTTTAATAAACTAAATTTGTTCAAAAATCAAGGTGTTTTGATTATGGTGTCGATACTAATTATAGCTTGGAACTCCCAGCATTTTCACTTAGCAGTCGAAGAACTTCAGAATGAATATCCGAATTTTAAAATAACGATAAAAGACGTTCAAAGCTTGAATCGGACGAACCAGTTACCAGATATATCGCAATACGATGCAATCATAATAAATCAGATGGGAAAGGGAAATTGGGAAAGGGAAATCATCAAACACGTCGAAGATAAAATCTTCATCGCATTCAAATCGAGTGTCGACGAACATTCGACAATTCCAAAGGAGGATTACGAAACCTTAAATCTTTATCTGGCCTACGATGGTATTGAAAACCTCAAAAATTTTGTTAGATTTGTTATGCGGTATTTTGATGAGAGTATAGAAGTTGAAAAGCCGAAGCAGATGCCTTGGAATGGAATATACCATCCGAAGGGTGGATTTTTTGAAGATGTTAAGAAATACTTGAGATGGTATGAAAAATATTTAAATTATCGTGATCTCGTCGGTTTACTGTTTTATAGGGCAAGATATCTTTTCAAAAATACCGCCCACATCGATATGTTAATAAACGAACTTGAAAGGCGGGAGATTGGAGTAATTCCGGTATTTACGATGACCTTTCCCGATAAGAGTGTTGGAATGCCAGGTGTTGAGGAAGCAATAAAAAAGTATTTCTTTGTCGATGATAAACCAATAATCTCCCTTCTGCTTTGGGGTTTATACTTCAGAGTTAGCAGGGATGTCGAGCTTTTAAAGCAGTTGGATGTGCCAATTCTTAACATCATAGAGATTTATGCAAATAGCCCTGAAGAGTGGAAAAACAATCCGCAGGGATTGAACATCGCAACAACATCAATGGCAGTTGCGTTGCCGGAGTTCAACGGAGTAATAAATCCCACCGTATTTTCGGCTGAGATAAGAACTCCAACAATTCTTAAATCGGTTCCGATTGAAGAGAGAATTAAAAGGATTGTCGAACAGGCTGAAAGATGGCTTAAGCTCAGAAGGATGGACAATTTTGATAAGAGAGTGGCAATAGTTCTGCACATTTCGGATATCGGAAATACTGAAGCGAATGTAGGAACTGCACTTGGATTGGACACATTCGAAAGCGTTGTCGAGATTTTGAGAGCTATGAAAGAAAGAGGATACGATGTCGAGAATATTCCGACAAATGGCAAGGAATTGGCAAGGATGTTCCTAGAGCAGAAGCAAATGTGGGAAGGTGCCTGGAATTACAATTCAAATTACGCTTTTATCGTCGATGAGGAGACATATTCAAGATGGTTCGAAGAGCTTCCCGATAAAGTTAGAAAGGGCATGTTAAAGACTTGGGGAAAATTCGAGAGCATTGGAATACCGGGGATATCTTTTGGGAAGGTTTTCGTCACAATACAACCGCCGAGAGCTAAAACGTTCAATCCTGAAGACTTTCACAAGCTCATACACGATCCCACATTGCCCATTCCGCATTATTATTATGCGTTCTACAGATTTATAAACGAGAATTTTGATGCTGTCATTCACGTAGGGAAGCACGGAAGCGTCGAGTGGTTGCCCGGCAAGAGCGTTGGATTGTCGGATGAATGTTATCCGGATATATGCCTGCGTAGCATCCCAAACATCTACATTTACATAGTTAATAATCCGGCGGAGGGAACTCAGGCTAAGAGAAGGGGATATGCGACGATAATCGACCATCTACCACCTCCAATGAAGTCGTCGAATCGCTACGAGGAACTTGAAATTGCTTTGGAAGAATACTTTAAGGCTAAGGAGAGAGGGTTAAAAGATCAGTGCGATGTTGCTAAGAAACGAATCATTGAGCTTGCAAAGAAGCATAATTTTGAAATTAACGGAGAAAACTTTGATGAGTCGGCACTAAAATTGCATTCGAAGATTTTGGAGCAGAACGAATCGCTTTACAACTACGGTCTGCATGTGTTCGGTAGGGTTGATAGATCGGCTATAGATGAGTTTGTCAACGCGATAGTTAGACCTGAGAAAATTGTTCTGAAAAAACTTGGAATCGACTACGCAGAAGTGTTAAAGAATCCATCAAAGAAGTTTAACGGTTATACACTTAGCGAGATTCTGAGAATGATTAGGAAAGGGGAATATCCAGAGTTTTTGAGGGGAGCTGTTGAAAAGGCGAGAGATGAGATTGAAGGAATGCGTAGGGAAGTTAGAAATCGACTTGAAAGTATTAAGGAGATGGAAAATCTACTCAAAGCCTTGGAAGGTAGATTCATCGAGCCATCTGCTTCTGGAGACATAACGAGGGGTAGGATTGAAGCTATACCGACGGGATTCAACTTCTACTCTGTTGATCCTCGTGCAATTCCGTCAAAGACAGCGTGGGAGGTTGGAAAGAAGCTTGCAGATCAACTGATTCAAAAGCTGATTGAGGAGGAAGGTAAAATTCCTGAAACGATCGCTTTCATTGAGTGGAGTAGCGATCCGATGAATACCGACGGTGAGCAGATTGCCGAAATCCTTTACCTCTTAGGAGTTGAGCCCGTTTGGGATGGAGATAGAGTTGTAGGGCTTAGGATAATCCCGCTTGAAGAGCTGAAGCGTCCGAGGGTGGACGTTGTAGTTAGAATCAGTGGATTGTTCAGAGATACGTTCATGAATCTGGTTGAAATGATAGATGAGGCTGTCGCTAAGGTTGCGAGCTTGGATGAGCCTTTAGAGATGAACTACGTCAAAAAGCACTTTTTGGAGGGTTTGAGGCATAGAATTTTCGGCGATAAGCCCGGAAGCTACGGAGCTGGAGTTAATCATGCGATAAATTCGTCTCACTGGCAAGATGAGAAAGAGTTGGCTGAAATTTACATAAATTGGGGTTACTACGCTTACGGAAAGGATGTTTTTGGAGTTAGGGCTGAGGATGAGTTCAAGCTTGGCTTAAAAAACGTCGGAGCGGTTGTAAGAAATCACTACACAGATGAATGGGATATCTTGGACGATGACTGTCCATATGCCTTTCAAGGTGGCTTGGCGTTAACGGTGGAAAAGTTGACGGGAAGAAAGCCGAAGGTTCTGATAGGTGATACAAGAAATCCAGAATTTACAAAGATCGTCGATGGTAGGGAGGAGATCGAAAGGGTAGTTAGGAAAACTCTGCTAAATCCGAATTGGGTTGAGGGGATGAAGAAACACGGCTACAAGGGTGCTGGAGACATCATGAAGAGAGTCGTAAACCTCTTCGGCTGGCAGGTGACGGCTAAAGTAGTCGATGACTGGATATTTGATGAAATAGCGAATAGATACGTGCTCAACGATGAAATGAGAAGGTGGTTTATGGACAACAACCCATACGCTGTTGAAGAGATTGCGAGGAGGTTGCTGGAAGCTTATAAGAGGGGACTTTGGAATGCAGATGAAAGTATGATAGAACAGATAGAGGAAGTTTATGCCGAAATTGATGGATATCTTGAGGAGGAAATCTAACCTTTAAGCTTACAAAAGCGATAATTGAATAGCTCTGAACATCTTTACCGAGGAACGCTTCAAAAATCGCCGGAGTAAGTATTTGGACGCATATTCAGCAAAGTTGTATCTGTTGTAAAATCCTAATCGCAGAAGTTGTTCAAGGTAATTTAGAGGACTGAACTACAGTAGTAACAACACCTTTAATTCATTAATAGCTCACATTAGAATACACCTAAGCTGGTGGTAACATGAAGATCTGTCTGTTCCAGATGCTCGATAGGGGTAGCGTCGAGGAAAATGTCAGAAGAGCTTGCGAGGTAATAGAAAACGTTAAAGCAGACTTCATATGCCTTCCGGAGTTCTTCGCAATCCCCGGTGAATTTTTCAGGAAGCATTCGGCATTCGAGCTATATCGAATAACTTCTCATGTGCTTGATGAACTTATTGAAGCATCCCGTAACTTCGACGGTTATGTGGTGGCCGGAACAGTCGTTGAAAAGGGATATTACAACACATGCTACGTCTTAAGACGTGGAGAGATAGTAGCTAAATACAGAAAGATAAATCCAACGAAGGATGAGATAAAAGCGGGAATAAAGCCCGGAAAAAGCATTACCGTTATAGAAACGGAATTCGATAAGGTCGGTTTTTTGATATGCGCCGATTGCCTCAACTGGGATACCGTTAAAGAGGTTGCGAGCATAAGCGACATCATATTCCTACCAATCTCGCTGAGCGATCCAAATCATCCACCCGTCAAAGGCCATCCAATTTCGAAGAAGATAGCAGAAGCTTTTGATGTCATCGTCGCGAAGGTTTCGAGGATCGGTGTTTGGAACGGTAAAAAATTCGGAACGAAGAGCGTAATTTTATCTAAGGAAGGAATAATAGCAGAAGCTGAGAAAATCGACGAAGAACTAATATTTGCAGATTTTTAACAGATCGGCCATTCTTATAACTTCGGCATCTAAATCGATTTTCTCAAGCTCTTTCTTACTCCTGAGACTGTAAACTCTTTTTGCAGTCCTTAAAACCTCCAAATTCCTAGCGTTGATTTTTCCGATCGGGAAGCCGGTATCTACAACGAGATCACAATTTTCAACCAATCTAAAAGCATCTTCCAATGTTTCGTCTCTGATCTCCTCGTAAGGTCTTTCCTTCACAACCCCAACAGCACAATGCTTGGCTATGTAGAAATCTATATCGTTTTCGTGTATAACACCAGCCGTAAATGGAATTCTGTTCTTGGTGAGGAGTCTCATAACCCTCGCACCACTTCCACCACCACACACAACGTGAATTTTAGCTCTACCTTCACCTTTAAGCTCGAATGTGCCCAAAAACGGGTCAAATTCGGCAACACCTATACCGTAAAGCTCCTTTACAATTTCGGAATCTAAATCTTCGGCATACCCTTCGGCAACTACCCTGCCGTCTTTCACCATCACAATCCTATCGCATATCCTGACTGCGAGTTCTATGTCATGGGTGGTAAGCACGATCGCAATCCCCTTCTCGTTCGCAATCCTTCTAAGTATTAGAGGGATCTCAACCCTATGCTTTGCATCCAAGAAACTCGTAGGCTCGTCCAAAAGCAGGACTTTGGGTTGTTGAGCTAGAGCCCTTGCAATCATTATCTTCTGTTTTTCACCATCGCTCATCTCAGAAAAAGGCTTGTCTGCAAGGTACTCCGCATTCACAAGCCTTAAGGCTTCCATTACTATTTCCACATCCCTTTCACTTAGCCTTCCGAAGGCATCGGTGTAGGGATACCTCCCCAAGCTTACAACTTCAAATCCCGTCAGAAACCCTACGTCCGATCTATTGGTGGTTGTTATCGCCAACTCTTTTGCAAGTTCTGACGGTTTCAGTTTGTGAACGTTCTTCCCGTCTAAATAAACCACACCGTTCATAGGCTTTAAGATCGCTGAAATCGTCTTCAGCAGTGTGGATTTTCCGCTACCGTTTGGGCCGATTATTCCGAGGATCTCACCCCTTTCAACGTTCAGATCTATTCCAGCCAAAACGGCGTTCGAATAACCTGCCGAGAGTTTACTCACCTCAAGCATCATACCCTCCTCCTCTTAATCACGAGGTAAATGACAATGGGTGCTCCAAACATGGATGTCACAACACTCACAGGAAGTTCGACAGGATACAGCAAAATCCTTGAAATTATGTCGCACAAAACCGTCACAATCGCTCCCAACAGTATCGTCGTCGGAATTAGAATCCTGTGATCGGATGTCCTAAAAAGTAGCCTCGCCATATGGGGTGTTGCCAAGCCGACAAATGCAACTATTCCGGCAAACGCAGTTACAAGAGACGTTAAGAAACTCGATAAAGTAACGATAACCATTCTAACAGCCTTCACATTTACACCCATACTTCTAGCATATTCTTCGCCTAAAAGCAGAGCGTTAAGCGGTTTTGAAAGTGTAAATACGAGCATCATTGCCGGAATTCCTAAGATTGTAATTAACTCCAAGTTATCCCAAGTTATGCCGGAAAAGCTTCCGAATGTCCACAGTATGAACTGATGAACCTTCTGGCTTTCGGCAAGTGTTATGAGTATCTTCTCAAAAGCCGAAAAGAGGTATCCGAGCATAAGTCCAGCTACTAACAGGGTTACCGCATTTCTCACCTTGGTAGCTAAGCACAGGATCAATACAGTTGCGAGCATAGACCCCAAAAACGCTGAGCCGACTATACCAACGTTGTGTATTCCCATCCCAGCCAAAATGCACAGTGCTACAGCTAAAGAAGCTGCGGAGGATATTCCGAGCACATACGGGCCAGCTAGAGGATTCCTGAAATACGTTTGAAGTAGCAAACCACTTACAGCTAAGCATGCACCTCCTAAAAAAGCACCAAGCGTTCTCGGAACTCTCACCTCCCAAATTATGTATCCCCTAACATCTTGCTTGCCTTTCAAATAATCGTATAAGTCGTGAATACTGGCGTGAACTGAGCCAGCGAGAATTCCTACAAAAATTGAAATAATCGAGATAAAAGATAAAATTACAAATTTGATCCTCATGTTAACCTCACGAAGAACCTTGGCTCGTAATCTTTGAAGAGCTCAGGATGAAGAATTGCGGCAAGATCTCTTATAACGATGTCTGGATGTAGCAATCCGAGTTGCCAGTAATCTGGAGTTATGTTGTAGATCTTTCTCTCCTTGAAAACCTTTAAATCTGCCATTCTTGGTTCCTTCCTCTTTATGTCGTCTAAGCTTTTGACGTAGTATGAGGAGTATATCATGACATCCGCTTTCTGTCCTTTGAGTAATAGATCCTCGATGTTTATTATTTCGCTTCCTGTTCCGTTGACATCTTTGAACAGGTAATCTCCTCCGGCATATTCTATCATTTTGGCAACATAACCGTCCCCTCTTGGAACGTAAACCCTCCCTTTGTATATCAAAGCCCATAAAACGTTCGGCTTCTCTTCGACGCTACTAACCGCTTCTTCGATTTCCTCAACATTTTTGACAATTCTGTTGAAGTATTCCTCGGCTTCCTCGTCTTTATCCAAGAGAGCTCCAAAGAATTTTACCCACTCAGCCCTTCCCAGAGGATCGTTTTCGAGCCATTCGCTGTCTACTATGTAATTTATGCCCAATTCTCTTAGTTTCTCCCTAACCTTTTCGTTGCTACTCGTTACGTAGATTATCACGATATCTGGATTAAGTTCGATTAGCTTTTCGTAATCCGGAGCGTTCGGTGATCCTAAGTCCACTATCTCTCCCTTCTCAAGCCTTTCGACGACATCTGGGAAGTAAAGCTTGTATCTACCCCCATACATAAATCCAACGACGGCATCTGTTCCGTTTATGGCTTCAAGTTGTGCTATGTGCGTTGAAGACATCACGACCATTCTCTTTATCGGAATCTTAATCGGAATACCTTCAACACCTTCGGGAGGTTTATCGTAGTAAAGGATGTAGGTTTTCCAAGTTTCATCTTCCTTCACCTTGAGAATCTTGTATCCGTCGTGAAATTCGATCTGAAAGTTCTTGGCGAACTTTACGATTCCGTGTTCAACTTGATCGGAGCTATGCTGTGTGCAGCCTAAGAGTGCGAGTGCCAACAACACTAAAAGGACTTTATCAAATTTCATTGATTTTAAATCAAGTGATGTTGATTTTAAAAATCTTTCTGCGATAATCATCGAAAAATTGGAAGAAAGATGTATCCTTCCAAAGGCAATCGTTTATTGCTCAGATTTCAGAATTCAGAAAAATTTTGGATAGATGGGGGGATAAAACTGTCTATTCGTTAAAATTTGAGTAAAATCATTTCATAAATGTTGTTTCTCAACTGTGAACATTAATTCAAAAAAGAAACATCCTCAGTCCAAATCCTTTCAAAAAACGAAAGATAGGAATGAAGATGGGATCAATGATGTAATGGATTTTAGAGAGTCCTCACCGTTATGATTTCGAGTTAAGCCTTCCTATGGGGATTGGTTACAGTTCAGCTGTATCTATCATTAGTTCTATGTTCACATGTTTCTCAACTATCTCCGCAAATTTGTCTATCCAATCTTTGGTTTTAGCGAGTTTAATGCCTAAATAATCCGCAACAGCCTTTAAAATGTTTTCATTGCTGAATAGACCATGCAGATACGTTCCCCAGGCCATACCATCATCACTCGCACAGCCGTCGTCTTCAAACACTGGTTTGCTTGCAAAAGTCTTCCCTTTATGAATTTCGTAGCCCCAAACCTTTTGACCCTTTATTTTATCGATTATCACAGCATCTCCTGTCACAGTTTTCACGACTTGAACTGTTCTTTTCTTAAACTCATCGAAGACCGTTACAGCATCGAGCAAACCCAAACCCTTCGCTCTGACGTTACCATGCTCCACACCTCTATCGATTAACTTCTTGCCCAGCATTTGGTAACCACCGCAAATACCTATAATGGGTATTTTTCCGGCAATCTTTTTGATCTTTTCATCCATTCCAGCCGATTTAAGCTCCTTAAGATCTGCGATCGTATCCTTCGTTCCTGGGAGAATTACTATATCGAACTCGGATAGGTCGTCTTTCTTCCAGACAAATTTTATCCCAGCTGGCTTTAGGTATTCGAAATCTGTCCAGTTCGAAATCCTAGGAAACCTCACTATGCCTATTCTGGCCTCTCCGCAATTCCAATCCTCCAAACTCAGGGAATCTTCTGGTGTAAAGGTTATATCTACAAATGGAATTACTCCCAGAATCCTAACACCAGTAATATCTTCTAACTTTTCAATCCCACTTTTCAGAAGTGCCATGTTGCCCCTAAACTTGTTTATTATGAACCCCTTAACGAGATTAGCTATATCCTCCGGTAATAGCCTGTATGTGCCGTAGAGTGAGGCGAAAACTCCTCCCCTGTCTATATCTCCTACGATAAAAATAGAGGGGTTAGCAATCCTTGCAATCCCTATGTTTGCAATGTCTCTGTCGTAAAGATTTATCTCTGCAATTCCTCCCGCTCCTTCGATAATTATCATGTCAAACTCTTCCTCAAGCCTCCTATATGCTTCTTCGACAATTTTCCGCAACCATCCAACTTCTTTGTAATATTCAAAAGCTGAGACATCTTTTACAGCCTCACCAAGCACAACGAGCTGTGACATCTTGTTCCCTTTTGGTTTAAGTAAAATTGGATTCATTAGCTCATTGGGCTCGATTCCACAAGCCTTAGCCTGAAAAGCCTGAGCGATTGCAATCTCTTTACCATCCTTTGTTACGAATGAATTTAAGCTCATGTTCTGGGCTTTGAAAGGTGCGACGTTGTATCCCATTTTACTCAGTATTCTGCACAAAGCTGCGACAATTACGCTCTTTCCAACATGACTTGAGGTTCCGGCAATCATCAGCGCTGGCATGTTTCATTAAATCTGAAGACAGCATTCAGGATTGCATACGTTACGAAAATATCCTTACCTATCGGTTCGCAGAGTATTACCTTCTTGCCGTCAAATTCACCTTCTATTACACCCGTTCCTTCCTTAAAACCCAATGCCTTTGGGAGTTCCTTGGTCGTGTGTATTCCGTAGGCTATGAACAGCGGAACTACGTAAATAACTTCGGACTTCATCTCCCTTATAACTTCATCCACAGTGGGTTTTCTGTTGTGAGCCGCGAAAGCTAGTTTCACTTCATCAAAAAGACCTGTCTTTTCAATTCTTTCCTTATGTAACTCCATAACTTCTCTATAATACGGCAACTGACTTCCGTGTCCAACTATAACTAAACCTCTCACGATATCACCTCCTTTTTGCAAATAGAATTACAAGATCTGATTTTATCTCACAATCTTCGCAAACTCTTTCATTTTCATACCCTAAATTCTCCAAAACGATAACATCTGCAAATTCTCTCAATTTTTCGACATTAAACTTTGAATAGGCTAAAATTAAAGCGTGTCTGCCGATTTCAAAAGTCTTCCTAACTTCTTCGATGCAATCTTTCGCATGTCCATCGATTACCACGACTTCAGTCAAATCAACTCCGAGCTTTGCCAATGCAAGCTGAATAGAGGAAATCCCCGGAACCACGTTACCCTTAATCCGTTTACCCAATCCAACGACCATCGGATCTCCTGTTGAAAGAACAACCACCCTCCTTCTCTTACCTTCCTCCTCGATCGCTTTATAGACATCTTCACAAAATCTCTTTATTTCTACGGTGTTGCATCTTATCCACCTCTTTGCTATTTCGAATGCTCTCTTACTCCCATATATGATATCCGCCTTCTGAATCTCTTCTATAGCTCTCTCAGTTAGATATCCTTTCGATGGACCAACACCTACGATGATTACTCCCTTCTCGGATCTCAAATAACCTCTTTCGCGAGCAAGATCGATTATCCCGTTAATTATAGCAACGCATAGGTTACTTCCACCTCTACTGCCTACAGTCGTTATAGAAGGAATGTCGAGCTTCCTTATCAGCTCCTTGGATTCACCAGCATTGACGAATCCAACCGGAGTCGCTATGATCAGAGATGGCCTGTATCCCATTTTGCATAGCTCATATACAGCCATAGCTCCCGCTGGTGAATTACCGATTGCAATTATGCACCCATCAACAACATCTTTAAGCTTGTAAAATCCATCTCGGACTCTAATTCTAGCTTGAAGATCCGCATGCTCAACAGCAACTAAAACGTTGTAGTATCCTCTGATTCCAGCTTTAACCATCGATACATCGACTATTATGCGTGCACCGTTGCGTAACGCTCCAATCCCTGCCTCAACGGGATTATCTTTGAATACAACGATATCTTTTATCGAAGGATCGCCTGTTGCCATTATGCATCTCTTAAGAATGAAATCCTCCAAACTATTTCCTTTAACGAATTTATCCACTATACTATAACTCCTTTCCACGATTTCCTTAGCTTCATCACTATAGGCACCCATCTCCATATTACCACCTGTATTTCCTTGAATAACCTCGTGGTGTGATCATCTTCCCATTTAAAATCATTGTTTCAGAGTTCGAAACAAACAAAATCGTATGCATATCGATTTTACTTGGATCCTTCATTATATCCTCGGGATACGTGATAAATACCTCCTCCCCGCTTCGAGTTGCATTTTTCACAACTCCAATCGGAACGTTACCTCTAATTTCCAGCACGATTTCCATAGCCTTCACCAGTTTATCGACCCTCCTTCTACTGGATGGATTGTATATCACTACCACGAAATCACCCTTCAATGCACTTCTAAGTCTCCTTTCTATGATTTCCCAAGGTGTAAGCAGATCACTTAAGCTTACCACAGCATGATCTCCACTTACAGCACAGCCTAAAAGTGGAGAAGCCGAACATAACGCAGTAACTCCTGGAATAACCTCAAAATCGATATCTAAACCCAAAGAATAAACGTATTCGGCGACGAGTGAGGCCATACCGTATATGGACGGATCTCCACCACTGACAAGGCTGACAGTATGTGATTTAGCAAGCTGAACGGCTTTTTTAACCCTTTCCACTTCTTCGCCCATCTTGCTTTCGATGATCTTCCCTTTAACCATGTAACGAATCCTTTCAACGTAAGTTTTATGACCTAAGATAAATTCCGACTCTTCCAGAACTCTTTTAGCCTTAAGCGTTAGCAATTCTGGATCTCCCGGGCCTATGCCGACCACATAGAGTTTACCTCGCGATTGCAACGGTTACACCTCCGTAAACTCTCTTTGGCAAAATTAGCTCTTTCTTTTTAGAATAAAACAGGGCACAAGCCTCTGCAACATTTTTAACTCCTATCATAGTGGCTTTTGTTTCTCTAATGTCCATTTTATTTATCTCTTCAGCTGAAATGAACATTAGAGGCTTTTTTATGCTGTCAACGGCCTCAATTAAACCTTTTTCATTTTTCTTCAGTTCGATGGTTGCGATTAGTCTCACATCATCCAAATTAGCTCCAATCTCATCTAACGCTGAATGAATAGCTTTCAGGATTTCATCCGAACTGATTCCTTTTCTGCAACCTATTCCTATGCAAAGTCCATCTGAAAACTCCGCTGAGGTTGTTATAACTGGTGTTAAGCCCAAAGCTCTGAGTTTTTCTGCAATGGTGTTTGCTCTGTGATGGGCTCCGAGTAGGGGGATTGCGAATCTCATGGGTTTATCTATAACCACGATGGCCGGATCTACCCACTTACTTTTTATGTGAGGACAAATCGATCTAACCACTATACCAGTGGGCATGTAGGCAACTATACAGTCGAATTTACTCATTAGGTCACCGAATATTCCCGGACGATAGATCACAATATCTGCGTTAAGGAACTTCGCAATCTTCTTAAGTTTTTCACGGTCTTTTTCAAACCCCAATACTGCTATGCGTATAGGACAGACCTCCTACCCTTTCTTTCCAAAACCTTGCCGATTATTATAACGGCTGTTCTTCTCATTCCCGCTTTCTTGACCTTTTCCGCTATATCTCCAAGTGTTCCTCTTATAACCTTCTCATCCTCTCTTGATGCATGATAAACAACTGCAACTGGCTCGTCCCATCCTCTAATCCTTCCAACCCTCTCCGCTATTTCTTCAATCTTGTCAACCCCGAGCAAAATGACGAGAGTGCAGGGGATCCTCGCAAATTCCTCTAAATAGTCTTTGTTAAGGGTTCTACCAGCGGGTCGAAGTATTACAACCGCATGCGAGACGGAAGGAATCGTAAGCTCGGTTTTTAAAGCTGCAGAGGCTGAAAAAACGCTACTTACCCCGGGAACAACCTCGCATTCGATGCCCCTTTTTTCAAGTTCAACGATCTGCTCGTTTAAAGCTGAAAATATGGAAGGATCTCCGCTTACAACTCTCGCAACGACCTTTCCAGCTTTAACGTTACTTTCAATTAATTCTATTATCTCTTCAAGCTTCATTCCGTAGCTATTGACCTTTTTCCCGTTAAACTCTTTCAAGAATTTTTCGTCTATCAGTGAACCGGGATAGATTATCAAATCGGCTTGCTTAAGAATTTTGTAAGCTTTGACTGTCAACAACTCGGGATCTCCCGGCCCGAAGCCTATAAAGTATACCTTCAGGGTTATCACCTCATTCCAACGACGATCGTAAAGTAGTCCGTTCTCTCTGGAGGTTCGTCAATTTTCTCAATCCTCTCACCGTCCATGAACATCCTCTCCGCTAAGTAAAATTCTCTCATTCCCATCTTCTTAAGGAATTCACATGTTTCCTTAGGCTTCGTAGCTTTTAAGACAACGATGCATCCGATATCATCGTCTTTAAGCGTAGTTACGAGCATCGGAATGTCTATGAATTTCTTTATTTTTGAGAATACGGTCGTAAAACTTGGTACTCCTGGAATTATCTCAATTTCAACGTTCGGATTTATTTTGAATATCTCTTCAACAAGATGCTGAAATGTGGAGTAGAACATCGGATCTCCCAAGCATGCGAACGCTATGTCTTCCTTAACGCATCTATCTGCAAGCTCCTCCGCTAGTTTGGCAGTGACTTCCTTACTCCTACCCATTGGAAATTCCACCACACGAGGCTTTACTATGTGCTTAACAAGCGACTCTGCAAGTTTCCCTGGAACTATCACCTCATCTACAGCTTTAAGAACCTCAACAGCTTTAAGGGTTATTAGCTTCGGATCCCCTGGCCCCAAACCTACACCGAACAGCATCATACACCACCTACAACCATGAATATCGGATTTATCGGCCTAAAAGCAGTAAGTCCGGCCAACTCGTAGTTCTTTGAAATGTTAACGATCAAAGCTTCTTCGAAAATGCCTAATTTCTTCATAACTTGAATAACCTTACAGGCCATTTCGATTCTTGCAAGATTTACAGCAATCTTCCTAGCCTTTCTGCTTGCAACTTCAAGCATCTCTTCAATATCCTTGGTTCCTCCAAAGAAGACTATATCGTAATCGTAATTCCTTAAGAATTCTAAGCCGTGCATGTGCAGTAGCTTGACATTTTCCTTAACTTTAGCACTTCTAATCACATTCTCATCGACATCCACAGCATATACTTTGGAAACGTAATCCGCAAAGAAGTTAGACACGGCACAGCTTCCACAACCTATGTCAGCAAAAACATCCTCCTTCCTTGGCTTAAGCTTTGCAAAGAGAATTCCGATCACTTCATCCTTTGTGGCTTTCATGGAACTCAACCCTGATGGGAAGACCATCAAGTAAACCTTCAATTCTCCTAAAGTCTTTACGGCTAATAACCACTTTTTTCCCCTTCAATGCTTCGATTAAAGCTAACTCTGGGGTATTCGAACTCGATTTATTTACGATTAGCCTACCGTAAACCCCTCTGAGCCCGAATCTCCTTGCAACGTCATTGGGAACGAAATCCCCCTCATAGACTATTCTACCCTCGAACATAACCGCAAAGTGGTCTCCAACCTCGTTTGCGAAGCTCAGATCGTGAGTAGAGATTATAACAGTTTTTTTCTCTCTTTTCAGCCTCTCAATAATTTCAATAAGTTCTCTAACACCGAATCCATCTAATCCGGCAGTCGGTTCGTCCATTATAACGATCTTTGGATCCATGGCCAAAACTCCAGCTATTGCCACCCTTCTCTTCTCTCCATTGCTCAGCGTGTTACAGAGTCTATCCTTGAGATGTTCTATACCCATCCACCTCAAAGCTCTATCCACAACCTCATCGACATTCTTTAGTCCTAAATTCATCGGAGCAAATGCTACATCCTGCCAAACCGTAGGAGCTATGATCTGATCGTCGGGATTGTGGAAAATATACCCAACAGTCCTTCTGAGTTTCATCAGGCTTTTCTTGTCATACCTTATCTCCTTTCCGAATATCTTAACAACTCCTTTGAGCGGTTTCAGTAGGCCATTTAGGTGCATGAGTAGGGTGGTTTTTCCAGCACCGTTTGGGCCCAGAACGATCGTAACCTCCCCCTTCTTCGCTTTAAAGTTAACACAGTTAAGTGCAGTTATATCCCCATACTTAAACGTGAGATTGACCGTTTCAACGGCTAACATGAACGAACCACCCCATGACGAGAAGGAAAATGCAAAGCGTCGCAATTGGATATCCGTAGCTCTTTTCAGATTTTACCGGAAAATGTCCGGAATAGCATCTTGAGTTCATAGCAAGCTCAAGCTTCTTACTTCTATCGAGTGTTTTAAGAAATATCGTATATGCAAGCATTGAGGATGTTCTAAGCATGGCTCGCTTACTTATGTTTCCCAATCTCGTTTCAGATGATATTTCCAACCTCTTAAGTTCATTCAGAAGTATCTGGATGTTTCTGTAAATCAGGAGGGATAATTCTACGAAGATGCTTGGTAGCTTGAGCCTTTTCAGGAATGCTACCATCTCCGGAATTGAAGTCGTTAGGATCAGATAGGCCAGTATTGAGAATGATGCTAACACCCTAATTAAAACCGCAAGAGCAGTTTTTATTCCTTCCTCAGTAATCGCAAACCATCCGAATTGAATGATCGGCTTACCTTCCGTGATCATCAAGCCAAATGCGGTCGGAATGAGGAATATCGTAGGAATCTTCATTAATTTGAGGAATTCCCTTCCGGCGGCGTGAATCGATAGAATTGAAAATGTTATGAGAGCTACGATCTGCGTGAAGCAGTGGGAGCTAACGGTTATCATTAAAGATAGAAAAACGAAGATAATCTTCAAATCTCCTCCGATAATTTTCTTCGACTTGATCTGGATAACCTCAAGGGTTTCCATGCGATTTTCCCCTGTAATAACCTAAGATATATCCGATTATAAGTGCCCCAATCGCAGCTTGCAAGCTGAATAGAAGGCTTTCAATTTCACCACTTGGCGGCTCCCAAATCGGATTGAACCAAGGCTGGTAGTCTGGTTTTATCTTTGCGATCTCTTCCACAGCCTTTTCGTCTGCTCCCACCCAAGCTTCAGCCATTATCAGGCTTAACGCTATGAGCAGAGTTAGGAACTTCAAGCTCTCACCTCCGCAATTAGAGATCTTATGTCCTCCAGCTGGACAAGATATCGCATGAGAAATACTGCAACCACTCCCTCGACTATGGCTATTGGCACTTGGGTAACCGCAAATATCGCCATGAACTTCAGAGCGGAGGATAAAACTCCCTGAAATCCAACACCAGACGGAAAAGCTAACGCAAGCTGGAGAGACGTTACAACATAGGTTACCCAGTCCGCTATCACGGTAGCGAAGAACGTTGCCGGGATTAATCCGAAATTCTTCGTTGCCCTGTAAACTAACCATCCGGCTAATGGGCCTATTATTCCCATCGAAGCTATGTTCGCTCCAAGTGTAGTGATTCCACCGTGTGCAAGTAGCAACGCCTGATACAACAGAACTATGCCTGAAAGAAACGCCGTTATGGCTGGGCCGAACAGAACCACTGCAATTCCGGTTCCGGTTGGATGTGAACAGCTTCCGGTTACCGACGGTATCTTCATAGCGGAAAGAACGAATATAAATGCCCCAGCGACCGCGAGCAGAACCTTGTTGTTCGAATTTTTGTCGATCAACCTCTTAGCCTTCCAAGCTCCGTAAGCCACGACTGGTATTGCTATGATATACCAAAATATGCACCACTGTGGCGGTAAGAACCCCTCCGCTATGTGCAGGTTATCACCTCCAATTTACTTTACTTATGATCAAGAAAATTTGACTACGATTGGTTTATATATTTTTTTCATCTACGATCGTTAAAGAACCGTTTCAAGGAAGTTGAGAAGAAGTGAATGTGCGTGTATCCGGCCAACGTGTTATATACCAGAGCTCCATCCAATCCGTCTTTAATTCCCTTGCCATCGGTTTTAAAAGCAAATCTGACATCCTCATCTGGCAAAGCGTAACTGTAATGAAATTCGTGTCCTTTAAAACTTCCGATGATAAATGGATTGTCCCTTATAACATCTCCCTTAACGTATCCCAAAGCTTGAAGCCTTTTCGTGAATACGATGTCTATATCGAGAACTCCAGCCATCTTTAGCCGCTTACCTTCAACCTCTATACCCCTCGAAAGAAACATCATCCCCCCGCATTCCGCATATATAAGCTTGCAATCTTCGGCCTCCTTCCGCATAAACTTTCCGAAGTCTTTAAGCTCCGGGTATAGCTCCGGATACCCTCCTCCCAAGTAGTATGCATCGCATTCAATCCATTCCCCTTTTAACGGAGAGAAAAAGATCAAATTAGCAAATTCCTTCAGAACTTCTAGATTGTCGCGATAGTAAAATGCGAATGCCGAATCAAACGGTATGCCCAATGTAATCTTCCTATTTTTACCTCCCCTCCCGGCTTCATCTTCACAATAGTTCTCCATCTGCCCGCTAACATTAGCCATGTCTAAGATTTTATCAATATCTAAGTATCGTTCGCCGAATTCAGCGAAGATTCTCCAATCTTTTTTAGCCTCATTACCTAAAATTAATCCAAGATGTCTGCTCTCAATTCTAAGTTCCTCACTTTTGGGAATGTAACCGAATACATCGTATCCACGCTCCTCGAATAATCTCCTGAGCTTGTGGTATAATATTTTGGAACAGCCGTTAAAAATAACACCAACCACATTTAAGTCCCTATCAAAGTTTTTGTAGCCTTCAAAAACTGCCAAAGCTGATAGCGACATACCTCTAATATCCATCACAAGGATTACTGGAGCACCTAGGAGCTTTGCGATGTGGGCTGTGGAAGAATGATCAGTAAATCTATAGCCATCAAAGAGTCCCATAACTCCTTCAATAATTCCGAAATCCTTGTTCGTCATCCATTTGGCAAATGATCTTAACACTCCTTTTTCTCCCATCATAAATACGTCTAAATTGACAGCATAATCGCAGAAACTGTAATGGGTAGGATCTATAAAGTCGGGTCCCACTTTAAAAGGTTGAACTTTGAATCCTCTCTTCTTTAAGGCTGAAGCTATGCACAAAGCGACAGTAGTCTTTCCAACTCCACTTTTAGTTCCACCTATCACAACGGCTTTCATGGTTAGTAACACACTTTGAACCTCACTAATTAAATTTAACTTGAATCTAATTGATGCTGACCCTTTTATGATTTAATTGAGGTAGCTGGGATATTATTTAAAGATTGATGAAATCTGAAGAAATTGTAGAAGACTTCGAAACCTTTGAGATTCAGGTAAAAGCTATTGAGGTTTTGGA
>Ga0256842_1000010_pt1 | contig 164606 bp, 158 predicted proteins | sample 4559240metaG_FD_185973 | JGI IMG/M metagenome (GOLD analysis project Ga0256842, IMG submission 185973) | Hydrothermal vent microbial communities from Guaymas Basin, Mexico - 4559-240 | ecosystem: Environmental > Aquatic > Marine > Hydrothermal vents | place: Mexico: Guaymas Basin | collected... | reverse complement strand
CCATCGCCTTCGCCGAGGTGGAGTACGTCACCCGCGAGACCTACCTCAACTACATTGAGTTCCCGCTCGCGGACGGGGACGGGTCCGTCACGATCGCGACGACGCGGCCGGAGCTGCTCCCCGCCTGTGTGGCCGTGGCCGTGCACCCGGACGACGAGCGGTACCAGGACCTCATCGGCGAGAAGCTGGTCGTGCCGCTGCACGAGCGCTTCGGCGAGCGGGACGTGCCCTGGGAGGTACCTGTCATCGCCGACGAGGAGGTGGACCCGGACTTCGGTACGGGCATCGTGATGATCTGTACGTTCGGTGACAAGCAGGACGTGACCTGGGTCAAGCGGCACGACCTTCCGATCGTGAAGGCCATCGACGAGCGCGGCCGGATGACGGAGGTGGCCGGTGAGTTCGCGGGGATGAAGGTCGAGGAGGCGCGGGAGGCGGTGGTCAAGGCCCTGGAGGAGGAGGGCTACCTGAAGGACCGGGAGAAGATCAAGCAGAACGTGGGCGTGTGCTGGCGGTGCAAGACCCCGATCGAGATCCTGGTCAAGGAGCAGTGGTTCGTGCGCGTCCGAGACCTGGCGGAGGAGGTGAAGAAGGCCGCGAGGAAGATGGTGTGGATCCCGGAGCACATGCGCAAGCGGCTCGAGGACTGGGCGGACTCGATGGACTGGGACTGGTGCATCTCCCGCCAGCGAGTCTTCGCGACGCCGATCCCGGTCTGGTACTGCAAGGAGTGCGGCAAGGTGATCCCGGCGGACAAGGACCAGCTGCCGGTCGATCCGACCAAGGACGATCCGCCCGTGGACGAGTGCCCGGAGTGCGGGTGCACGGAGTTCGAGCCCGAGACGGACGTGATGGACACCTGGATGGACAGCTCCATCACCCCGCTGGTGGTTCAGGGGTGGCCCGACAAGGAGCCCGAGCTGCCCGTAGATCTACGCCCGCAGGGTCACGACATCATTCGGACGTGGCTCTACTACACGACCGTCCGCGCGCTGATCCACGCGGACAGCGAGCCGTTCCGGGAGATCCTGATCAACGGGATGGTGTTCGGCGAGGACGGTCACAAGATGAGCAAGTCGCGGGGTAACGTGGTGGAGCCGACCGAGGTGATCGAGGAGTACGGCGCGGACGCTCTGCGGTACTGGGCCGTGTCCTCGGGCGCCCCGGGTTCGGACGTGCAGTACATGACCAAGACGATCCGCCGCGGCTACCGGTTCGCGAAGAAGGTGTGGAACATCTGTCGGCTGGTCAAGGACTACGTCGACACGTCGCTCTCCCCGGAGGACGTCGAGGACGAGCTGACGACCGCGGACCGGTGGATTCTGTCCCGGTACCACCGGCTCGTGAAGAAGGTGACCGAGTGTCTGGAGGAGAACTACCGGTTCAACGACGCGATCAAGGCGATCGAGGAGTTCGCGTGGGAGGAGCTGGCGGACGACTACCTGGAGATGGCCAAGCTGCGGCTGTACCGGCCGGAGGAGCTGGGCGAGGGGTCGAAGCGGGCCGCCCAGGCCGTGCTCACGGTGATCGTGGACGGGTTGCTGCGGCTGCTGGCACCGTTCATGCCCTTCGTGACCGAGGAGCTGTATCACCGGCTGTTCGATGAGAGCGTCCACCGTCAGGAGTGGCCGAAGGCTGACGAGTCGTGGATCGACGAGGAGGTGGAGGAGCAGGGCGAGGTGCTCCGAGCCATCGTGTCGGAGGTGCGGAAGGCGAAGACGGACGCCGGGCTGCGAATGGGCGCCGAGTTCGAGGGGCTCACGATCTACGTCGAGGACGAGGAGCTGGCGAGGGCCATCGAGCGCTCGCTACCGGATCTGTACAGTGCCACCCGGGCCGAGGAAATTCAGGTGGAGGTGGGAGAGCCGGAGCTGGAGAAGGTGCCGGTTAAGGTGGAGCCGCGGATGGACGTGATCGGCCCGCGTTACCGGGAGCTGACGGGCAAGATCATGGAGTACATCGAGGAGCACGGCGAGGAGGTCGCCCGGGAGATCCGAGAGAAGGGCAAGGCGGTCATCGAGGTGGACGGCGAGGAGGTGGAGCTGGACGAGGAGTGCGTGGACGTGGAGTGGGAGCTGAGGGTGAAGGGCGGCGAGGGCAGGGCCGTGGAGGTGAGGCCGGGGGTGGTCCTGGAGATCAGGGGGCTTTAGAGCCGCGGAACAGGGCGTCGCGCATGTCGTAGACCCCGGGCGGCGCCTCAACCACGAACTTCGCCGCCACCAGCGCTCCCTTCGCGAACGCGTCCCTGGACAGTGCCTGGTGCTTGATCTCGATCCGCTCGTACTCCCCCAACGCCATCACCGTGTGGTCCCCCACGACCTCGCCGCCTCGGACCGCGAAGACGCCGATCTCGTCGTCCTCGCGCGGCCCGGTCTCACCCTCCCGGCCGAACACTCTCTTCCCTCGACCCAGCTCCTCCTCGATAATCGACGCGAGCTTCAGCGCGGTCCCGCTGGGCGCGTCCACCTTGTTTCGGTGGTGAACCTCCACGATCTCAAAGTCGAACCCATTCTCTCCGAGCACGCGGGCCAACTGCCGCGTGAGCTCGAAGAGCAGATTGACGCCCAGCGACATGTTCGGGGAGATTACCGCCGAGACCTCCGCCTCGAGGATGGTCCGCTTGAGCCGATCCAACTCCTCCTCGCTGAATCCCGTCGTGCCCACGACCAGGTCCAGGCCGGCCTTTGCCGCCACCGGGATGTTCTCCAGCGCCGCCTCCCGGACCGTGAAGTCGATGGCAACATCCGCCTCCTCCGCCAGGTTGGGGATCGCGGACGGGGGAGCGACCTCCACCCCCGCCTTCTCCTGGCCGATGATAAGGCCTATATCGCGGCCCAGGTGGGGCGAGCTCGGGGAGGCTACGGCCCCCACAAGCTCCATCTCGTCATCCTCCAGCACCATTCGACAGACCCTTCTGCCCATCCGCCCCGTCGCGCCGATGACAATAACTCCGATCACCGGTACTCACCCTCTGCAACCAACTTGTGCCGTTTGTAGTCCGGGGACAGCGTCCACTCCACACCTTTGTACTCCTCGGGCTCGAGCTCATGGTAACTGAAGTCTTCCCTCCGCCACTTCGCTTCCATCGCCGCCGTGTGTACGGCTCCTACCACGACGGCTACGCGGTCGAACTCGCTCGCGAGCTGCGCGATCCGGCTCAGCATGTAGTCCTCCCGGTACGAGAGATGGAACTTAACGAAACCCTCCGAGGCCAGCAGCGGGACGCTCTCTCGCACCCTCTCCCCCAGCTCTCGCAGCGCGGGTTCCACGCGCTCATACTCGAGGAAGAACAGCTCCCCGGTCGGTCCCAGCACCTGATCCACATCGCGCCCGAACCCGAAGACGCTGGGGTCCTCGAGAGAGGCCGGATCGTCTCGCATCTTCTCCGCGCGCAGCGATGCCGGTACGTCCACGGGCGCGGGCACGGCCCCGGTCCTCACGCAGTACACCAGCGCCCCGTACACGTCCCTGTAGACTCCGAGGAGCATCTTCGTCGGGATCCGCGCCATCACCTCGATTCCCGCGTGGGGGAGCGGGGACAGGGTGTAGTGAAGGGCCGTCTCCAGGCCGGCGGGGCTGGTCTCCAGGCAGACCACCTCCGGCTCGAACCGCTCTAGAGTCCTGTAGACGTAGTCCGAGACCCCGCGCTTGTGGTGGTGAACCGAGATGAAGACCACCTCGGCGTCCGAGGCGGGCTCCGACTCCAGCCGTCCCTCGTACAGCTCCTCCAGCCGGTCCCAGAACACCCGCGGGGCCAGCCACGGGCATAGATCGAACTCGGCCGATTCACCCATCGGGAACCCGATGCGCTCCGACGCCTCGAGCGCCGCCTCGCGCACCTTATCCCTGAGCTCGGGGGCGGGATTCAGCCTCTCGACGCACTCGTCCACCAGCCTGTCCAGGTCGAGGTTCCCGCGGTCGTCCACCACCTCCTCAACGTCCTCGGAAACCTTCCCCTCTATCAGCAGCGACGGTAGGTGCTTGGAGCGCAGGACCAAGGACGGCACCCCGCTAGGGCCAGGGGATTATGGGGTACCTGGCGGGAACGGTCACGAGGAGCGTCGTGCGCCCCTCCAGGAGATCCCGGGGTGAGGCCCGATCCTCCATCGGTGACGTTCCGGGCGGGAACCAGTCTTCCAGCCTAAGCACGTGGCTCCTTCCCCACCTCAGCCAGCCGTGAATGAGAGCGAGGCGGACCGGCACCTCGTGGAAGCCCGAGACCCTGGACAGCTCGGCTATGGTGCGTACGCGGGGTATCTCGGCGGCGAGCGAGTTGTAAAGCGCGTCGTAGTCCGGCGGGACGGGGAACTTACCCGAGTCCCTCAACCCTATGTTGTACAGGAAGCCGGAGTACGAGAATCGCACGACCAGCAGGTCGCCCCGGCGCTCGACGGGCACGTACACCCGGGACGCGTCGACGCCGACCACCCCGTACTCGGCCGAGGCCTCGTACGGATCCTCGGTCACGACCACCACGGTGCGCACCCGGGAGAGCGCCCTCCTGAGACCGCCGCCGACGTTCTCCTCCTCGATCAGCAGGACCGTGTCCCCTCGCGGTTCCTTGAGGTCGCACTCAACCTCCCGGCCTGACTCCAGGCAGAGCTCGCGCAGCTCTCGACCTGAGCACGCCAGCTTGATGGTGGGAGGGAGAAGGTCGATCAGCTCCGCGACGATGTCCCACGTGACGGCGAGCGGACAGCAGTGTGACGCGAGCAGGGTCCCGATCAACGTGCCTCGCCCCGGAACGGGCGGGGTGGACGGCGAGAGAGGATGTTGAGCATCCCGAGCGTGAAGGTGGCGACGCCGGCGGTGAGCAGGCCTATGAACGACCATTTGAACAGCCCGAGCTTTACGTGCGGAAACAGCCTGTACAGGTGCACTAGGGTGGTGAGCGGGCCGAGCACGCCGGTGGAGGCGAGCATCATCATCGTCCCGAAGCATACGAGAGCGCAGTCCGGGTCCCCGTTCCGGAGGGACATTCGGGCGTGACCGATCAGAAAGGTGATGATCACCAGGGTCACGGCCATGCACGCGTACTGCTGCGCCACCCACAGCTTCGCCCCGAACTCGCAGCCGAACTCCAACGTCACCGCCACGCCACCCAAGCCGCGCCGCGTCCCCTAGGATAGGGCTGGGTCCTCCGGCTCCGGCACGTCGAGCCCCGGCGGTAGCCGGCGCTTGTAGGATGAGCTGATCACCAGCTTGCGCACCTCCTCGACCTCCTCCTTATTAACCTCCACGTCGCGCTCCCTCAGCCACTCCACCGTCCGCTCCGGGGACAGCGACTCTTCCACGAGCGCGTAGAGGATGGCGTCCAGCTTCGAGTAGTCGATGCCCAGCTCACCGACGTCGGTCTGGCCCGGCCACAGTCGCGCCGACGGCTCTTTCTCCTCGACGATACGCTTCGGCACCCCGAGGTGATCCGCCACCTGGTAAACCTGCGTCTTGTACAGGTGCCGGATAGGGGCCAGGTCGCAGGCCCCGTCTCCGTGGAGCGTGAAGTAGCCCGTCAGCCACTCCGTCCGGTTGCTCGTCCCGACGACCAGCCCCTCGAGCTCGTTGGCGAAGTAGTAGAGCACGCACATCCTCACCCGCGGCTTCAGGTTGGCGTCGCTGCGGCGGTTGAACGCCCGGCACGGAACGTACGACCCGGCGCCGAACGCCTCGAGGACCCGGGTAATGTCCTGAACGTGGTACTCCACGCCGAACCGCTCCGCCGTCTCGATCGCATCCTCCACGTCCGACTCAGGAGTGTCCCGCTCCGGCAGGATCAGGGCCACCACGTTGCCCTTTCCCAGCGCCTCCACGGTCAGGCCCAGGGCGGTCGAGGAGTCGACGCCGCCGCTCAGCCCGATCACGGCGGTGTCGCGGTCCGCCTCCTCGAACACCGACTTGATGAACTCGGCCACCCGCTTCACCTCCTCCTCCGGGTTCAGCTCGAGCTCCGGGATCGGAGGCTCGTACTTGGGCACGCGGGCGACGCCCCCTAGAGCCAGTACTCGAGGAGCCTCTTGAGGAGCCACCAGCGGGAGTAGTCGGCTCCCTCCTTCGCCAGGCGGGCGGCGCGGGCCGCGTTGACCGCGGTGTCGGGGGGCAGCCGGACGCCGTACGCCTCCTCTACGCGACGCTGCACCTGCTCCGCCCCCTTAGGATTATCCTCCCCCTCGAACACGCACACGGCCACCACGATCGCGGCGGCCGCCCTCTTCCTGGGGTCACGGCCCGCGGACTTCACGGCCTCCAGCACGGCCTGCGAGAACTGGGCGTCCTTGTCGGAGACCCGCACCCCGGCCTCCCTGAGCGCCTTGTAGACGCCGGCCAGCGCGGCCTCTCCCGTGGCCCGAACGGGGCTCCTCACGGTGACCGAGCACGGTGGGGCGCCGACCGACGCCAGCGCCTCAGCGTAGGTTTCGGGCCGGCACACCGTGATCTCGGGGCCGACGTAGATCCGGTACCCCTCAACCTCCTTGTACTCCCTCGGCGGGCGGTCGTAGGGCGTCACCGCGGCGCAGCTGTAGATCTCGTCCCGCGTGTAGTGCCGGCCCGTGACCCTGGCGGCGACCCGGTTGGTCTCCTCGGCGGTCACCACCACGCGGTGAGCGCCGGACACGTCCACGCCCGCGGCGTTGAACAGCCGGATGGCCTGCCCGACCGCGTGGCGCCAGGTCGTCTCCCCGAAGGTCACGACGGGCCGCTCCACGTAGCCTCGACCGTAGTTAACCTGGTGGTACGAGTACCCGGTGGCCGGCACGATCACCGCCACGAGCAGCACCGCGACCGTCGTCCTGCGCAAGCCCGACACCCCGGGAAGGGGTCGTCCTCCGTTGAAAAAGCTGGCCGTTTACGGGAAGGGAGGGATCGGGAAGTCCACCATCGCCGCGAACGTGGCGGCGGCGTTGGCGGAGGAGGGCATGGAGGTGATGCTCGTCGGGTGCGATCCCAAGGCGGACTCGACGCTCCCCCTCACGGGCCGGCTGATCCCGACGGTGATGCGGGAGTACCGGCGCAAGGGTGACCGCCTGTCCCCGGACGACGTGATCTTCGAGGGCGACTTCGGGGTGCGCTGCGTCGAGTCCGGTGGGCCTAAGCCCGGGGTCGGGTGCGCGGGGCGAGGTGTGCTGAAAGCGCTGGAGCTGCTCGACCGGTGGGGGGTCTTCGAGGAGGTAGACGTGGTGATCTTCGACGTGCTCGGAGACGTCGTGTGCGGCGGGTTCGCGCTGCCGATCCGGCGCGGGTTCGCGGACGCCGTGTTCGTGGTGACCTCCAGCGAGCCGATGTCCCTGTACGCCGCGAACAACATCTGCCGCGGGATCGCGGAGTACGCTCGCCGGGGAGGGGCGGCGCTGGGGGGAATCATCCACAACCGCAGGACGGAGGAGGCGGACCCGACCAAGGTCGAGGAGTTCTGCGAGCGGGTCGGAGCGGAGCTGCTCTACGACCTGCCTTTCCTGCGCGAGGTTAGGGAGGCGGAGACCCGACGGAGGACCGTCCTACGGGCGTTCCCGGAGTCCGAGGCGGCGGACAGGTTCCGGGAGCTGGCCGAAAGGATGCTCGAGGCCAGGGGGACCGTCCCCAGTCCGATGGGTGAGCGGGAGGTGCTGGAGTTCCTGGGCCTGGCCTAAACGCGGCCGAAGACCAGGAAGCCGGTGTGGCTCGACGACCGGCCCGGGCGAACCCCTTGGGGTTCCACCCGCACCTCCCGCTCGATGACCTCGACGGCCTCCAGCCACGCGCAGTGGTCCTCCAGCACCTCCCACACGGCCTTGACCTGCTCGTAGAACGGGCAGAAGACGGCGACCTTGCCGCCGGACTTGAGCGCGTCCAGGCCCACCTCAAGGACCTCCTCCGGCCGGGGCAGGTCCAGGACCATGGCGTCGAACTCGTCCCTTACGTCCCTCAGGAACTCCCGGGCGTCGCTCCGTTCTAACGTGACGCTCTCCTCGTAAATGCGGTCCAGCTGCTGGAGGTTCCGGCGCGCCTTCTCGAGCTTGTCTCCATCGATCTCAACTCCCACCACCTCACCCTCCGGGTACACGATCCGGGCCATTGAGGCCGTGAGGAACCCGGAGCCCACCCCGGACTCGAAGACCCGGTGGCCCGGGAGAAGCCCCAGTCGCTCCACGATCAGGCCGGCGTCCTTGGGCTCGATCGGCCGGGTCACGCGCTCGAAGGAGGTCGCCTTTAGCCGGTCCAGGTCCAAAGGCTACACCCCTAGCAGGTCGGGCAGAGACGTCGACTCGAGAATGTCCTCCGCCCGCTCTAGGTTCCGCTCGAACGCGCGCCGAACGACGTCGTGCTCGGGAGGCTTCCACTCGCCGCCCGACACCCACCGGAGGAACGCGTGCCGGAACCTCCGGTTGAAGAAGATGCCGTGGAGGTAAGTCCCGAGGACCGGCAGGTCCGTCCTGTACGCGCCGTCGCGGCCCGACCCGTCGTTCCCGTACCCCTTGAGGACGCGCAGGAAGGCCGGATCCCGGGCCCGAGTTCGCCCCTCGTGGATCTCGAAGCCCTCAACCTCGATGCCGCGGAGCTCAGGGTGCACCACGCGCCCGCGGGTGAGCACGGTGACCTTGCCCGCGTCGGCCGGGAAGACGGTAACCGCGTCCAGCAGGCCGAGCCCGGGCACGGACTCCCCCTCCTCCAGCTCACCGCCCCCCTCGTCAATCAGCTTCCGGCCCAGCATTTGGAAGCCACCGCACACCCCGAACACGACGGTGCCCTCCTCCGCGGCCCGAACGATTTCCTCATCCATCCCGCGACGGCGGAGCTCCTCAAGGTCGGGGATCGTGGTCCGGGTCCCCGGGAGGATGACGGCGTCGGCGTCCTCCGGGATGGAGTCCCGGGGGTCCACGAACTCCACCCGGACGTCGGGTTCCATGGCCAGGGGCTCGAAGTCGGTGAAGTTGGAGATTCGAGGGAGCCGGACGACGGCCACGCGCACCGTCCCACGGCCGGGCGAGTGGGCGTCCAGCGCCTCGGAGTCCTCCCAGGGCATCCAGAAGTCCTCGACGACCCCGATCGTGCCCAGGTGCTCGATTCCAAGCCTCCTTTCGAGCTCGCGGATTCCCGGCTCTAGGATGGACTCGTCGCCTCGGAACTTGTTGAACAGGAACCCCTTGATCAACCTCCGCCAGCGCTCTGGGAGGAGCTTCACCGTTCCGTAGACGGCGGCGAACGCCCCTCCCCGGCTGATATCAGCGACGAGCACCACGTCGGCGTCCAGCAGCTCCGCCACGCGTAGGTTCGCGATGTCGGTGTCGAGGACGTTGATCTCGGCCGGGGAGCCGGCCCCCTCCGCCACGATCACCTCGTGCTCCTCGGCGAGCAGCTCCGCCGACTCCTTCACCGCCTCCCAGGGCTCGTCCAGGGCGATCTGCCGGTACTCGTCGTAGGTCATGGTGCCGATGGGCCGACCGTGGACGATGACCTCGGATCGGCGCTCTCCCTTGGGTTTAAGGAGCACCGGGTTATGGTGAATCGAGGGCTCGTGGCCGGCCAGCCGGGCCTGGAAAGCCTGGGCGACGGCGATCTCTCCCCCCTCTCGCGCGACGCAGGAGTTCAAGGACATGTTTTGGGACTTGAACGGGGCGACGTCCACTCCTCGCCGTCGGAGGTAGGCGCACAGCGCGGCGGCGAGGAATGATTTCCCGGAGTTTGAGCAGGTGCCCACGAGCATCAGCGCGGGCAAGCTTAGCCCCGGACCGGTGACGTGCCGTCCCGGTTAAGTCTACCCCTGGGCAGCGTAGCGAGTTGTCAGGAGCGGCCGACAAAGCTCCGGCGTCCAAGAGAATTAGGGCGCGGCCGTACCACGCGGTCGTCTGAGAAGTGGGCGGTTATAGTCGAGTCCGAGCGCGGGCTAGGGGGTGAGGTCCTGCCGCTCCTCGGCGGGGTGGCGACGAGATCCGCCGCCCCACCGGGGTAACGTGACCGGTTACCGGTGGTCTCACCCCGCCCCCGGTACCTATTTCTCAGCCCGGTGTCGGCGCCCACCGGGGGAGCGTGGATTGCGGCGCGCGATCCGGCGGCTTAGGTCGCTGCGCGGTTGGAAGGCCGTGGTCGTCTACGTGGTCATCGGAGTGGCACTGGGTTACGGGCTCAGGTACGGGTTGGGGTTCATCTTGGGCACGCCGGACCCAGTGGTAACGGTGATCTCCGAGAGTATGTATCCGTACTATAACGTGGGCGATGTGCTGCTGGTCGTGGGCGTCCCGTACAGGGAGATCAAGCCGGGTGACGTGATCGTGTACCGGCTGCCGGGTCGCTCCGTGCCGGTCGTGCACCGGGTGATCGCGAAGACGCCCAAGGGCGTGGTCACGAAGGGGGACAACAACCCGCTGCCGGACCCGTGGTCACCGGTGCCGCCGAAGTACATCAGCGGTAAGGTGGTGTTCCGGATTCCGTACGTGGGGTACCCGAAGGCGCTGCTGGACAGGTACCTGTACGGGGCGGGGTAGGCCTACTCCTCGACCCTCGGGGCCAGGTAGAACTTCAGCCGGCCCTCGCCGGCGGGACCGATCCGGAACTCGAGCTCCAGCGGCATGTCCTCGCCGAGTCGGATGATCACGCTCTCGGCGCCCTGCGCGGCCTGGATCATGTCCTTGAGGTAGTCCAGCGGGTAGGCCGTCTCGACGTCCTCCTCGGCGTCGAACCCCAGCAGGGCCTCCGCTCCCTCCTGCACCTTCGGCTGCACCGTGCCCCGCTCGCCCTCCGCCTTGAAGTAGAACGTGCCGTCCTCGACGCCCACCTTCACCGTGTCGCTGACCAGGTCAGCGTCTCGCACGGCGTCCTGCACGAAGTCGGGTACGACCGTGACCTCCACGGTGTAGTCCAGCTCCGGCTCGTCTGGAATGTCCTCGATCTCGATGCTCCGCAGCCTGAACTCGCGCTCGTAACCGCCGGTGGCCAGCTTCACGATCACCTCGTCCTCGCTCTCCGCCTCCAGGGTGAACTCGTCGGTGACCCGGGTCCGGCGGACGATGCGGGTCACCTCCTCCATGTCCAGCCCGTAGATCAGCTCCTCCTCCTCGGTCGGCGCCTCGTACTCGTCGAACATCTCCCAGGGCATCTCCAGCACGGCCATGGCGATGTGTGAGGCGTCCATTGCCCGGGACAGGATGCCCTTGTCCGGCGAGATGATCAAGGGGGCCTCCTCGACGACCTTGCCCGCCGCGTTGAACGCGTACTTGAAGTACCGGGCCTCCTCCTGGTACGCTCGGAACAGGGTCACGGCTCTCACCCCCTGGGGGGAGTCCGGCGAGCCGGGCGTTTAATAATGGGTCGCCCTCCGCACGTCCCGCCAGAGCTCGGGTTCGACGTCCAGCCGCTGCACGGCGTGCGGCTCCACGGTGACCCGGTCCTCGCGCGCGTCGATCACGACACCGAAGACCCGGACCACCTCACCCCGCTCCGGGCCCTCCTCGATCTTCCTCCCGCTCGCGTCCCTCAGCTCCACCGCCTCCGTCGGAGGACACTTCACGAGCCTCTCCCCGTCGTCGATCGTCAGCGGATCCTCGCTCACCACGATCCCCGTCACCACCACCCGATCGCCCGGCTCCGCCCTCTCCTTCAGCGGCTCGTACACCCTCCTCCCCCTCCCGCTCATCCTCCTCTTCCCGCTTCCCTCGCTCCCGCCTCTCCTCCTTCCCACCTTCCTTCTCGCTCTCCTCGAGCTCGCGCTCCACCTCCTCAAGCAACGCGGCCGCGCTCTTCACGCACTTGAGAGCGCGCAGGACGTAGGTCAGCGCGTTATACTTGGCCGGGATGCGCTCAGAGCCCTCCTCCAGGTACTTTTCCGCCTTCTTCACCAGCCCCAGCGCGGCCTTCACCCGCTCGTTCCTCCGGAACTTCAGGGCTCCCATCCCCGCCATCGCCGTCCCCGCGACGACTCCCGAGATGATCGTGAACAGTCGGTCGCAGAGGGAGGGGTTATCCGTTTCGGGGAACCTGAGCGGCTCCTGAGTGTTCCCGAGGGCGTAGACCGAGACGGTGAGCACGATCACCCCCAGGCTCAGCAGCACCAGGCCCTCCAGCTCCGGCCTCAATCCACGAGCCCCGCGTCGCGCAGCATCTGGTAGTGGTCGAAGGCCAGGTCCTCGGGCGAGAGGTCCTCGGGATCTACCACCTCAACGTCCGCGGCGTCGGAGCCGGCCCGCAGCTCGCCCCCTTCCACCTCGCACAGGAAGCACACGGAGACGACGTGTCCCCGCGGGTCGCGCTCGGGGTCAGAGTACACACCCACCAGCTCCGCGGGACGCACCCTCAGCCCGGTCTCCTCCCTCACCTCCCGCGCGACGGCCTCCTCCACGGTCTCCCCGCACTCCACGAACCCGCCGGGTAGGGCCAGCTTGCCCTTGAACGGCTCGTTCCCTCGTCTGATCAGCACCACCCCGTCCTCGTAGGGCACGATCCCGTCGACGGCGAGCGCGGGCGCGGGGTACTTCCCCTTGCACACGCAGAAGCACTTGACTTTACGGCCCAACCTCCGGGCCCCCATCAGCCGGGAAGGGCCACGTGTTCGTTCCCGATCCTGACCTGCTTCAGCCCGGCCACCTCCCGGGCGAGCCGCTCGGCCGTCTCCAGCTCGGACCGTTTAGGCGGCCGGGCGGACATCTTGTACTCGGGGAAGTAGGCGAGGATCGTGAACGGAATGCTGGGATCGATCTGGGCGACGTGGTGCGCGATGCGGAGGATCTGGTCCGCCTCCACGTGACCGGGGATGTAGAGCGTGCACACCTCGACCACCACGTCGTGCTCCCGGAGCAGCTCCACGCACTCGAGGGTGTGCTCGTTGGTGGCCCCGGTCAGCTCCCGGTGCGTCTCCTCGTCCCACGCCTTGATGTCCAGCCACACGGAGTCGAGGCCGGCCGCGGCCAGCTCCTCCACGTGCTCCTCCACCAGCCCGAACCCGTTGCTCTCAAGCAGCACCCACAGGTCGTCGGTCTCCCGCTTGAGCGCCTTGATCGCCTCGACGTAGAAGTCGGGCCGGCAGGTGAGGTCGCCGCCCGTGAACGCGACGATGTTGCGGGCCGGTCCCCACCCCTGCGGGCTGGGCACGATGTCGTCCGGATCGACCTTGCCGGGGCACCAGTCGGGCCGCTCTCCCAGCACGCACTTGCCGCAGCCGAGGCAGAGGTCGAGGGCGTGGAACGACGTGGCCCGCCTGCGGGGTTCCCACACGGTTACCTGCTCCCGGTACTCGAGCGCGCGCTCGACGAAGTCCTCGGGGCTCCACCACGTCCCGACCGGGCGCTGCGTGAACCGCCAAGAGTGGCAGAACTTGCACTCCCAGTTGCAGCAGCTCTGGTACACGGAGTAGTAGTGCTCCGGCCTGGACAGGTGGGCATCGTGGATCAGCCGGCGGCCATCCTTGAGGCCGACCCGGCAGGCGGGCTTGCCCTGAACCTTGCACCGCTCGGCCCGCTCGTAGCCCAGCTCAACCATCCTGCAGGTCAACCTCGACCGGGATCCCCATCTCTCGTGCCCTTGCGATGATCTCCTCCCGGGGCAGGTTCACCACCTCCCGGATTTCTTCAAGGGTTTCACGGTCCAGCCTGTCGACCCTCCTCAGCTCGATCCTGAGCCTGCGCCTCGCAAACCTCGGGGACTGAACGCTCAGGACGGCCTCCCGGAGGCTCTCCCCCTCGACTATCACCCGGCACAGCGCCTCGACCAGCGAGTTGATGCGGTCCGGGACCCCCTCGACGCGGCCGCGGAGCGTGATCTTGCGCCGGACCACGTCCGCCGGGATGCCCGGGGCCAGCTTCTCGGTCCATCCCTGCATGTTGTTGTCCACGATACCGCCGAGCACGAAGACGTCGTAGCGCTCCAGGTCCCGCTCCGTCAGCTCCTCGTCCGCGTTGGGATCGAGCAGCACGACCCGGTCCTCACCCAGCTCCGAGAGCAGCTCCTCCCAGTCCCGGAACCCGCCCTCAAACGTTGGGAACGCCTTACCGAACCTCCTCCGCGCCTCCGACGGGGCGTTAACGATGGTCAGGTGCCGGTCGGAGAGGTATCGGCGGAGCGTGGAGGCGGTGACGGAGGTCTGCCGGATCAGGTTGGTCTGGCCGAACCGGGAGTGTTCGTTCCAGAACCTGAAGTCCACGACGAAGTGCGGCTTCGCCGGGTAGTCGGGGATCCGGGCCCTCAGCTCCTCCGCCGGGATCTCCGCGTCGCCCGGTACGGCCCGGTAGTCTGCCTTGCCCTCGTTCCCGGGGACCGCGAGCTCGAGCCCGCGCCAGGAGGTGAGAGGTCGGGTGGGGGCGTCCTCGGGGTCGAACCCCAGCCCCTTACGGGCGGCGTACAGGGCGAAGTGGTTCACTGCGGCGCGTCCCGTCGCCCTGCCGGGCTTGTAGCCGCGCGGGACGAGGACGCGGCCGGACCCGAGCAGCTCGCGCAGCGCCTCAGCCGGCGTCGTCACCCTCATCCCGCCCGCCGTCATCTCTGACGCTCTCGATCCTCAGCTCGCGGAGGCCTTTGAGTCCTCGCAGCTCGCGGAGCACCTCCTCGTGGATCACGTTCTCCGCCTCGAACTCCATAATCGCGACGCCGTCGACCACCCGGAGCTCGGTCTCCAGTATGTTAACCCCGGCCCTGGCGAGTCGCTCGGACACGTCCGCGAGGAGTCCCGGCCGGTCGTCCGCCTTGACCGTTATCCTCGCCAGCGAGCCGCCGCGACGAACGAGGCTCACCTCCCCGTCCGAGCGGACGAGAACGATGGAGTCGCAGGTGGGGTAGACCCCACCGCCCCGGCCGGGTTTAGTGCGCACGAGCCCCAAGTCCTTGAGGATCTTGATGTACCGGTCCATCGTGCTGCGGTGCAGGCCGAGCCGCTGGGCCAGCTCTGAGACCGTGGTGCCCGGGTTGTCCACCACGAGCTCGAGAATGTCCCGGGCCCTCCCCTTCAGGCGCACGCGCCCGTAACCCCCGTCGGTATTTACACAAAAGCACGTCGGGGGATAAAGGCGCGTCGGGGGTTCGATGCCGGAGGACTGGATACCGGACTCCCCGGACGAGCTCTTCAGGAAGATCCACTCCGGCGAGGTCATCGAGCTGGGTCAGAACACCAACCGGCTGGGACCGCCGGAGGAGGTTCGAAGGGCCGTCATCCGGGCGGCGCTGGAGGCTCCGTACAACGTGTACGCGAACCCGCGCGGAGACGAGCGGCTGCGCCGGAGCGTCCTGGAGTACTTCGGGCTGGAGGACGACGAGTTCGAGGCCGTGATAACCAACGGGGCGATCGAGGGCGTCCACGCCACCATCCGGGCGCTGGCGAGCAACGGGGTGGCCGTCACGCCGGATCCGGGGTACAAAACCATCGACGGGATGATGATGGCCGAGGGCATCGAGGTCCAGGAGATCGACGTTTACTCCCCCGAAACCGACTACAAGATGACCGCGGACGTCATCCAGGAGGAGCTCGACGGGAGCCTGCGCGAGCTCGACCTGATCTTCGTGATCAACCCGCTCAACCCGCTGGGGAGCAGCCTCAACGAGCGTGAGCTGCGCGGGCTGGTCGAGCTGGCCCAGGACGCCGACGCGTTCCTGGTTCACGACTGCACGTACCGGGACTTCGCCCCACACCAGCCCGTGGCCTGTGAGATGGATCCGGAGCGGTGCGTGGACCTCTACAGCTTCTCCAAAACCTACGGGCTCGCCGGGCTGCGGGTCGGGGCAATCGTGGGTGAGAAACGGCTGCTGGAGCAGATCTGCAAGCACAAGGTCAGCAAGCTCGGTATCAACGTCATCGCCCAGGAGGCCGCCATCGCGGCCCTCAAAGCGCGAGACTGGTGGATCCCCAAGCTCATGCGTGAGGTGCGCCGGAACCAGCGCCTGATCAAGCGCGAGTGCGAGGGGGACGGTATCAGGATCCCCGTGTACCCGTCCCATGCCAACTGCCTGGTCATTGACTTCTCGGAGCATGAACACCTGGACTCGCGCACCGTGGTGGGCAAGCTTTACACGGATCACGGCATCTTCGTCCGGACCGGTTACTACACGAGCACGCGGCACGGCAGGGGGTTCATCCGCGTGGCCTTCTCGGCTCCACGAGAGGACATCGAGAGGTTCTGTGAGGCCTTCAACGAGGTCATCGGGGAGCTGCTGCGGGCTTGACCCTGATCCTCGAGGACGAGGTCCTCAGCGCCCTGGAGCGCCACGGCGTCGAGGTTCCGGACCACGCCGTGCTCGAGGATCCGGAGGAGGCGCACGACCTGGACTTCGACCCACCCTACGTGGTTAAGCTCCTGCACCCGGAGGTCGCTCACAGGGCCCGCGCCGGGGCCGTCAAAACCGCCGTTCCCTCGCGCCAGGACGTCGCCGAGTTCGCCCAGCAGCTGCTGAATCGCTGGCCGGAGGGCCGGATCATGGTGCAGCGGCACGTGGACACGGCGGGCGGCGTTGAGGCCTTCCTCGGCGTCAAGCGGGACTCCACCTTCGGCCCGGTGGTCCTGCTGGGGGTGGGCGGCGGCCTCGTAGAGGAGCTGGGCACCTACATCGCTCGCCTCCCGCCGCTGGACCCCGGGGAGGTCGAGCGAGCGTTGAGAAGGATGAAGGGGGGCGGCGCACTGCTGTCCGAGGTGGACGCGGACGACCTGTGCGACCTTGTGGGCAGGGTGCTGGAGGCCTACCGGGAGGAGGGCTGGACAGAGCTGGACGTCAACCCGCTGCTGCTGAAGGACGGCCGGGCGATAGCCCTGGACGGGCTGGCTCGCGGGTAACTCATCGCGTGAGCTCCCTAACCAGCGCGACGCCCTCGCGCGCGTCGCTCACCTCCTTCACCTCAACGACGGGCAGCTCGCAGCGCTCCAGCACCTCCTTCAGCTCCTCGACCCTGAGGATGCCGTCTCCCGGCGCCCTGTGCTCGTCCTTCTTCCCGGAGTTGTCGTGCACGTGCACCACGCACGGCTCGAGCTCGTCCAGGTACGGGAGCGGGGACCCGTCGCACGTCAGCGCGTGACCGACGTCCAGCGCGAAGTGGCAGCCGCTGGACCGCACGATCTCCGCGATCTCCTCGGGGCTGGTTCCGAGCAGGATCTCGTGGTCAGGCATGTTCTCCACGGCCAGCGTTAACCCGAGCTTGCCCACGATCTTCCTCGCCTCCCGGAGCGTTTCGATGCAGAAGTCGAGCGCCAGGTCCCGATCCTTGACGGTGACCGGGGTGAGGTGGCCGGGGTGCACGACCACGTACCGGGCGCCCAGCTCCACACCGACCTCCGCCGCACGGCGCAGGACGTCGAGCGCGTACTCGCGGTGGTGCTCGCTAGGGGTGGCGAAGTTCACGTCCGCGAAAGGGGCATGCACGGAGTCCACCTCCACGCTCAGCTCCTCAGGCTCGAAGCGGGAGGGCTGGTGAGAACCCTCCAGGATCAGCTCCACGCCGTCAGCACCGGTGAGCTCCGGGAGCCGGTTAATCCGGGCCGTGTCCGCCCACCAATCGCCAACGCTTAGTGAGGAGACGGTTACCCTCACCTCAGCCCCTGATCGGTACCCGATCGAGTCCCCAGGTTAATGTGTCGGGGGCCGGCCGGGTGCTGGTCGAGATCTCCGTGTACTTCCTGGGCACCGGATCCACGAGCTTCAGCGAGGAGGTGGCCGAGGTCGTCCGGGCTCTAGAGGAGAGGGGCTTCGACCCGCAGGTCGGACCCATGGGGACCGTGGTCGAGGTCGAGGACATCGAGGAGGCGCTGGAGGCGATTCGGACCGCCCACGACGAGGCCGTGAAGCACGCGGACAGAATCATCCTCACGGTGCGGATAGACGAGCGACTGGACCGCGAGGTGACGGCGGAGGGGAAGGTGGAGTCGGTGAGGCGGCGGCTTCAGGAGGAGTGATACAGGTCGATGACCCGAGCCAGGAGGTCCATCAGGACCTCCTCCGAGACCTCCGTGACCTCGCGGGCGGTCTCGGTGTCCGTCCCGCGGGCGGCGATGTAGACCTCCTCGCCCAGCTCGAAGCGGCCGGCGAACACCTCCTCGCCGGCGCCCGCCCCGTAAACCTCCACGGCCTCGCCCCGCGGCAGGTCCTCCCGCTTCTCGGCCCGAATAAGGCGTGGACGACCGTTCATCGCCTCCCTCAGCTCGCGCTCCAGCCTCTCCTTGGCCTTCAGGATGAAGTCGTCGTCAACGCTCACGGAGATCTCGGACTCCTCAGTCGAGAACTTGGACCGACCGTCCCGATGGCTGAGGTAGGCCCGCTCGGGGAGGAACTCGTCATCCAGGGCCGCGAACAGAACCCTGTCCGGGAAGGCTGTGAGGTATAAATGGCGCATGTTGGGCGGGGCCCTCGGTGTCAGGGCCAGCCGGCGGCTTTAGTTGAGTTCCCCGAAACGGTCATACTCCGAATCGTTACGGGGTCCGTAACGTACCGGCCAAGGCGCTCAAGACTCGGTTTTGACGTCGAGGTACCGGTGGATGATCACGATGCACTGGTCGGCGTGGTAAGGAATCGGCCCCAGCGAGATCACGGAGTCCGCCCGTCTGCGCAGTAGTTCGTCCTGCTCCGAGGTCGGACCCTCGTGGTCCCCGAGCACGAAGACGGCGTCCTCCTCGGGGTCCACCTCCTCAAGGGGCTTTCCATCCTCGCTGAGGTAGTAGACCGTGGCTCCCTTCAACTCGTTCAGGAAGTCCTTCAGGTCCATCCTGCGGACGTAGAACCCGGGGTGCGGCTCCGTCTCGGGCTCGGCGGCTAAGGCGCGCCGCAGGTGTATGGCCGTGGTCCGCTCGTCGGGGTACAGTCGCCGCACCCGGCGCCCGGTGACCGTGATCAGCTTGGGCGGGTCGTCCGGGCCGCGCAGGAGCAGGTGCACCACCGAGTTCGTGCGCACGCCGTGGGAGTACAGCAGGGCCTGCGTCGTGACGCGGCACACGAGGTCGAAGCGGCCGGAGCCGGGGAGGTCCTTCAGCTTGACGCGCTCCGGGGTGGTGGGGGCCTCGTTGAAGATCACGAGGAACTCCCGCACGTTACGACCCCCGTAACGATGCGGGAGGGGCGTGGGGGGCCTAGGAGGCCTCGGCCTCCTCGATGAGCTTGTCGAACTCCTTGTCCACCTTCTTCCGGATCTCCCTGATCTTCTCGACCGCCTCCTCGTTCGGGATCTCCTTCATGCGGGCGATGTCGTCGATGACCTCCATCTCCAGGATGTCGTCGATGGACACGCCCTTGTCCAGGGCCTCCTCCGCGCGCTCCTTGAAGTGGATGATCGTCTTCAGCATCTCATACTGCTTCTCCGGCGGGCAGTACGTGTCCACCTCGTGGAACGCGTTCTGCTGCAGGAAGTCCTCGCGGATCATCCGGGCAACCTCGAGGATCAGGCGCTCGCTCTCCGGCAGGGCGTCCGGTCCGACCAGCTGGACGATCTCCTCCAGCTCCGACTCTCGCTGCAGGATCTCCATCGCCTCGTCGCGCAGCTTCCGCCAGTCCTTGCCCACGTTCTCGTGCCACCAGTCCTCGACGTCGTCCAGGTACAGCGAGTAGGACTGCAGCCAGTTGATCGCCGGGAAGTGCCGTCGGTCCGCCAGCTTGGAGTCCAGCGCCCAGAACACCTTCACGATCCTGAGCGTGTTCTGCGTCACCGGCTCCGAGAAGTCGCCGCCCGGTGGGGACACCGCGCCCACGACCGTGACGGAGCCGATCCGGTCGTCGGAACCCAGGCACACGACGCGGCCCGCCCGCTCGTAGAACTCGGCCAGCCGGGACGCCAGGTACGCCGGGAAGCCCTCCTCACCCGGCATCTCCTCCAGTCGACCGGAGATCTCTCGCAGGGCCTCGGCCCACCGGGACGTGGAGTCCGCCATCAGCGCCACGTCGTAGCCCATGTCCCGGTAGTACTCCGCCATGGTGATGCCCGTGTAGATGCACGCTTCCCGCGCGGCCACCGGCATGTTGGAGGTGTTCGCGACCAGGATCGTGCGCTCCATCAGCGGCTTGCCCGTGCGCGGGTCCTCCAGCTCCGGGAAGTCCTCCAGCACCTCCGTCATCTCGTTACCTCGCTCGCCGCACCCGATGTACACGACGACCTGCGCGTCAGCCCACTTCGCCAGCTGCTGCTGGGTGACCGTCTTACCGCTCCCGAACGGGCCGGGGATGGCGGCGGTACCACCCTTGGCGACCGGGAAGAACGTGTCGATCACGCGCTGGCCCGTGATCAGGGGCTCCTCCGGGTCGAGCTTGCGCTTGTACGGCCGGGGCCGGCGCACCGGCCACTCCTGGTACATCTTAATCTCGTGCTCCTCGCCCTCCTCGTCCTCGATGACCGCGATCGTCTCCTCGACCGTGTACTCGCCATCGGCCGCGATCTCGATCACCTCACCCGAGATGCCGGGCGGGACCATGATCTTGTGCTCGATGAGCTCGGTCTCGGGCACGGTCCCCAGGATGTCGCCCTCCTCGACCTTGTCCCCCTCCTCCACCTTCGGCGTGAACTCCCACTTCTTCTTCCGGTCCAGAGCCGGCAGCATGATTCCGCGCTCGACGAAGTCGCCCACCTTCTTCCGAATCTTGGGCAGTGGGCGCTGGATGCCGTCGAAGATCTGGGTCAGCAGGCCCGGACCCAGCTCCACGGACAGCAGCTCGCCGGTGCCCTTGACCGGCTCACCCGGCTGGAGGCCGGCCGTCTCCTCGTAGACCTGGATCGTGACCCGGTCGCCCTCTACGTTGATCACCTCTCCGATCAGGCCCTCGTCGCCGACCCGGAAGACCTCGTACATCCGCGCGCCCTCGCAGCCGACCGCCTCGACCACCGGACCCGCCACCTTCACGATCTCACCCTTCACCTTGGCCATGCTACGGCCTCCCCCGCCCCTCGATCTTCTCAACGTCGATCTCGACACCGACCGCTTTCTTAACAATTTCCTCGATTTCGACCTCCTCCTTCGGTCCCTCGGGTCCGGGTATGGTTACGAAGATAGGCGTCGGCTCACCGCGCGAGAGCTTCTCCTCCTGGATCTCCTCAATGACCTCCTTCGCCTCCTCCGCGACGTCCTCGGTGAGGATGATCACGCCCACCTCGGGGTCGGAGGCCAGCTCGCGGACGGCGTCCTTCGGGTTCACCTCGTCCGCCTCGATCGTGCGCACTCCGACGAGGCGGAAGCCGGGGGCGATCTGGCTGTCGACGATCGCGGCGACGGTGTACGCCATGGGGCGGGCCCCCTACACCGGGGCGAACTCGACGTCGGCGACCTTCGCGTTGACCAGGGCGATTAAGTTGTCCACCTCGCGCTGCTTGGCGTACACGGCCTGGACGACCGCGGGCGCGCCCACGATGTCCCCCTGGATGAGGTCGGACACCGTCTCGTACCGAGCGCGCCGGACGGCCCGGTCCAGGATCTCAACGTCCTTGGACTCGGAGTACTCCTCCATCGCCTCCTCCAGGTACCGGCCGAAGGAGGTGTTGGCCACCTGCTCCACGACCTCGCCCGGATCCTCCGCCTCCGCAAGCTCCCGCTTCCTCCACTCCGCCAGCTCCCAGCCACCGTCGGCCATCGCCCGGCGGATCGTCTCCGGGTCCAGCCCCAGCAGGGCGCCGCGGAGGGCCACTTCCACGTTGTATAGGTCGATCTCCAGCCCCAGCAGCCGGGCGAGCTCCTCGTCCACCTCCTCGCCGGTCACCAGCTCCCACAGGTGCTCGTAGTAAGCGCGGTCGAGCGCGAGCTCGACGGGTAACAGGGACCCCGTCTCCTCGTACTCCCGCACCGCCTCCTCCAGGTACCGATCGTACGGTGTGCCTCGTAACCGCTCGACGACCTCCTGGACCGACTGCGCGTCCCGGACCTCCCGCCACTCGTCCTCGTCCAGCAGGACGGGCCGGTCCACGAGCTCACCCGGCTCCTCACCGGCGTGCAGGGCCCGGATCACGGCCTTCAGGTCCTCGAGCTCGTACCGCGCCATCAGGGCGCGGACCATCGCCTCCAGATCCTCCGGACCGGACTCCGCCAGCCGGTCCATCACGGACTCGACGGCGCGGCGCTTGATGGCCACCTCCACGGGCTCGGTGTTGCCCTGTAGCAGGGGTCTGACCGACTCGGGCTCCAGCCCCAGCTCCTCCAGCCTGGCCACCAGGTCGCGCAGCGAGGCGTCCTTCAGCTCCTCGAACTCGTCCTCGTCCAGCGTCTCGGCCTCCAGCGCCTTGGCCTTGGGCAGCGGGTAGGCGTACGGGGCGTACTTCCAGATCACCTCGGTGATCGGGATCGAGAGGACGATGGTGAGAACCGTGACCAGTGCGATCACGCCCACCGCGATCAGGACGTAGTCTTGGGTGGGGAGGTGAAGCAGGTCCACGGACCGCTAGCCCCCGAACAGGGTCTCGGAGACCCTCCTCACCAGCTCGGACCTCATGCGCTTCAGCCGGGCCTCCACGGAGTTGTCAAAGACCTCGGACCCGTCCTCGCTCTCCGCGATCACGCCGCCCAGGATGTCCACCGGGTCGCCCAGCTCGATCTCCTTGTCCACCTCCACGCGCACGTCGGGGATGAGCTCCTCCATCGCCTCCTGGTCGCGCTCGTTGACCCTCAGGATCACCTTATCCGACGACAGCGCTCTCGCGGCCTCGATCGCCGCCCGCTCGAGGAACTCCAGGTAGCGGCGGCTCCCGTCCTCCGCCATCTTCCGAATCTCTTCCTTGGCCCGCTCCATCGCCTCCTCGATGCACTCCTCCTTGACCTTGAGTCGAAGCTGCCGTACCTCGAGCTTCGCCTGAGCGATCTCCCGACGCTTCCGCGTCTCAGCCTCCCGCCTGGCCTGCTCGAGGATCTCCCGGCGCTTCTCCTCGGCCTCACGCTTGGCCTTATCCAGGATCTTCTCCGCCTCCTCCTCGGCCTCCTCGATGATCTCCTTCGCCTCGCGCTCGGCCTCCTCAATGATCTTCTTCTCCAGCTCCTCCAGGCCCATGCCGGCTCACCCCGGAAGGGGAGTTAGGCGGCGGCGAGGGCGGTGAAGACGACCAGGATCGCGATCAGCAGCCCGTAGATCGCCTGCGTCTCCGGCAGGACGGAGAAGATCAGCGAGCGGCCGAACGCCTCCTCGCGCTTGGCCATCGAGGCGGAGCCTCGGGCCGAGGTGACGCCCTGACCCACACCCGACAGTCCCGCGAAGCCGACGGAGATGCCGGCCGCGATCGCCGCGAGCCCGGCCGCCAGGCTCGCCTTGGGGGTCCCGCCGAGCAGTCCCGCCATCGACATCCCGATGATGGCGATCAGCATGCCGTAGATGGACCGCGTCTCCGGCAGGATCGACAGGACCAGCGACCGAGCGAACAGCTCGCCCCGCTCGGACAGCGCGCCCGTGCCGCCCGCCGCCGCGATTCCCTGACCGATACCGGACGTGCCCGCAACTCCCACCGCCAGTCCGGCCCCCGCGGCCACCAGGCCCGCCGCCACGCTGAGGCTGCCGGCCCCCGTCATGATCGGCATCATCGCCAGGATGCCGATGAGCAGTCCGTAGATCGCCTGCGTCTCCGGCAGGATGGAGAACACGATCGACCGGCCGAAGAGCTCCGTCCGCTCGCCGATGGCGACCGTACCGGCCGCGGCGGACAGTCCCTGACCGATACCCGAGCTGCCCGCGATACCGACGGCGAGTCCCGCACCGAGCGCCGCCAGCCCCGCCCCGAGCGTCGGCGTCTTCGAGCCGCCCAGGATGCCCAGGAACATCATCACCATGATCGCGATCAGCAGCCCGTAGATCGCCTGCGTCTCCGGCAGCACCGAGAACAGCAGCGACCGTCCGAACAGCCCCGGGTCCCGGACGACGTTGCTGATACCGGTCGCGGCCGTGACTCCCTGGCCCACTCCGGAGAGGCCCGCCATGCCGATCGCCAGACCCGCTCCAATGGCCGCCAGACCCACCGCCGCGTTGCCGCCGAACGCGCCCCCCATCATGCCCAGGCCTACCATGACCAGGATCGCCACGAGCAGTCCGTAGATGGACCGCGTCTCCGGCAGGATTGAGAAGATCAGCGACCTACCGAAGGAGCCTGGGTCCCGCTCCAGCGCTCCGATGCCGCCCGCCGCCGCGATTCCCTGACCAATGCCCGAGAAGCCCGCGATACCGACCGCGAGACCGGCCCCGATCGCGGCGAGTCCTGCGGCGATCGGTGTGCTGGCCTTCAGCGCGAACACCGCCAGCATGATGCCGATGAGCAGCCCGTAGATCGACTGGGTCTCCGGTAGGATGGAGAACACGATCGACCGGCCGAACAGCTCCGAGCGCTCGGCGGACGTGCTCACGCCGCTCGCCGCCGCGATACCCTGGCCGATCGCTGAGCTGCCCGCCAGCCCGACCGCCAGGCCCGCGCCCAGCGCGGCCAGACCGGCTCCCACGCCCACGTTGCCGGCGCCTCCGCCCAGGAGGCCGGCGAACATCATCACGAGGATCGCCGTGAGCAGTCCGTAGATCGCCTGCGTCTCCGGCAGCACCGAGAAGATAATCGCCCGCCCGAAGAAGCCCTCGTGCTTCACCAGGGTGGCGGATCCGCTGGCCGCCGTGAAGCCCTGGCCGATGCCCGAGACTCCCACGAGACCCACCGCGAGGCCGGCTCCGACCATCGCCAGGCCGGCGCCTAGCGAGCCGGACTTGATCATGAACAGCGCCAGGATGGCGATGAGCAGTCCGTAGATCGCTCGCGTCTCGGGCAGCACGGACAGGACCATCCCGCGGACGAACAGCTCGGCCCGCTCGACCATTGCCCGGATTCCGCTGGCCGCCGCGATACCCTGCCCGATGCCGGACGTGCCTCCGAAGCCCACCGCGAGGCCCGCACCCAGCGCCGCGAGCGCGGCCGCCAGGTCCGCCCTGCCGCCCACGAGGAACAGGGCCATGATCGCCGTGAGCAGTCCGTAGATGGCCTGCGTCTCCGGGAGGACGGAGAACACGATCAGACGGCCGAACAGCTCCTCCCGCTTCAGGGCGCCGGAGATACCGCTCGCGGCTGCGATGCCCTGTCCGATGCCCGAGGTGCCGGCGATACCGACCGCTAGACCCGCTCCCAGGGCCACGATCCCGGCCGCCAGGCTAAGCGACGGGCTCAACAGCGAGAACAGTGCCAGGATCGCGACCAGCAGGCCGTAAATCGCCTGCGTCTCCGGGAGGACGGAGAACACGAGCGCCCGACCGAAGATCCCCTCGTTCTCGACCATGGCCCTGATTCCGCTGGCCGCGGCAACTCCCTGACCGATTCCGGAGGTTCCCGCCAGCCCGACCGCCAGGCCCGCGCCCAGCGCGGCCAGGCCCGCGCCCACGGAGACGGAGCTCGGTCCGCCAAGGATTCCCAAGAACTGCGCGATCAACACCGCCACGAGCAGGCCGTAGATCGCCTGCGTCTCCGGCAGTACCGAGAAGACCAAAAGCCGTCCGAAGAGCTCCTCTCGCCGCAGGATGGCGGAGATCCCGCTCGCCGCCGCGATGCCCTGTCCGATGCCTGAGGTACCGGCCAGTCCCACCGCCAGCCCGGCGCCGATCGCGGCTAGACCGGTACCGATGGAGACCTTGCCGGCTCCGCCACCCAGCAGCCCGGCCCCTACGAGTATAATGATGCCGACGAGGAGGCCGTAGATCGCCTGCGTCTCCGGGAGGACGGAGTACACGATCGCGCGACCGAACAGGCCCTCCTCCTTAAGGATGGCACCGATTCCGCTCGCGGCCGCGATGCCCTGTCCGATGCCTGAGATGCCGGCGATACCGACCGCCAGGCCCGCGCCCAGCGCGGCCAGAGCGGCGCCCATCGTGATCGTCTTGGCCGCGCCCAGCAGCCCAACTCCCGCGAGGATGAGGATCGCGATGAGAAGCCCGTAGATCGCCTGCGTCTCCGGCAGCACCGAGAACACGATCGCTTTACCAAAGGCTCGCTCGTCCTCGGCCACCGCTCCGGCACCGGCCGCCGCGGCGATACCCTGGCCGATACCCGAACCTACTCCCGCCACGCCCGCCGCTATGCCCGCTCCGATGGCGGCGATCGCGAGCTCGGTGCTTACCAAGCCCCTCCCCCCTTACGCCCGGATCTTCAGGTGCTCGCCCTTAACCCTCAGGGGCTCGAACGGCTTCCCACCTCCCTCGTAGAACTTGCTGAAGAACTCCACGTAGTGGAGTCGCAGGCTGTGCACGAAGCCACCCAGCCCGTTCATCGCCATGTTGAAGATGTGCCCGATGACCAGGATAATGGCGGCGGCGACCAGCCCCAGGGCGCCGGCGAGTCCCTTCGCCATCTTGGCTAGCAGGTTCACCACGAGGGCGATGCCGGCCGTGGACAGGCAGCCGGCCAGCAGTCGCGAGTACGACAGTACGTCACCCATGAGCCCGATCATGTCTAGCGCGCCCAGTGGGCCATGGAAGGCCAGGACCAGGATCGCACCGAGGATCATCAGGGCGCCGCCCGCGTAGGTCACCGGGCTGCTGAGCCCGCACTTCGCCGCTCCGACGACCAGCAGCAGGCCGCCGACGAGCACCAGGAACCAGGACAGGTGGTCACCCAGGAAGGCCTTGACGTCCCGCTCCTTCCGCAGTGAGATGTACATTCCGAGGATCAGGCCCAGGGCCACGTGCAGCACGCCGAACCCGAGGGCGACGAGCAGGATCGTGATCGGGTCCTTCATCGGGTCGACCCAGAGGGGCTTGATCCCGAACAGGTTGCCGAAGTACCCGCCCGTCAGCACGCCCAGGATGATCGTCGCGACGCCGGCGTAGATCATCAGCTCGGAGAACGTCCTGAGGCTCTCGTCCACCCGACCGCTCGTGGCGCGGATCGCGGCCGCGAGCGCCGTTAGGATGGCACCGTAGGCGGCGTCGGTAAGGATGAACCCGAAGTAGATCGGGAAGAACACCGCCAAGACCGGGGTCGGATCAACCTCGGTTGGCTTCGGGAGCGCGAACATCTCGACGAGCGTCTCGAAGGGCTTGAGCGGTCTCGGGTTCTTCAGCTCGACGGGCATCTCCTCCGGGTCCGCCACCTGCTCCCGAATGACGGCGCAGCGTCCGTCGGTGACCTCCTCGACGGCGCGCTCAAGCCGGTCGACCCTCTCCTTCGGCACCCAGCCGTAGATCAGGTACGTCCGGTCCGTCATCGCCAGTTTCGGGATCTCGTCCAGCAGCTCTCGCTCGTTCTCCAGGAGCTCGATCCAGGCGTTGATCTCGGCCTCGTGCTCCTCGTAGTACTCCGCGAGCTCGCGCCGCAGCTCCCGCAGCTCCTTCCGCGTCTCCCGGATCCGCCGCTCCAGCTCCTCCCGAGCGGACTCCACGTCGCCGGACAGCTCCTCCAGGACCTCGTTAACCACCTCCTGCTCCGTCGCGCCCAGCCTCCGGATCTCGGCCTCCAGCTCCGACTCATCCTTTGGGAAGGCGATGACGGCCACCACGTCCTCGTCCTCGGTCCGCCCCACCTCTCCAACGTAGGCCGGCTCACCCTTGAGCTTCTCCACGAGCTCGTCCCAGACGTCGGACCTGACGACGTACAGCTTGGCGACGGCGTACGGGCCCTCGCCCAAGTGCCCCACGTCGAAGCTCTCGGTGACGTGGTCCAGGAAGTTTCGGGCCTCCTCCAGCCGCTCCAGCTCCGACTCGAGCTCGTCGATTCGGTCGAGCTTCTCCCCCACCTCCTCCTCAAGCCGCTCCAGGAACTCCTTCGCGGAGTCGAGCACCTCGGACGTGGGCTGGAGCTCGAACTCCACCTTCTCGGGCTCCTCGGCCCGGAAAACGGAGGTGAGGGCTTCCAGCATCCCCTCTTCCTTGACCTCCTCGTAGATCTCCTTCAGGGAGTCGCGGAGCCGCGCCAGTGAGGTCAGCACGTCGGTGACCTCGATCAGCTCCTCCGGGGCTTCGGGCTGCTCGACGCCGTAGAACCGCTCTACACCGTGCACCTCCCAGAAGTCCTCGATGTGCAGGCAGCCCTCGACCTGAACGCGCTTGAGCACGTCGACGACGTCTTCCTTCAGGCAGAAAATGAACACCTCCTCCATCTCGCGGATCGCCACGCTACTCCTCCCCCAGAACCAGTTTAACCACGATCTCGACCGCCTCGTCCATCCGCTTCTCAGCCCTCTCCTTCAGCTCCTCGACCTCCTTCTCGCCTTCCTCCTTGATCCTCCGAGCCTCCTCCTTCGCCTCCTTCTCGGCCTGGTGGCGGATCTTTTCGGCCTCCTCCTCCGCCTCGCTCTTGGCCTCCTCAATCAGCTTCTCAGCCTTTTTCTCGGCCTCCTCGACGATCTCCTCCGCCTTCTCCCGGGCGCTCTCGACCTTCTCCTTCGCCTCGGACTCCGCGGACCGAATCCGGTCGAGGGCCTCCGCCACCGAGGTCATGCCTCCTCCCGCCCGCCCTACTCGCGGCTCCTAAACAGCTTCTCCACCTTCTTGAGCTTGTCACGAAGCGCGAGCACGAGCACCCTATCGCCGGGGTTTATTTCCGTGTCGCCGCGCGGCAGGACGAGCTCGCCCTCCCGGTAGAGCGCGACGACGACGCAGTCGTCGGGAAGCTCCGAGATCTTCTTCCCGGAGATCTTGGAACCCTCCGAGACCTCGAACTCCAGCAGCTCGGCCTCGCCGCGGCCGAACGTGATCATGTCGACGAGGTACGGTCGGGTGATCGCCTTCTCGATCAGCTGCGCCGCGCTCCGGTCCGGGTTCACCACGGCGTCGACTCCTAGCCGGCGGAAGATGTCGACGAACCGGTCGTCCGTGACCCTGGAGACGACCCGGTCGACGTTGAACTCTTCCTTCGCGATCAGTGAGACGGCCAGGTTCACCTCGTCCCTGTCGGTGACCGCGGCGACGACGTCGGCCGACTCGATCTCCGCGTCCTGGAGCACGTCGAGGTCGGTGGCGTCACCCTGAACGACCAGCACGTCCAGCTCGGACTGGGCGAGCTCCTGGGCCCGCTTTTTGTCCTTTTCTATTATGACCACGTCGTGACCGTGAGCGATCAGCAGCTCAGCCAGAATCCGGCCCACCCGCCCTCCTCCCACGATGATCACGTGCAAGTACCCTCGCCCCCGGAGTGACGAGGCCCTTGAGCATGGTGAGAGCCCAGTACATCGCCGCCAGGCACGGCAGGACCTCGAGCCGGCCGATCCACATGTGAAAGATCAGGAGGGCCTTCACGCCAGCCGGGGCGTCGGGGCCGGTGATCCCGGAGGAGAGCCCGACACCACCCTGCGCGGACGCGACCTCGAACAGCGCGTCAACGGGGTCGTAGCCGTACCACTTGACGAGGATGAACGTGCCCACGACGACGAAGAACAGGTAAGATGCGGCGATCGTGAACGCGTCGACGATCTCCTCCTCCGAAAGGGCCCGGTCCCGGATCTTGGGCACGATCACCCCGCGGACGGGACGCGTCCGCCGCGCGATCGCGACCCGGATGGCCTCCGCCATGATGAGGAACCTCAGGACCTTGATGGCGCCTGCGGTTGAGGCCGTGGAGCCGCCGATGATCATGAGCACGGTGAGGGCTAGCTTGGCGTAGTCGGGGAAGCTGGGCACGTTCGCGTTCGAGAACCCGCAGCAGGTGATGGCTGACACGGCCTGATACCCGTAGCAGCGGAGCGCCTCCGGGAGCGGCGTCTTTGCGTGCAGGGCCATGTACGCGGTGGTGGCCAGGATCAGCGCCAGCATCACGAGGAACTGCAGGTCCTGGGCGTAGTGCTTCAGGGCACGGAGAAGCCGCCGGAGTCGCCCTCCGGGGTGCACGCGCAGGGTCTTGGCCGCGCGGTAGTGGGTTACGAAGCTCGTCGCGCCGAGGACCATGAGGAGGGCCGTGACGAGCTCGATCGCGGGCGAGCGGTAGGCGGCGATGCTGTCCGCTCGGGTCGAGAACCCGCCCGTGGCGACGGCCGTCATCGCGTGATTGAGCGCGTCGAACGGGCTCATGCCCAGGGCCCAGAGGAGCAGGGTGCCGGCCGCCGTGATGACCGCGTAAATCTTCCACATCTCCTTGGCGGTGTTGACGACGTTCGGCCGAATTCGCTCCTCCCGGGCCTCCGCCACGTACAGCAGGCTCGGGGTCTCGAACCGGAGGATGCTGATCACCGTCACGACGAGGCCCAGCCCTCCCACCCACTGCTCTAGGCTCCGCCAGAAGAGGATCGACCGGTGGGCGTGGTCGATGTCCGGGAGGACCGTGAGCCCGGTCGTGGTCCAACCGGACATGCTCTCGAAGTAGGCGTCGAGCCAAGACATCCGCTCGCACGTGCGGTAGGGGATCGCCGTGAGCAGCGGAATCAGCAGCCAGAGGAGGGGCACCGACACCATGGCGTGCCGGGGACGAACCTGACGCTCGTCGCCCGGGATGCGTTCGAGGAGGAGCCCGAGAACGAGCATCAGGGCGAAGGTAACGAGGAAGGAGGGGACGCAAGAGAACTCGTGATACACCAGCGCGACCGGGATGGGAAGGAGGGGCAGCGCGGAGGAGGCTTTGACCACCGCGCCCAGGGTCCTGCCTACCACTTTTAAGTCCATGATCGGGTTCGTCACGGGCTCCCCCCGTCACTCCTCCTGCAGCAGCCTTCGCAGGAGGTCCGCGTAGACGGGCCGGGTGATGGCTACGCCGTACAGCGCTCCCAGCACGGTCATGATCGCGAACCCCTTCAGGAGGCCCATTCCCGCGAAGAACAGCGCGGCCATAGCCGCCGCCAGCGTCGCGAACGCGGCGACGACGACGCTGAACGCGCGCTTGATCCGCTGCCTCAGCGGGGCCTCCTCACCCCTACGCTCGCCGCGGATGATCTCGTCGGTGATCACGATCAGGTCGTCGACGCCGCTACCGATCGACAGGATGATTCCCGCGAGCGCCGGCAGGTCGATGGTGTAGCCGGTGAGCGACGCCGTTCCGAGCAGGAAGGCGACCTCCGAGGAGCCCGTGAACAGGATCGGCCCCACCACGCGCAGCTCCCGGTACCTCAGCGCGATGATCAGGGCCACCGCGACGAAGGCGATCGAGCCGGCGATCAGGGCCATTTTCAGGAAGTTCTGACCGAGCGTTGCGGAGACGGAGTACACGCCCTCAGGAATGAGCTTCGCCGGCAGCTGGCCCGACCTGAGCATCGCCATGATCTCCTTGGCCTCCCGCTCGGCCTGCTCCCGCGTGGGCGCGCCGCCCTGGATCTCGATTTCACGTTCCATGTGGCCGGAAGCCGCCGCCATGGCCAGCTCCTGGGAGATCCGCGGGCTGGAGACCTTCCTGTTGTCCAGGTACATGTCGATCGGCTGACCGGGGGCCCTCTTAGCCACCTCGGCGAACCGGCGCGCCCCCTGCGGGGTCAGCCGGAAGGGCACCTCCCACCGGTACCCGCCCTCGACCCGCTGGATCCGGTAGGACTCGACCGCCTCGATGTCCTGGCCCGTGAGCACGGTCTTGCCCCTGTACTTCGCCTCGAACCGGCCCGGTCGGGTGATCAGCTCGACCGCCTCCTTGGGCGGCGTCCCAGGCATCATCACGATGATGTGGTCCCGACCCACCGGCTGCACCTTGATCCCCTTGAAGCCGAAGGTGGAGAGGCGGCTCTGGAGGACCGAGACCGCCTGGTCCATCTCCTTCTTGCTGAGCGGGTGGTCCGTGCGGGCGATGACCATCGTGCCGCCCTTGAGCTCCAGGCCCAGGTTCAGCCCCTTCGTGGTCAGCGAGGCGGCGGACACGATCCAGACGAGGCAGATGACCAAAAGCCGCCAGTGCTCCCGCAGCCAGGCCACGCTCAACGCTCATCTCCCCGCGATCTTCTCTCGGATCACCCAGGCGTTGAACACCCAGGTGTTGAGCACGTCGGCGATGAGGCCGAACACGACCACCGCCGCGATCTCGAACATGGCCTCCGAGGTGGAGAGCAGGAACAGGGCGCCCGCCGCCGCGGCCGTGGTCATGACCATGGTCATGCCCGTCTTGAACGACTCCTGGATGGCCTCGTCCACCGTGCGGGCCCGGCGGCGCTTGACCGTGTACATGGAGAGGAGGATGTTGCTGTCCACCGCGTAGCCGATGATCATGAGCAGGCCGGCGAAGCTGGCGAGCGTCAGCGGGATGCCCGTCAGCGCCATGAGCCCCAGCGCGTCGAGCAGGTCCAGCCCCAGGGCCGCCAGGACCGTCGCGCTCAGCAGCGGTCGGCGGAAGATTCCGAAGACTATCACCGCGACGGCGACGATGGCCAGCGGGACCGCGATCTTCACGCTCTTCCAGAAGGCCCGGCCCAGCGCAGGTCCGACGGTTTGCATCGACTCGACCTTGACGTGCAGCGCCCGCTCCAGGCGGGGGACCGCGTCCGCGGACAGGTACCTGGGCACCTGGAGCAGAATCACGCCCTGGGACGACCGGACCGCCTGCACGTCCGGGACGCCGAGAACCCGGGCCGACCTCCGCGCGAGCGTGTCCGGGTCCTGGTCTGACTTGACGACCAGCATGGTCCCTCCCTTAAGGTCAACGCCCATTTTCACCCCCAGCGTTACGAGGGACCCGGCGCACGCCGCGGTGAACGCGAGCGTGACGATCAGCAGCCGCCCGAGGTTCCCGACGTACGCTTCCAGCACCCTCAAGCGCCGGTCACCCCGGGGGGATGAGGGTGAAGCTGGAGGATCTCGTGTGGGTGGGGCTGCTGGTTACGCTGCTGGGGGTGCTGCTGACGGCGGTGGCGATCCTGCTGATGGCGGTTAAGAGTGCGTCGGGGCGTGGGGAGTGGGCCGGCGTGATCCTAATCGGGCCGGTCCCGATAGTGGTGGGCAGCTCGCCTAAGATGGCGCTGCTGGCCGCCCTGGTGGCGCTGGTGCTGATGGTGCTCGCGATCGCGATGTGGTGGGGGCTGAAAGAGCTCTAGCTCCCCGCCCGACCGATCGTTATGAGAGCCATAACGATACGAGGTTCGTAACGATCTGCGGGAAGAATGTTTTGGGCGTGAGGGGGTGAGGGTTTAGAACTCGGTGCTGCTGCTACCGCCGCTCTCCTCCTCTTCCTCTTCCTCCTCCTTGCTCAGCTCCCGGGCGGCGATGACGTCGTCGATCCGCAGGATCATCTCCGCCGCCTCGGTGGCGCTCGCCAGTGCCTGCGTCTTCACTCGCAGTGGCTCGACGACGCCCTCCTCGAGCATGTCCTTGATCTCGCCGTCGTAGACGTCGACGCCGGCGGTCACGTCACCCTCCTCGTGCTTGGCTCGCAGCTGCACCAGCACGTCGATCGGGTCCAGTCCGCTGTTCTCGGCCAGCGTCCGCGGGATGATCTCCAGCGCGTCCGCGAACGCCTCGACCGCCAGCTGCTCGCGGCCCTCGACCTTGTCCGCGTAGTCCCTCAGCCGCCGGGCGACCTCGATCTCTGGCGCGCCACCGCCGGCCACGACCTTGCCGTCCTCGAGCGCGGCGGCCACGACTCCGATCGCGTCCTCGATGGCTCGCTCGGCCTCGTCCACGACGTGCTCCGTACCGCCGCGGATCAGGATGGTGACCGACTTCGGGTCCTTGCAGCCCTCGACGAAGATCATCTTGTCGCCCGCGACCTTCCGCTCCTCGACGACCTCGGCCTCACCTAGGTCGTCCTCGCTCAGGTCGTCGATGTTGGTCACGATCCGACCGCCGGTGGCCCTAGCCAGCTTCTGCATGTCGGACTTCTTGACGCGCCGGACGGCCAGGATGCCCTTCTTCGCCAGGTAGTGCTGGGCCAGGTCGTCGATACCCTTCTGGCAGAAGACCACGTTCGCGCCGGTCTCGGCGATCTTGTCCACCATCTCCTTCAGCATCTTCTCCTCCTCTTCGACGAAGGCCTGCAGCTGCTCCGGGTCCGTGATCCGGATCTCGGCGTCCGTCTCGGTCTCCTTCACCTCGATCGGGCAGTTCAGTAGGGCGATCTTGGCGTTCTCAACCCGCCGCGGCATGCCCGGGTGCACTCGCTCCTTGTCGATGACCATACCCTGGACCAGCTCGGTGTCCTCTAGGCCGCCACCCTCCTTCTTCTCCAGCTTGATGTGGTCCGTGTCGATGACGATCTTGTCATCCTCCTCCTCGGCCACCTGCTTGACGGCCCTCACGACCAGCTCGGCCAGGTGGTCTCGGGCCTTCTCGACGCCCTTACCGGTCATCGCGGTCTTCGCGATCTTCTTCAGCGTCTCCTCGTCGTCCGGGTCGATCTCCTCGGCGATCTCCTCCAGGATCTCCTCGGCCTTCTCGACCGCCATCCGGAAGCCGCGCGCGATCACGGTCGGGTGGATGTCCTGCTGCAGCAGGTCCTCGGCCTTGTGCAGCAGCTCACCGGCCAGCACGACGGCCGTGGTCGTACCGTCACCGACCTCGTCCTCCTGCGTCTTCGCGACCTCCACGACCATCTTGGCGGCTGGGTGCTCGATGTCCATCTCCTCGAGGATGGTCACGCCGTCGTTGGTGACGACCACGTCGCCCATCTCGTCGACGAGCATTTTGTCCATGCCCATCGGACCGAGCGTGGTCCGCACGGTCTCGGCGACGACTCGCGCCGCCATGATGTTCATCCGCTGCGCGTCACGACCCACGAACCGCTGGTAACCCTCGGGCAGGATCAGGACCTGCCGCCCGTCACCAGCTAGCATGGCCATTTCGGCTCGACCCCCTTCCCCCGCTCCGGGGCTGACCTCCGAGCACTTATATTTAAAACTTTTGGTCGCCTTCGGCGGTCATGCGCCTGAGGAGCTCCCGGATCACGGACTCGCTGAGCCCCGTGCGCCTCGCGATCTCCTTGGGCGAGGTGACCCCGGCCTCCTCGACCAGCTCGCGGATCTTCTCCGACGGGTCGTGCTCCTCCAGGTACTCCTTCAGGTCCTCGATGTCCTTCAGATCCTCCAGCGTCTCCAGGTCGATGGTCGGCAGGCACGAGGCGCGCTTGCGCCGCTTCCGCGTGACCACGAACCCGATCGAGCCCGTGACCTGAACCACGTCCCGGAGGGCCATCGACTCCCGGCTGCTCACGTCCTCCGACTGCACCAGGACCGTGTCCCCGTCCTTAGCCAGGAGCTCGAAGGGAGCCCGGCGAACCTTGCCCGTGCGCTCGGCGCCCATCCGCTCGAGGTGCTTGGCCACCCGGCGCTCGAACCGCGTCATCCGGTCCTTGCCCGTGTCGACGCGCTCCGGCACCCGAAAGCGCACCGGGACGCCCTCGATCTCCGCCTCCTCGGCCCGGGCCAGACTGACCCGACCACCCTCCAGCTTCAGCTGCCGGCGCCGCACGCTCGACACGCGGACGCTCTCGACCTCCTCCTCCCTGACCTCGACGTACTTCCCGCCCCGATCGGCCACGGCCCTGGGCGGCTCGCCCTCGATGGTCTTCGCGAACGTGATGGGCTCCATCACGGGGATCTCGTACCGGTGATACACCACCCCGCGCTCCAGAGGGCCGGACCGGCGACGCAGCGCGACGATAACCGGCACGGCCTCCAGGAAGTGGGAGATCACCTTGAGGTCCTCCGCTACCTCCTTCCGCAGCCCGTCCACGTTCGTGAGCACCTTGACGATGAAGGAGCGCCCGTCCCTCGTGATCACGAGGAGGTCGAAGCAGGCGCGGTCTACCCGGACGACCTCGTGCCCACCTGACCTCAGGAACTCCTCCAGGTCCGATAGCAGCTCCTCCCGTACGTTCAGCCCGCTCACCCCCCTACGATGGCTAGGGAGACCGCGACCGATATCGGCCCGGTGAGGATCACCAGGAGGAGCCCCAGCCTCCGCAGCGCCTCATCGTCCTGCAGGGAGGCGAGGAGCAGGAAGCAGATGCCGGCGCCGCCCATGAAGAAGGGGAGCAGGTGAGCCACGACGGCCGCGACCATCTTTTGGCTCGCCATCCTCACCTCCCCTCGGGCGGTCTGTCATGCTATGGATAGGCCTCGACGACACCGACGCGCCGGACGGTGGGTGCACCACCTACACCGCGGTCCGGCTGATGCGAGAGCTGGAGCGGGCCGGGGCGGAGTGCGTGGGCCGGCCGTTCCTCGTCCGGCTGAATCCGAACGTTCCGTTCAAGACGAGGGGCAACGCGGCGGTGGCCTTGAGGGTCGAGGGCGAGGTGGACGTGAGGGAGGTGGTGGAGCGTGTCCTCGACGAGCTGACCGGTGATCATCCCGAGACTCGGCCCGGGGTGGTGCTTTACCCCGGTCGCCGCCCCCCGAGGACCTGCGAGGTGGTATATAAAGAGGCGGTCCGACGGATCGTCGGCCCGAGCGAGGTGCTGGAGCGCGTCGACGAGGTGGAGGTGCTCCGGAGTGGGCGCGGCGTCGTGGGGGCGATCGCCGCGCTGGGCTTCGCGCGGCTGCGAGGGCGGGAGGTGACCTACGAGGGGATCGCGTACCGGGAGGAGCGGTTCTGGGGCCGAGAGCGCCGGGTGGTGGAGGACTCGGTGTGGAGAATGGACGAGCGCACGTTCCCGATCACCTTCGACAACGTGGACCGGCTGCACGGTGAGGTGCTGATCACGCCCAACACGCCGTGCCCCGTCCTGTACGGCGTGCGGGCCGTGGAGGCCTGGGTCCTCGAGGAGCTGGTACCGGAGCTCGTCGAGACCCGGGAGCCCGTGGCCGACTACGTCGTCTTCGAAACGAACCAGGGGACGGACGCGCACCTACGACCCGTCGGGGACCTGTCGGAGGCCTCGGACTACGAGAGCGTGGTGGTGGAGGTTCGAGTGGAGGGCGAGCCGCGCCGAATTCGCGGGGGACACGTGGTCGTCCCGTGCGAGGACGAGGACGGGAACCGGGTCGACCTGGCGGCGTTCGCCCCGGCGAGGCCGCTGACGGAGGTCGTGGAGGCGCTGCGGCCGGGCGACGTCATCCGGGTGGCGGGCGCGGTGAGGCCCGAGACGCCGAAGCATCCCAGGACGATCAACGTTGAGAAGCTCCTCCCGTTGGAGTTGGCCCGAGAGGAGCGGGAGATTCGACCCATCTGCGGTAGGTGTGAGCGGAGAATGAGCTCGGCCGGGCGGGGGAAAGGGTTCAAGTGCAGGCGCTGCGGTGACTGGGCGCCGGAGGACGCCAAGGTCCGGATGGAGGTGCCTCGGGAGCTGGTCGAGGGCCGGGTTTACGAGGCGCCCCCCGCGGCCCGGCGGCACCTGTCCAAGCCGGAGTACCTCGTGGATCTGGGCCTGCTGGAGCCCTCCCCGATCCGGGAGGGTGGATGACGAGCGGCCAGGGCTGAGCGTGCGGATGACGACTGACAGGATTGCCGACACCCTACCTGCCCACGTAGTGAGTCAGCGTGCCGATGCCCTCGATGGTCAGCTCGACCTTGTCCTCGGGTTCCATGGGCCCGACGCCGGGTGGCGTGCCCGTCGCGATCACGTCCCCGGGCTCGAGCGTCATCACCTGTGAGGTGTACGCGACGAGCTCGTACGGGTCCATGACCATGTCGTCCGTGTTGGCCCGCTGCCGGACCTCACCGTTGACCTCGAGGCGCATGTCCAGGCTCTCGGGCTCAAGCTCCGTCTCGATCCAGGGGCCCATGGGCGCGAACGTGTCGTAGCTCTTGGCCCGGACCCACTGGCCCTCCTCCCGCTCGACGTCGCGGGCCGTCACGTCGTTGATGATCGTGAAGCCCAAGACAACGTCCCGAGCCTCCTCCGGGGAGACTCGGCGGCAGCGCTCGCCGATCACGACCGCGAGCTCCAGCTCGTGATCGACGCGGCCCACATCGCGCGGGATCACGACGGTGTCCAGGTGGCCGATGACGGCGGTGGGCGCCTTCATGGTCATCACCGGCTTCTCCGGGACCTCCATTCCCATCTCTCGCAGCTCCTCGACGTGCTCCCGGTAGTTCAGCCCGAAGCAGATGATCTTCGGCGGCCGGGGGACCGGGGGACCGATCCTGCCCTCGCGGAGGGGGACTCGCTGGTAGTCTAGGTCGTCGAGATCGCCGGAGTGGGCGGCCTGGAGGAACTCGCGGAAGGAGGCCTGGTACACCTTCACCCCGTCGTCCGTGAAGACCGCGGGGCGGTAGGAGCCTCCGAGCTGGTACGAGCCGATCCTCATGGAGCGCCCTGGTGGGGGAGCGGACGGGGCGTTACTTCATGGTTCCGGCGCGCTCGTAGGTGACGTTGACCTTGATGGCGTCCACCGGGCACGCTCGCTCGCAGAGCTTGCACGCGGGGCACTTCTCGGGCACCTTGGCCACTCCGTCCACCTCGATGAGGTTGCCCGGGCAGACCTCGGCGCAGACCCCGCAGCCGACGCAGGCATCCTCATCCACCTCGTTCTCGACCTCCCGGGGCTGAACCGGGACCTCCCGCGAGGCCGTGATCGCGCCCCACGGGCACACTTGGGCGCACAGGGTGCAGCCGGCGCACTTGTCCTCATCGATCCTGGCGACCTTACGCCCCTGCTTGAGCTCGAGCGTCTCGGGGTCCACGTACACTGGGGACCACTCGTTCTCCTCGGCCTTGAAGAACTCCTCGTCGGTCGAAACCAGCTCGATCGCGTCGTTCGGGCAGACCTGCACGCAGTAGGCGCAGCCGACGCACCGGTCCGGGTGCACGTACACCTCCTTGTCCTCCGGGTGCTCCGGCGGCTCGGACTTGGGCTCGACGACGCCCTTGACGCCGATCGCGTCGATCGGGCACGTCTCCATGCACCGCAGGCACATCACGCAGAAGCCCTTCAGCTCGGGGTACCCGTCCTCGATGCGCAGGATCTCCTGCGGGCAGTGCTCACCGCAGATCGGCGGCTCCTCCTTCTCGCACTCCTCGGGCCGCCAGCCGATCCGCTTGACCTCGGCCGTCTCGCCGTCGATCTCCCGCTCGAGGTCCTCCACCTCCAGCGCGTCGTTGGGGCACGCCTTGGCGCAGGCTCCGCACACGATGCAGTGGTTCATGTCGTCATCTTCCCGTCGGATGGCCCCGGTCGGGCAGGCCGCGACGCAGGCCTCGCAGAGCAGGCAGGAGTCCAGGTCGATCTCGATCGGCATCCGCGGCCGCCCCGGCAGCCCCTCGCCGGCGGACGCTTTTTACGGTTGCGAGACGGGCGCAGGTGTCGCCGATCCGCCAACCCGCCGTCGGTAACGGGCCACCCTCTCATCGGGGACTACCCTCGATCCCCGTAAACCTCCTCATCCGGCAGGAACTCCCGGTAGTCTACCGAGATTCTGTACTTTCGCCGGAAGTACTCGCACACGTTTCGGACGTCCCGCTCGATCAGCTCGGACGCGGACGGGTGACTGAGGTCCACCCAGTGCGCCCAGTCGATCAGGAGCACGCTGCCGTCGTTCTCGACCACGATGTTGAACTGGCTCAGGTCCCCGTGGACTACTCCCACCTCGAGGGCCTGATGGTAAGCGTCCAGGATCTCCCGGAGGACCCGCTCCGGGTCGTCGACGCGGGTCTCCGCCAGCTCCTTTCCATCGAACTTCGTCATGACCAGCACGTGCCGGTTCTGGTAAACGGGCCGCGGCACGGGCACGCCCTCCGGGTACAGGTGCAGGAGCGCCTCGAACTCCCGCTCGGCGGTCAGCCGGTTGACGTAGAGCCAGGAGATGTGGCGCTTATCCTTCACGTACTCCCGGTAGCGCTTGATCTTGGTGTAGCTCGTCCGCCCGATCCGGTTGAACTTGACCGCCAGCTCGACGCCCTTGGGCGAGATGCCCAGGTACACGTCCGCCTCCTTGCCCACGCCGATCTCGGGCCCTAGACCCTCGATGATGCCCTCCTCCACCAGGACGCGGAGCGCGAGGGCGTCGTACCCCTCCGGGCGTAGCTGGTAACCGAGGTAGCCGACCGTCTCACGCCGCGTTCGGATGATCATGTCCCACCGGTCCAGCCGGGAGAGCCGGTAGCCGAGCTCCTTCTCGTCGAACCCCGTCCGCTCGAGCAGGCGCTCGAACGGGACCCACTCGTGGTGGCGCATCTCGAGCTCCAGGGCGCGAAGGACCTTGAAGTCCTCCGGCTCCATCTGCGGGAACGCCTGGACCACCCGTTCCACCATCACCATGGCGCGAGTGCCGCCCGACCGATCGCGAATGCGTTTTTTACGGCTCGAACACGGGTGATCGGGGGGAGTGGATCGTGGCCCGGACGCGCCCCCCGGGCTCGCGCAGGCTGGACTCGTTCATAACCTCTCCTCCCAAGGGTAAGGGTAAGGAGGAGAAGGAGAGAAGGGAGCGTGAGCCCTCGCCCAGCCTGGAGGTTAAGACCACGGATGGGGACGTGTACTACTCCTCGCTGGCGGAGGCGTTCGAGCGGCTGGAGCGGATCAGCTCCCGAAAGGCGAAGATCGCGCTCATCGCTCAGTTCCTGCGGCAGTGCCCTGAGGACGCGCTCGACACGGTGGCCGTCTTCCTGGCCAACCAGGTCTTCCCGGGCTGGGACTCGCGGGAGCTGGGCATCGGTACCAAGCTGATGCAGAAGACGATCGCGCAGGCGACGGGCGCCTCCGAGTCCGAGGTGACGGAGCTGTTCAAGCAGCTGGGCGACCTGGGCTCGGTGGCCGAGGAGCTGTTGAGGAGGAAGAAGACGTCCACGCTATTCTCCTCGCAGCCGCTGACCGTTCAGGAGGTGCGAGAGACGTTCGAAAAGGTCGCGGAGGTGGAGGGGGAGGGAGCGGTCAAGCGGAAGATGAGGCTGCTGATGGGGCTGCTGGCCCGGGCCCGACCGAAGGAGGCGCGGTACCTGGTCCGGCAGGTGCTGGAGGAGCTGCGCACCGGCGTGCGCGAGAACACGGTCGAGGAGGCCATCTCTCAGGCGTTCGGCGTCAGCAAGAAGCTGGTCGAGCGGGCGCACATGCTCTCCAACGACATCGGCTTGGTGGCCAAGGTCGCGGCGACGGAGGGTGAGGAGGGGCTGAAGCAGATCGACCTGAAGCCGATGCGGCCGATCAAGCCGATGCTCGCGCAGGCGGCGCGGAACGTGAAGGAGGCGCTGGCGGAGGTGGGCGGTAAGGGAGCGGTTGAGATCAAGCTGGACGGCGCCCGGGTGCAGGTGCACTCGGACGGTGAGGAAGTACGCGTCTACACGCGCCGGATCGAGGACGTGACGCACGCGCTGCCGGACCTCGTGGAGGCGGTCAAGGAGTGCGTGGACGCGGACGAGTTCATCCTGGAGGGAGAGGCGGTCGCGATCGACCCGGAGACCGGCAAGCCGCGACCGTTCCAGGAGCTGCTGCACCGGATCAAGCGGAAGTACGACATCGAGGAGGTCCGGCGCGAGATCCCGGTCGAGCTGTACCTGTTCGACTGCCTGTACGTGGACGGTGAGTCCCTGGTGGACGCGCCGTTCGAGGAGCGCCGCCGGCGCCTGGAGGAGATCGTGAACGAGCAGGAGGGCAAAGTGATGCTCGTGGACCAGCTCATCACCGACGACCCGAAGGAGGCGGCGGAGATGTTCCACGAGGCGCTGGAGATGGGTCACGAGGGCGTGATGGTGAAGGACCTGAGCGCGGACTACACGCCGGGCGTCCGCGGGAAGAAGATGCTCAAGGTCAAGCCGGTGCTCGAGACGCTGGACTGCGTGGTCGTCGGTGGTATCTGGGGCAAGGGCAAGCGGAAGGGACTGATCGGCTCGTACCTGCTGGCCGTGTGGGATGAGAACAAGGAGAAGCTGCTAGAGGTGGGTAAGGTCGGGACGGGAATGGACGACGAGACGCTCGAGCGACTGACCAAGCTGTTCGTCGAGGAGAAGGATCTGGTGGTCGAGGAGTCCGGGCGCGAGGTCCGGTTCAAGCCGGAGATCGTGTTCGAGGTCGAGTTCGAGGACATCCAAAAGAGCCCGAAGTACTCGTCCGGGTTCGCCCTGCGGTTCCCGAGGCTGGTCCGGGTCAGGGAGGACCTGGGCCCGGAGGATGCGGACACGATCAAGAAGGTCCGAAGGATCTACGAGGAGATCCTCAAGAAGCACTGATGCCCTCGGACAGCCGGAGAACGTACCGGGCGAGGGCGGTGAGGTTCGTCCAGAAGACGACCGGCCCCTGCGACTCGACCATCCACCGGCGGACTCCGGGCGTCTGGAGCACGGTGCCGTCCGGGCGGACTCTGCTCCCCTTCACGGGCTTGTCGGAGTCGCCCACGATGCCGACGGAGGGATCCACGGTGATCCATCGACCGTCCACCCACACCTGAACCTGGGCGTGAAGCATCACTCGGGCCGGTGCCACCCGGGTGCCGGGTACCACGGTGGGAACGCCCGAGGGCTCGATCAGAACGATCCGGGTCGGGATGCCGTAGCACCTGCACAGGTACGAGAACAGGTACGCGGCCGTGCCGCACGCGCCCCGCCAGTGTCCGGTGAGCAGCAGCTGACCCACGGTCCTCTCGAGCACGTCCGGGGTGTACTGCGACGGCTCGGAGCACACGTCGTACGTCATGGTGTCGGAGACGAAGCGGGCGATGTCCCTCACGACGTCGATTTCGCGCTCTCCCGGCGCCACCCGGGGGATCGTGACCGGCCTGAGCGGCGGGTAGATGAAGAGCTTGGCGACGGGGACGCCGCCGACCCGGCACGTGACCACGTCGAGCATGTCGCAGTAGGGGAGCAGGTCCGGCGGCAGCGGTTTCCAGCCCATTCGCTGTCGTACCGAGTTCGCGTACGCGGCCGCCTGCTCGGCGTCGCGCACGGCGATGATGGCAGGGGCCAGCAGCGTAAGGGCCGCCAGGAAGGCCGCGAGCCAGCGGATCATCCCCTACCCCTCAGTAGGCCTCTGAGACCGTCGACCTCAGCTCTACCTCCACCTCGGTGCGCTTCCCGAGCCCGTAGTCCTTCACCTCCCGGACGCTGCCGAGCCCCGATTTCGTTAGCACGATCCTCGCGGCCTCGAACTCCCGCTCGAAGTGTTCCTCCTCGGGCCCGCCCGAGACGAGCCGCTCGTGGACGATCCGGATGGACTTCACAGTGGCCACGATCCCCTCGACGCCCTCCTTCATCTCCCGCTTCCCAACGCTGGTCACGAACACGTAGTCGCCCGGCTCGAGCTTCCTTACCGCGTCCAGGTTGTTGCTGCTCCTGATCAGGATCTGCACGCTGCCACCGGCGGCCAGCTGCTCGAGCACTCGGGGGCTCACACCGGTGATGGCGGGCATTCTCAAGGCCGACCCACCCTACACGAACATCCGCTCGGTGGGTGCCTCCTCCTCTTCCTCCTCCACGCGCTCGCGGCGCATCCTCTCCATGGTCTCCTCCACCGCCTTGGCGATACGCTCCGCCTCCTCCTCGAGCTTGGAGGTATCAATGTCCAGCCCCAGCCCCTCGTTCAGCGCCTCGACCACCTTGGAGGCGGCCCGGGGGTCAGGGTACGTCCCCGGGGTCTCCACGAGGAGGCAGACGGCCTCCAGCCCGCGGAGGTCCCCCTCGAGCAGCAGCGGACCGCTGACCCCGGTGATCGTGCCCCGCTCCAGCGGCTCCGCGACGTCCTTGAACGGCTCGGCCGCCCGCTCCGAGGTGGCGGCGTAGTACAGGCTGGGCTCATCCTCCGGCTCCGGGGCCCTGATACCGGCTAAGCATACGATCGTCTCCACGCCCACCTCGCGCGCGAGGTCGGCCACCGACTCAGAGATCTCCTGGACAATGCCCGGGCGCAGATCGGCCTGCTCGGAGTAAAAGAACGCGAGACCCTCCTCACCGCTCACGAACAGGCCCGCGGAGGGGTACACGCGCCCGTCGTGCACGATCGCGGCCGTGGGCATGTCCTCCGTCTTCATCACGAACGCGGGCTCGGCCCCGAACTCCATCACCATGTGCCGCACGGCGATTACGCCTACCATGCCGATGCCCGGGTACCCCTCGATCAGCACCTCGCACTCCGGCACCTCGTCCATCACGCGGATGAACTCGACGCGTCCCACCCCCGGCACCCCCGTCGGGAGGGGGCGGGCACGATCAAAAGGCTACTGCGTTTCCAGCGCCTCCTCCACCTCCCTCTGCATCCGGGTGATCCGGCGCTGACCGTTCCCTAGTATGCCGACCCGGGCCCCTTCTCTGGCCGCCTCCAGCGCCCGCTCGACCACCTCGTCCGCGGGAACCTCACGGGCCTCCAACCCCGACCCTTCGAGCTCCCGGAGGACGTCCGGGACGGTCTCCTCCGAGAGGCCGGGAAAGACCAGTACCTCCTCGACGCCAGCCTCCTTGAGAACCCGGCCCAGACCGCGGATCCGGTAGTCCTCACCCGGTCTCGGGGTGCCCCAGAACACGATGTCGAGCGGTCCGTAATCCCGCACGACGGCCCGGAGCGCCGAGAGGTTGTCCGTCTTCCCGACCACCACCGCTCCCCCGTCGACCTTGTACTCCCTCACCCTGCCCGGCACGCCCCGGAAGTCCGACAGCAGGTCGGCCAGCTCGTCCGGGTCCTCCCCGGTGACCTCGGAGACCGCCGCGATCGCGGCCTTCGCGTCCAGCTCGTAGAACCTGCCCCGGAGCCGCAGCTCCGGCTCCACATCGAGTCGATCGAAGCAGACGGGGTCGGATGACATCAAGCGCACCACGTCACGCTCGCGGCCTGAGCACTTCACCACGGCCACCTCGGCCTCGTCGCAGAACCTTGCCGCCCGCTCCGCGTACCGGTCCAGCGACCCGTGGTAGTCGAGGTGATCCCTCCCCAAGTTCAGGAACACGGCCACGTCGTAGCCGGGGGCTCGGGTGGTGAAGTAGTCAAGGGTCATATCGCAGACCTCGCATACGACCACGTCCGGGCGCTCCAGCTCCGCGCGGACGTAGAGTGTCGCGTAGCCGTCGAACCCGCCGCCAGCGTTCCCGCCCAGCAGGTGGTCGACACCGAGGGCGTCGAGCAGGTGCCCGATCATGTGAACCGTGGTGGTCTTGCCGTTCGTGCCGCTGACGACGATGAAGTCGGCCTCTTCGGGCCACGTCAGCGCGTCTTCGAGGAACGGGACCTCGAGCTCGCGGATTTTCCGAACGATTTCGGCATCGTCGGGGATGCTCGGGGACGCGTACACGGCCTCGCACTCGGCGATCTTATCCAGATCGTGGGTCCCCAGGTCCACCTCCACGTTGTCGAGTTCTTCCAGGTCGGACGTGTCCACGTCGGTTCTGAGGTCGGAGGCGTAAACCCTGATCCCCAACTCGGCCAGTCGCCTGGCGCAGGCCCTACCCTCCACTCCCAGCCCGATCACCGCGATGCTCTCCGGTACGCTCATCGCCCTCCCCGGCCTCCTCTCCCAGCTCCCGCTCTAAACGTTCCACCCGGGCCAGCAGCTCATCGAGCTTGGACTCGAGTCGGTCGAGCCGCTGAAGTACCTCCTCCAGCTTGGCCGCCACGACCTCGAACGGACCGGCCTGTAGCCGGTCGCGGAGCTCGTCCAACGCGGGACGCCCCAAGATTCGTTACGGACTTCGTAACGATTCGGGCTGGTGGGCCGGCCGGGATTTGAACCCGGGACCACGGGCTCCGAAGGCCCGCGCTCTGTCCAGACTGAGCTGCCGGCCCGACGCTCCGTGTCACCTCCGGTCGGGGGCGGTTAAATGTTTTTCCCGCGGATCCGGACGGAGATCTCGTTGAGTCCGAGGTCCTCCTTCATGTCCTCGACAGCCTCCTCGATGTGCTTGACGTCCTCCTCGCTGCGGGGGTCCACGAGGACGACCCCGGACAGCTGGAAGATGGTGATACCGTATCCTCGCAGCACCCGCTCGACCTGCTTGTGAAGGTCCTCGGAGGGCCCGGTCATGTCCTCCAGCACCGACTCGACGAAGGACTCGTCGGGCTCCTTAATCCCGTACTTCTCGAGCAGCTCCTCTCGGGACAGCTCCTCGACCTCCTCCTTCTCCTTCTCCTTCTCGACCCCCTCCTCAACCTCAGCCTCGACCTCAGCGCCGGCCTCGGCCTCCGGCTTCTCCTCCGCCTCCTCGCTGAACTCTACGACCTTCTCCTCCCCCTCGGCGGCACCCGCCTCCTCGTAGGCCTCCATGATAACCGACGCCAGGTCGTACTCGCCGAGCTCCTCCACGCCCAGCTGGTATCGGGCGAAGGACTCGACCTCTCGGCCCGGCCCGCGGTAAATATCCAGGACGGCGGGGTCCTCGGGGCTGATGTCCGCCAGGATCTCTCGGAGGACGTCCAGCGCCTCCTCCCCCTCCCAGCGCTCCCTGGAGGTCACGTTCTCCACCTGCAGGTGCGCCACCGCGCCGTTCAGGACGAGGATGATGGCGTCGTACAGGTCGCGCTCGACCCGCTTGGTGATCCGGATGAGGCCGGAGCTCAGCTCCGCCTCGTTGATGCGGGCGACCAGGTCGTCGAGGCTCTCGACGAACTCGTCGCTAACCACGGGTTCCAGCGTTCGGGGGATCCGCAAGGCGTATCACCCGGGGTCGAGGCCGCTCGGCGGGCTCAGGGGTGGGGCCCGTTGGGTGCCCACGTCAGGGTTCCATTGAAGGTTATCCTCTCGGGAGAGCACGCGGCGGTGTACGGGCACCCCGCCATATCGGCCGCGGTCGAGCTGTACGTGGAGGTGGAGGCCGAGGAGTCCGACGGAGACGCGTTTTCGGTCCGGACCGAGCTGGGCGAGCAGGCGCTGGGAGAGGTGCGAGCCACGGTGACGCCGTCCGGAGACGTTCGGCGGGTGTCCTCCCCGGGGCTGGGCAGGGAGCTCAGCTACGTGGCGTCGGCCATCGGGCTGTGCACGGAGGAGTTCTCGCCCCCGCCGGCGGAGGTGAGGATTAGGGGCGAGGCGCCCCCGGCCAGCGGGCTGGGGACGTCGGCCGCGGTGAGCGCCGGGGTCATCGCCGCCCTGGCGAGCCTCTCGGGGGAAGAGCTGAGCCGGGACCGGCTGCGCGAGCTCGTCCGGCGGGTTGAGCTGGACGTGCAGGGCAGGGCCAGCTGGGTCGACCCGACGACCGTTACCTACGGTGGCGTGCTCTCGATCACGGGGCGCGAGTTCAGGCGACTGGACTGCCCGGAGGACCTGGTCCTGGTGATCGCGTACTCGGGCCGGCCGTCGAGGACCGGGGAGATGGTCGACCGGGTCGCCGAGCTGCTGGACTCGGTGGGGTCGGTCGGAGAGCGGGTGATGGAGGCCATCGGTGACTTGGTTCTCAAGGTGGAGGGGGCCTTGGAGTCCGGAGACCTGAGGAGGCTCGGTGAGCTGCTGGACGTGAACCACGGCCTTCTCTCCGCGCTGGGCGTCTCGACTCGGGAGCTGGACGAGATCGTGCACGCGCTTCGGCGGGCGGGGGCGCTGGGTGCCAAGGTGACTGGAGCCGGTGGAGGTGGGTGCGCGATCGGCCTGTTCGATGACGAGTCGCGGGCTGAGACGGCGGCGGCCTTGATCGACGCGATGGGGTACCGGGCGTACGTCACTCGTCCGAGTCCTCACGGTGTGAGAACCTAGGGCTGGGGAGGCGCGAGATCAGGGCTTTCAGCTTCTTGAACGTCACCTCGGCCATCATGGTGCCGGCGACGCGGATGGCGTCCAGACCATCCTCCTTGATGCGCCGGAGCAGGTAGCGGGGTCGCAGGTAGAACTCCAGCATGGCGCGACGCTGGTACCGCTTGATCTCCTCCGGGGAGAGCTCGGTGGTGGCCGCCACCGGCTCCATCAGGGTGAACTTGTCCCAGTCCTCCTCGACCAGAAGCTCCTCCTCGATGACTTCTTGGAAGAACCTGGTGCCGGGGTACGGGGTGGCGACGGAGACCACGGCGTAGTCCGGGTCGAGCTCCTTCAGCAGCTTGATCGTGGCCCGGGCGGTCTCGTGGGTCTCGCCCGGCAGGCCGATGACGGCGGACGCGACCGTCCGGATGCCCATCTCCCGGCAGAGCTTGAACGCCCGCTTCGTCTGCCGGACGGTGAATCCCTTCCCCACGTTGTCCAGGATCTCCTGGGAGCCGGACTCCACGCCGAAGAACAGGACGGAGCAGCCGGCCTCCCGCATCAGCTCGAGCAGCTCCCGGTCGATGGTGTCCACGCGGGCGGCGCAACCCCAGGTTACGTCGAGTCCGGCCTCGATCATCAGCCGGCAGATCTTCTCCACCCGGCGCCGGTCGTAGGTGAAGGTGTCGTCGACGAAGGCGATGATGTCCGAGCCGTAGCGCTCGTGGACGTGCGCCACCTCCGATACGACGCGCTCGGCGGAGTGCATGCGGAGCTTCCGGCCATGCATCTGGGACGAGGCGCAGAAGTCGCAGCCGACGGGGCACCCTCGGCTGGTGATCACGGTGGTCGCGCTCGTCCTGGTCCCGAAGAACGTGTACCGGTCCATCGGAAGCAGGTGCCGAGCCGGGAGCGGCAGCGCGTCCAGGTCCTGGATCAGTGGCCGATCCGGGTTCCGGACGATGTCGTCCTCCCTCCGGTACGTGATGCCGAGGATGTCCGAGAGCGACTTCACCCCGTCGATGAAGGCCCGGACGAGGTCGAGCAGGGTGAACTCTCCCTCCCGGCGAACAACGATGTCAACGTGCTCGCACTCCCGGAGGCACTCCACGTCCATGAACGTGGGGTGGTAACCGCCGAGGCACACGATGGCGTCCTCGAGCTCCTCTTTCACGATCTTGGCGGCCTTGTAGGCCTGGCTGATGATCGGGGTCGTCGCCATTATGGATACGATCTTAGGCTTCAGCCGCCGGACGGTCCTGCGGAACTCCTCCCAGCTCATCTCCAGCGGCGGGCAGTCCAGGATGCGAACGCTGTACCCTGCCTCCTCCAGCACGGCCGCTATGTAGGCCATCCCCAGGGGCGGTGCCGTGATCCCCAGGAAGCGCTCGTACTTAGTCGTGACATCCGGCGGGTTCACCAAGAGCACGTCGAGGCTCAACAGCCGACCTCCCCAGGGGGTGGTGATCACGGTCCATAAAACGGGAGCGAAGCTGGCGCGGCGTCACGCTCTGGAGCTCGACAAGGGCCAGGTTGTCAGCGTTTACGAGACGCTGACCGAGATGGTCGCACACTCGCCCGCCCGGGAGTACTCCGAGGTGGAGTGCTCGTTAACGCTCTGGACGCGCCGGGACGAGGACGTGCCCACGAACTCGCTCGTGGACGGGCCCGTCGATGACGCCAGGTACACGTTCGGGCTCCGGGCGCGCCGGCTGGGAGACTCAAAGTTCTTGACCGTGATCGCGGTCCAGTTCGAAAAGTGCGAGATGGAGTCCCGGGAGCTGGACGCGGAGGAGGTGACCGTTACCGCCGAGGCTTCCGTGGAGCGGACCATCAAGTGGCGCGGCGGCTCGGCGCTGGAGCCACTTAAAATCGCGCTGTACTACCTCCGGGAGTACGATCTGGACAACGACTGGAGCGTGAAAAAGGCAGTCAACCGCGTGGGAGACGAGCTGAAGGGGCTGCTGAGGGGCGAGGAGGACGTTCGAGTGGGGAAGGCCAGGGCGGTCACCGGGTACGATGGACTGCTGGAGCGGTGGCTGTGCGTCCGCGACGACTGGATGGAGCTCAATCTGATACGCCGTGTGCAGGAGCTCGGCGGCCGGGTGTCCCTGTACGGGGTCCGGCTCCGGTTCCCAGCGGCCTCACTTGAGCGGTACGAAGAGTGAGCTCCGCGTGGCGCCGATGCCCGGGTCGCCGTGCTCGACCTTCTTCCTGGTCTTCGAGAACTCGCCGAGGTAGTGCCCGATCATCTCCGGCTCGATCTTGACCTCCTTGAACTCCTTACCGTTGTACACGGCGATGGTCAGTCCGACCATCTCCGGCAGGATGATCATGTCCCGACAGTGCGTCCGGATCACCGGCGGCTTCTTACCGCGCCGCAGGAGCCTCCGGGCCCGCCGGACCTTCTGCAGCAGCTTCTTGTGCCTGGACGGCAATCCACGCTTCAGCGAGCGACGCTGGCGCGCCGGTAGGAGCTCGATGAACTCCTCCAGCGGCATCTTCATCAGCTCGTCCAGCGTGTAACCGCGGTACCGGAACTCCGCCCACTCCTTCTCCCACCAGTCCGGGATGTCCTCCTCTCCCTTCTCCTCCGAGGACTTCTCCTCGGTCTCCTCAGCCATGCGAGCGCCCCCCTACGCGAGCTCCCCCACGAAGATGTTGTGCTTATCCCGAGTTATCCGCAGCTCCACGACGTCACCCACGCTTAATTTCTTGGCGGAGTCCGGGACCGCGATCACGCGGTCCGAGGCCCGGGCGATCATCTCGCCTCGAATGCGCCCCTCCGACACGACCTCCGCCTGAACCCTGTCGCCGCGGCGGAAGGGCTTGGGGAGGGACTTCCGCGGTTCCGTACCGAAGTGCTCGGGTTTCAGCACCAGCGGTCTGACCCCCGTCTTACGCTCGAGCTCTCGAAGCCACCGGTAAAACTCCTTCATCGGGACGACCCTGCGCAAGAACTTGGGCCTCCGACCGAACCGGTACTCCAGGTAGTTCTGGATCCCGAGCGGTGGCCACCGCTCGCCCGCCCCGATCTCGACCGCGAACTCGATGATCTCCACGATGTCCTCGTCGTTGTACCCGGGCAGCCACAGGGGCGCCAGGAGCACGTCCGCGCGGGTCTCCTTGGCGATGTACTCGGCGATTCGCATCACGTGCCGGACGTCGTAGTCCTTCGAGCCGGCCATCGCGCGCGCCTTCTTCGGGTCCAGGCTGTTGATGCTGACGTTAAACCGGTCCAAGCCCGCCTCGACGAGCTCGTCGACGTAGTCCTCGTCCAGCGGGACGGCGTTGGTTTGCATGGAGACGACGTCGACGTTGGGATGCTCCTTCAACCCTTGCACTAGATCTGGTAGGAACGGGTACAGGGTCGGCTCGCCCTGTCCGTCGATGTGGGCCTCGACCCCTTCCCCCTTGAAGTCGGCGATCTCCCGGAACCAGTCCAGCAGGTAGTCCGGGTCCACCATGAAGTCCCGCCAGCGGGTGCGCGACACCCACCCCTCGTCCACGCTGCAGTAGATGCAGCAGAGGTTGCACCCGGTGATGGGGCGGACCTGAAGCACGTTGGTACCCCGATCGATGATGCCGAAGGCGGAGTGACCGATGAGGGGGATGCCGGAGGATTCCGAAATGTAAATCAGGCGGCGGCGGGTGTGAGCGTGGGTCCCGGCCTCCCCGGCGAGCCGTGAGATCAGCTGCTGGAGGACCTCCTTGAGGGTTCTCCGGTCGGTGGATGCCGCGACCCGGGTCCCGTCGACGCTGGCCGGTACGTGCCGCCGCTCGATCCGGGAGAGCAGGGCGGAGACCATCCGGGCGAGCTCCGAGGGGTCGACCTCGAACTCGATCAGGTCGTACAGGGTGAACTTGAGGCGCCTGTCCTCCAACCTCACGTCGAGCCGTTCGTGGATGGCTCCCAGCTCGACCTCCGCTCGGTCAGCCGCGTGCGTACTTGTTCTCAAGCTCGTTGACCGCCCTAGCGAAGGCCCTGACGGCCATCCTGGCCCTCCTTAGCTCCGCCAGGCACTCGCCGATCTTGACGTCCGACGTTGCCGGGTCGTGCATGACGTACACCGCGAACTCCGCATCCTTGCGCTTCTCGTTTAGGGAGGCGAGCTCCAGCGACGCCTTAGCCCTGATCTTCTCGACGCGGTGCAGCTCCGGGCCCGGGATCGGGTACATCTCTCGCAGCGTCCGAAGTCTCTCGTTGGTCTTCATGAACTCCACTCTCAGCCGCTCGTACTCCGCGTTGATGTGCTTCAGCTGGTCCGCGTAGTTACCGAACAGCAGGACCTGGGCCTCGTAGCTGTACTGGCTGATGGACGTCACGGTGAGGAGGGCGATCAGCAGGATCGTCAGGACGGAGCCGGCGTACATCGCCACCCGCCAGACCCGGCCGACGTGCCGCAGCGTCCGGGCCGAGATCCTCCCCCTCCTCCGGGTCACTCACTCACCCCCAACCGGCCACACCTCCACCACGGTCCGGTCCCACGTCGGGTACTCCCGAACGATCACGGCCTCGAGCTCGCACCCGGCCGCCTCGGCGATGTCGTCCAGGAGGTCGGCCAGCTCCTCCAGGACTACGGGCTTCACCTCCACCCGGTCCGTGCGCACCCTCACCCACTCCTCCGGCACCTCCAGGATCTCCGTCAGCACCCGGGCGACGTCCTCCGGGTCGCCGGATTTCACTCTAATCTCTCCGCGGACGATCAGGCCGTCCTCGTCGACCATCTCGTGCTCCTCCGCCACGTTCAGGGCGGTTCGCTTGAGCCGCTCGCGCAGCTGGACGGAGTCTTTAACGACGGACGGGCAGTAATGCAGCGTGATGGAGACCTCCTTCGCGGCCCTGGCGAGACCCCTTATCGCCGTTTCCTCGCTGCCCTGCACGGCGTCGGAGTCCTCGCTCACCCGCTTGAACCCGCGCACCTTGAGCTCCTCGGCGTTCGACTCGGTGAACTCGAGCTCGTTAACGTTCAAGAAGTCCAGCCCGTGCCGCTCCGACAGCCTCGCCACCTCCACGATCCAGTCCTCCCGACCGGGGATCGCGGGCATCTCGAATCCAGCGTCCCAGTCGTACTCTGAGGCCAACCGGGCGGCCCGCTCGTTGATGTCCTCGTTAAAGGACGGGTGGATCCGGAGCTCGTCGAGGCCAGCCTCCGAGAGCCTGTCGAGCGCCTCTCGGCTCACGGACTCCGCCGGCACGTACGCGTGGACGTGGAAGTCCTCACCGAACTCGCCCTTCAGGGTGGTTACCACCTCCTCGCAGCGGTCGAGCCGCAGGGTGATGTCGCCTCCCGTCAGGCTGGCCCCCTTGGCGTCCATAATTTCCGCCTCCTCCAGCAGGTCCCGCTCGCCGCGCACCGGCCGCTCGTTGGCGTACATCACGTCCCGGCCCTTGCGCTCTGGGGAGACGGGACAGTACCAGCAGCCCCGCTCGCACTCGCCGGTGATGAAGACCACCAGCTTGGCGCCCTTGACGCAGAGCCGGCAGCCTTTGGGCAGCTCACCGCGGACGACGTTCTCCGTGTCTAGCCTCCGGAAGCCTCGAGGCAGCCCCTTATCAGCTCCGAAATCCGATCCACCCCCACGGCCGCTGTGAGCGTTCCGGCCCTCGGGCCCCTGTCCTTCCCGATGACTACGCGGTAGAAGGCCCGGAAGGCGCGGCCGGGCTTAAGTCCGGCGTCCCGGGCGGCGTCGAAGAACGCGCGCTGCAGCTCGGACGGATCCTCGGACTCGACCTCCTCCAGCCGCCTCAGCAGGGTCCGCAGGAACTCGCGCTCCGCCTCGTCCAGCTCCACGGGTTCCGGCTCCTCGCGCACCCGGAACCGGACCTCCTCGGGCGCGTACCGGTCCACCCACCGGGCCGCCTTCTCCAGCCGCTCCCTCAGCCACTCACGCCCGAAGCCCTCGGGCTCCTCCTCGAGATGCCCCGTCCTGCGGAACACGCGGACGGCCCGCTCTAGCTCCTCCTCGCCCACCTCGCCTCGGATGTCGAGCACCTGAACGACGACGGCGCAGAACCGGAACGGGACGTGCGGTGGGCACTCCTCGGGCACGCCGTCCACGCGCGTGAGCTCGTACAGTCGGCGCTCCCGCTCGTCCGCCTCGCCGTTGAAGTACTTGGCCTCCAGCTCGTCGTAGTCGTCCACGAGCTGGAGCAGCCCGAACCTCAGGTCGAGGTCGAGGTGCTTGAGCGGCTTGCTCCTGAGCACGAAGTAGCGAAGGACCTCACGGTGGCACACCTCCGCCCAGTCGGACAGGGTCGCGTAGTGCCCCTTGGAGGAGGACATCGCCTTCCCTTCCAGCGTGATCCACTCGTACGGCACCGGCACCGGGGCCGGGAAGTCGAAGAGCTCCTCCACGATCTCAGAGCCGACCTCGTAGGACCCGCCGGACACGTAGTGGTCTTTACCGAACGGCTCGCAGGCGACGCCAAGGTAGTACCATCTGGTAGGCCACTCCACCTTCCAGCCCAGCTTGCCCGGAGGGACCTCGAGGTCGTTCACCTCGATCGGCGTCCGGAGGTCGAGCCTGCCGCGGTGACCGCAGCCCTCGAGCACGGCGTCGCCCACGCGGTGACGACCCTCGCAGACGTACTCGATCTCCCATCCGTCGATGGACTTAACCCGAGTTGTAGCGATGCGACCGCACCGCTCGCAGATGGGCATGTACACGCGGGCCTCTTTGAGACCGAACCGGCGGAAGATGGACTTGAGTCGTCCGTTCTCGTAGTAGTCACGCACGGCCTGCCGGACCAGCTCCGCGAACTCCTCCTCCGTGTACAGCTCGGCGGAGGATACCCAGTCGACGTCGACGCCGAACTCGCGCAGCTCGCGGACGAACCGCTCGGCCCAATGGTCGGAGTAAGGGGTGCCGTCCTCGAGTGGGATGGCCTTGTAGGGGACGCCGAGGTACTCCTCGTCGAGCTCGTCCTGGAGGTCCCGAGGGATCCTGCGCAGCGGGTCCACGTCGTCGGAGACCCAGATCACCCGAACGTCGTGCCCTCGCTCCTCCAGCACCCGGGCCACGGCGTCCGCGGTGAGGACGTCCCGGGCGTTGCCCACGTGCAGCCGGCCGGAGGTCGAGGCGCCGCTCGCTACGACTACCTCCTCTAACCCGTGCTCCTCGAGGTGCTTCTCAACCTCCCGCGCCTTCACCTCCGCCCAGTGCTCCTTCAAACGTTAGCTCCCCAAGAACGATTGCGCGGGCGCGTGGGGAGGGATTAGAGGTATCCCTTCCGAGCGCGCTCCAGGTTCCACTCCGCCTTGGCCGCGTCTGGATGATCCTTGTTGACCTCGATCTCACCACCGCAGACCGCGCACTTCAGCCGCAGGTGCTTGTACTTCCGACCGCACTCGGAGCACTGGTACGGTCCCTCGTCCTTCGGAAGGTCCATCTCCTTGGAGATCTCCTTAGCGACCTTCTCGCCCTCCTCGGTGAGCCACCGGCCCTTCATGTGCTCGAACTCGACCAGCCCCTTCTCTTCGAGCTCGTTGAGCGCCCGCGCCACCTTGGTCTTGTCCATGTGGACCACCGGCGCCAGCCTCTTCACGCCGGCCGGGCCACCGTCGAACTCCTCGTACAGGGCCAGCAGGACGAGCTTTTCGCGGTAGGTCAGGTCCTCCGGGTCAACCATCGTCATCGCTCCCCCTCCAACCACTCCATCACCGCGCTTCGGACCTCGCCACGGTCAGGGGGCTCTATGATTTCTCCGGGGTCACCCTCGGCCTCACCGCAGAACATCCCCTCGCTGACGACCCCCATGAACTCCCGCGGCGGGAGCAGGGCCAGCGCCATCGAGTCCCCCTCATCCACATCCTCGAGGTTCGTCACCACGGTCCTCTTACCGAAGTCCCCGGCGTTCACGGTCGTGATCCAGAGGTTGTCGGCCTCCGGGTGGTCTCGCACGCTCAGCACCTCACACACCGTGCACAGCACGGCGTCGGCCTCATCCTCGGCCTCGCGCTCGAACAGGCGATCGGCGTGCTCCAGGTACTCGAGCAGCCAGCGGAGGTCGGGCTCCTCCGGATTCGCGGCGTCCTCGAGCTCCGAGCGCAGCCCGGAGAGCTCCTCAGCGACCTGGCTCGATGGTAGGTACGAGTAGCGGATCTCCTGCAGCTTGGACTCAAGCTTCTCCAGGACCTCCAATAGCTGGCGCCGGTTCACGTCGGAGTAGGCGCCGGAGGACGCCCGATCCTTCGCGTAACCGACGAAGGACAGGAGCAACCGGATGCGCGGATCCTCCGGTGTGACGGTTCCCACGGTTACACCCCCAGGTCCGAGAGCTTCTCCGCCGCCTTGGGGTTGCTCCGGGCCAGCCGCCGGAGCAGTTCGACCGTGGGCTCACCCGGCCGACCCTCGACCTTGGCGTGGACCCCCTGGACACCTACTTTATCCCTGCGCGTGAGGGCCTTGATCCGCTCGTTGACGAGCTGCACGCTGATCCCCAGCTTGGAGGCCACCTCGCCTTCCCGACCGAGAATGGAGTACTCGACGTGGCCCCACGGCCGGGGCTCGATCATCCTGAGCTGCTTGTTGACACCGGGCACGCGCTCGTCCCGGTCCAGCGCCTCGGGTGTCAGCTTACCGGAGAAGTCGTAGAACTCGAGCTCCCGGTCCGAGGGTGTCGTGATGGGGACGGTGACCTCCACGTCGCCTTCCATCTTGACCTTGACCCGGACGCAGTCCCTGGGCGTGGGCAGCGTGGCCACAATCTTAAGGACCTCGTACGGGGCGGACTCAACCAGAGCGTCAACGGTGTGTGGGGACACCGGTTGGGGGACGAACACGTCCACGTCACTGCCCTTCCTGACGTCACCTCGAGCCACGCTACCGTGCACCCAGCCCTCCAGCCCCAGGTTGGAGAGCGTTTCGACCACTCGGCGGGCCTTCTCGCGGAGCTTCTCCAGAAGCTTCCAACGCTCGTCGGAGTACCTGACCTCCTTCATCGTGGATCACTCCTGGGGGCGTTGTGGTGGAGGTAAGCACCATCCTGGCGCTGGCGATCGCGATCGCCGTCGCCGCGGGTCTGGGCAGGATCCTGGGAATGGAGTTCCGGTGGGGAGTCCTCTACAAGTACACCGACCGGGTGCCCGGGCTGGAGCGGCTGGTCAGCGGCCGGTCGGGGGTGATCCTCCGGGTACTGGTTAAGCTCTCCCCGGTGATAGGAGTGGCCGGGCTCGGCCTGGCGACGTTCCTGCTGGTGAGGGGGATCGCGACGTCGGGACCGGGGAGTGGCGAGTTCGTGCCCCTGCTCCCGGGCGTGACGATACCGCTGGTCTCCGGGGCGGTGTCGCTCGCAACCATACTCATCGTTCACGAGCTGGGGCACGCGGTGGCGCTCCGGCTGACCGGTGTCAGGATTCGGCGCGTCGGGTTTTTCCTGCTCCTGATCTTCCCCGGCGCGTTCGTCGAGCCGGATCGGGAGGAGTTCGAGCGGGCCCGGCTTAGGCACCGCATCGAGATCCTGAGCGCCGGCCCGGCGTTCAACGTGCTCACGTACTTCGTCTGCTGGGCGCTCGTGACCCTGCTCGCCTACGCCCCCGTACTGGCGGGCAGCGGGGTCATCGTCCACGGGAAGGTGTTCAAGGACGTCCCGCTCGAGCCGGGCGAGCGGATAGTTAGCGTGGAGGGCAAACAGGTGAGCACTATCCAGGACCTTAGGAACGAGGTGGGCCGTCACAGGCCCGGCGAGACGGTCACGGTGAAGACGGATCGGGGTACCAAGCGCGTTAAGGTGAGGCTGTGGCGGGGCAGGCCCGTGCTGGGCGTGTACGTGATACCCAACTTCGGTGGCTACCGGGTGTCCGAGGTCGCGATCGACCTGCTGGCCTTCCTGAACCTGCTGGGGCTGCTGTCCCTGGGTGTCGGCGTGGCCAACCTACTGCCGATCAAGCCCCTGGACGGGGGAAGGATCCTGGAGGAGGCGCTTCGCGAGGTGCTGGGCCGGGAGGCCGCCTCCAAGATCGTGACCACGGTCACGCTGGCGGCGCTGGCCCTGCTCATCCTCAACATTCGGATACCTCACCGCGGACTGGGGCTCTAGCGCGCCTTGCGAGTGACTCTGGTCGATAAGCCGGGCGTGAGGCTGGAGGCCGTGGTGAACGAGGGAGAGGTTAGCTTCGAGCTCTCGGGCCGGCTGGCGAGGCTCTTGAGCCCGCTCAAGAAGCTGCTCAGGCACCTGGAGGAGGAGAAGCCGGCCGCCGTCCTAGAGGACAGGATAGTTTTCTCCCTGTACCTACCCCCGCTCCCCAGCAAGGCTTTCATCCGGCTGATTAAGGCCAGGCTGAAGTCCGAGCTGCTCAGGCGCCGGATCCCCGAGGCCATCACCATGGCCGTGACCGCCAGGTGTCCGTGCAACTGCGTGCACTGCAGCGCGGCCCGGAGGAGCCGGAAGGAGCTGTCCACCAAGGAGTGGAAGGAGGTCATCGAGGACGCTCTGGACCTCGGCACGTACAACGTGACCTTCACCGGAGGTGACCCGCTGCTGAGGGAGGATCTGCCCGAGCTGATCTCGAGCGTCGACCCTGACAAGGCGATCGCAGCGGTGTTCACCGCGGGGTACAACCTGCGGGAGCGGGTCGACGAGCTCGCCGAGGCGGGCGTCTACGCGGTCCACGTGAGCATCGACAGCCCCGATCCGGAGGAGCACGACGAGCTGCGCGGGGTTCCGGGGCTCTTCGACCGGTGCCTGGAGGGTATTCGAGCCTGCCTGGATGCGGGCGTGCTCGTGGGCATTTCAACGTACGCCACCCCGGAGGCCGTTGAGACCGGCAAGGTGGAGGACCTCCTCAGGCTGGCCGCCCGGCTGGGTGTGCACGAGGTTACCGTGTTCGACGCCGTGCCCACCGGCCGCCTGCTCCACCGGGAGGACGTCATCCTGTCCAAGCGCCACCGGGAGGAGCTCGTTGACCTGCACCTACGATGGAACCGGGACAAGCGGTCGGGCCCGCGCGTGTCCGTGATGTCGTACGTGAACAGCCGGCACGGGTCGGGGTGCTTCGCGGGCTACGTCCAGTGTCACGTGACCAACGACGGGGAGGTAACCCCCTGCGACTTTACCCCGATCTCGTTCGGCAACGTGCGCGAGGTAGGGCTCAAGAAGGCGTGGAAGAGGCTCACCTCGCACCCGGAGTGGAAGCGCTGGAGCGACCGATGCCGGATGCAGGATCCGAGGTTCAGGCGCAGGTACATCCGCAAGATATCCCCCGAGGACCGGCTGCCCATTCGGATCGAGGAGCTGGAGCGCAGGGCGGGTGAGGGGAGCTGAGAGCGTTCAAGGCGTACCCGGCCGAGCTCGGCAGGAAGCTGCGAGAGCTGGACCCGAAGACCTCCCTCCGAGTCGAGCGGTTCCTGGAGGAGCTCACCGAGCACCTACGAGGGCGCCTAGGGGAGGACGAATTCGACCGGCTGCTCACGCGGATCGTGCGGGCTGAGTTCGACTTCGAAGAGGTCGTCGGCGTCGTAGAGCGGGAGATGGAGGTCGATCAGAAGGTGCGCGAGCTCCGCCGGAGGGCGGACCGCATCAACGAGGAGCTGCGCAAGTCGAAGTCCAAGCTGAGCGGGTCTTCTGAGGAACTGGAGGAGGAGTTGGAGGAGGTGGAGCGGGAGCTGGAGGAGGTCGTTGAGGACTTCGTCCGGGAGGCGACGGACAGGCTGGCCGAGGCCCTGGGAGTTGAGAGAGACCTTCTCAGGGAGTTCGTTGAGAGTCGGGTCAGCCGGTCGTAAGGTGCGCCCCGATGTTTGGGACCAGAAGGACCTCGGCCCACCGGCACCTCCTCTCGCGCAGCCCGCGCTCGAGCCCGCGCAGGAAGGCGCACCTGTCTCGGGCCCTGATGGCGTAAACGCCGGGTCCGAGCGGCCTGGCGCCCGCCTCGGTCAGCACCGGCTTGGGCACGTTCACCGGGATCACGTGGATCCGGTCCCAGCGCGACCCGTAGTACCGGGCCGTGACCTCAGTCCCGAGCACCATCTTGGCGTAGGGGGACAGCAGGGCTGCCAAGCCGAACGTCGCCGACTCCACCTTCCCTCCCCGAGCGGCCTCGGTCAGGGCCATCAGCCAGCACCCGTTGATGTAGGGAAGGGAGAATCCTCCCCCGTCCACCGTGCTCATCGCCAGCAGGGAGCCGGCGAAGCACGTCACCGGGCCGCGGCTGGCGGCGGCCGCGAGGACCACTGAGGTGGTTACGACCGCCAGCTCGGCGGCCCGGACGGACGCCGGGTAAACCCGGCACAGCGAGCGGCCGGAGTGCGCGGAGACGGGCTCGGCGGAGCTGGGCAGCACCGTGGAGACCGCAGACTTGCCCACGTGGGTGTGGAAGGGCGAGTCCCCCTCCAGCTTCGTGCCGTCGAACACGAACACCTCCACGGTCGTCGGCAGCCCGGACAAGCTCACCCCGACGCAGTGGAGGGCGTTCGATAGGAACGGGAGAATTAGGAGTGCGAGCTCCCACCTGCGATCGGGGAGTCTGAGGAGGATCGCGGCGGCCGATGTCAGGGTCATCAGAAGCAAGAACGCCACCACTTTCGGCTTGCTACCCCCCTCCAGGATGAGCGCGGCGGGCGCAAGGTAGTCCGGTCCCCACAGCATCACGAGGACAAGGGCGGCGGCTGAGGCCGCCGCGGTGATCGCCAGTCTCATCAGGACCACCACCAGAGGAGGAACAGAGAGACGGCGATGGGAATGGTGACGTTATCGTTCAGCGCCGGCAGCGTCTCCACCGCGGTCCCCACTAGGGAGGCCAGCACGGACGCGGCCGGGTCTCGCGTCCAGATGGAGGCCAGCGCGGCCGCGGAGACGAAGCCGGCCAGGCTGCCCTCTAAGCTCTTGTCCGGGTTGTGGGGGAGCGGCGTTCGGCCGAACGGAACCCCCACGATCGTGGACACGCCGTCCCCCACCGCCAGCACGATGATCGCCACGTCCACGATCTGGACCTGCCGGGCGATGGCGGTCGCGACCAGCACGCCGGTGAGGAAGTGCAGGGTGCCCTGCCCGGGCAGCTCCATCTCCTCTGGTCGCTCGAACGTCTCCACCAGCTCCGTGATCAGCGGAACGTAAATCCCGCGGCGCACGCAGGCGGACACGGCCAAACCAGGGATGAGGATCGCGAGCAAGAACAGGCAGAACTTGATCGGGCCGAGCAGGTGCAGGGGGACCATGAACAGCAGCCCGAACCCGATGTGTATCAGCTGCCGGCCTACCTCACGGCGCGTCCATTGCCTCCCGGACGATGCGGGCAGCCCGTTCCGCCCCCCTGCCGTCCATCAATCGCGCCCGCGGTACCCGGCTGCCCATCGCATCCCTTATAGCCTCGGCCACCCGGACCGGCGAGAGGTCCTCAGGCATCAGGGCGACCCCCAGCCGCCGCTCCTCCACCCGGCGGGCGTTCATCAGCTGCTCCGGATGCCCGGGCAGTGGGATGGACACGACCGGCGTCCTTAGGCAGGCGCACTCGGAGATGGTGGTGTGCCCGCCGTGAGTGACCACCACGTCCGCCACCTTGATCAGTTCCATCAAGTTGTCCACGTAGCTGAGGACCCGGCCCGGAATCCCGCGCAGGATCTCGGCTCCCAGCCCGCTGCTCACGACGATCGTGAACACATCCTCCTCGAGTCGCCTGATCCCCTCGACGGCGAGCTCCACGATCCGTCTACCGTGCGGGGAACCGCCGGCCGTGACTAGGACGATCGGCGTGTCCTCAGGCAGACCGAAGCGCTCCCTGATCTCCCGCTCGCCGGGGAGCTCGTCCGGCCGGACCCGGAGGATCGGTCCCACCCAGACCACCTCCGCGTCGAGATCGGTGGACTCGTCGAAGGGCGCATCGGGGACGATCACGACGTCGGCCAGGCTGAGAAACTCCCGCAGGAACCAATTCACTAGCCTCGAGGCCGGGTCGGCGTTCGGGACCCGGAGGAGGTTGGTGATCAGCACGACGGGCACGTCCAGCAGGCGCGCCGCCGCCAGCGCGTGGAACTGGCAGTCGGACACTACCACCCGGCAGCCGTGCCGCCGGATTATCCTCATGTCCAGCTCGAGCCCGGCGTAGAACCGCAGCGGGAGATCGGGGTGCCGCTTCAGCACGTGAACTACGCTGAAGGAGCCCGAGCGGGAGAAGATCTCGATCGTCGGGATCCTGTACACGGTCGCGTCGGGCAGCTCCCTGGTGAGCAGCCTCCACCCCTCCCCGAAGGAGCTCAGCACGACGTCAGCCTCCAGCCTCAGCAGCTCCCGGGTGATCCCCAGCACCCGCGAGGCGTGGCCGAACCCGAGTCCGAACGCCGTGCAGTACACGTCAGCCCGGGAGCCAGAGCCCGGTGACCGTGGAAAGAACCGTCACCCCCAGGAAGACCGCGGGGAGGAGTATCTTGACCATCCTTTGGGCGACCTTGACGGAGTGAGACAGCTGCTGGAAGCTGCCCGGGCCGGTGACCGCGACCTCGACCCACTCCTCCAGCTCCACGACCTCGCAGGGCTTGAGCCCGTCAACCGCCCGTTCAGCCGCCTCCCTTACGGCCCGGACGAGCTCCTCGTCCGCCTTCACCAGCGCGTCGCCAACCGGGTTATATCCGCGCGGGTTCACCTCGTGCGAGTCCGAGGTACACACCACTACCTCATCCGCAAGGTCTGACAGCTCCCGCTCGATGCGCTCCTTCAGCTCCCTGACTATGCTGTTCGAGTCCAGGACCACGTACAGCGTCCGATGATCGTCCACCTCCACCGCCGCCACCGAGACTCCACCGCTGCCCACTCCTGACTCCGGCCCCAGCTCCGGATCCGCGTGAGCGAACCCGGCTCGAAGGCCGGTGGTCGCCTCCACCTGGTCCGAGATGGAGAGCGCGTCGTTCAGCAGCCGCCAGAAGTCCGGGGAGAACGCGTGCACGCGGCCCTCCTCGGGGTCGCCGAAGCAGTTGTGACCGTCCACCACCCACGCGCCCGTCCTGGCCTCGATGTAGACGCCGGTCGCGGGGTCAATATCGTCGCTGGGCTCAGGGTACTTGGAGAGGACCAGGAACAACCGGTTCCCCAGCACCTGGCCGATCGAGTCCGTCTCGCTCCCACGCACGGCCCGGGACGCGCGTGCGGACCCGCGGGAGCCCTCCGCCCGCCGAACCAGCTCGACCACCGCGTCGACGACCTTCTCGGCCTCGCGACGGTCCACTGGGTTGAAGTCGTGCGTGGTCGTGGAGTGGAATACGAGCGGTACCACGCCCCGCTTGAGCAGCCTCCTCACGATCCGACCGGGTAGGTCTCCGCCCCCGATCTTCCCCACCGGGCCCGGGTGAACCCAGGGTATCACGAAGCATCCTACGACCTTTCCGGAGCTTAGGAAGGCGAGGACTCGCACGGGGACGGTCACGCGCGTCACCGTGCTGAGCCGGCGGAAGATCGCGTCCAGGGAGTGCTTACGGCCAGACTTGAACTTGAGAAACTCCGCCAGCGCCTCCGTGGTACCGATCCCCAGCGAGGCCTTGGTGACCGTGTCCAGGACCGTTATCGCGAGGGCGGCGATGACCCACCCGGTCAGAGATGGAAGGAGGGGGAGCAGCGGCGACGTCTTGGCCACCCTCGACAGCGGGATGGCGCTCGCCGCCAGGTAGAGGAGGACGGCGGCGCTCCTGATCGGGGACCGCTCGACCGTGCCGAGCAGTGACAGCGACAGGAGCGTGGAGGAGAGTCCCCGAGCCGCCGCCAGGACGGCGGGTGCCAGGGTCGCGAGAGCGGCTCCCACCAGGTCGAGCGTGCCGGCGATCGCCCAGGTGAACACCCACCGGTTGACGGGCACGTCACGGCCTCGTACCCGGTCGGAGAGGACCGTGCAGAGGCAGCCTAGCACGGGGAGGAGCGCGTACGCCGTTAGCCGGGGAGAGGCCGCGAGCGTTGCGAGCGTCGCGAGTGCCCAGGCTACCGCGCAGGTCCTCGCCCCAGGTAGTCTGAACGACAAACGCATAAGCCCGCTCACGGCACCGGGTCCCCGGGATGCCGTGTGAAGGTTCACGTGTACGTGGGCCGCGGCGGCAGGCTGATGATCCTCCCGAAGGAGGACGAGGAAGAAGACGAGCGCGCCATCTTACGGTTCGTCATCCAGAGCAGCGGGGAAGCGATCGTCGTCGGCCCGGAGGATGAAGTGCCTAAAGATTTGCCCCCGGAGCGCGTGTTCGCCTACGGCACGCTGACGGATCCGGAAACCGTGGCGTCCGTCATCGGCCGGGTCCCTTACATGGTGTACCCGGCGGTGCTGAAGGGTTACGAGCTCGCGCTGGAGGACGTGGGGAACCGGTACAACACCATCCGCGAGAAGGAGGGGTCTCGCGTCTCCGGGGTGCTGCTGGTGGGACTCAGTGACGAGGAAATCCGCGAGATAGACCGGTACGAGGGTTACCCCGCCCTGTACGAGCGGAGGAGGGAGCGCGTCGAAACGCCGCTCGGGGAGTGCGAGGCGTACGTGTACGTGGCGCGCGAGTGACGACCCAAACCGTTAAATTGTGATGACTCACCGGGATCAACGGCGGCGGGCTAGGCCGGCGGGCTGGCGGTCCGCTGTCACCCGAAATCCGCCTCATGCGGGGGCCGAAGCCGAGGGGGCGGCCCGGTCCCCTCGGGGGCCCGGCCCCCCCGGACCGACCGATGACCCTCCGGCCCCCCGGGGGCCCGGGGTGGCGGGGCCGCCGCCGGAGGGCGGCGTGCCACCGCCTTTGCCGGGGCACCGGGTCAGGCCCGAGAGGGAGCAGCCCACCCCGGACCCGCGGCCGCTCGGGGGTCGCCGGAGGCAGGTCGGCCGGGGGAAGCCGGCCCCGAGGGGACCGGGTCCACCCCTCGGCGCGCCCGCCGCCGTTCATCTGCGGAATCGTTATGGGACTCATAACGATTGGACCGCGAGAGGGTCAGCCGAGGCCCAGCCGCTCCTTGATCCGCTCCGGGTCGGGCTCCACCGGCTCCGGAAGCTCGCAGGTCTCCATGACGATCTCCGGGTCCTTGAGTCCGTGCCCCGTGGTCACGCACACCACCTCCTCCCCCTCGTCGATCTCGCCCCGGTCCACCAGCTTCCGCAGGCCCGCGATGGAGGCCGCGCTGGCGGGCTCCACGAAGATCCCCTCCGTCGTGGCCAGCTCCCGCTGCGCCTCCAGGATCTCGTCGTCGGTGACCGACACCGCCCAGCCGCCCGAGCTCCGGATGGCCCGGAGGGCCTTCACGGCGTTGACCGGGTTCCCGATCCGGATCGCCGTCGCGACCGTCTCGGGCTCCGGGTCGGGATCTATATCCTCCTTCCCCGACCGGATGGCGTCCACGACGGGGCGGGCACCCTCAGCCTGAACCCCGTACATCCTCGGCAAATCGTCGATCAGCCCGAGCTCGTACAGGTCCAGGAAGCCCTGCCAGATAGCGCTGATGTTGCCCGCGTTGCCCACCGGGACGACCACGGCGTCGGGGACGCTCCAGTCCATCTGCAGGCAGATCTCGTAGGCGATCGTGCGCTGGCCGCACAGTCGGAACGGGTTCACCGAGTTCAGCAGGTAAACCAGGCCCTCTTCGGCCAGCCTCCTCACGACCGCCAGCGCGTCGTCGAAGTTGCCGTCCACGGGCACGACCCGGGCCCCGTGGAACAGGGCCTGCGCGAGCTTGCCTAGCGCCACCTTCCCGGCCGGGAGAAGGACCGCGCACGTGATTCCAGCCCGCGCCGCGTACGCCGCCAGCGAGGCCGAGGTGTTACCCGTGGACGCGCACGCGACCACCTCGGCGCCCAGCTCCACCGCCTTCGTGACCCCGACCGTCATCCCCCGGTCCTTGAACGAGCCCGTCGGGTTCTCACCCTCGTTCTTCACGTAGAGCGACCGAACGCCCAGCTCCTCGGCCAACCGCGGGCACGGGTGCAGCCCGGTGCCGCCTTCGCCCATCGTGACGGGGTCGTCCGTGGAGACCGGCAGCAGCTCCCGGAACGTCCAGACGCCCAGGTCGCGCCGTTCCAACGTTTCGCGGTCCACCTCGATCTCGTCGTAGTCCAGCGAGACCTCCAGCAGCCCGCCGCACTCCGGGCACTTCAGCAGGGTGTCGTCCGAGAACGAGCGGCCACACTCCACGCACTCCAGGGTGTACCGAGCCACGGCCGAGACCCCCTCACCGGAAGAGGTCTCGTTCGGGGTCCCTGACCAGTGCCGAGGCCCGCTCGGGGCCCTCGAATCTCTTTAGCTTGTCTTTGAGCCCCCGGAACACGGCCGCCGGCGTCCCCTCGTCCGCCTGGCCCATGACCAGCTCCGCGGCGGACGCTATCAGGTCGCCGACGGCCACGACCGTGACCTGAAGCTCGCGCCCGTAAAGGTCGCGATCACCGCGCCGGTCGGCCAGCACCGGGATCCCGGAGGCGCCCACCGCCACCCCGACCACTCCTTCCCGGAAGGCGCGACCCTGCGTGTCTGTGATCACCACGCCAACGTCGGCGCCGGTGAGCTCTCGGATCCTCTCGCGGATGCGGTCCGCGCTCCTGTCAGGGTCCTCCGGGAGCGTCACTACGTGCCCGGGGGGAGCGTTCGACTCGTCCACCCCGGAGTTCGCGCAGACGATCCCGCCCCGGACCTCGGTGATGATCACGTCGCGGCCCACCTTCACGATACCCTCGGCCTCCCGTAGGATCACCTCCATCACTCGAGGATCCTTACCCAGCCGCTCGGCCAGGCGGCGCGCAAGGTCGCTGGGCTCGACCTCGCTTAGATCCACGAGGGCGCCCTCGGCCTTGGACACGACCGTGTGGGCGACGGCGATAACGTCTCCATCCTCGGGCTCCGCCGCCTCCGCCAGGATCTTACCGAGGTCGTCCCCCGGTCGGATCTCTCCCGCGATCTCGACCGGCTCAACCCGCAGCAGCATGGGGCGAGCCCCCATGATCAAGGCCGTGCTCTTCGACCTGGACGACACCCTGTACCCGTCCTCCAAGCTGGCGGAGGCGGCCCGGAAGAACGCCATCCGGGCGATGATAGAGGCCGGTCTGGACGTGGACATGACGGAGGAGGAGCTCTACGAGGAGCTGGAGGAGATCGTCGAGGAGTTCGGCTCGAATCACCCGCGACACTTCGACCTGCTCCTGAAGCGGATCGGGGTCGACCCGGACCCGAAGCTCGTGGCCGCGGCGGTCGTGGCGTACCACGACACCAAGTTCGCCTACCTGAAGCCCTACCCGGACGTCATCCCCACCCTCATGAAGCTCCGGGAGATGGGGCTCAAGCTGGGGGTCGTGACCAGCGGCCTGGCCGTCAAGCAGTGGGAGAAGCTGATCAGGCTCGGCCTGCACCACTTCTTCCACGCGGTCGTCATCTCGGAGGAGATAGGCGTGGAGAAGCCGAACCCGAGGATCTTCACCGAGGCGGCCGAGCGGCTGGGAGTTGAACCCAGCGAGTGCGTGTTCGTCGGGGACCGGCTGGATCACGACATCCGCGGCGCGAATCGCGTCGGGATGGTGACGGTGCGCGTTCGCAAGGGCAAGTACAGCGACATGGAGCCGGAGAACGAGGAGGACGTGCCCGACTTCGAGATCTCCCGGCTGGGGGAGCTCCTGGACGTGATCCGGAAGCTGCTCCGCGAGTCCAGCGACTAGGAGAACACCAAGATGCGGACGTCGAGGCCGCCGTGACGCGCCCATCGCTCGTGGTCCAGCTGGAACCCGTGCTCCTCCATCGCCTCGACCATCCAGTCGCGGCGCGGGGTGACCGTGGCGACCACGTCGACCAGGTCGGACAACACCCGGGCGAGTCCGTAGTACAGCCGCTCGACCACCCGGGGGTTCGCGATCTTAAGCCCGTACGGCGGGTTGAACACGGCCGCCTCGAACTCGCGGTCCCTAAGCTCGGGTACCTCGTCGAACAGCCGGGTCGCGTCGCCCAGGTAGATCTCCGCATCGACCCCGGCCGCGAGGACGTTCAGCCGGGCGCCCTCGTAGTGGGACTTGAACTTCTCGACGCCGACGGCCTCACGGTCCGGGTCGCTGAGCAGGGCCTCGATGGGGATGGTCGCCCCACCGCACGTGGGGTCGATGATCGAGTCGGGGTCCCCGGCCAGCTTGAGCAGCCCCTGGGCGATGACCGGGTTCAGCGCGGCCGGGTGGTCGTACACCCGGTACCCGCGCTGGTGGAGGGACCGGTCCCCGGTGGTGCACACGCCGACGAGCACCCGGTCCCCGACCACGTCCGCCCGGATGATGACCGAGGGAGCGTCCAAGTTCACCTCGGGGCGGAACCCGGCCTCCCGCTTTACGCGCTCGATCACGGCGTCCCCGACCGCGGCCCCCACGTCCACGCTCGTGAAGTCGTGCTCCCCAAGGCGTGAGGGGCGCACGCCGAACGTATCCTGCTCGGTGATGTAGCGCTCGAAGGGGAAGTCGAGACAGGCCTTCCGGATCTCGTCCAGCCCGCGCTCATCGCGGTGCTCGATCTCGAACCCGCCCAGCAGGATCGCGACGCGGTGGACCGTCAGCGATTCGGAGTTGATCTTGCGGGCCAGGTCGAGGGCCTCCTCCTCGGGGCAGCGGACGACCACCCGGCCGCGGACGCCCAGGGGTCGCTCCCTCACCTTGCACCCGGTCAGCTCGCGGAGCTCCTCGGAGCAGATGTCCTCCAGTCCCGGGGCCGTGGTGCAGAGGAGACCCTTCAAGGAACCGGCTCCCGCGGCAGGATGTAGACTTGAACGTGGGGGACGCCCGCGAGCTCGCCGACCTGCTCCCTCCGTGCGAGGCGGGCCTTGAGCACCACCGTGCAGGCTCGCTCGCCGAGGGCGTTGATGGTTACCGTCTTCTCGTCCTGAAACTCGCTCGTGAGCTCCCGAACGCGGCGGACGGCCTCGGAGGTTTCCAGGAGCTCCCCGCCGTAGAAGCTCTCCGAGACCTTGACCTCCCGGCCACCGTCCGAGAGCCGCCTGCCGAGGAGCTCCTCGTCGCAGAGGGCGATGACGAGGGTGTCGGCGGTCCCCTGAACGTTCATGGACACCTTGGAGGGCATGTTACTTCAGCCTCCTGACCGAGGACCACGCCCCGCACGCCTCGCACTTCAGGATCCACTGACGGTCCTCTCGAACCAGCTTCGTGTCCGGCTTGCCGCACTCCGGGCACAGCACGAACTCTTCCACGTACTCCTTCAGCTCCTCCTCGATCAGCTTCGGGTGGTACGTGCCATGCAGCACCAGTCGGTCGCCGTCGATGTGCCCGGCCGTACCCAGCTCCTTTAGGAAGAACCGGGAGAGGTGCTCCGGGTCGCGGTTGAGCTTGTCCGCGATCTCCTTGAAGTTCTTGATGATCGTGGTCTTGCCCTCCACCGAGACCTTGGGCTTCGGGATCTCGAACCGCCGGTCCTCGAGCACCTCCTCAGGCAGCTGCTCGTAGGCGCGCTCCAGCAGCTCCTCGTAGTCGTAGTCCAGGACCAACAACTAGACCCCCCATTCCACCACCACGGACCAGTGCTTGCCGCTGGGTAGCTTGATGGGGAAGATGAGGTCGCGCCGTTCCAGCTCTTTGATCACCCGCTCGCAGAACTCCTCGTCCGCGTCGGGCGCGACCTCCTCTATGATCTCGTATAAATCTTGCTTCGAGAACATGTCCTCCTCGTGCTCCAGCAGCCGCTCGTACACTTTCCGGACGACCTCGGCCAGGTCTTCCTCCCCCTCTCGCGCCTCGATGGCCTCCTCCTCGCCTCCCTCCTCTTCCTCCGTGACCGTCGCCTCGGCCTCGGTCTCCGCGGTGATCTCCTCCTCCGCTTCAGCCTCCTCCGGTCCCTCTGATACCTCAACTCGCTCCTCCTCTTCCACCTCCTCGACGGCCTCGACCTCCTCGCTTGAGACCTCGGATACCAGCAGCTCGTACTCCAACCTGCGGAGGAGCTCCTCGTGATAGGAGGCCGGCCGGATCACCTCCGCCCGGAGCGGGACCGAGCGACCCTCCTCCCGCGGTTCCATGGGCCGACCCACGACCTTCACCTCGGTCCAGCGCTCCAGTTCGCTGGCGTACTCGAACCACTCCTCGAACGCGAACACGTCCACGGAGCCCGTGTCGTCGGTGATCGTGAGGACGGCGAACTCGCGGTCCTCGTCCACGTACTTGGACGTGACCACGCCCACCACCAGGGCTCGGTGGAACCGCACGCCGTCCGGCGTGATGAAGCCGTCGTCAGTGGGGGTCGACCGGGCGAGAACGCCCGCGGGCACGCGGACCGCGGGGTACCGGCGGGAGAGCTCCTCTGACTCGCTCAAGGTCGCTCACTCCGCTACTTGATCGGGGCGTAGACTCCCGGTCGGGGCTGGATCAGGTCGCCCTCCTCGACGAGATCGTTCAATATTTCTTCGATCTTATCGCGGTCCACCCTGTTCTTGACCGCCTTGACGATCTCCTTCTTCGGGACGCCGTCCTCGTACTCCTTGGACAGCTTCCGCACGACCCGGAGCACGTACTCCCGCGCCTCGCGCACGGACTTGGGACGGCCGGTCTCGATGACGTCGGCGTCCAGGACGCCCTCCTCCTGCATGACCTCCTCCATGAACTTTTCCATGACGGATAGAGCCACCTCCACGTCCTCCGGTTCCACCGTGTCCGACAGCCTCAACCGGGCGGCGGCCCGGGCCAGCCGGATGGTGGCGCCCATCTGCCTCCGGGTGACGGGGACGGTCCGGATCTCGCCCTCATCCGCCATGTCCGCGGCCTTCTGCCGCACGGAGACGAACCACTTGGACAGCTTCTCCCGGGCCTCCTTCGAGATCCTCACGTTCGGGTACTCGGTCGTCGCGTACAGGATGTAACGCTTGTAGAAATCGTAGCGGCGGCTCAGGTCGTCGAACTCGCCCTCGAAGGCCTCCATCATCGTCTCCGCGATCTTGCGGTCCTTGTCCGGATCGGGCTCGTCTCGCGTGAACAGGATCACGTCGAACCGGGAGAGGAGGGCGGGGTCGAGGTTGATCTCTTCGATGGGGTGGTCGCCCTGCCAGCGGCCGGCCTCGGGGTTGGCGGCGGCGAGGACGGCGCAGCGCGCGTTCAGCGTGGCCGTGATCCCCGCCTTCGCCACGCTCACCTTGCCCGACTCCATCGCCTCCAGGAGCGCGTTCAGGTCGCTCTTTGAGGCCTTGTCCAGCTCGTCGATGGCGATGACCCCGCCGTCGGCCATCACGACCGCTCCGGCTTCCAGCGCCCAACCATCCTCCGTGCGCTCGGCCGCGGCGGTGAGTCCGGGTCCGGTCACGTGCTGCGCGCTCACGTACACGCCCTTGGGGGCCACCTTCTCGGTCACGTGCTGGAGGATCTGCGACTTGGCCGTGGCGGGGTCGCCGACGATCAGGACGTGCACGCGCTCGCGCATGTTGGACTCCTCGACGCAGGAGAAGAGCTGGAGGACGACGGCCCGCTTGATGGTCTCGTGACCGTGAATGTGTGGGGCGACGGCCTCGACCAGCTCGTCGAGCGGGGACGACTCGGCGAACTGTCGGAACTCCTCGATCTCCTCCCGGCCGAAGTTGATCTCCTCCGGGAAGTGCATGGACTCCGACCGCTCGACGCCGTGAGCCTCGAGCACGATCTCGCCGGTGTCGCCGGGCCTCGGCCGCCCCCGGTCGAGCCTGACCTTGGGCACTCCGGTGATCTTAACGCGGTCGCCCGGCTTGACCCGGTTGATATGGTCGTACCTCAGCTCAACCTCGACGGTCGCGGGCTGCTCCGTGCCCTCGATCTTCTCGGGTGGCTCCTGAAGGATGGCGACCTGGTAGTCGGTGTAAAACAGCTCCTCGGGGTCGGTGGTCGCGCCGCAGTTGGGGCACTTGACGTCCGGCCGGTAGTCCCGCTTGCGTACCTCGAACCGCTCGCCGCACCGCGGGCACTCGGCCGTGACCCGGGATACCTCGGCGGCGACGTTGTCTACGCGGCGGACGATGCCTTCGACCGTGACCAGGCGGTCCTTGAACTCGACGCTGAGGTCCCGGGCCCGGATCTCGATGGGCGAGGAGCGGAACTCCACCCAGACGCCGCTGACCTCGGGCCGCTCCTGCTCGATGATCTTCATCGCCTCTTCCTGGACGATGCGGACGGCGTCCAGGACGTTCTTGGCCACGTCCACGGCCACCTCAGGCTCGTCCAGCTCCCCCAGGTCGACGACGACGGTCCTCCAGCGCGGGTACTCGTCGATCACGCGCTCGACGGAGTTCAGGAACGTGTCGGACTCCTGCAGGAACGCCCTGAATTCCTCCTCATACTCCACCTCGGAGCCTCCCCTACAGCGGTGGGGTTAGTCCCGCGATCCATCGGATCGTGTTCAGGATACCGCCGACCGCCAGCGCGAAACCCGCCACGAGGTCGATCGTAAGGGACTTTACGGTGAGGAACGCGCGGAGGGTGCCGGCGGGCCCGGCCACGGCGACGTGCCAGGAGATCACCCAGCCCAGCCTCAGGAGGGAGTGCCCCGCCACCCCTATTTTTGGGATCGAGCACGCCATGATCAGGCAGGTCACGTACCGCTCGCACAGGCTCAGGAGCAGGGAGGTGAGGGAGACGGAGAGTACCAGGGCGTGCAGCGCTCGGGGGGCACGACCCAGGGTGCGCAGGACCTCGTACGGCAGGACCGCTCCCAGGAGCGCGGCCGTGAGCGTGAGCTCGGCGCACTCCACGGGGAGCATGCTACTCACCCGGGCAGGAAGACGACGGCCGCGTAGCCTACCACCTGGGACCTGTCCCCGGTCACGTCGCCGCTCGTGGCGTACTTCAGCAGCTCGCCCCGCTCGGCCCCGAGCTCCTTAACCGCGACGATCGTGGCGGCCGTCGGACCCACTCCGCACATGCTGACGTTGTGGCGCTCCACCACCTCAACCATCGCCTGCTCGTCGAGCTCCACGATCTTCTCGATTACCTTCTCGTCCTTCTCCTGGGCCACGTCATGGGGCTCGTAGTGCGTAAGGTCCGTGCTCGCCAGGATGACCACGTTTCGGTCCAGATCCTCGGCGACCTTGGCGATCGCCTCGCCCAGCTCTCGGGCGGTCTTCAGATCGTGCATCGCCATGCACACGGGCACGAACCTGAACTCGTCCCCGTACAGGTACTCGAGGAACGGCAGCTGGACCTCGATGGAGTGCTCCTGGACGTGGGCCTCCAGATCATCGTCCACCACGCCGCACTCCTCGACCAGCTCCCGCGCGAACTCCGAGTCGATCTCCACGGCGCCCAGTGGGGTCTTCCAGCGCCCGGAGGTCATCGTGGCCACGGCGGTGCCCAGCCCGGTATGATTGGGCCCGAGGATGACCACCGTCTCGGGTGTACCCGCCTCCGCCAGCGCCTTGTACGCGTGGGCGGCGACGGGCCCGGAGTACTGGTAACCCGCGTGCGGCACGACGGCGCCGGGCACCTCGCACGGTGAGGAGGAGACCTCGGGCACGTCGCCCGGCCCGAGCTCGTGCTTGAAGCACTCCTCGATGGTCTCCTTCAGCTGGTCCGGGTCGGCGGGATAGAACTGGCCCGCCACCGCCGGGGAGCGCTCCACCGTCAAGCCGGTCACCCTCGGTACTCCTTCTTGTCCGGGTCGTAGTAACGCTCCAGATAGTACCCGAACTCGCGCCGCTCCACGATGCTCCGGACTCCCTCCCTCTTAATCTTGCTCTCCAGCTTCTCCGCCTCCTCCTCGTCCAGCTCGCCCCGCTTGCGGAGGTACTCGATCACCTCCAGCGCCTCCTCATCCGTCGTGCACCGGGCCAGGTAGTCCTTGACGCCCGGCTCATAGCCGCGCAGGGGGTCTTCGGACAGTGTCCTCACCCCCGGGTTTCGAGGAGTGGCTGCGGCGCGAGGATGAGCGGGCCCGCGAGGCGGCCGCTCGGTACAGGGAGTGGGCCGAGGGGCTCTCGGAGTCCGAGGTTTTTCAGTACGTTAAAAGCCGCACGGGAGGACTGGGTCACGGGAGAAATCGCTTCGAGGTGGGCAAGATGGGCGTCAAGGGGTACGTGATTGCCTGGCCCGAGCGGGCCCGCGGGGCGGTCCTGGAGATCGGCACCGGGCTGGGTCGAACGGCGTGGGCGACGCTCGAGTGGGGTCACCCCAAGCTGCTCGTGTCGATCGAGATCGATCCGAAGATGCTGGCCATAGCACTGTATCGGAACCCGGTCGAGGAGTTCTCCGAGGCTCTCAGGGACGACAGGGTCAGGCTGATCCTTGGGGACGCGGTGGAGGTCGTTCCCGAGCTGCCCCGGGGCTACTTCGATCACCTGGTGCACGATGGCGGGCCCTGCCCGCGGCGCAACCCGCGCCTGTTTTCGAGGGAGTTTCTAGCGGAGCTGGCGAGGAGGGTCCGGCGAGGTGGGACGGCTTCGGTCTTCGCCGGCCGCGATCCGGGGTGGCAGGATCGGCTGCACGAGGCGCTGAGGGAGTCGTTTGAGCGGGTGTGGGCGGAGCGCTTCCCCGACACGCCGACCCTGGTGCTCCGGTGCGAGGGCCGGCGCTAGTCCTCGCCGGGCTCGCCCAGCCGCTCCCTCAGCAGCTTCATGGTGACGTCCGGGTCGGCCTTGCCGCGCGTCTTCCGCATGACCTGCCCCATGAGGTAGTGGATGGCCTCCTCCTTGCCGGACTTGTAGTCTTTCACCGCCTGCGGGTTCTCCTCGATCACCTCCTCCACCACCTCGGCCAGCTTCTCCTCGTCGCTGACTCGCAGGAGCCCCTCCTCCTCGATGACCTCGACCGGACTCTTGTCCGAGTCTACCGCCTCCCAGAGCGCGTTCAGCGCGTTCTGCCGGGTGACCTTGCCCTCCCGGACCAGCTTCATCAGCTCGATGAGGTCCTCCGGCTCGATCTTGGCCTCGCGGAAGGAGAGCTCCTTCTTGTTGAGAATCTTCTTCAGCTCCTTCCGCACCCACTGATCGATGAACTCGATCTCCCAGTCGTCCGGGGCCTTCTGCGCCACCTCCTCGAAGAAGTCGGCCCACTCCCGCTCGGTGACCAGCGCCTCCGCCGCCTCCTTGGAGATCCCGTACTCCTCCACCAGCCGCTCCGCACGCTTGTGCGGCGGCTCGGGCGCCCTCGCCACCGCCTCTTCCCACATGTCCTCCGTGATCTCGAACGGCGGGATGTCCGGGTCCGGGATGTAGCGGTAGTCCTCCGCCGTCTCCTTGGCCCGCATCGGCACGGTCGTGCCCTGATCCTCCCGGTAGGCGCGGGTCTCGCGCCGGACCTCCTTGCCGTGCTTCAGCAGGTTCAGCTGGCGCTGAATCTCGAACTTGAGCGCCCGGTACACGCCCTTGATCGAGTTGATGTTCTTGATCTCGACGCGGGCCCCACCCTCGACCGACACGTTGGCGTCGACGCGGATCCCGCCGTCACCCTTCACCTTCCCGGAGTAGCGCAGAACCTGGAGTAGCCGGCGGAGGAAGTCGCGCGCCTCCTCGGGCGAGCTCATGTCCGGCTCCGTGACGATCTCGATGAGCGGGATGCCGCTGCGGTTGTAGTCGACGCGGCCCGTGGAGGGGTCCCAGCGTCCCGGGTCCTCCTCGACGTGGATCTCGCGGATGCGGACGCCGTCCAGCTCGCCGTCGACGGCGATGGGGGTGCTCGTTCTCTGGTACCCGGACGGGAGGTCCGGGTAATCGTAGTGCTTCCTCTGGAAGTAGAGCTGTTTCCCGATCACGGGCTTGCAGCCCAGCATGTAGGCGATCTCCAGCGCGGTAAGCAGGGCCTCGCGGTTGGGTGGCAGGGGCTTGGCACCGGGCATGCCGGTGCAGATGGGACAAGTGTTCTCGTTCGGCTCCGCCTCCTCATAGTCCGTGGGACACCGGCAGAAGAGCTTGCTCTCGGTGTCCAGCTGCACGTGGACCTCGAATCCGATCCTCACCTTAGGCACGAACGGGGGCCCCGAGCGGGGAGGGGCGCGGGGCGACTTATCAGTAGCGGACGGGCGCGCCCAGGTCCTCGCGGAGGGCCAGCGTCCTGAAGAGCGCCGCGGTGACCAGCACCTTCTCCGAAAACCTCTCCGTTTCGGGCGGGCAGGGTACGGTGAAGCAGAACCGGCGGTGGTCGGTCAGCGAGCCGGGCACCAGGCTGATTTCACTCGGCGCCTCAACGTCCCTCGGCCACGGGATGCGAACGGAGACAGGTATGCTGTTCACCTCGTGATCGTGCGCGTCGGCTTTGTGCGGGCCGGGTTGGAGCAGAAACGACGCGTACGCGGCGTCACGCTTCCGGTTCTTGAACTTCCTGTCAGTGAGCAGGTTGGCCTCCGAGACGGGAACGTTCAGCACGATCTCCCTCAGTTCCAGATCATCCTCCGTCAGGGGCTCGAGCTCCAGGGCCCCGAAGTACCACCTGTCCTCCCGCCGGGCCCGCCGCCCCCATCTGGGCTCGTAAAACCGTTCCATAACTCTTGGTAAAGTGTAGACGCGGTACGGGGATACCACGCTCGGCTCCCCCCGACGCCGCCTCGCGGGACCGGGGGCGGTACCGGGTTGGGGAGGGAGAGAATAGATAGTGCGCCGCGGCCGGGTTGACGGTTTCCCCGCGACTCGCGCGTGGAGTACCGGTCAACTTGTACCCGCGCGGCACCTCATCAGCGCGTAAGGCGCGCCCAAGGACCCGACTCGTCGGACCCAGCGGGAGACCGCGAGGAGGTCCGACAACACGTTGCCGCGGAGCGAGCAGGGCTTCACGCGCCGGCCGTCCGCGTCCTCCACCCAGAGCCCGGTAACCGAGAAGCGCCCGCTGACGTGGCTCGCCGTGTGCGCTCCCATCACCCTCCTTACGATCAGGTCCGCCTCCTCCAAAAGCTCCTCCGCGCCGGCATCACCCTGCACCAGGACGTTCCCCGGGGCGGGCTCCGGGCGTCGGCTGCCCAGGCCGCTGCCCGTGGGGTCCAGCCCGAGCTTTTCTGCCGAGTAAAGGTCCGTGTAAAGGGCCCGGAGCCTCCCGTCGCGCACCAGCTCCACCCGCTCCGGCCTGACCCCCTCATCGTCGAACCCGTAAGATCCCGGCCACCCGTCCCTGACGGGGTCGTTGAGGGCGTCGACGTCGCCCTCGATCACCCGGCGACCCAGGTCCTCCCGGTCGAAGGCGCTGGTCCCTTTCGCCACCTCTAGCCCCGATAGGGCCGGTATCAGCGTGTACGAGAGCAGGTCGGCCACCGCCACCGGGTCGAACGCGGCGCGGACCTCACCCTCCGGTGGGCTGACCTCCGGGGCCTCGGCGGCCATCTCCACGGCCTCTTCGGCGAGCCTCTCCGCGCTCAGGTCGTCGGGCCCGACGGTGGTGTCCCAGGCCGCTCCGGAGAACTCGCCGACGACGTCGACGGTCAGGGAGACCGTGGACTCCAGCCTTTCGACCCAGTCCTGGCCGGGGACGCGGACCCTGACTCGTCGGAGCGTACCCGTGACCGCGACCGAGGAGAGGGTGACGTCCCCCGGTACCTCCGCCTCCACGGTCTCCAGCAGCTCCCGCAGCCGCTCCACGTCGGTGGCCCTCTCGTCGTGGGCGCGGACCCGGCGGGCCCGCACCTCCTCAGGGTAGCTGACGGGGTGTCCAACCCCCGCCTCGGCGGTGCGCCTCGCGCGCTCCACGAGCTCCGCGTAGTCCTCACCCTCCGTGGAGACCGCCACCCCGAGGCCGTCGTCGGTGGTCACCCGGGCCACCCGCGTGGTGGTCTCGGAGCGGCTGACCCGGTCACCCGACTCCTCCAGCCGCTCGAGCTCGACCCGCTCGACCTCGACCTCCAGCAGCAGGGCGCGACCCGGCTCGATCGACTCCAGCGGGTCGGTCAACCCTCTCACCCCGATCTGAGGTTGAACGGCCCCTCGACGAGCGCGTGGGGGCCGCCGTCGGAGACGGGCACCAGCTGCCCGCCCTTCCCGCAGTAGCCCGCGTGCAGGCGCAGGTCCTTGGAGAGGAGCTCGACGCCCCGGAGGAGCTCCAGCGTGTGCCCGGTGAGCCCGACGTCGCGCACGGGCCGGGCCGGCTCGCCGTCCTCCAGAACGTAGCCCAGCTTGGCCGAGAACTGGAAGTGGCCCGTGGCCGTGTCCGTCTGACCGCCCTTGGAGCCCAGCAGGTAGACCGCGCCGTCCCCGGCCTCCTCGAACAGCTCCTCCCGGTCCGCGTCCCCCGGCTCCACGTACGTCACGCTCATCCGGGTCTGCACGTGGTCACCCAAGGCCTCGATCCTGCCGTTCCCGGTGGGCGGCGCGTCGAGCTCCGCCGCGGAGGTGAGATCCGTGAGGTAGGACTCGAGGACGCCCTCCCTGACGAGGACCGTGCACCGGCCCTCGATCCCCTCGTCATCGAAGGGATAGGACCCGAAGGGGCCGGGCTCGGTGGGGTCGTCCACGACCGTGACGCACTCGGACGCGACCCGCTCCCCGATCTTGCCCCGGAGGATGGACTCGCCCCGTGCCACGAGGTCGCCCTCGGTGGCGTGGCCGAACGCCTCGTGCACGAGGACGCCGAGGAGCTCGGGGTCGATCACCACGCGCTCGGCCCGGTCGGGGCCGGGCTCCGCCTCGAGAAGGTCGCGAAGGCGGCGGGAGGCCCGGTCGAGCAGGCGCTCGCAGCGCTCGAGGAACCGCTCCGGACCGGCGGCGGTGGCACCGTCCCGCTCGTAGTATTCTTCTCGACCGTTCTCGCCCCGGTCGCTGACCCTCACGCTGTAGGAAACTCGGTACAGGTGAAGCTCCGCCTCGGTGCCCCAGGAGGTCAGGACTCGGTACTTAGAGGAGCTGGCAACGCAGCGGATCTCGCAGTCGTGTGGGGTCTCTTTCGAGAGCTCCCGGGCCAGCTCGGCCACCTCGTCCAGGGCGTCGAGCGGGTGCACGCGCCCCGTCCAGTCGTGTTTTCCGGTCGCTTGGGGCGGCTCGTCGGGTATGTCGGCGGTTCCGCGGCCCGGAGCCCGGACGGCGGACTTAAGGAGGTCCTCCTCGTTGGGTTTCGTGGAGTGGGCCACGCGCCAGGCACCGTCTCTGAGGATCCTCAGCGCGACGCCTCGGTGCCGCTCCGGGTCCGCTCGGCGGAGCTCGCCGTTCACGGCCTCCACCTCGGTGCGCTCGGTCTCGAGCTCGTACACGATGGCGGCGTCCGCGCGCTCCTCGGCCCGGCGCAGGATCCGGGAGGCGTCCACGGGGGTGCCCCCGCTTGGATCGGTACGTCCGGATCGTGGAGGGGATCCTGGCGTATCAGTTCGGCAGGACCGTGGCCAAGGCCATGCTGGATGGGGAGGTAGAGGTGCGCGTGCGCCGCGGCCGGCCCAGGGAGGTGTTCGTGGACGGGAAGCGCCTGTGCACGATCCGGGCGTCCGACGGGCTGGCGTCGCTGGCGCCGGAGGGGGCGCGCCGGCTGCACGGGGCGACGGAGTTTCCCGAGCACCGGGTGGTGTGCTCGGAGGAGTGGGCCGACGCCGTCCGGCGGGGCCGGGACCTGTTCTGCGAGTACGCGGTGGAGGGGTGGGAGGAGCTGCGGCCGGGCGACGAGTGCCTGGTCGTGACGGAGGACGACGAGCTGCTGGCGGTGGGCCGGGCCCGGCTGTCCGGTTGGGAGATGAGGTACTTCGAGGACGGGGTGGCCGTACGGGTCCGGCGCGGGCTGGGCTGAGGGGATTTTTAGGCTCGGCTCCCTCCGACCCGGGGGGTTGGAGCTTGTTCCCCGGCGGGAAGATCGATCCCAGGAAGCTCCAGCGGCTGATGCGAGAGATGGGGATGGAGCAGGAGGAGGTGAAGGCTGAACGGGTCATCATGGAGCTCGAGGACGGCTCGAGGCTGGTCTTCGACCAGCCTCAGGTGGTCAAGATGAAGCTGATGGGGCAGGAGTTCTACCAGGTCGCCGGGAAGGCCCGGCGCGAGGAGCCGGAGGAGGAGCGGGAGGAGCAGCCGTTCACGGAGGAGGACGTCAGGCTGGTGGCGGAGCGCGCCGGCGTGTCGGAAGAGGAGGCGAGGAAGGCGCTGGAGGAGACGAACGGGGACCTGGCGGAGGCCATCATGCGGCTGCAGGGCGACTGACCGTGCCGCTTTTAACGACCACGACTCACCTGAGCTGGGGGTGTGCTGCTTGTCCGAGGAGGAGAAGATCACCGTCAGCGTGATCAAGGCGGACGTGGGCGGGTTCCCGGGCCACTCGGAGGCGCACCCGGAGCTGCTGGAGGCGTGTGAGGGCGTGCTGGAGGAGGCGAAGGACGAGATCCTCATCGACTTCTACGTGACCCGGTGCGGCGATGACATCGACTTGATCATGACCCACACGCGCGGTCCCGACGACGAGAAGGTGCACGAGCTGGCGTGGAAGGCCTTCCAGGAGGCGACGGAGGTCGCCAAGGACCTGAAACTGTACGGCGCCGGTCAGGACCTGCTGTCCGACGCGTTCAGCGGCAACGTGCGCGGCCTGGGCCCCGGCGCGGCCGAGATGGAGCTGGTGGAGCGACCCAGCGAGCCGATCGTCGTGTTCTGCTGCGACAAGACGGAGCCGAGCGCGTTCAACCTGCCGCTGTTCCGCATCTTCGCGGACCCGAACAACACGGCCGGCCTGGTGCTGGACCCGAGCATGCACGACGGGTTCGAGTTCGAGGTGCACGACGTGATCGACCAGAAGAAGGTGATCCTGAAGTGCCCGGAGGAGATGTACGACCTGCTCGCGCTGATCGGCCAGACCCAGCGCTACGCCATCAAGCGCGTGTACAAGAAGGGTGACGAGCCGGAGGAGGAGCGGATCGCTGCGGTCACCAGCACCGAGCGGCTCAACCTGATCGCCGGCGAGTACGTGGGCAAGGACGACCCGGTCGCGATCGTCCGCTGCCAGAGCGGCTTCCCGGCGCTGGGTGAGGTGCTGGAGCCGTTCGCCATGCCGCACCTGGTGGCCGGCTGGATGCGAGGCAGCCACAATGGCCCGCTGATGCCGGTCTCAGAGGATGAGGCGCACCCGACTCGGTTCGACGGTCCTCCGCGGATCATGGCGCTGGGCTTCCAGCTGAGGAACGGCGAGCTGATCGGACCGCAGGACCTCTTCGACGACCCGGCCTTCGAGCGGGCTAGGAAGCTAGCGAACGAGATCGCCGACTACATCCGCAGCCACGGACCGTTCCAGCCGCACCTGCTGTCCGAGGAGGAACTGGAATACACCACGCTGCCCGACGTGCTGAAGAAGCTCGAGGACCGCTTCGAGGACCTGGAGGAGGGCGACTAAACCAGCGGGGCCAGGAACGCCAGCAGGCCCAGCACCATCCCTCCCTTAACCGCCCTCTGCGCCTTCCCCACGTCCCATCCCAGGCTCGCCAGGACCGACGCGCCGAAGATGATGCCAGCCGCCGGCAGCGCCAGCACCGGGTAGGGCCAACCCACCACCCCCCTCAGGTAGGGCAGCGGGGTGACGGCCAGGAGAACCCCGCCCAGCCCGGCGGCCACGAGCAGCGCCGTCCGTTCCCCGCACACGACCGGTAACGTCCTGAGGTCCTGAGCCGCGTCCCCCTCCACGTCCTCCACGTCCTTGAGCACCTCCCGCACCAAGTTGGACAGGAACGCGAGCAGGAACAGCCACGCGGCCGGGGACGGTCGCGCACCCACGGCCGCCCCGAACAGGAAGCAGGAGCCTACCAGGTAAGAGACGACCGCGTTCCCCACCAGCGGCGTGCCCTTCAGCCTCGCGGAGTAGGCGTACAGGAGGGCCGAGTTCACCGCCGCGATCCCCAGACACGTGAGGTTAATGGGGACCGCGAGCCCCGTCCCGAGCGCGAAGCAGCCCAGAGCGAACCTGCGAGCGGCCCGGCGCGAGACCCGGCCGCTGGGGATGGGTCGATCGGGCCGGTTAATGGCGTCCACCTCCGCGTCGAAGTAGTCGTTGATCGCGTTCCCACCCGCGCAGACGACCGCCGCCACAACCGGGGCCAGTGCGGCCCTAAGCGGGTCGTGAGCGCCGGAGATCAGCTCCCCGATGACCACGCCCACCGCGGCCATGGCGCAGTTAATGGGCCGCGCGAGCTCCAGGTAGGCCCTCACGCTCACCCGATTACACGCCCCGGGTATGACGAGTGTGGGCCGTCTGGAGCCTCGCGCGATGAAGACGCCTCGATTGGCCGACCCGCCACCTAGGTCACGAAGTGGAGCTCCGCATCGCAGTACTCGCAGTGGAAGTCGTCCGTCACGTGCATCTCCGTGACCGCGAAGCCGCGGCGCTTCACCACGGGCCGTTTACACTCCGGGCAGTACGTGTGCTCGTACTTGTGTCCCGGGACGTTCCCCGCGTAGACGTAGTACAGCCCCTCCTCGTACCCGATCTCCACGAAGCGCTCGATCGTGTCCACGGGCGTGGGTGGCTTGTCCAACATCTTGTAGTCGGGATGGAACCTGCTCACGTGCCAGGGCGTCTCCGGACCGAGCTCCTTCCTGATCCAGCGCGCGATCTCGCGGGCCTCCTCCTCCGAATCGTTGTGACCCGGGATCACGAGGGTGGTCAGCTCCACGTGAACGCCCATCTTCTTCCAGACCTTGCAGGTCCTGAGGACCGGTTTTAGCTCGCCCTTCGCGACATCCTTGTAGAACTCCTCGGTGAACGCCTTCAAGTCGACGTTGGCCGCGTCCAGGACTTCACCTAGCAGTCTCGCGGTCGATTTCGTCGCGAACCCGTTGGTCACGTACACGCAGCCCAGGTCCTCGTCCCGGCAGCGCTCGAAGACCTCGATCGTGTACTCAAGGTTGATTATGGGCTCGTTGTAGGTGAACGCGACGCTCTCACACCCGGTCCTCTTAGCACCCTTGACGACCCGGTCGGCCGACCAGTCCTCGAGCGGTACCTCGTCCGGACCCGCCTGGCTGATCTGCCAGTTCTGGCAGTGTCGGCACCGGAAGTTGCAGCCCACGGTCCCCAGAGAGAACACGTCCGTGCCCGGCTTGTAGTGAAACAGCGGCTTCTTCTCGATCGGATCGGGGACCGCGGAGCTGGCCCGGCCGTGCGTGAGGAGCTTTAGGACGCCCCCATCGTTCTCGCGGACCCGGCAGAAGCCCCGCTCACCCTCGGGGATCGTGCAGCGACGCGGGCACACCAGGCACCGGATCGTATCGTCTTCCACCCGCTCCCAGGAGCGCCCCTCCCAGTCCTCCAGCCGCATACCCTCACCCCGGCAGCCGGTGCGGTGGGTGACCGGGTACATAAGTCCCCCGTCAGCCCAGCGCCAGGAGCCAGGCGAAGCCGGCGTAGGCCAGGAGCAGCGCGACGGACTCCCGGGCGTCCAACTCCCGGTCCCGGAGGACGACGTACAGCAGGACGACGCAGGCCGTGAGTCCCGCCGCGAGCAGCCCGAAGTGCTCGCGCACGGGTGTCGCCCGGTTCAGGGAGAGGGGCACGCCCAGGCAGACGAGCAGGTCGAACACGTTGCTGCCCACCGCGTTGGCCACGGCCATGCTACCGAGCCCGCGCCGGGCGGCGTGCACGGAGGCGAGCGTGTCCGGGACCGAGGTGCCCACGGCGTTGAGAATCGAGCTCACCTTGGACTCGGCGAGCCCCGTGGCCCGACACAGGTCGACGGTCGCTCGCACGACGAGTTCGGAGAACACGGCGATGCCCGCTATCGAGGCGGTTAGGGCGAGGATCGCCCGCTTCGGCGACATCTCGGAGCCCTCTTCAACCTCCTCTCCCCCACCCATTAAGGACAGGTACGCGAGGTAGGCGGCCACCCAAGTAAGGGCCTCCCATCGCGTGACCGCGCCGTCCCACATGCTGGCCAGCACGAGCCCGAGGGAGAGTAGGTAAAAGAGCACGTCCCGCCGGTACACGCTCTCGTCCAGCAGCAGGCCGCCGGCGGCGAGGGCGGAGACGGCCGGGATGACCGTCACGTTGTAGACGGCCGAGCCCAGCACGGTCCCCACGCCGATATCGGAGTGTCCCATCAGGACGGATGCCACGGAGGAGCCCAGCTCGGGGGCACTGGTTCCCGCGGCGGCGAGGGTGGCACCGACGGCGGATTCGGAGAGGTCCAGTCTCCTGCCGATCGCCACCGACGCCCGCACGAGGAGCTCGGAAAGGTAATGAAAACCCACGAAGCACCCGACCATGACCGCCAGGGCCGACCAGGCCTCCAACGCCGCGTACCCCGCGCCGTGATGAAAGTCCCGCGCTGTGGAGGCCCGATGAGGCCGATGACAGGGCGGCTCATCGCCGAGCCCCTACAACAGTTTGTCGTACTCGGTCAGGAGGTCCTCCGGGTCGGGCTCGCTCACTAGCTCCAGCTTCGGTGGCGGGACGGTCTCCCGCTCCAGCCGGCGGTAGAACGGGTCACCCAGCGCGTGCAGCCAGGGCGCCAGCAGGATCCGGGGGTACTCGGAGGGCGGGTCGTGCTCGGTGTAGCTGTACGCCATCTCCACCAGGTCGACGCAGGCCTCCGGTCCACCCAGGTGCACGACTGACTCCGCCACCGACCAGAGCCGAAGCAGCAGCCGCGAGCGCGCGACCCGCTTCGCGAAGTCCAGGACCTTGACCACGACCCGGCCTCCGCCCATGCCGGCCAGCTCCCGGGCCCACCGGACTCGGGCGTCGGGCGTGTAAGCCGGGGTGGGGTAACGGACGCCCAGCGCCCTCACGGCCCGCTTGTGGGCGTCAGCCAGGTCCCGACGCAGCTTCCGGTCCTTGAGCACCTCGGCGACCAGCCGACCCGCCTCCTCCGCCTCCCGCATCGTTCGCAGGTAGTGCATGGAGCTGGCCACCACGAGCCAACCTCGCACCCTCTCGTGGATGGTCCTCAGCGTCCGCTCGTCGACCTCCGGAGGCTCCGGGATCCCGCCGATCACCTGCAGCCGGGAGAGCAGGTCCGAGTACTCCCGGCGCGAGAGCTCCGGTGGGCGATCGCCCAGGGCATGGATCGGGGCCCCGGACGCGTCCCGGGGCGTGCACTCCGGGGCGGGGACGTGGGTGGGTCCGGGCTCGTCCGGGGGCGTGGTGTAGAGCAGAGCGTGCTCGCGGGTCCCGGAGTCACCCAGCAGCATCACGTGGCCGCGGACGTTCAGGGTGAGGGCGGCCGCCATGATCGGGTCGTAGAGGACCGAAAACGCCTCAAACAGGTCGTGCGGGCTGGGAGCCCCGCAGCGAGCGTACTCCCGGGCCATGAGGTAGGCTCTCAGCGGGAGGCCCGCGGTGACCAGGTACTCGCCCTCCCGCTCGACGCCGGTCAGGACCAGGGGCTGGTCAGGGTCCTGGTGAATCACGGCCTCGGGGTGCACTCTCAGAGTCTCACCGTCCACGTTCACCTGGTCATCGACGGGCCCGTCAACGAGCGCTACGAACGGGCGGACGGCGTTCCCGCGCTCATCCTCCGTCTCTGGGAGCTCTCGAATCCCCTCCTCCCTGGGCGGCCTGGCCACGTAGAGGGCGCCCGGGAACACGGGTAGGGTGTCGGCCTCCGGTTCAACCAGGTACAGGTCCCGATGGAAGCGACGGGTTCTCGCCCCGGGCATGTGGGGTGGCCCCACGCCGATGAGGAGGGAGGTCCCATTGGGTGAGGCTGACGCCGATGACCGGCACGGCTGCAACTGAGGGCTCGGTACGCCTGCCCCTCATCACTCGATCAGGGCCCGAATGGTTCCTCATCGCCGGGTCGGCTAGCGGCACCGGTCTTCATCACGTCCGTGGCCTAAAGGTTCCTCATCCCCGGCGGAAGGGCGCGGGCCGTTCCCCTCCTTGACGACCAACGCGCGTGCGCGGCCGCCGGCGTGACCGGACGCCACCCACCGGACGACCGCCTTTCGTCGTTTTTGAACTTCTGCGGGCGGAGCCGCGCGGGTGATCGTGGCGCGTACTGACGTCGCCGAGACCTGCCCGGCCACACGACCCACACCAGCGTGCGTGTTGCCTTGACGAGAGGGGCTCGGGGAGCGGTCCCTGGTCGAGTGCCACCCGAAAGCCTGCCGGCCTCGCACTAGTGGCACGACTTCAGAGCGTGTCGGCGCCGATCCGCGCCACGGGGCGCGCTCCCGCCCGTACTGGTGGCCGGCCCGCCGGTGTCCCCCTCCGAAGCCGTGGAAACCGCGCTGCGGCTACGTGGCGGACGCTGGCCGGCCGGAGGTTCGCGGTTCGGGGCGAGGCGTGTGCGGGGAAGACTCGCCTGACGCGAGCGTTGGCCGTCAGGTGGGCGCACGCGTCATTGACTGGGTCGCTCTATTCATAGTTTTTTACCTTTCTGATGCTGATATCAGCCCCCGGCGCAACCGGAGGTAAGCTTAATATCTCCGGGAAAAGCCCCCGGGCGGGGGTGACGGGTCATGGTCGAGGAGGACGTTGTGAAGGTCACCTCGCGCTACCTGAGGCGTAGCGAGGATCAGATCGAGGAGATCTACGAGACGCTGGGCATCGAGACGCTGAACGACCTGGCCGCCTCGCAGCCGAGCGAGATCGCCGAGGCGTTCGGGATCAGCGAGAAGACGGCGAAGAACATCGTCCGGGACGCGAGGAAGGAGGCGAGCAAGGGTATCGCGGAGCCAAAGACGCTGGCGGAGCTGATGGAGGAGGAGGCGGAGCGGGACGTCATCCCGACCGGCATCGACAGCTTCGACGAGCAGATGGGTGGTGGGCTGCCGACCAAGACGATCGTGGGCATCTACGGGCCGCCGGGCGCGGGCAAGTCTCAGTTCGCGATGCAGGTGGCGGCCCGGGTGCTGAAGGAGGGCGAGTCGGTGCTGTACATCGACACCGAGAACGCGTTCAGTCCGCAGCGGCTGCTCGAGATCGGAGGGTTCGACGAGGACGACGTGAAGAAGAAGATCGGTGACCGGTTCGTGCTGCGCCAGATCGTGGAGGCGGCGGCCCTGACGCAGTACTTCGACGAAGAGGAGGGCGAGTTCGTCAGCGAGGCGCTGGAGCTGTCCCCGAAGGTCGTCGTGATCGATTCAATCTCGCAGCCGTTCCGGCCCTACGGAGCCCGCGACAAGCTGCCGGAGCGCTCGAGGATGGTGGCCAGGATCCTGAACTCGCTGCTGAAGTACTGCACCCGGAACAACGCGCTGGGCCTGGTGACGACGCACGTGCAGGCGAACCCGGACGCGTTCGGTAAGCGGTGGCAGGACGTGGCACCCACCGTGCTGAAGCACATCGCCACCTACCGGTTCAGCATCGAGTTCAAGGGCCGGACGGAGCGAGTGATCGCGCTCGAGGACGCGCCCGACAAGCCACCGTTTGAGGTAAAAGTGAAGCTGACGGACCGGGGACTGGTCGGGTAGACCGGATGAGGAGACAGCCGGGACCCCGAGCAGTGATGCGGAGTGTGGCCGTAGCCGACGGCTACCTCCGCACCCTCACCCTCATCCCTTCGCCGGCCACGAGCGTGTTCGGGAAGACCTCCCGAGCCTGCCGAAGCGCCTCTTCCTCCTCCACCTTTGGGGACAGGTGCGTGAGCACGAGCAGCTCCACGCCGGCCTCCCGGGCCACCTCAGCCGCCTCTCGAGGCGTGGAGTGCGAGTACCGGCGAGCGTCCTCCTCGTCAGCGAAGCAGGACTCATGGATCAGCAGCTGGCAACCGCGCACGTTCTCCGGGTCCGCGGGCCTACCGTCGCCGGTGACGTAGACCGCGATCTTGCCCGGCCGGGTGATCACGTAGGGGTGCTCTCCCTCCAGCAGAACCCTGCGGCGCTCCTCCGGCGGCACCTCCTTGATCAGCTCCGGGTCGGCCTTTCCCGGGATCTTGGGCGTCTCGATGCGGTAGCTGACGGTTGGAACCGCGTGCTCGGACTCGTACACGCGCACGGTGAGGTCGCCGATCCTCAGCTCGTCGCCCGGCTCAACCTCCCTGTACTCCACCTGATCCAGCTCGGTCACGTCCACGGCCTCGTCTCCCTCCGTCGGTGGCCCGTGGACACGCACCCTCCGGTCGTGCAGCATGTCCAGGGTGGTGACGAGCGGCGGGATCCCCGCCACGTGATCCGTGTGGTGGTGCGTTACCAGCACGGCGTCCAGGTCGTGAAGGGACTCCCCGTACCGGAGCGCCTGGCGCTGCACGTTCTCACCGCAGTCGATCAGAAGCTTAGTCCCTCCGTGCTTGACCAGTATCCCGGGGTGGTTACGGTCGCGGGAGGCGACCGCGCCCCCGGTCCCCAGGAACACGACCTCGAGGGACCGAGACGTCATTCCTCCCCCTCCCGCACCGCCCGCTCGATGGCGTCGATCCCCTCCCTAAGGTACTCCAGCAGGTCACCGACGCTCCGAAGCTCCCGCCGGGTGCTCCTGGACATCTCCTTAATGATCCGGTCGACGTCTCGGCGCGAGACCCCGCGTCCCTGGTGGACGAAGGCGTGCCTCAGCTCCCTGAGCTTTGAGCAGGAGAGCGCCTTGAGCCTGTCCATGATCGGTCCGAAGACGTCCTCCTTTACTCTCCGGAGCCGAATCGCGGCGGACACCACCTTGGGAACCAGCAGGAGGAACGTGAGCACGGCTCTGCCCCTACCCTCCTCCCCGCGCAGCTCTCGGAGGACCGACTCTGAATCCCCGTCGTGGAGGCCCCGGAGGACCTCGTCCCGGAGCTCCTCGTCGCTCTCGAGCAGGTCGGCCATCAGCCGCGCCAGGTGCTCGGGGTCGGTGTCCTCGACCGGCCCGTCGGCGAGCGTTCGGTGCAGCACCGCGTAGGCGGCCTGGGCGTAGTTCTCGTGGAACATGGTCATCCGGAGGATGAAGTCGCCGTACTCGCCTCGAATCCACTGGTAACGGGCGCTCTCGAGGATGACCTGCATGTGATGGGTGATGCGGGCCAGCGGGTCGTCGCGGGTGCGCTCCAGCCTCCGGAGCCGGCGCCTGGCGTCGTGCCTGAGCCGCTCCAGCCGGGCCGATCGGACGACGCGGCGGTACTTCTCGAGGGCCTCGTCGTAGTTAAAGTTGAGCTCGCAGTCCCGGGCCCGGAGGTAGTCGGGCTCGGCCGAGTCGTCGTACGCGGAGAACTGCTCGGCGATGTTGGCGGCGACCTCGAAGAGGCCGTGCTCAGTGAGGACGTCCTTCATGATCTTGGCCGGCAAGATCAGCGGGGACGGCTCCGTCTTGATCTCCTCCCCCTCGACGCGCACCGCGTGGAACTCCCGCCAGAGTGAGGCGCCGATGAGCCTCACGGCCCACTCCAGGTAGGTGTCCGTGTCGAGCACCGCGTAGACCTCGCTCCCCCTCAGCTCGGATCGCTCGCTAAGGTTTTTGAGCACCGACTCCACGTCGCGGAAGACGCTGAAGTCGTTGGGATCTCCCTGGACGATGATTGGGTCCTCCACGCGGAACCCCCACACCTGACGGACGTACTCGGCCAGAAGTCGGGCGCAGTACTCCGTGTCCTTCGGGTGGTACCCGCGCTCGTGCCCGATGCGTCGGTAACCCAACGGAATGAACAAGACCTCGTCCTCTGAGTGCCCTTCTTCCCTGACGATGAAATCAAGGACCACGTCCGGGCGCTCCGAGAGGAACTCCCCGGGGTCGGCTTCGCCCGCCGTCACCCGCTCGAGGGCCCGGCGCGCGGCCCGGTACAGGTCGTCGGTACCCAGGTTCATGTCCTCCGGCTTGGCCGGGTAGATCAGGGCGGCGCTGAACCTCAACGCCCGGGCCCCGGCGCTGGAACGGTTTGATGGGGGTGGTGGGGAAGTGGCGGAGGGATTCGAGGCGCTCCCGGAGGACGTTCAGGAGGTCGTGTACTCAAGGTTTGAGGAGCCCACGCCCCCGCAGCGGGTCGCGATCCCCGAGATAATGAAAGGGAAGAACGTGCTGGTGATCGCCCCCACCAGCTCCGGGAAAACGGAGACGGCGATACTTCCGGTGTTCTCGATGGTCCGGGAGCTGGACGAGCCGGGGATCAAGGCGCTGTACATCACCCCGCTCCGGGCCCTGAACCGGGACATCCTCCGCCGCATCAAGTGGTGGGGTGAGAAGCTGGGGCTGGAGGTCGCGGTCCGCCACGGCGACACGCCCGAGAGCGAGCGGCGGCGCCAGGCTGAGGAGCCGCCGGACGTGCTCATCACGACCCCGGAGACCCTCCAGGCCATCCTGCCCGGCAAGCGCATGCAGGAGCACCTCTCGCACGTGCGGCACGTGATCGTGGACGAGGTGAACGAGCTCGCCCTGGACAAGCGCGGCGTTCAGCTGACGCTCGGGCTGGAGCGCCTCGCCGAGATCGCGGGTGACTTCCAGCGTATCGGTCTCTCGGCGGCCGTCGGCTCACCGGAGCGCGTGGGCCGCTTCCTGGTGGGCGACCGGGACGTCGAGGTCCTGGAGGTGGAGGCCGAGCGGTACCTGGACGTGTCCGTGGCGCATCCGACCGGTCCGCACGAGGTCAAGGAGCGGTTGGAGCTGATCCACGAGCTGGCGCAGGAGCGGGAGTCCGTGCTCGTCTTCACGAACACCCGGCAGATGGCCGAGCTGCTGGCCACCCGGCTGAAGACGGAGTTCGATGACATCGAGGTGGAGATCCACCACAGCTCGATCTCGCGGGACCGGCGGACCGAGGTGGAGAAGCGGTTCAAGGACGGTGAGCTGGACGTCCTCGTGTGCACGAGCTCGCTGGAGCTGGGTATCGACATCGGCCACGTGGACCTCGTGATCCAGTACGGCTCGCCCCGCCAGGCTACGCGCCTCGTGCAGCGGGTGGGGCGCGCGGGCCGGCGGCGTAAGCGGGCGGAGGGGCTCGTGATCACGAGCAACCCGGACGACCTGATGGAGGCTGCCGTGATCTGTCGGCGCGCGACCGCGGGCGAGCTGGAGCCCACGGAGATCCCGGAGCGCTGCCTCGACGTGCTGGCGCACCAGCTCGTAGGACTCTGCCTGGACGGGCACGAGGTGACGCTCGACTACGCACTCAAGGTCTTCCGGCGGGCCTACCCGTACCGGCACCTGGACGAGGACACGCTCCGGGAGGTGGCCGAGTTCCTCGACGAGATCGAGGTGATACGGCTGCGCGGGGACCGCGTGTACCGGACGCGGGACGCCTGGAAGTACTACTACTCGAACCTCAGCATGATCCCGGACGAGCGGCACTACCGCGTGGTAACGGAGAACGACGGGCACGTGAGCGTTCTGGACGAGCCGTTCGTGCTGGAGTACCTCAAGCCCGGTGTCAAGTTCATCTGCGCGGGCCGGCCCTGGATCGTGCAGGACGTGGACCACGACCGGTACGAGGTCGTCGTCACGCCCGCGGAGGCCGTGGAGGGCGCGATCCCGTCCTGGGTCGGCGAGGAGATCCCGGTGCCTTACGAGGTCGCCCGGGAGGTCGGCGAGAAGATCCGGGCCGTGGCGGAGAGCCTCGAGGACGGGTTCACGGAGGCGGTCGAGACGGCGGCGGAGGTCTTCGGCCTCGATCGACGGGAGGCTAAGGTCGTGGCGGAGCTCGTGCAGCGGCAGCGGGAGGTCTCGAAGGTCCCGCTGCCCGGCCGGCCCGTGATCGAGGACCTCGGTGGGACGATCGTGATCCACGTCTACGGCGGGACGAGGGCGAACAAGACGCTGGAGAAGGTGCTCGGCGCCCTGCTGTCAGGACGGACGGGCTCGGCCGTGCGGACCTACTCGACCCCGTACAAGATCGTCATCTCGGCGGATAAGGCCGCGGGGCTCAGCGCCGAGCTCCTGCGAGAGTGCCTGGAGAACCTGCCCGACTCGGAGAGCGACTTCCGGGCACTGACCCTGAGGATCGTCGAGAAGTCGGAGGTGTTCAAGCGCCGGCTCGTCCACGTCCTGAAGAGGTTCGGAGCGATCGAGCCCGACGCCGACTACCGGGACGTCTCCCCGCGCCGGCTGCTCAAGGCCTTCAAGGGGACGCCGCCGTACTACGAGACCGTGAGCGAGGTCGAGCGGGAGCTCGACGTGTCGAGGGCCTACGAGCTCGCGAGGGAGCTGCGCGACCGAGCCGTGGTGGTGGAGTCGAGGAGCCCATCGCCGTTCGCCGAGCACGCGCTGGAGGGACTGGGCGAGGTCGGCCGGGTCACCTCCGGGCTGCTGGCGGCCCAGGTCGAGACGCTCAAGCGGGACCTGCGCCGGCGCAAGCTGTGGCTCGGCTGTCCGAACTGCGGATGGAAGGGGCGTAGAAGCGTGGAGAGGGTCGCAAAGGACGGCATCGAGTGCCCGGAGTGCGGGGCCAGCTACCTGGCCGCGGCCAAGTCGAAGGAGAAGCTCAAGGAGCTGCTGGACGGCGACAAGTGGCGCCAGGTCGCCGACCTGATCGAGTCGTACGGCGAGAAGGCGCTGGAGGCGCTGGCCGTGCCCGGGATCGGGCCCAAGACGGCCGCTCGAGTGCTCTCCCGCACGGACGGCCGGGAGCCGGAGTTCTACCGGGAGCTGCTGAAGGAGCGCCTCAAGTACCTGAGGACGCGGAGATTCTGGGAGTCCTAAGGCAGCGGCAGCGCCGCCAGGCCCAGGTAGGCGAGCAGCAGGATCAGCAGGCCCAGCCCTCCCACGACGGTACTCGTAAAGGGTATCGGGATGCCCGGCGGGGCGGCGGGCCCGGCCCCAGGGTCCACCCTCGGCACGGAGCGCGTTACCCTACCCCCGTCCAGCCCGCGCCGGGAATCGATCACCTCGATCCCGGAGCGGTCCAGGAGGGAGAAGAAGGGCCGCCGGACGGCCACCGCCACCGGGTAACCGCGGAGGGCCACCTCCCACAGCTTGCGCGCGAAGGCCCAGAGGACGTCGCTCGGGAGCCCGGTTAACGTCACCACGGTCAGCCGCCTCCCGGACCTGGAGGCGGCCACGTAGGTCAGCGGGTTGATCGCGGGCGACACCACGGAGTATAGCTCGCTCACCGCCGCGACCGGCCCGAAGAACTCGAGCAGGGTCGGACACAGGTTCTCCACGAAGGCTCGGAGTGGAACCACGAGCAGCCGCCCGACCTCCCGCGTCGACTCGTCGTCGATCACCAGGTACTTCTCTCCTCGCCGCTCGACGGCTCCCAGGACCAGCACCGCGTGGTAGTCCGGGGGAGCGCCCAGGAGCGCCACGATCTTGACGTCGAACACCTTGGACAGGGCGTCCTCGGAGAGGCTCCGGAACGCTTCCAGGAGGCCCGCGCTATCGTCCTCCAGCTCCACCCTGGCGGAGCGCCTCTCGTACTGGAGCGGGGTCACGGGCTCCCCGGACCACCAGCCCACGGCCACGCCCAGGTTGTAGAGATCTATCGCGCACGCCTCCCCGCACCAGACCACATCGAGCCTTCCGTCGCCGTCCACGTCCCCACCCAATGGGCCGTTGAACGCGTCGTAGGCGTGGTCCAGGTGATAGTGCCCGGGAACCAGGCCGCCGACGCTCGCGCACGCTCCCGGCGCTAACAGGAGCGGGAGAAGTAGGCAGAGCGCGGGCGCCGGTCCGCGCATCCTGACACCCCTCACCTGGTGAAGAGGGCGAGGAACAGCGTCCGCATGCCGGAGAACAGGGTCCCCCTGACCACGCGCTTGCCCTCCCCCCAGACCATGCACAACGAGGCGACCTCCCAGTCGCTCAGACGCTCCGTGGCCCTGGAGAAGGTCTCGGGCAGCACCGCGTTGAGGAGTATTCGACTCCTGACCCGGGTGCGGAGGTCGTCGAGCAGCTCGTCTAGACGGTCCGAGCCGGAGACGAGTGCCGCGTCCACCTCGCCGACGTCCTCGAGGGCGTCCGGCGCCTCACCCTCGATCACCTTCACCCGGTCGAGCGCGCAGAAGTCCCGGAGGTTCGACTTCAGCGAGCGCAGCGCCTCCTCGTCCCGCTCCACCGCGATCACCTCGCCCCAAGGTCCCACGCACTTGGCCAGCTCCAGCGTGATCGAGCCCGAGCCCGCCCCCACCTCCAGGATGCGCTCCCCCGGCCGCGGGCGCAGGAGGGATATTATCACCGACTTCGCCGGCGGCTTCGTCGGCCCCGGCACGCCCTCGGTGAGAAGCCGATCGGGGTCGATCGGGTTGAGCACGGGGAGGCCCACCCTCTACGGGGTGGGGCTGGGCCCAGGCGACCCCGACCTGGTGACGCTCAGGGCGGCCGAGGTGATCAGACGGGTGCCCGTGGTCATGGTCCCCTTCGTCGGGGCCTCCAGCCGGGCAGCGGAGGTGGTCAAGTCGCTGAACCCCGAGGCGGTGATCGTGGGATACCAGGCTCCGATGACCCGCGACAGGCGGGAGCGAGAAAAAGCTTACCGTAAGGCCGCGAGGATCGCCGAGGAGCTGCTCCGCGAGCACGGGGAGGTGGCCGTCTGCAGCCTGGGCGACGTGACGCTCTACTCCACCTTCTGGCACGTCGTAAGGTGGCTGAGAGCGGACGTGAACGTGGAGCTGATCCCGGGCATTCCGGCCGGACTGCTGTGCGCGGTCCGGATCGGGAGACCGCTGGTTATGGGGAACGACCGGCTGCTGGTGTGCACTCGCGAGCCCCCGGACCGGCTGGACGATGTGGACGCCGTCATCCTGTACAAGCCGATCAAGCGCGGGATACGGCGGCTCCTCGAGGAGGGGTTCGACGTGTACCTGTGCCGCGAGCTGTGCTTCCCTGGGGAAGAGGTGAAGAAGATCGAGGAACCGGAGGATCCCGGCTACCTCTGTACCGTCGTCGGGATCCGGTGATCGGGGGATCGAGCCGTGCTCCGGAGCGTCTGGGTGGACTACGCCCGTAAGGGCGACCCGGACGTGATATTCGTGGGCCGGCTCCGGGACGGTGAGCCCGCCGCGCTCGTAGTCCGCGGCTTCCGACCCTATTTCTACGTGGAGGCCGAGGACGGGTTCGATCCGAGCCGGCTGGAGGACCTCTCCGGGGTCGTCAGGGTCGAGGAGGTCGAGCGTCGCCACCCGTACTCGGGCGAGCGGGTCGAGCTGTACCGGGTGGAGGTCACCTACCCCAAGGTCGTGCCGAAGCTCCGAGAGCAGGTCAAGGAGCTGGACGGCGTCAAGGAGGTGTACGAGGCGGACATCCCGTTCGTGCGCCGCGCGGCCATTGACCTGAACGTGCCGCCCGCGTCCGAGATCGACGTGTCCGGGCTGGAGGAGGGATCGTGGTCGGGACTCCCGGCCTACTTCGCGGACGCGGAGGAGGCGCGGGAGCTGGACCACCGGCCCTACCCGCTGGACGAGCTGGTGGTGGCCAGCTTCGACATCGAGGTGCTGGCGGAGCCCGGGACGACCACGAAGGAGTCGTCCGGCCCGGTGATCTCGATCAGCTTCTCGTACCGGACGCCGGACGGTGAGCGGAAGAACTACGTGTTCACGTGGAAGGGGGAGGAGGCGGAGTTCACCGTCGACGGCGTGGAGACTGAGGTCGTCGTCTGCGAGTCTGAGGCCGCGATGCTGCGCGAGTTCGTTGAGCGGTTCCGGCGGGTCGACCCGGACGTGGTGTTCACCTACAACGGCGACGAGTTCGACCTCCCGTACCTGAAGCGGAGGGCGGACCGGCTGGGCGTGGACGTGGACGGGCTCGCCCGACCGCCCGGGAAGCGGGGCATCGTCATCCGACCGGGCGCGGCCCGGCAGGCCTCCGATATCTTTGGTCGGGCGCACGTGGACCTGTACCACACGGCCCAGAAGAACCTCAAGCTGGAGCGGTTCACGCTGGAGGAGGCCGTCCGGGACGTGCTCGGCGTGGACAAGGAGGAGCTGGAGCTGGACGAGATCAATGAAGCCTGGAAGCGAGGGGACCTGGAGAAGCTGTTCCGGTACTCCGCGGAGGACGCTCACTACACGCTCGAGCTGGGTCTCGAGCTCGCGCAGGTCGAGCTGGAGCTCTCTTACCTGACCCGGCTGCCCCTGCCGGACGCCGTCCGGTTCAGCTTCGGGCAGCTAGCGGAGTGGCGGGCGCTGTACCTCGCGCGCCGCGAGGGGATCCTGGCGCCGAACAAGCCCTCGCGGGACGAGTACGAGCGGCGGCGGAGGGAGGCCTACAAGGGAGCCATCGTGTTCGAGCCGGAGATCGGCCTGCACGAGAACGTCGTGTGCGTCGACTTCGCCAGCCTGTACCCCAACGTGATGGTCCACCACAACATCTCGCCCGACACGTTCGACTGCGACTGCTGCCCGGAGGTCACGGTCGAGGAGGCGGACGACCCCGCCGAGGCCACCGTCACGCCGAGCGTCGGCCACAAGTTCTGCCGGAAGCGCGAGGGCTTCTTTCCCCGGCTGGTCAAGCGCCTGATCAAGCGGCGCCGGGAGTACAAGGCCCGGCTGCGCGAGGTGGACCCGGACGAGGAGCCCAAGAAGTACAAGCTCCTCGACGTGCGACAGCAGGCCTACAAGGTCCTGGCGAACAGCTACTACGGTTACATGGGGTGGGCCAACGCGCGCTGGTACTGCCGGGAGTGCGCGGAGAGCGTGACCGCCTGGGGCCGGTACTACATCCGCAAGGTCCGAGAGATCGCGGAGGAGAAGTACGGGCTGAAGGTCGTCTACGGTGACACGGACTCCCTGTTCCTCAAGCTGCCCGACGCCGACCTCAGCGAGACCATCGACCGCGTGAAGGAGTTCCTGGAGTACGTGAACGAGCGGCTGCCGGTCGAGCTCGAGCTCGAGGACGTGTACGAGCGCATCCTGTTCGTGACCAAGAAGAAGTACGCCGGTTACACGACCGAGGGCAAGATCGTGACGAAGGGACTCGAGGTCGTGCGCCGGGACTGGGCCCCGATCGCGCGCGAGACCCAGCGCCGGGTGCTCAAGCGCATCCTCGAGGACAACGACCCGGACGCGGCCCTCAAGGAGATCCACCGGGTGCTCGACCGGCTGCGCTCGGGCGAGGTGGATCTGGACGAGCTCGCCGTTACCTCCCAGCTCACGAAGAGGCCCTCCGAGTACGTCCAGAAGGGCCCGCACGTTCGCGCCGCGCTGCGGCTCGCCCGGCGCCTGGGAACCGAGCCCGAACCCGGCACCATCGTACGCTACGTGATCGTCCGCGGGCCCGGCAGCGTCAGCGACAAGGCCTATCCGGTCGAGCTGGCCCGGGAGGAGGGCAAGGAGCCGGACATCGATTACTACATCGAGCACCAGATCCTGCCGGCCGTCGAGCGCATCATGAAGGCGCTGGGGTACTCCAGGAGCCAGATCGTGGGCGAGACCACCTCGCAGAAGACGCTCGACCAGTTCATGGGGTAACCCGCGTGAGGGTCGCCATCGTCGACGGGTACACCGACGAGCCCGCCGGACTCGGCGTCCCACCCTACCTGGGCACCCACCCGCGTTACGCCTACGGGGCCGCCCGGGCCGCCGGCGCCTCCGAGGTCCGCTACGTCCCCATCGAGCGGGTGAGGGAGGGAAGGATCGACCTCAACCGCTTTGACGTGGTCGTGGGCATCTGCGGCGTGCACACGCCGGGCCGGTACCTCGGCGCCGAGCCCGCGGACCTGAACGAGATGCTCGAGATACTGCGGGACGTGGACGCGATCACCGTCCTCGGCGGCCCGGCCGCGCAGTCCGGTCACGGCCGAATCGGGGGCGAGCTGCCGGAGACCGAGGTGGAGGGCGTCGATCTCGTCGCCACCGGGGACGTCGAGGCGGTCGTGTACGACCTCGTCCGCGAGGGTTCACCGGAGGCCGTGGACCCGGAGCGTGAGCGCGCGGTCGAGGAGCTCCGAGAGTACGCGGTCAAGGGGGCGCCCGCCGCCCGCGAGCACGTGGATTACCCTGACGCCGTGATCGCCGAGCTGGAAACCTACCGCGGCTGCCCCCGGTACATCAGCGGCGGCTGCTCCTTCTGCACCGAGGTTCCAAGGTACGGGAGGCCCGAGTTCCGGCCCCCCAAGCACATCATCGAGGAGGTCAGGGCGCTCTACCGGGTCGGCGTGCGACACTTCCGGCTCGGTCGCCAGCCCTGCATCTACTCCTACATGGCCCGGGGGATCGGTGAGACCGAACGTCCCAAACCCGACCCGGACGCCCTACGCCGCCTGCTGAGAGGGATCAACGCGGTCGCGCCGGACCTGGTCACGCTTCACGTGGACAACGCCAACCCGGCGGTCATCGCCGAGCACCCGGAGGAGTCCCGGGAGATCACGAAGCTCCTCGTCCGATACGGGACCCCAGGTAACGTGCTCGCCTTCGGCGTCGAGACCTTCGACGAGCGCGTCGCCGAGCGCAACAACCTCAACGTGCGGTCCAGGGAGGAGGTGTTCCGAGCCATCCGCATCGTCGCCTCCATCGGCCGCGTCCGCGGGTGGAACGGCCTCCCGTACGTGCTCCCGGGGATCAACATCGTGTGCGGTCTGATCGGCGAGGACCGCGAGCGCTACCGGACCGACGAGCGCGCGCTGAAGGAGCTGGTGGAGCGGGGCCTCATCGTCCGGCGGATCAACGTGCGCAACGTCGTCCCGTTCCCCGGGACGGAGATGGAGAGGCACGGGACCAGGTGGCTGGAGCGGAACCGGGACCGGGTGACCGCCTTCAAGCGGTTCGTTCGGGAGGAGATCGATCCGAAACTGCTCCGCCGCGTCGTCCCGAAAGGGACCGTCCTCCGGCGCCTCCGCGTGGAACCCCGTAAGCCCGAGTTCGCCCGGCAGATTGGGTCGTACCCGATCGCGTGCAGGCTCGCGGCCGACCGGGAGCCCGGGGAGTGGATCGACGGGCTCGTGGTCGGCCACTCGGCACGTTCCGTGGAGATCGTCCCCCTCCCGATCCGGCGAGAGGACGGGCCCGACGTGCTCTCACGACTGCCCGGAGTGGGGAGAAAGGAGGCGCTGGACGCGTTCCTCAAGGGTCGCAGGCCGAGCGTCCCGTACGCCCTACCCGGCTGGTTTGCGTTCTGATGATCACCATTTCCCGGCGCTCTCAACCCGTTTCCAGAGTGCACCCACCGACGCGACCAGGATCGTCAGGAGCAGGGCCAGCACCCACTCCCAGATCTCCCGGGGCGGGGTCGCGGCCGAGCTCATCCGGCTCATCGTCCGGGCTGCTGGGGGCCGAGTGGCACCCCGGGCCTTACCACCGGCCGTCGCGCGCGAGCGCGTCGCCGGGCCGAGCGAGCTTAGAGTGCCCGAGGCGGCGCGGGTGAGGATCCTGCCGCCGGAGGCTGAGGGAAGCTCAGCTCGAGACTCGCCCCGACTCCTGGGTACCCCAGGCCTACCGCGGGCCCGGCGGGTTCCTGCCGGCGTCGTCCCGGGGAGGGGCGGGATGCTGCGCGCGGGCGAGACTACGCTGGCCGCGACCCGGTGGGGAGACTCCACGGTGCGGATGACCCGCGCGGTCTCGGCGACTACCCTCGCGATCGCTCTGGTAAGGGCGCGTACGCCTCCGCCCCCGGGCGCCCCGGTCCCGTAGCTTGCGCGACCGGTCGCTGAGGTCGGCCTGATGACCGCCCGGGCTCGGAGTGCCGACGACCCGGGACCGGGTGATCCGGATCCGCGGGCGGGCCGGCCGGGTGCTGTCGTCGCGGGTGCTCCGACCGCTGGCGTCCCGGTCGTCGGTACGGTCTCCGGGGACGACCGGGGTGACGGTGGTATCGCCCGCTCCAGCGAGGCTATCCGCCGCACGATCTCGGGGTTATCCAGGCTCCGGTAGGCGGCCACCACCTTGGGCAGCAGGCGCTGTACGTCCGCGAGGTGGAGAATCGACGCCACGCGCTGGACGTAGGCGACGGTGCTTGGGTTGGGGCTCGTGTGGTGGCACGTGGACGGGCCGTACCGGGCCGTTACCTCGGCCCACGCACGGACGACGTCCGCTAGGGTCCTCCTGTCCGGGTGCCAGAGCCCGACCCTGGCGGCCTCGACGAGCCACGCCAGTGCGGACTGTACGTTGGCCCACCCCAGCGGGGTGTTCGGCCGGTAGACCCGGAGCATGGCCACGATCGTGCGGGCGATTCGCGTCAAGAGAACGTCGCCGACGGACCGAGCCTGCCTCATGGTCGAGAGGACTCCGATCAGGTTCCCCAAGCGCTTCTCCACCTCGTGCCACCCGACGTCCGGGCCGTGCTCCATCAGTGCGCGCCACCAGCTCGGGCTCAGCAGCTCCGTCCGGACCTCGATGGAGACCCGCTCGGCCAGGCTCTGAACGCTCGCCGCCATCGGGTTCCGGGCGACGGTGAAGTACACCAGCGGCTCGCGGCCGCGCAGCCACCGGACGTAGGCGGCCATGCCGCCGGCCCAGGAGTAGTAGTCGTTGACGTCGATCACGTTGAACGCGTTGACGATCTGGTCCACGACGACGTCCACGGTTCGGGCCAGCAGGCGGAAGGCCCTCACGGCCGAGAGCGCGGCGCGGTACCCGGTCAGCGCGTCCAGCCGGACCTCGGTCCCGTCCGGCCCCTCGACGACGAACGCGTACGCGACGCGGGACTCGAACGACTGAACGACTCTGCCCAGGAGGCGCTGGTCCAGCGTCCCGGACCCGGAGATGCCCAGGCCCTCGGTCAGCTCCGACCACCCGAACTCGATGACTCGGTTGACGCCCGTACCCTGCGGGTCACCGGGCGGCTCCCCGAACACCCGCGTCGCCGCGATTCGCTCCTCGACGCCCGCCTCGACCAGCCGCAGGTAGTGCTTCCTCGGGTAGTTCCACTCCGGCGGCTCGTTGAGTCGGCAGACCATCCGGGAGGCCAGGGCCAGCAGGCGGATCAGGGGCTCGATCGACGTCATGACGGCGGTGCAGAGGGCGATCACGTCGATTCGGGGCCGGCGCACCGGGACGCCGTCCACCCGGACCGTCAGCTTGTCCAGCGGGATGACCCGGAGCGCCACGACCCTGCCGGTGCCCGGGTCCCAGACCGGCTTGACCCCGAGCAGGTAGAGCACCTCGGCGATCCCGAGGCCACCCGAGGTGAGCTCGTGGGCCGCGAAGAGGATGACCGTGACCGTCTCGGGCCACCGGTGGTGCAGCCGGTAGTACCGGGCGAGGAGCTCGTCCACGAGTCGCTTGGCCACCTCCCACGCCTCCGGGGTGGGTAGGGTGTGAGGATCGAAGGGGACTCCGTTGCGGCCCACCGGGAAGGCCCTCGGGTTCCACAGTGGCTCACCGAGGCCACCGGTGGGCACGTGGCCACCGCTCAGGAACGCTAGAAGTCCTCGCAGCTCGTACTCCCCGGACCGCAGCACGTGCACGTACTCTCGGTAAGCGCCGGCGAGGAGCTTCAGCAGGTCCTCGTCGTACTCGGAGGTTACCTTGACCAGGCCCTCCTCGGACAGCGCCTCCGAGAACGCGGAGAGCAGGGCCGAGCGCACGGACGGCTCGTGCAGGATCGCGTCCGCCCGGGAGAGGAGGCTCGCGTCGTCCTTCAGCTCGCCCTCGTCGACGAGCCGCACCCACTCGTCGAGCCTCTCAACTAGGGCCCGGTTGGACGTGATCAGCCGCAGGAACCTCTCCAGAACCCTCCTCGTGACCTCCCTCAGCCTTTCGTACAGCTCGGGCCGCTCGTCGGCCAGCTCGTACACCTCCTGCAGCGTGGCCTTCCCCACGAACCCCGTCACGACCGCCAGGTACGGGGCGAAGCGGGGCGCGTAGATCATCGTCGCCTCCTGCAGCGCGACGTCCTCGGGTAGGTCCTCCAGCAGCGTGTGCAGCCCGTAGAAGCACGCCTCGCCTCGCAGGCTGAGCAGGTAGTCGTGAAGCTCGCTGAGGAACTCGTCCGGGTGCTCCATCGCCCACCGAACCGGATCCGGCGGTGGGGCCTGCCCGCGCTCCCGGAAGATCGCGCGCACGATCTCGTCCAGCAGCCCGAGCCTCCGGGCCTCCTCAACGATCTTCCTCAGGATCTCACGCTGGACGGCCGGATATCCTCCGTAGGCCGAGGACGCAACGTACTCGGACCAGAGCCGCTCCAGCTCCGCGTACCGCCGGTAGTCCCGGAAGTACCCGGTGGGCGGGGAGGGGTACGTCAGCAGCACGGCTCCCGCCCGGTACTTGGCCAGGAGGGCCTCGCCGGGATTGCTGACGATGTAGAAGTAGGCCTGCGGGACGTCGGGCAGGAGGAGGTGCGTCCAGTCCGTGACCGTCAGGCCGCGGTCGTGCCCGGGCAGGAACTCGAACGTGCCGTGGGTGCCCACGTAAACCACCGCGTCCGCCCGGAACACGCGCCGTATCCACTCGTACGCGGCGATGTACTGCCAGTGCGGTGGCAGGGTTCGGGAGTGGTAGACGGTGGAGGTGGCGGACCAGCCCCGGGGCGGCTGCAGCACGATCGCAACCTTCCCTATCACCAGGGCCGGGACCAGGTAGTGCCCGTCGCAGATCATCAGCCCGCGGTTGGAGGTGGCCGGACCCCAGGTCTCTCGGAAGGCCCTCAGCATGCCCTCAATGGCTCGGCGCGCCCGCTCGTAGGCGGCGGGGTTGCACTCGCGCACCAGGTCCAGGTACGCCTTCAGCCGACGGAGCACGTCCTCTCGGAACCACTCCTTCACTCGATCGGCCGGCACCAGCTGATCCGATGAGACGCGGCCCAGCGTGAACTCTAGGTCGCCGATCCTCACGGTGATCAGGCCGCGATCAACGATGACCCGCACCGGGACGCCGTCCACGACGGTGGACCACTCCCCGCGAGCGCCCCGGTACAGGCTCACGATCCTCCTCAGCTCCGGCCCGCTCCACGGACCCACGTTCACCAGCAGCGCCACCGAGCGCTCGGGACGGTGCGGATCCACTCCGGCGGCGAGCAGCCCGAAGACCGTTGAGAGCGCCTTCTCCAGCAGCCTCGCCTTCTCCGGGCTCTCGCGGTACAGGGCCCATAGCCGAGAGAAGAACCGAGTCGCGGGGCCCAGGTCGAACCCGGCCCCGGCGAGCGCGGCCAGCAGCCGCACCAGGCTCCGCGGAACGTCTAGGTACGCGGCCCCCAGCCCCGAGCGTCCCGGCGGGTAGCAGTACACGACGAGGGCGATCCGCTTGTCACGGTTCGGCAGCTTTCTCAGCCTGAGCAGCCGCTCGACCAGGCCCGCCAGGTCGTCCGGCGCACCCGGGAGAAGCCTCGGCCCCTCGGGCGCGTTCAGCCACAGGACGCGGAACCAGAACCCGCCCTCGCGCTCCGAGCCCAGCTGGACCTGGTACGTCCACTCCAGCAGCGGGCCGGACCGCTCGCTCACGTACCTGCCGACCGCCATCCTCTCATCGCTCGAGAACGGGAAGACGATCTGCACCAGCGGAACGTCCAGCCGGGACAGCACGTACTCCGCCGGCCTGGGGAAGTTGAGCGTGAAGGCCCGGGCGCTGACCACTACCTCCACGCGCTTGCCCAGCTCGCGCAGCTCGTCCAGGACCTGAGCCGGCGTCACGACCCCGAGTCCGCAGAAGACGGCGACCGCCCTGACCCCGTACCGCCTCGCCGCCCGATCCAGCCGGTCGGTGAGCTCCTCCACCACCGCGCGGACTCGGGTCAGCGCGTAAACTCCGTGCGTGAAGACCACCACGAGGTCGTCCGGAAGCCCACCCAGCAGGTCTCTCATCCGCGGCACCGCCGAGTCGAGCGCGTCCACGACCCAACCCGGAAGCTCGCGCGCTAGCCGCACGTCGTAGACCAGGAGGCCCTTGCCGCCGCGCTCCAGCTCTCGCAGCCACCGGTGGAACCGCTGCGGATCCACTCGAATCGCCAGCGACCTGTACCCCGACCCTGGCACGTAGACCGAGAGCATCACCCGGCCCAGACGCCGGGGCGGTACCACGCGATCGGTCGGGTAGCTGGGGTCCGCCACCCAGACCAGGAAGGTGAGCAGCGCCGCCGGGTCGCCGGAGTGCAGGCACAGCCAGACGTGAGCGGCCACCGCCTCCGGGACGCCGGTCCCGGCCCTCGCCACGCTCGCCAGCCTGCCGCCTCGGATCTCAACGACGGAGCGCTCGGGCTTGGACGCGACCAGCATGACCACCGGAACGCGGCGCGCGATCGACCGCACGAGCGCTGAGGGGTCGCTCGTCCGGGCGCCCATCCGGGCCGAGAGCTCGTGAATCAGGACCGAAGGGAGGCCACCCATCGCGTCGATCACCACGACATCGGCGGAGGAAACGTCCCGGACGATCCGATCCCAGGGCATCCTCGAAGCGTCCTCGGGCTGCCTCGGGATCGGGTAGACGCTGACGAACGCGTGGGCCTGGCGCTCCGCCTCCTTCAGCCCCGGAAGAGGCGCGTTCGTGAACAGCACCACGTGCACCCGGGCGGCGTCCGCGGCCCCGACCAGGACCGCGAGCGCCGTCACCAACGCCGCGAGAGGTAAAGTCGAACGTAACTCTTTTACAGCCAAGTTTACCGATCGCCCCGGGCGGAACTCAACGCGGTCTAAATATTGTTTGCAGGGGGTTGAGCGAGGCCGTGAGGTGGTCGGCGGTCGCCGTGCCGGTGCTGGTGTGCTGCCTGCTGTGGCCGGCGTCGGCGTCGGTCGACTGGGGCCCGGTGATCGACAAGGCCGCGCGCTACTGGGTGGCCCTGGACGAGGCCGAGAAGCTGGCCCAGCAGGCGAAGTCGAGGCAGGACCCGAGGCACTACCTGCTCCCGGGCCACATCCGACTGCACGCGTCGAAGGACTGCGTTTACTGGACGGGCAAGTACGGGCGCGCGCGGTGGGAGACGTCGGGTGAGGTGATCTACGGCACGTACTCCGCGCTCAGCTCGATCTACGCGGCCCTGCTCAGCGGTGAGGTGAACGTCAAGCGGTGGCCGGAGCCGTACCGGTCCAGGATGGCAACCGCGGTCACCACCGCGCTGGCCAAGCTGCTGTCGCTGCAGCAGCCGGACGGTGGCTGGGGCTGGAAGGTGGTGCTCACGGAGGGTAAGGTGAGGTTCCCGGGAGGTCGGGGACACGTGCTCCGGACGGCCCAGATACTGTCGGAGGTGCTGATCCCGGCGCTAAGGCTGAACATCCGCACCGTCTCGCTCGGCCCATCACGGTACGACGTGGCCAAGTGCACGCAGGCCGCCGTGCGATTCCTCCTCGACCAGCAGCTGGAGGACGGTGGGTTCAGTGCGAACCGATCGTGGTCGAAGACGCCGGACCCGCTGTACACCGGTTGGGCGCTGAGGGCCCTGTGCGAGGCGTACCTGTACCGGGACCTGATCGGGCTGAGTGACCGGACGGTGGAGCAGCTCAAGGAGGCCATCCGGAGGGCGGTGGAGTGGCTGGAGAGGCACCAGGAGACCTCCGGAGAGCACGCAGGACTGTGGAAGATGACGGCCGCGGCGATCATGGGATCCGAGTACGCCCCACCCTCCGAGGCCCAGATCGCGATGGGACTGCTCTACGCGTACATGGTCGCGGACGAGGTGGGACTGGACAAGCGCCGGCTGGCGGACTGCATCAACCGTGCGCTGAAGGCGATCGTGGACTGGGCGGCCAAGTACAGCGATGCCTCGGTCGTGCAGGTGGACGGGAAGAAGGCGGTCGGGTGGGCCTACACCAGCACCAGGCTGAAGGGGCGAGGCCCCTACGTCGTGCACACGGCGCTCGTGCTGACGTCGCTGGCCCTGGCCAACCGGCTGGGGCTGGGCCAGGAGGCTATCAGCGAGCTGAACCGGCTCGGGGCGACGCTGGAAACCGAGCAGGAGTGGCTGTACCGGGAGTGCGTGCAGTACGATGACCTGGCCGCGTTCCCGTATCCCAACCGGGAGCACTTCATGAGCGTCACCGCCTCGTCGCAGCGGGCCGCCACCCTCTGCGCGGTGGCGTTCTCCCACCCGGAGGTGTTCCTGGAGCGCCTCACCAGGAACGTCTGGGACTACGTACCCAGGCCCAAGAAGAGAGGGATCGTCCCGGTGCTGCCCGTTCTGACGGTGGCGGGGCTGGCGCTGGCGCGGCTCCGGCGTCGGTGATGCCGGCGCCGGCCGGGCCCGCTGCTTCTTCCCAACTTACTCAGATTTTCTTTAGTGTTGCTAAAATGGCGTTGACGTTAGTTCACCGCGGTGAACCAATGCTAAACCTTTTATTAGCTTCTGAAGGGCCGACCGTGGGGGTCGTACGATGAGGAGCGTGATCGCGCTGCTCGCGGCCCTGTTGGCGCTGTCGGGCCCGGCGCTGGCGGACGAGGAGAAGCTACGGATCGCGGTGGTGCTGCCGTACCACGGTAGCTACGACCCGCACTGGGTGTACAAAGCGCACGAGCTGCCGGAGAAGGTGCAGGAGCACCTGTCGGTGACGCTCGGTGAGGCCTACGAGATCCGAGTGTACCCGGGCGAGTTCGAGACGGAGGGCGTAACCAGGGTCTCGCTGGAGGGCGGTAAGACGTACGTGATCCATCAGGAGACGGTGACGATGGAGGAGGAGTCGTTGGAGACGGAGATGGGGTACGCCCTGCGCCAGGCCGCTAGGTTCACGGACCGCGGTAGGAAGGGACTGGTCGTGATCCTTCCGGCGTTCCTGGACCGGGGCGGTGGTCACCAGGGCATCGAGATCCCGGAGCTGATCGAGAAGGTCCTGGTGGAGGAGGAGAAGGTGCCGCAGTACGCATTCGTGTACGAGCAGTTCGGTATCACGTCCTGGGACCGGCAGGACGGCCTGGGGATCGTGCCGGAGCTGCTGTTCGAGAACGTCAAGGTCGAGCTGCAGAAGCCGCTGGTAGGACCCAACCAGCGGGGCGAGCCGGGCGACCCGTTCAAGGGTTGCTCGAACCTGCTGGACTTCCTGAGGCAGCACAGGGAGGAGGTGGGCCTGCTGGAGATCGCGTTCGGCACGCTGAGGATCGGGTTCTGGGACGATTACAAGGCGAACATCATGTACGCGCTCCGGGGCGTGGCGGAGCGGCTCGGTGAACTGCTGGGCGTGAAGATCCCGGTGGGCGAGGTGGACTGGGCGCTGAAGAATCCGTTCATCAGGCACGGTAAGGCATACTACTTCGCCTTCCAGAACCCGGAGATCGGGCCGGAGAAGTGGGAGAGGTCGCGCTGGGAGATCCGATACGAGCAGTTCAAGAAGCTGATGCAGGACCTGTACAGCCAGGGCGTCCGGTACGTCATCGCGTTCCCCTATCTGACGGTGACGGGGATCACGGACCGGAAGCTGTTCGAGGGTAACCCGGAGAAGGGGCCCGAGGGCAGCGAGCCCGACGTGTACGACTTCCCGGAGGCCATTCTGAGGCACTTCGCCGGGGAGCTCGTCGCGGAGACGAAGGCGGCGGTGGAGAAGTACACGTACGTGCAGGACGGCAAGGAGCACCGAAAGGTCGTGTACATCAACACCCGGATCTACCGGCTGCCGGCGGACAAGCTGGACACGCCGGGTGACATGTACGTCATCTACGTCCGGCGGGGCCTGCTGGACGCGCCCGGGGCGGTCGAGAAGGTGGCCCGGGTGATCGCGAACTATTTGTCGCTGAAGCTGCCGGAGTGGGTGCACGAGTACGAGACGCTGAAGGGGCTCGCGGCGAGGAAGCGGGCGCCGGTGTTCCCAGCGCTGGCGCTGGTCGCGGTGCTGCTCCCGGCCCTCCGGCGGCGGTAACGCCCCCCACCCGCCCCCGCGCAATCGTTACGGGGTTGATAACGAACTGGCCGGGGCGTTAGGGGGCCTCCGCGAGCTCGTACGGGTCGTGGTGCACCCGGACCTCGCGCCCCGGTCCGGTCAGCTCGATCTCCGGGGCGTACCCGAGCGACTCTAGGTCCTCGTACAGCGGCAGGTGGCCGGACAGGTCGCAGATCTCGGCCCCCAGCGCCCCGGCGATGTGGGCGGCCGCCTTCACGGAGATCGCGCTCTCCACCTCGGTCAGGATGGCGACGTCCAGCCCCTGCTCGCGGGCCTTCCTGCCCAGGATCACGGTGTCCAGGAAGCCGACGCGCTGGACGCTGAGGGCGACGCCGTCGGCCTCCTCCAGCGCGTGCAGCTCCTCCTCCGAGGTCACCTTCACGTACACCGGAACGTCCGCATCGAACTCTCGGGGCGCGATCACGACGATCTCGGCGTCCGTGACCATGCGAACCTCCTCGAGGGCGCGCTCGCTGGGCCGCTCGTCGAAGTCCAGGAGGATGGTCTCGAAGTCCAGCGAGGAGATCGAGGCGATCCCGGCGGACTCGGCGGGGACGCGGATCATCGTGTAACCCTCGGAGAGCACCCCGCGCGCCTCCCGGAGCCCCCCGTGCTTGCTCCGGTCGTGGACCCGGAAGGCGGACTGAACGGTGCCCGCCTCGCCCCCGAGCACCTCGACGAGGGGGAGGCCCTCGGAGCGGGCCTCGGCGTCCAGAATGGCCATCTCATGCGCGGTGGTGGGGTCGTACCCGAACCCGGTGCCGTAGTTCCCGTCCGAGGCGTGAACGCGGCAGAGGTAGCCTTCCACGGGCCCGGCGGCAGCGTTTAAGGTGAGGCGGCGGGTCTCGGCGGTCAAGGCACCTCCCCGCCCGAGGGGGCCGGGGTTTGACTCGGGTTATAGTTGTCGGCGCGGGGAGCGCGGGACGCTCCGTCGCCCGGCTGCTGAACCACGTCGGGTACGAGGTCGTGCTCAACGACGTCAAGGAGGAGGACGAGTTCACCTCCGAGGAGCGCGAGTACCTCGAGACGCTGGAGCGCGAGGGCGTGGAGGTGGTTCTGGGCGGGCACGACCCGGAGCTGTTCGAGTCCGCGGACGCGGCCTTCGTCTCGCCCGCGATCCCGGAGGATGCGGAGGGGAGGAGGCTCGCGGAGCGGGTGCCCGAGCGCGTTACGGTCCGGGACGTGGCGGAGATACTGGGCGACCTCTTTCCGGTCCCGGCCATCGGGGTAACGGGCACGAACGGGAAGACGACCACGACCTGGGCGATCGCGCACCTGCTGGAGGCGTGCGGGTACGACGTCTGGCGGTGCTCCTCCCTGGACCGGCACCTGGTGATCGAGGCCATCGTGGAGGGGGTCGTGACCGGGGAGATCGAGGGCCACGACCTCGCGGTCGTGGAGCTGCCGCACGGGACGATCCGGCTCGCGTCGGGCATCCGGCTCGACGTGGGTGTGCTGACCAACGTCTCTCCCGAGCACCTGGACGAGTTCGGGGGCTCGTTCGAGCGCTACGTCCGGCGGAAGCTCACGATCGTGGACATGAGCGAGACGCTCGTGGCTGGGTACGACTGCCGGGAGCTGCGTGAGCGCCTGGACGAGGCCGTGTGGTACTCCGTCCGGACCGGGGAGGCCGACTACCTCGGGCGCCGCGAGGACTCGCGCCTCGTGGTGGAGGGGCCGGAGCACCGGGTGGAGGCGGAGTTCCGGCTGCTGGGGTACTACGTCGAGAACTGCACCGGGGCCGTCGCGGCCTGCCTGGAGTTCGGCGCGGACCCGGAGGGTGTGGAGGAAGGGCTCGCGACGTTCGACGGTGTACCCGGCCGGATGGAGTCGCTGGGTGACTTCTCGGGCCGGGCCGCGTACATCGATGCCGCCCACAATCCTGAGGGGCTGGAGGCCAGCCTGCCCCCGTTCCGAGAGCTGGCGGAGGAGCGCGGCGGTCGCCTCCTCGTGAGCGTGGACAACCCGGACACGGTGACCGAGCGGGATAAGCTGGAGTTCGGACGGATCGTGGGTGAGTACGCGGACTTCGTAGCGGCGAGCGGCTACAACGAGACGCTGGAGCGGCTCGACATGGACGCGGCCCGGGAGGTGGTAGAGGGGGCGGAGGAGTCCGGCTGCGAGGGGATCGCGGTGAGGTCCGTCGAGGAGGCGGCCCGGGAGATCGCCGAGCGCTCCCGGGAGGGGGACGTCCTGCTGCACGTTGGGCCCGGCGTGGTGAACGCCTACGAGCGCGTGCGCCGGGCGTTCCTCCGCGGAGTATCCTCGGTGCTGGGGGAGGAGGGTTGAAGCGTGAGGTGGTTCGACAGGGTCTGATCTACGTGTGCGAGGAGATGGGGGCGCACCTGAAGCGGAGCGCGTTCTCTCCCAACATTCGGGAGCGGGAGGACTTCTCCTGCGCCGTGTACGACGCGTCCGGTGAGCTCGTCGCCCAGGCGGAGCACATCCCGGTGCACCTGGGCTCCATGCGCTGGGCCGTCCGGGCGGTGCTAGAGGAGTTCGACCGGGGTGAAATGGAGCCCGGGGACGCGTTCCTCCTGAACGACCCGTATCGCGGCGGCACGCACCTGCCCGACCTCACCGTCATCGCCCCGATCTTCCACGAGGACGAGCTGGTTGGGTTCACGGCCGTCCGGGCGCACCACGCCGACGTGGGTGGGAAGGTCCCGGGAAGCATGCCGCACGATGCGGAGGACGTGTACTCGGAGGGGTTGCGAATTCCACCGGTCCGGGTGGCCGAGGGCGGGGAGCCCCGGGAGGAGATCCTCCGGCTGGTCGAGGCCAACTCTCGCGGGGGTCGGGAGCGTCGGTACGACCTGATGGCGCAGCTCTCCGCCGCGTTCCGTGGGTGCGAGCGGGTTGAGGAGCTGATCGAGGAGCACGGGCTTGAGGCGTTCCGCGAGGCCTGCGAGTGGGCGAAGGAGTACGCTGAGCGGCGCATGAGGCGGGCCATTGAGGGGCTACCGGACGGCAAGTATCGGGGCGGGGACCGGCTGGAGGGAGACGGGGTGTCGGAGGACGAGATCTGGATCCAGGTGACCGTCACCGTCGAGGGCGACGAGATCACCGTGGACTTCTCCGGGACGAGCGAGCAGGCGGACGGGCCCGTTAACGCCCCGCTGCCGGTGACCCACTCGGCGGTGTTCTTCGTGCTCAAAGCGGTGCTTGACCCGGAGACACCCGCGTCGGAGGGCGCGTACCGGCCCATCCACGTCAAGGCTCCGGAGGGGACCGTGGTCAACCCGCGCCCTCCGGCCCCCGTCTGCGCGGGTAACGTGGAGACGTCTCAGCGCATCGTGGACGCGGTGCTGGACGCGCTGAGGCGGGCCGTCCCGGACCTCCCTGCCCACTCGCACGGGTCGATGAACAACGTGGCGATCGGCGGCCCGGACTTTGCTTATTACGAGACGATCGGGGGCGGGGCCGGCGCCTCTCCGGAGCGGGACGGGGAGAGCGCCGTGCACGTGTACATGACCAACACGGCCAACACGCCCGTCGAGCACGTGGAGCGGGAGTATCCGATCAGGATCATGGAATACACCGTGCGCCGCGGGAGCGGGGGCGCCGGCCGGCGCCGGGGTGGTGACGGGATCGTCCGGCGCTACCTGGCGCTGAAGCGGTGCCGGGTGACGGTGCTCGGTGACAGGGTTGAGAAGGGGCCCCGCGGGGCCGCGGGTGGGGAACCGGGCAAGCCCGCTGAGTACTTGGTGGAGCGCTCGGACGGCTCGGTCGAGCGGCTCGGGCCCAAGGACTCGACCGTGCTGGAGCCCGGCGACATGCTCATCGTGAAAACGGCCGGAGGCGGCGGGTACGGGCGGGTGAAGAAGGCATGAGGATCTCCGAGTTCCAGCGGCTGATGGACGAGATTTACGGCGAAAAGGATCGGGAGCGGGGGCCGGAGGGGACCCTGCTCTGGCTGGTCGAGGAGGTCGGAGAGCTGGCCGAGGCCGTGCGCAGGGGCGACGAGGAGAGCATTCGGGAGGAGTTGGCCGACGTCATCGCCTGGGCGTTCTCCCTGGCCAACGTGGTCGGCGTGGATGTGGAGGAGCTGCTGAGGGAGAAGTACCCGGGGAAGTGCCCTAAGTGCGGGCAGAAGCCGTGCCAGTGCGGCGAGTGAGTGACGGCGTGATCACCGCGGACCTCGGGCTGCTGGGAGAGGACCTGGAGCCCTACTCGCCGGTGACCGTTGAGGTTCGGAACGGCGTGGTGCGTCGGGTGGAGGAGGGGCGCGAGCGTGGCGCACGCCGCTACGACGTCCTCCTCCCCGCCCCGTTCAACGCTCACGTTCACGCGGCGGACTGGGCCTTCCGGCACGCGGGCCTCGGGATGCCCCTGGAGCGCGTGGTGGCGCCCCGGGACGGGCTGAAGCACCGGCTACTTCGCGAGGCGGGCGAAGGGGAGCTCGAAGCCGCGATCAGGGAGTTCCTCGAGACTTCACTGCACCTTGGCTGCCCCGGCGTGGCGGACTTTCGGGAGGGTGGTCCGGAGGGTGTCGAGCTGGGCGTGGGCGCGGCGGACCGGGTCGGCTTTCCAGAGTACGTGCCCATGGGTAGACCGAGGGATCTCTCGGACCCGAACCTGGTGGAGGAAGACCTGCGCCGGCTGCGAGACTTCACGGAGTTCGTGGGCGTGCCGGACGTCCATCTGCCGGAGGAGGTCCTGGAGGCCATCCGGGACTCCGGGCTCCGGGTGTTTGTCCACGTTAATGAAAGCTGGCGGTCGGTCCGGGAGTGCGTCCGGAGGTACGGGGTGACGGAGCTGGAGCGGGCGGTGGAGTTGCTGGAGCCGGAGGGCGTTGTCCACTGCGTGATCCTGACGGAGCGGGACGAGGAGCTCCTGCGGGACCTGAACCCGCTCGTGGTTCTTTGCCCGCGCTCGAACGAGTACTTTGACCTCGGGGTGCCGGACTACGACCGGTTGAGGGGACTTCGGATCGCCCTCGGGACCGACAACGCGATGTGCCTGGAGCCGGACGTCTGGGAGGAGGCCCGCTACGCGTGGCTCAGGCTGGGGATGAAGCCCGCCGACGCCCTGCGGGCCGTAACCGTGGTGCCGGCTCGATTTTTTGACCTCCCGGTGCTCAGGGAGGGGGAGCGGCTGAGAGCCGTGGGGCTAAAGGGGGTCCCGGCCCTGGGGCGGGTGGCGGGCGAGGGGGTGGACCGGGTGGCCGCCCACCTGCTCCAGGTGATCAAGCTGGCCGAGATCGAGGTGCTGCTGGGGGACGCCGGCTGATGGCGCGCTACGTGGTCCTAGTGGACGGGTCGGACCCCTCGCTCCGGGCGCTCGAGTACGCCCGGGAGCGGGCGGACGACGTGATCGCGGTGTACCTGATCGACTCCAGGTCGTTCAAGGGCTTGAACGAGGACATGGCGCGGGCGCTGCGCGAGTTCATGCGGCAGGAGGCGAGCCTCGTGGAGAAGGTGGTGAGGGAGGAGTACGGTGCCAAGTTCGAGGTGGTGGAGGGTGACGGGCCCGAGGCGGTGATGGAGTACGCGAAGGAGGTCGGTGCCGACGCGGTGGTCGTCGGTGTGGGCAACGTGCCGGGGTTCGAGAAGATCACCTTCAGGCGTGGGATCGAGGAGTGCGTGCGGGATGTGCCGGTGATCCTGGTCCCAGGCTAGCCGAGCTCCTTGCCCATGTACGGGCCCACGCGCTCGTAGCCCAGCCGTCGGTAGTACTCCCTGGTGCCGATGGCGCTGATCACGATGATCTTCTCCGCGTCCAGCTCGCTCTCTGCCAGCTCCTCAGCCTTCTTCATCAGCCGCTCTCCGAGCCCGCGGTGCTGCACCGCCTCCGAGTCCCGCTCGCCGATCGGGACCGTCGGGCCCACGACCTTCAGCTCGCGCACGATGGCGGTCTCCGGGTCGATCTCGGGACGGTGCGCGTACTCCGTGGGCTTCCGCAGGCGCAGGTAGCCGAGGATCGCGTCCGCCTCCGGGTCCTCGTAGGCCAGGAAGTAGTCGACGCCGCCCCGCCACGTCCGCTCCTTGATGATGCGCAGCTCGGCTCGCTCCGGATCGACCTCGACCCCCTCGCGCATCCGGTGACCGGCCTCCCGGCACCTGATGCACCGGCACTCCCAGCCGCGCTCCTCCATGTACTCATGGACGAGCTGCCGCAGGTTCGTCTTCCGGATCCCGGCCGCGGCCAGGTGCGCCGGGATGTCCCGCTGCACGCGCATGATCCGGCAGTACTCCGGGATGTACCGGCGCTTGGCCTCCGCGATCACCTTCACGGCCGTCTCCTCGTCGTACGGTTCGTACTCGCCCTCCTTCCACATGTCGTAAAGCGGCGTGTCCTCGAAGACCATGCACGGGTAGATCTTCAGCATGTCCGGCTTGAACCTCGGGTCCTTGAACAGCCGCTTGAACATTCGGAGGTCCCGCTCGGGGTTCGAGCCCGGCAGGCCGGGCATCACGTGGTAACACACCTTGAGACCAGCGTCCTTCAGGATCCGGGTAGCCTCCACCGTATCCTTGACCGTGTGACCCCGCTCGACGCGCTTGAGGATGAAATCGTAGATCGTCTGAACACCTACCTCGACGCGCGTGGCGCCCAGCTTGAGCATCCGGTCCACGTGCTCCTCCTTGCAGTAGTCCGGCCGCGTCTCGAACGTGATCCCCACGGGCCGGCGCTCGGACGTCTCCGCGTACTTCTGCGCCTCCTCGATCGTGAGCGCGTCCTTGCCCGTCAGCGCGTTGAGGCACTCCCGCACGAACCACTCCTGGTAGCAGAGGGGCATGGCCGGGAACGTGCCGCCCATGATGATCAGCTCGACCTTGTCCGTTGGGTGGCCCGAGACCTCGAGCTGACGCAGCCGGGCCTCCACCTGCTTGCGCGGGTGGAAGTCATGCTCCTTAGCCCGTCGACCGGCCGGCTCCTTGCCCGTGTAGCTCTGCGGGACGCCCTGCTCGGGACCGCCCGGACAGTACGCGCAGCGCCCGTGCGGGCAGGGGTACGGCTTGGCCATCACGGCGACCACGGCCACGCCCGAGATCGACCGCACGGGCTTCTTCACCACGATCTCGCGGAGCTTCTCCCGCTCCTCGGGCGTCGCGTGCTCCAGCACGTCCGCGTCCGTCGGGAACTTCGACAGCTTGTACTTCCGGCAGACCTCACGCTTCGCGTCCTGCAGCTCCTCCTTCGTCTTGATCTCCCCGGAGAGCATTTTTTCGATCAGCTCGCGGCAGGCCCTCTCGAAGGCCTCGGCCTCGGACAACGTCGTCACCCCCTTCGGGTGATCGCGATGCCCGGGATCGCGAGGCTCGCGGGTCCCATCCTCAAGATGGGCAAAATGGGTTGGGGATGGGGCAAGACGCTCAAAACGCTGGGGATCAGCGCCGCCCTACACTGGGGGATCTGGGGAACCGTCGGGCTGGCCGTGGTGGTCGGGATCTTCTTCCACGAGCTGGGTCATTACGTCGCCTGCCGACTGCTCGGCGTTCCGGCGTCCGCCCCCGTCTTCTTGCCCCTAGGGGGAGCGTTCGTCGAGCACCTGCCGACCACGCCCGACTCCGAGGCGCTCATCGCGGCGGCCGGACCGTTCAGCGGGGCGCTCGCGGGCCTGCTCCTCCTACCGATAGTCCCGCACGGAGCCGCCTGGAACGCGATCCTGCAGCTGGCCAACCTGATCCCGATCCCGCCGCTCGACGGCTCCAAGGTCCTGCGCGGGCTAAGGTACCCGTCCCTCCACTCGCTTTCAGCCCTGGGACTCGCCGCGCTGACCGTGCCGCTCTGCGCCGTTCAGATCCTGGCGCTCGTCCACCGATGAGCACGCAACGTTTTTAAACGTGAGGGCGGGGTCGTCCTCGGACCGCGCCGCGGCAGCTCAGCCTGGTTAGAGCGCGGCCTTGGTAAGGCCGTGGTCCCGGGTTCAAATCCCGGCCGCGGCTCCACCGTGAATCGTTATGAGGATCATAACGATTGCCGGGCCGAGGCGTCAGAGCAGCGTTGGGAACCGCTCCCGCCCGCACGTCACGTCGGCCAGGGCCATCCGAGCCAGTCCCCGGGCCACGTTCTCCACGGCGAGCTCGTCACGGACGCGGGCCAGCCTGCGGATCCCCTCCACCGCCTCCGCGGCGACGCGTCGCGGCGAGTCGGTGTCCTGGTACCGCTTCGCGTGCGGGCACTCCGGCTCGACCCGAGGCAGTCCGAGTCGTTCGCGGACCTCCCGGTAGACCCGGGCCGTGCGGAGCTCGCTGACCACGTACAGGGGTCGGAGGAGGTAGGCGTCGTCCTCCTCCAGGTACTCCGCGGGCGGGAACGTGCCCGCCTCCCGGGGCCTGTTCGCGCTCATCAGCAGCGTCTCCAGCGCGTCCTCGGCCGTGTGCCCGTACACGACCCAGTCGTACCGCTCCGCGAGCTCTCGGCGGCGCAGGGCGGAGCAGACCTTACACGGCGGCTTGTTCATCTCCTCCGCCAGGTCCTCCACGTCCTCGGACGGCCGCACGAACCTTAGCTCGTAGCCCAACTCCTCGGCCATCCGCTTCAGGTCCCGCCGGTACGGGCGCCAGATCTCCACCCCGCGGACGCGCACGTCGACGGTCACGAGCCGCGCCTCCACGTCCCACTCCTCGAGGAAGGGCTTGAGGGCGAGCGCGCAGGTGAAGCTGTCCTTGCCCCCGCTGAAGCCGATCGCCAGGTCGCCCTCGGGCTCACCGAACGCCTCGGAGACCGCCTCGAGCACGGAGGAGACGTTCTCGTAGATCCTCCGGTAATCCTCCCCGTACACGGAGTCGGGGGCGAGCGGCCTCGCATCCCAGGAGATGGTTAACCCCTTCAGCTCCGTGACCCGCAAGGGTCCGCCCCCTCGGCAGCGGTCTCCTCGATCATCCCGGGCCCGGTCACCCCCGCCCTCTCGTCATCCGGGGGGGTGATGAGCTTGTGGAGGGCGGAGCGGCGGCTGGCGCTGATCTACGACGACGAGTACCTGGAGCACGAGCAGCACCCCACGCACCCGGAGCGGCGGGAGCGCCTGTCTTACACCCTGGACAGGCTGCGCGAGGAAGGGGTGCTCGAGGTCGAGGGGGTGGACTTGGTCGAGCCGGAGCCGGCCGATCGGGAGGACATTGAGCTGGTCCACGACCCCGATCACGTGGAGCTGATTCGGCGGATGAGCGAGCAGGGTGGTGGGGTCATAGACGCCGACACGGCCGTCACCGAGCGCACCTACGAGCAGGCCCTGCTGGCGGCGGGCGGGTCCATCCTGGCCGTGGAGCTGGTGGTGAAGGGCGAGTACGACGTGGCCTTCGCCATGGTTAGGCCGCCCGGGCACCACGCGGGTCGCGCCAAGGCCGCCGGGTTCTGCTACTTCAACAACGCCGCAATCGCCACCGAGTACGCGATCCAGGAGCTCGACGTGGAGCGGGTCGCGATCTTGGACTGGGACGCGCACCACGGCGACGGGACGCAGGAGATCTTCTACGACCGGGACGACGTGCTCTACGTCTCGATCCACCAGGACGGGAGGACGCTGTACCCCGGCACCGGGTTCCCCCACGAGGTGGGCGAGGGGGACGGGGAAGGCTACACCGTGAACATCCCCGTCCCGCCGGGGTCGGGGGACGAGACGTACCGGCGGGCCTTCAGGGAGATCATCGACCCGGTCGTGCGCGAGTACGATCCGGATCTGATCCTGATCTCCGCGGGCCAGGACTGCCACTTCACCGACCCGATCACGAACCTGGCGGTGACCGCCCGGGGTTACGAGTGGATGATGCGGAGGGCCGTGGAGCTGGCCGAGGACGTGGACGCCCTGGGCCCCGTGGCGGTGCTGGAGGGGGGCTACTCCGTGGAGGACGGGCTCCCGTACACCAACATGGCCGTCATCTGCGGGCTGGCGGGGCTGCCGACGGACCTGAAGGAGCCGGCGGGCGTCCCGGACGAGAACCCGGAGGGTCCCAAGAGGGTCAAGGAGGTGGCACGGCAGCTCTCGGAGTACTGGGAGAGTCTCAGGCGGCGCGCCTGAGGAGACGGATGAGCGCGAGCGCCACCGGGAGCGTCACCGCGGCCACCGGGAGCCTGCGCACCCTCCGCTGCGGCCGACTCACCGTACTCACCGTCTGACCGGACCGCTGCCCGGTGACTTCGCCGCCCCTTTCGACCCGCTTCTTACCACCCTGCCGACCTGATTCCCCGGTGGATCGCTGCGGCTGCCGCTGGGCCTGAGACTCGGTCGAAGGCTGCGATCGTCCCGGCTTGGCTTGGGACGGTGTCGACGCCTGCGGTGGCTGGGTGGGCTGCCGCGCCTGGCCCTCCTGCGTCCGGGTGGCGTGCTCTCGCACCGACCGACTCCGCTCCCTCCGCAGCTCGTTGTACTTCGCGTTGACCAGGTAGGCCAGCTCCTGCGTCTTGGCTAGCAGCCGCTTCAGGTGCGCCTTCACCAGCTCCTCATCCTCCCACTGCTCCACGGCGGCACAGAGCGCGGCGTCGTTCCACGCGAGCTGGGCCACCTCGTCGAGGGCGCGCTCGAGCTCACCGTCCATGCGCCCGCTCTCGATGATCGCCAGCAGCTTCCGGTCGATGCTCCGCAGGATGTCGATGTACGTGCTGTAAAGGAGCTTGATCTCCGGGTCCACCTGCAGCTCGTCCACGGGCGTGTAGCCCTCGTACTTCAGGATCTTGATGTAGTCGGGGGAGGGCAGCTCGACGGTCTTGAAGGACTCGAGGTTCTCGATTACCCGCCGCGGGTCGCCGAGCACGATCCGTGCGGTCACGCCGTTGACGGTCAGCGTGATCCCCTCGCTGATCCGCTCGATAAGGGCCTCAAACTCCCGCAGGGTTGCGCCGTCCATTTGCCACGGTTCCAGCAGGAGCCATAGGACCAGCTTGTCCCCGTCCTTGACGATCCCGTGCTGGATGAGCCCTCGGAGGCCCTCCTTGATTTCCGAGAGAGCCTTATCGGCCCTTCCGCCGAAGTCGCGCACGAACGACATGGCCGGCAGGTTGTAGACGATGGAGTTACCCGTGCGCCAGACTCCGACAAGCATGTGGCGACCGGCCGGGTTCACTTGGAGCAACCCCGGATACTTCTCCCTGCAGAAGTCGGCGTCCACGTCGGGCCCAGTACCGCTGACAAGGATGTGAACGCCGCACTTCAGGCACGCGCGCAGGGTGTTCTCGTCAAGGACCCAGTACGGCACGTGCAGGACGCGGTCCGCGGTGCCGAACCGGTTTTGCGTGTACTTCAGGCTGCGGTCGATCTCCCAGTACTGGATGGAGTAGGGCAGCCCGCCCAGCGCGTGGGAGACCGTCTGCGGTCCGATGACCGTGATCGTCCCGTCGTCCACGAACCGTTTCAGCACGTCGCTGACCCCGGCCGCGCTCTGCTCGCTGACGGGGAAGTAGAACGCCGCCAGCTTGACGTTGTGCTCCCGGCACCAGGTTAGGAACTCCGCGAGCTTGGCCACGTGTTCCTTTGACCAGGCATTACTGTCCGTGTAGGGAACAACGTGGAGTACCACGTCCGCAGTCGCCGGTGCCGGCGCGGTTACCATTAAAAGTGCGAGGACGGGGAGCAACGGGCCGCCCCCGGCGAGGTCGACCGGCTCCTCGCTATAACTTTTCTACGCGTCTACGCTCTCCGGTCACCTCCGCCTTAGGGCTAGCCGCTCCTGCAGGCCGTGAAGACGCACGGAGCCCTCCGCGACGCGCTGGTCGAACTCCTTCTCCTCGTACGAGATCAGGCGCTCGTCGTACAGGGAGTGCGGCGACTCCCGCGAAACGACCTGCGCTCGACCCTTATGCAGCTTGACCCGAACCGTGCCCGTCACGCAGCGCTGGGTGGAATCGATGAACGCCTCCACGTGCTCCCGCAGCGGGTCGAACCAGAGGCCCTGGTACACGAGCTCCGACCACAGGCCCTCCAGCTCGGACTTCAGCGAGAGTTCACGGCGGGTCAGCGTCAGGGCTTCGAGCGCCCGGTGAGCCTCCAGGAGCGTCACGGCGGCGGGCGCCTCGTACACCTCCCGGGACTTTAGTCCAACCACCCGGTCCTCGATGAGGTCGATCCGGCCCACCCCGTGCTCGCCGGCCACCTTGTTCAGGTACCGGACGATCTTCACCGGGTCGCTCCGACCGTCCGCGGAGACCGGGACGCCCTCCTCGAACTCGATCTCCACGACCTTCGGCTCGTCGGGCGCCTCCTCCGGGCTGCACGTCCACTCGAAGACCTCCTCGGGCGGCTCCCGCGTCGGGTCCTCAAGCTCGCCGCCCTCGATGGACCGACCCCAGATGTTCTCGTCGATGCTGTACGGGCTGTCGGCGTCCACTGGAACCGGGATCCCGCGCTCCTTGGCGTACTCGATCTCCTCCTCGCGGGTCAGGTTGAGGTCGCGGACCGGCGCGACGATCTCGAACTCGTCCCCCGCGTGGGCCCGGAGGTACGCCTCGAACCGGTACTGGTCGTTGCCCTTGCCCGTGCACCCGTGCGCGATCGCGTCCGCGTCCACCTCCCGCGCCACCTCGAGGACCTTCTTGGCCAGGAGCGGGCGGGCGAGGGCGGTGCTCAGCGGGTATCCCTCGTACTCCGCGTTGGCCTTGACGGCCCGCCAGCAGTACTCGGTCACGAACTCTTCGAGGCAGTCGACCGTGTAGTGCTCGTCCGCCAGCTTCCGGGCCTTGCGCTCGGCCTCCTTCACCTCCTCCTCGGGCTGGCCCACGTAGCCGGTCACCGTGATCACCTCATCGTAACCGTACTCCTCCCGAAGCAGCTCGATACATACGGACGTGTCCAGTCCCCCTGAGTACGCCAGGACCACTCGGGACAACTCCCCAGCCCCCTCGGGGTGGCCCCCCGGTGTTTCGCATCCTCCTTCGGAGGAGGGCGGGGCCTTGGGAGGACTCCGTGATGGGGGATCCTCCGAGCGAAGCCAGGAGGATCGCGGCTCGGCTCCTCGACCGGTTCATGGAGCATAAATTGGTGACCATCGACCTCCGACCTCATGCGGTCATGGTGTACCGGAGGAGGCTGCTCGCGTCGGTCTCGCTGGTGGAAGTTGATCCGGAGATCGTGGTGAGGGCGGTCGACCTGGGGATCTCCCGGGCCTGTTCGGGCGAGGTCCCCGCGGTGATCTCGTCCGACCCACCCCGGGCCAGCCCGCTGAGGAGGCTCTGGGAGTGGGCCTCCGGCTACCGGGCGGCGCCCGTGCCGGACGGCTCGCTGCTGGGGGACGGGTGGAGCGTGCACGGGGCGCTCGCCGCCGCGGAGTCGGGGGAGCGGGTCGAGCCGGTGATCAAGCGGGCGGTGAGGGAGAGGGCCCATTACCAGTGGGACGCCTTCGATCGCAGGTGGGAGCGTCTGTAGTCAGCTTGCCCGAGCCACATCATCCCGGTCAGCTAGGGCCATCTGTCATCACCAGGGGGCGCGCGGTTGCCCCGGGTGGGGATCGCCGCGTCGCGCCGGGTTAAAGGTGGTTTGGAGCGGGTCGTGCGGGCGGTCGAACGGGCGGACGTTGACGTCGTGGTCTACACCGACTCGGAGCTTGAGGTGAGCGCGGAGACGGTCCTCTGCGAGGATCCCGGGACTCGGCTGGTCTCAGACCTGGTCTCGGGGGAGCTGGACGCGGCCGTTCGGGGCGCGGTGTCGGCGGCGTGCGTCAAGAAGCTCGTCGACGAGCTGGGGCTCGAGCTCACCGGCCGGTCGACGGTACTGGAGATGGAGGAGGGGCTCGTCCTGCTGACCCCGGTGGGGATCGACGAGGGCTGGGAGGTCGAGGAGCTGGTCAGGCTGGGAGAGCTCGCGGCTGACTTTTGCCGGCGCCTCGGGGTGGAGGAGCCTGAGGTCGCGGTCGTGTCCTCGGGCCGGTTGGAGGACGTGGGGCGTCACCCGACGGTCGATGAGTGGCTGGCCGTGGGCGAGCTCACGGCCCGGCTCCTGCGGGAGAGGGGGATGCGGGCGGAGCACGTGGGGGTGCTGGTGGAGGAGGCGCTGGACAGGGACGTGCTCCTGTTCGTGAACGGGGTGCTGGGCAACCTCGCCTTCCGAACGCTGTCACTCGTGGCGGGGCTCAAGAGCCACGGTGCGCCGGTGCTCTCGGCGCTGTCCGAGGGGATCGTGTTCGTGGACACTTCTCGGGCGCAGCGGCCCGCCGGGTACGCCCGGGCGCTGAGGTTAGCCGCCCGGCTGTCGGGGGGATAGTCGCTGTCCCGGGAGGAGTTCGAGCGGGCGCTGCGGGAGCGGCTGCCGGAGGAGGTTGTGGAGAAGGTCCCGAGGCGATGGCAGCAGCTGGGCGACGTCGTCGTCATCAGGCTGTACGAGGAGGAGTGCTGGAGGTACCGGAGGGAGATCGGGGAGGCGCTCCGGGAGGCGACGGGAGCCCGGTCGGTGGTCGCGCTCCGCCGGGTGAGGGGAACCTTCAGGGAGCCGGTCGGGGAGGTCGTGGCGGGCGACGAGGACGCCGAGACGGTGCACCGGGAGCTGGGGATCAAGTTCAAGCTCGACCCGACCCGGGTCATGTTCGCGCGGGGAAACTTCGAGGAGCGACGGCGGCTGCTGGAGTCGGACCTCTCGTCCCGGCTCGTCTTCGACATGTTCGCGGGGATCGGCTACTTCACGCTCCCGGCGGCGCTGGCTGGGGCCCGGGTGATCGCGGCCGAGCTCAACCCGATCGCGTACCGCTACCTGCTGGAGAACCTGGAGCTGAACCGGGTGGAGGGCAGGGTGCGCGCCTTCCTAGGGGACTGCCGCGAGGTCGCCCGGTTCGTGGACGGTGCGGACGTGGTGATAATGGGCTACCTGCACGGGACGCTGGACTTCTTACCGTACGCGTGCGGCGCGGTGAGGGACGGTGGAAGGCTGGTCGTTCACGAGGCGTTCCCTAAGCGCTGGTCCGAGGAGAGGGTCGCGCGCCGGGTACTGAAGAGCCTGCCGGAGGGTTACGAGGGGGAGGTGCTGGACGTGCGTCGAGTGAAAAGCTACTCACCGGGCATGGACCACTACGCGGTTGAGCTCCGGGTCCGGCGAAGGTGATCCGCCACGCGCTCGAGGGCTACGTCCATGCGGGGCCCCATCCCGAGCATGTCGTTGGTCCAGTAGGAGGCCAGCATGCCGACCACGTACCCGTCCTGGGTTATGGGCGCTCCCGCGTCCCCGGGCCGGGGCACGTACGAGGGGATGGTGGCCCGGATGTAGTTCCGATCGACGGACTCGATCCGGCACTCACGGGGCTCATCCACCTCCAGCCGACCGCGTCCCAGCTCGGGCTCCTTCACCTCGTCATGCTCGGCTATTTCGGGGAACTCCAGGACGTAGACCGCGACGTCCAGCTCCCGACTTTCGTACAGCTTCGGGCACCGAACGCCGTCCAGGAGAACGAACCGGGGCGCGGGCTTCGCCCCCCTCACGGTGAAGATTAGGGAGTAGCTGGCCACGCGGACGATGGCCCCGATGCGCCGCAGCGGGCCCCGGCGACCCCGCAACCGATGCCCGCGCCGGACCCGTTCGGTCAACCACGCTTCACCTCCTCCACCGTCTGAACGCGAAGCCCCTCGTCCCGTGCCAGGTCCTCGATCATCTCGAGGTACCGTCCCTCCAGGCCGCGGGGGTCGACGATGACCCGCTTCGCCTTGGGGGTCTTGCGGCGGACCTCGCGGAACTGGTCGCGGAGGTACTCGCCGTCGACCGCGTACTCGGGTACGATGTGTCCGTAGGCGATCCGCTCGTCGGACAGGGCCACGTCCGTGTGCGCGGGGGCGTAGTGGCCGCCCCCGTATCCGATGACTGGGGTTACGTCCGGTGGATCCACCGCGGCGAGGATGGCTCGGGCGCAGATCTCGCCCGCGTCCGGGTCCGTCCACCGCTCCTCATCGGACCCGATCTCGATGAAGAAGCAGGGGATGCCCGGGTCCACGGGCCCGTGGTGCGTCGCCTCGTAGCACACGTCGTAGTCGAGACCCTTCTTGTCCCGAAGGCGCTTGAGCTCGAGGAGCGCGGCCTTCATCCCGGCGGGGTCGGCCGTGCAGACCTCCAGCGGCTTGCCGCCGAACTTGGCCTCGGGGGTCGGGTTACCCGGGACGTGCACGGTGAGGCAGGGCCTCCCGGACTCGCTCTCGTGCCGCGAGGCGAAGATGATCGCGTCGAACTTGCGGGCCAGCTCTCGACACTCGTCCTCCTCGATCAAGTCGCCCAGCGACTGGACAGTGTGGATCCGTACCCCCTCCACCTCCCAGGTCTCTATCGTGTAACTGTGAACCTCTTCCACGTCGGTCCGTTCAGCGTCGGCCAGCAGGCTTTCCGCGATATTTTTAGACGCCGGATCGTCGGGGTTCCACACGACCACAACCCGCCTCAACGCGAGCCCCCCGCGGGGGCGGATCAGGGTGATTTTAGGCATCTCGGGCAGCCCGCGTGAGGGGAGCAACACGGACTACCTGGTCAAGGTGGCGCTCGAGGCGGCCGAGGAGGTGTCTGGTGAGGAGACCGAGTTCCTCTCCGTGCGCGACCTGGACATCTCGCCCTGCCGGGCGTGCGACGAGTGCACGGAGACCGGTGAGTGCGCCGTCAATGACGACATGCAGGACGTGTACGAGCTGATGCGCGAGTGCGACGGCATGATCATCGGGTCCCCCGTCTACTACGGCGGCGTCAGCGCCCAGCTGAAGGCGCTGATGGACCGTACCCGGCCGCTGCGTATCAACTGGGAGCTGAAGGACAAGGTGGGCGGGGCCATCGCCGTCGGTGGAGCCCGAAACGGTGGTCAGGAACACACGCTCCGGGACATCCAGAACTTCTTCATGATCCACGCAATGATCGTCGTCGGCGACGCTGATCCGACGGCGCACTTCGGGGGCGCGGGGGTCGGGCTGGAGCCTGGTGACGTCAAGCAGGACGAGGAAGGTATTGAGACGGCCAGGAACACTGGAAGGCGTGTCGGGGAAGTTGTTAAACTGATCAAGGGGTAGGCAGGGCCGGGCGGGCCCTTATGGCTGCCGAAGAGGTCGATCAGGGCCTGTTGGAGAAGGTGGAGGGAGACGTTCTCGAGTTCGTAAACAGCCTATCTAGCCTGCTGGAGGCTCCCGTTCCCGCGGAGATAGAAGTCCCGAAGGGCTGCCGCGTCATCTGGGAGGGCGAGGTCCTCCTCGTATCGTCCGAGACCGAAGACATTGAGGTCCGCCTGGACGTCCCGTCCAACGTTCGCATCTCACCCAGGCGCGCCGTGGGCCCCGCCATCCTCCGCATCCACGTGGACTGGGAGCTGGATCAGGAGCTGGAAAGCAAGCTGATGGAGGCGCTGCGACGGTTCCGCGAGCGGCTCGCCCGGTCCTCCCCCACCGTTTCTCCCAGCGAGAACCGGCACTCCGAGGTCGCGGTCCTCCCCATCTTCGAGGTGGACGCGGCCACCCTGCTCGAGCTGGAGTATTCGACGCTTCGCATCTCGTACATTTTGGGTAAGACGGAGCTCAAGAGGGCTTTCGTCTCCCTAGCGCTGGCCAAGACCGCCAGTGTGACCGCGGCGCGGAATCTCGCCGAGGACCCAACGGAGGTCAGGGAGGGAACGTCGTCCGAGGCGATCGTGCTGCCGTACCTCCGGGTCGGGCGGAAGGTCACCCAGCTGAACGACGTCCCCCTGGACGCCGACGAGGTGTACACGATAGAGGAGGTGCCGAGCGATGTCAGCGTGATCTGGGTCAACTGGAAGTACCTCCCGCGCGTTATGGCCTGGGGACTGGACGGGATCACCGCCCAGCGCGGCTGGGAGCGCTCCGACATCGCCGTGGCCCACGTCGACGTGCTCGGGAGCCTGTACTCGTACTACCTGTCCGCGCTGCTGGACCTGCCGATGTTCGACTTCTCTCACCTGCTGTACCTGAAGTACCGGGCGAAGCTCCCGAGGCGGAAGCTGTGGAAGGATGACAGCGGCTCGCACTACCTGTTCTGGACGCAGCTGGAGGCTCTCGAGCGGCTGGACGTGGAGAGCCTGATCCTGCTCGTCACCAAGGAGGAGTGCGAGGGATGGGTTCGCGAGTGCGTGGAGGAGGACGCGGGAGTGGAGGTCATCGAGGTGTACGGCGAGGAGCCCCAGGAGCTGGTTCAGGAGATCGAGGACATCGCGAGGGATATGGGCGCGGAGCTCAACGAGGTTCAGCGGCTTGAGGTGGAATGTGCCAACATCAAGTCTCGCACGAAGCCCGAGGCCGAGCGGCCGGTACCAGTCCAGTCCTACCGGGAGGTGGCGGAGCTGGCCGCCCGGAGGGTGCTGCCGGAGATCCACATCAAGTGATCGCAGCCAGCACGTCCGTGAGGCTGATGACGCCCACCGGACGCCCCTCGCAGCTGATGACGAACGCCCGCGTGGTCTCGTGCTCTCGCATCACCTCCAGCGCTTTAACCAGCGGGTCGTCCGGACCGACGACGGCCGGGTCGGGGTTCATGACCTCCTCGACTTGAACCTCCAGGATCTGATCCCACTCGCCCCAGTGCTCCAGGATCAGCTTCATCAGGTCCTCCTCCTCGAGCACGCCGACCAGCTCACCCGAGTCCGAGACCACCGCGACGCCGTGGACACCCAGGTCGATCATCTCTCGCAGCGCCTCCCGAACGGTGTCGGTCATCAGCACCTGCGCGACGCCAAGCGTCATGTGATCCTTGACCAGCTCCTCTTTCGGCATCGGAGTCCCCGACGGGGGAGGCGGCCCGGTGAAGATAACGTTAGCGGGAGAGACCATCGACGTTGAGAAGGTGCTGCGAGAGATCCCCACGAGGACGGTCACGGCCGCCCTGATCAAGGACGGGGAGGTCAAGGCCTACGAGGAGGCGGACGGCGAGCACGCGGAGAAGAAGCTCATCCGGAACCACGACGTGTCCGACGGCGTGGTCTTCGTGACCATCAGGCCCTGCCTGTACTGCGCCAGGGAGCTCGCGAAAGCCGGCGTCGCCGGCGTCGTGTACATCGGTCGGGGCCGCGGTCTAGGTCCCTACTACCTCGCCCGGAAGGGCATCGAGGTGGTGGAGGTCAACCCGAGCCGGCCTCTGCACTACGACCCGGTCGAGCGGCTCGACGTCCTGGTAACCTTCGGTGGCAACCCGTACTTAACGGAGGAGGACGTGGCCGCCCGGGTGTACTGCTTGCTCACCGGGAAGGGGATCAAGGCCGAGATCGCCCCGGCCCCGGAGAACCTGGCGGGTCGAGTCGAGGTCATGATCACGGACGGCGACTCGGAGCGGGCGGCGAGGGTGATCGAGCGCGAGCTACCCACCTTCAACGTCCGACACTTCCTACTCAGCGATCGATTCGACGACCGGGAGGAGCTCTCCAAGCGGGTGCTGGAGGAGATCGAACCCAGGGTGGAGGACCCGTTCGCCGTCCGGGCCAGGATCGCGCGCGCCGGCCTCTTCTCGTCCTCCCGAGACGCCGAGGTGTTCCTGGGGGACGTGCTGACCTCCGCCGGCCACGAGGTGGACCTTGACGAGCCTCGAACCGTGGTGCACGTGGACGTGCTGGGAGACCGGGTGTCCGTGGGCGTTGAGAAGCGCTGAGTATCTCGAGTACCTGAGGCGGCGGTACGGACTCCGACCTAACCGGAGGCTCGGGCAACACTTCATGGTGGACGACCGGCTGCTTGAGTTCATGGTGGAGGCCGCGGAGGTCGGCCCGCAGGATACCGTCCTGGAGATCGGGCCCGGCCCCGGTCTGCTGACCCGGTACCTGGTTGAGCGCGCTGGTCGCGTCGTGGCGGTGGAGCTGGACGAGCGCATGGTCGAGATACTGAGGGAAGAGCTGGGAGGTGCCGAGAACCTGGAGGTGGTGCACGCGGACTTCCTAGATCACGGCGTGCCCGAGGACGCGAACAAGGTGGTCGCCAACCTCCCGTACCAGATCTCCTCGGAGGCCACCTTTGAGATCCTTAAGTCCGACGTGGAGCTCGCCGTGCTCACCTATCAGCGCGAGTTCGCCGAGCGGATGACGGCCGAACCCGGGACCAGGCAGTACGGCCGGCTCACCGTGATGGTGCGCTTACTCGCCCGCGTGGACATCCTGCGCACCGTCCCACGGCGAGCCTTCGTGCCCCCGCCCCGAGTGAACTCGGCGATCGTCAAGCTCGAGCCCCGGCCCGAGTCCGAGCTCCCGGACGTGAACCTCGAGGTGCTGGAGGCCGTCTGCCGGGGGCTGTTCCAGCACCGTCGGAAGACCGTCCGCAACGCGCTGAAGCTGTCGGCTCACGAGTGGGGAGGCGACGACGAGGTCGTGAAGGAGGTCCTCGAGAAGCTGCCCGAGGACCTGCTGGGCAAGCGCCCGATGCATCTGACTCCAGAGGAAGTTGTGAGGGTTGCGGAATGCGTGGAGGAGGTGGTAGGCTCGAGCTGATCGTGTGGTCCCCGGTCCGGCTGTTCGGGGCCACGCCCGGAGCCGTGGTGGGGCTGAAAGGCGCCGGGACCGAGATCCTCTTCGATCCCGGTGGGTGGCGGGAGGGGTACGAGCGGCGCGTCCCCGGGTGGGCCGACCTGCCCGAGTGGGTGAAGTCAGCCCCCGGCCTGTTCCGCCGGTTCGGTGAGCCCGATCCCGAACACACGCTGATCACGCACCACCACACGGACCACGCGAAACACGGGGGCGAGTACGGTCAGGCGTACGCCCACCCGACCGCGGCCGGGAGGATCGAGCGCAGGTTCGGGTACCGCCCGCGCCCGGCGTCAAAGTGCGACCCCGTGGTCGAGACCATTGAGACGGGGCACTGCCCCGGCGCGGTGGCCTACGTCGTCGAAGTGGCCGGGTATCGGGTCCTGTTCACGGGTGACGTGGACCCGGACGTGTTCCTGAGTCGAGATCTACCCGGAGTGGACGTGCTGGTGGCCGAGTGTTCGGGGGTGCCGGGCCACCTGGACCGGCCCGGGTTGGAGCGACTTTGCACCATCGTGAGGCCCAAGGTCGTGGTGCCCGTCCACTTGATCGCCTACGACCCCTGGTTCGTGCGCGAGCTGGACGTTGACGCGGCCGTGGTGGAGCCGGACTTCGGCCTGCGCGTCGACCTAACCGCGTGCCTGGAGGCGGACGTTCCCTGCGCCCGGGAGTACCACCTGTGCACGCGCTGCAGGCGCGGCTCGGGGTGTCCCGTGTTCCGATTCGTGCGTCACCTCCGGTGTCCGGAGTGCGGGAACCCCGCCACGCTCCAGGGTGAGAACCCAGAGAGGGTGAGGTTGGTCTGCCCCCGGTGCGGGAGGAGGTCGAGGTGGGTGAGCTACGAGGAGGTGATCAGGGAGGTGTCGGAGTACGGTGGAGAGTCGAGGGTTGCGGAGTGGGCGGCTCGGCCTGGGGAGTACTCCTCATCCTTACGTCGGCTAAAGGAATTCTCACCACGGCCCGGGCCGGGCGAGGACCGAAACGCTTAACGTTTTCCCTGCGCGCCGGGCGTTAGGGGACCCTAACATGAGGTGGCGTGGCCGGGGTCGCTGGCGCGGCGGCCCGGGTCGGCCCGGGAAGGGTCCGTGCCATCTGTGGTGGCTCCTTCGCTGGTCCACGACGTACCCGAGCCCGCTACGTAGGTACCCGTGATTCCAGCGCCTCGAGGTCCACTTCTTCCAGCACCTTCCTGACCTTCCCCGCCACCATCTTGTCGGAGATAACGCCCTCCACGCGCACCATGCACCGCGTGCCGAGCAGCTTCGAGCCACCCTTGATCAGGACCTTCGGCCCGCCGAGCACCGGCCAGCCGACGGCGTTTTTCGGGTTCTTCAGGTCCCTCTCCGCCACGAAGACCTCGATTTCGTCCCCAACCAGCCGCCGCTTGAGCCGGGTGTTGAGCTCTCGCGCCGCGTCCGCGATGAGCTTGCTCGCCCGGCTCTCGCGGGGGCTGGGCCCGGGCGGGAAGTTGCCGAAGGCCGAGGCGGGTAGCGGGCGGAACCGGTACACAGTCACCTTCTCCGCGCCGAGCTCGACCGCGCGGCGCATCACCCGGACGGTCGCCCGGGCCGAGGCCAGGGTCTGGCCCGGGAGCCCGTACACGAAGTAGACGTGGGGCCTTAAGCCCGCCCGGCGGAGCAGCCTCACGGCTCGTAGGGCCTCCTTCACCGTGGACGGCTTTCCGACGGCCCGCAGGAGTCCCGGGTCCCCCGTCTCCACGCCCACGCTCACGGAGGTGCCCCGGCAGTACTCGCCCAGGAGCTCCGCGACCTCCTCGTTCACGAGGCATGCCTTCACGTTCTCCGCGAACACGACCTCAGCCCGCTTGGAGACGCGCCGAAGCAGCCGCTCCAGGGCGTCGAGGTTCGGGGGAGGGTGCCGGGGGTCCGTGAGGGGCTCCTCGCCCCGCCGGTAGTCCAGCACGTCCGACGCGCTGAGGACGATCCTCCTCACGCCCTCCTTGACGAGCCCGCGCACCTCCCGGACGATGTCCCTCAGCGGTCGGGACCGGGAGGGGCCGAACAGGGAGGGGACGGAGCAGAACCCGCAGCCGGGCGGGATTCCCTCCGGGCACTCCCACCGCTCTTCCCCCTCGCCCTCCCGGCACCGGCCGCAGTCGGCGCACCTCCGCCCGTCCGGCAGCTCGAGGGTCGTACGGTGCGAGTTGCTGCAGCCGCGCACCACCTCGACGTACACGCGCGCCGCCCACCGGGTGGGGTAGGCCCGAATGAACCTAGGGTCGGGGGAGGCCGGCCGCCGAACGATGGGCCTCGGTCCAGGGAACTCGACGTCGTCGCCCCGCCGCCAGTAGGCGCCCCTCACGGGCTCGCGACGCTCGAGGAGCTCGGGTAGGGTGCGCTCGCACTCACCTACGATCGCCGCGTCGGCCCGGGTTTTGAGGAGGGCGTTGGGGTCCGCGGCCCCGGGACCGCCGAGGAACTTGAAGGAGTCCGGGTGGCGCTCGAAGACTCGGCGGGCGGCGCGCTCGTCCCCGGTCATCACGCTGACGCCTACGCAGTCGTACTCCCCACCCTCCTTCAGCCGCTCGAACTCCGCGAGCTCCACCTCGTAACCGTGCTCCCTCAGTACCGACGCGACGAGCCGGGGTCCGACGCCTATCACGTCTCGGGACCGGACCCTGCGCCCCGAACCGGCCCCCAGCGCGTCAACGACCAGGACGCGCTCGGTCAAGCCCGGAGCACCCGGTCGCGGTTGAGTGGTGCCTCCTTTCACGCTCGGACCGAACCTTGCCGCTTTTACATTAATCTCCGTCCACCGGCCCGGCCGGGAACAGGGGGTGAGAAGGTGTCGGAGCGTGCGGAGATACAGCCCACCACGAGGCACGAGGGACACGCTAAGCTCGTGCTGTACGTGGACGACGAGGGGTACGTGGAGCGCGCGTTCTACCTGAACACGTCGGCGATCCGTGGCTTCGAGGCGATGGCGAAGGGGCGGCCCGCGGAGTTCGTGCAGGTGGCGGTGATGCGAATCTGCGGCATCTGCCAGGCCACGCACGGCACCGCGTCCGCCGAGGCCTTCGAGCGGGCCATGGGCATCGAGCCGCCGCGGGACGGGCGGCTGCTCCGGGAGCTCTGCGCGCTGGGTAACCGGATCCAGTCCCACGTGCTGCACCAGCTGCTGGTGCTGGATGACTTCGTGGAGGACGAGAAGGAGAAGGTGGAGGCGGTCAAGCGGATCCAGCAGATCCGCAAGATCGGCCAGTACGTGGTGGACGTGGTGGGCGGCGAGGGCATCCACCCACCGAACATCCGGATCGGCGGCATGGCGGAGAACATCTCGGAGAGCGCCCGGAAGCGGCTCTACCGACGGCTGCGTGAGGCCCGGGAGCTGATGGAGGAGCAGCACGAGTTCATGAAGGAGGTTGTGGAGCGGTTCGCGGAGGAGAACGACCTGGACATGGACGAGTTCGGCCGACACGACCAGCCGTTCCTGGCCACGCACCCGACGTACGGTGACCCGGACCGGCTGGACCTGGACCGTGTAGTCGAGGTCCTGCCGATTGAGTACTACGGTGAGGAGCACAAGGAGGAGGCGTACGAGCACAACGGCCAGATCCCGCTGTACGACGGCGTCCCGGTCGAGGTGGGGCCGCGGTCCCGGTACGTGGTGTTCGACGGCGTCGATCCGCGAGGCGTCCTGTACATTCACATCCTGAGGTCGCAGGAGACGCTAGCGGCCATCGACCGGTGCCTGAACATCCTGGAGGAGCTCAACACGAGCGGTAAGACGCTCGCGGAGTGGGAGCCGAGGGCCGGCACGGGCGTGGGCGTTCACGAGGCGCCGCGAGGCACGAACGTGCACATCGCCAGGGTCAACGAGAAGGGGATCGTCGAGGACTACCGCATCATCGCGGCGTCCACGTGGAACTTCCCGGTGGTAGAGAAGGCGATCGAGGGCGAGCATCAGGACTACGCCGAGGTCATCATGCGTTGTTACGACATATGAGCCTCGTGCGCCGCTCACGTGGTCAAGGAGGTCCGGGATGCTGATTCCGGAGAGAAGCTGAGTGAGTCCCGAATCAACCTCCTCCGGGGATGACCGCCGCGGGGAACCCCGAAAGGGGGACCCGCGGCGGGACCGGCCCCCTACGCGGGGGCCGTCGCCTCCCTCGCACCCTTCCCACCCTTCACCCATCCTTCGTCCCGTTCACTCCCTTTACCGTCGTCCCCCGCCGCACCCTTGACACCCGTCCTAGGGGGTGCGCCGTTGGTCCGGCTCGCGTACGTGCAGCTGGCCGGGTGCTGCGGATGTCTGGTCTCGCTGGCCGACACGTACGAGCGGCTGCTGGACATTCTGGACGAGGTGGAGCTGGTCTACTGTCAGACGCTGATGGACGAGCGGGAGGTGCCCGAGTGCGACGTCGTGCTGGTGGAGGGCGCCGTGTGCCTGAACCATGAGGAGTGCGTGGAGGAGGCGCGGGAGCTGGAGGAGAAGGCCGAGACCATCGTGGCGCTCGGTGCCTGCGCGTCGACGGGGAACTTCATGCGGTACTCGCGGGGCAACGAGCAGTCCGCTCCCACGCACGAGGCGTTCGTGCCGCTGACGGAGGTGGTGGACGTGGACTACGCGGTCCCTGGGTGCCCGCCGGCCCCGGAGGCGATCGAGCGGTTCCTGACGCTGCTGCTGGAGGGCAAGACGGAGCTGCTGGAGCCCTTCGCCAAGCTGGCTGAGGGTAAGACGGAGTACTGCGGCTGCGACCTGATGTATCACGTTGTGAACAAGAACATGTGCATGGGATGCGGCACGTGCGCGGCGGCGTGCCCGACCCGGGCGATCGAGGTCGTGGACGGGCGACCTGTGGTTAACGAGGACCGGTGCATCAAGTGCGGCGCCTGCTTCACGCAGTGCCCGCGGACGATCTGGCCGGGTGACGAGGCGATCAAGGAGCTCGTGATGGGGGGTGAGGAGGAGTGAGCGAGCTGGAGGAGGTCATGGTGAAGGGTGACGAGGAGCTGCTGGGCGAGCACCTGGGCGTGTTCACGGCCCGGTCGACCGAGCGGCGGATCCTGAAGGCGGCCCAGGACGGTGGCATCGTCTCGGCGGTCATGATTTACGGGCTGGAGGAGGGCAAGTTCGACGGCGTGATCGCCTCCGTGACGGACCCGGACGATCCGGAGGAGCCGTGGAAGCCACGGCCGGTGGTCATCACGGACCCGGACGAGGTGCTGGAGGCGGCCGGCACCAAGTACACGTACTGTCCTAACGTGAGCGTCCTGAAGGAGGCGGTGCGGCGGTACGGCTGCGAGCGCGTCGCGATGGTCGGCACGCCCTGCCAGATCCGGGCGGTCCGAAAGGCGCAGCTGCTGCCGGTAGGAATGCGGCACGTGCCCGATAAGATCGAGCTGCTGATCGGTATCATCTGCATGGAGAACTTCCCGTACGAGGGACTCAAGACGATGGTGGAGCAGCTGTGCGGCGTGTGGATGCGCGAGGTCGCCAAGATGGACATCGGTAAGGGCAAGTTCTGGGTGTACACGGACGACGGCGAGGTGAAGACCATCCCGATCGACGAGACGCACCCGTTCGAGGGCGAGCCGTGCCACGTGTGCACCGACTACTGCGCCGAGCTCTCCGACCTGACCGCGGGCTCCGTGGGCTCGCCGGACGGCTGGAGCACGGTGATTGTCCGGACGGAGAAGGCGCTGGAGCTGCTCAACGAGATGGTGGAGCAGGGCCTGCTGGAGGTGAAGAGCATCGAGGAGGTCAAGCCGGGGCTGGGCCTGGTCGAGAAGCTGGCTCAAGCCAAGAAGAGCAAGAACCAGAAGGAGATCGAGGAGCGGAAGGAGCTGGGCCTGCCGGAGCCGGGCAAGGTGCACGAGCAGCTCTAGAGCCGGTAGTGCTCGAACCCCAGCTCCCTCGCCTTCCCCCACGCGTCCTCTAGTTCTTCCGCCGAGGGGCGCCGGTTGATCTCTGGGTACTCGTGCGCCCGGTGCTCGGGCCGGTACTGTGGCATCACGTTGAGGGGCGTGTCCGTGCCCAGGTTCTCCGCGATCCACTCCAGGATCCGGTAGGTGCAGCACTCGACGTGTCCGGGCAGGACCAGGTGGCGGATGATCAGCTCGCACTGCCGGTGGGCCTCCAGGTGGTTGCGGGTCGCGATCTCCCAGTAGTTCGGCGCGCTCGAGTACTTCTCGGCGCACTCATCTCGGCCGTACTTGAAGTCGGTCAGGTAGACGTCAACAACTCCGTCCAGGAGCTTCATAGCCTCTTCCGTGAGGTACATGTTCGAGTTCCAGACCTGCGGCACGTTCACGTCCAGGACGGTCAGCACGCGGAGGATGTAGTGCAGGTTCGGGGTGGGGTCGCCTCCCACCCAGTTGACGTTCCTGGCCCCCTCGGAGCGCCGGTGTCGGATGACTCGGGCCAGTCCCTCCGGATCCACCTTGACCCCGTTCTTCGGGTTGAACGCGATGTCCCAGTTCTGGCAGTAGACGCACCTGAACGTGCACCCGCAGAAGAAGATCGTGTGTGACGGAACCAGCACCCGCTCCTCTCCCATGTGCAGGAACTCGGAGGAGATGCGAGGCTTGGGCGGGACCCGGCAGAAGCCCTCCTCCCTCCTCCGGTCCACCTCGCACCGCCGCTCGCAGAAGATGCACCGCTCCAGCAGGCGTCGGGCGATGGTGGCCTTCAGCTCCAGCAGGTTCGGACTCGCGGGCTCGACCTCCGAGGGGGCCGGACGCTCCTCCCACCGGGCCCGGAACTCCTCCATGGCCTCGTCGTGCTCCTTCCACAGCTCGTCCAGGTCGCCCTCTAGCGACTCGACCTCCACGGACTTGGCCACGAGGTAACGGGCCGAGAGCCGGTCGCGCTCGATCTCGTGGTAGTCTCGGAGCGCGTCGATCTCCATCACTCGAAGGCACCCCGAGGCAGGCCGCTGGGTGGCGGTACCTCCCGCAGGTGCGGGTCGATGGCGTGCGTGTTCAGGTAGCCCGAGTTATACAGTTCCTGGATCTTCCGGTGGTTCTTCAGCTCGGCCCACGCGTCCTGACCGTAGAACGCGAGCGGAGCGAAGTTCCCGAGAATCATGGTGGTGATGGCCAGGACGCGCCCCCCGTAGCGCGTGAGGAGCCAATAGAAGGGCTCCGCTCCGCACCCCAGTCTCCAAAGCGGGTTGCCCCACCGGCACGACCCGTGCCACACGACCATCGCGGGGCCCGGGACCGACCGGGCCAGGGATCGGACGTACTTGACCGCCTGATCCGTGCTGTCGAAGGTCCGCCGGTCGGCCACCCACTGCCCGAGCATGTTCCGGTGACCGCGGGTTATGTCCTCGAAGATGAGGCTCCAGTTCGGCCTCGCGAAGACCGTCCGGTAGTCGTACCACGCCAGTTGGATCACCAGGACGCCGTCGCACCAGAAGTGGCTGTACCCTACCTTGCCCGCGTTGTGGATCACTATGATCTTCCGGTACCCGTGCTCGCGGGCGTACCGGGCCAACCTTACCATGTGGGGCGTGCCCGGGGCGATGTCGGGGTTGTGCAGCTTGACGTAGACGGCCCGCCCCCAAGGATCGCCCAGGACGGACTGGAAGGACTGGTACTCCGCGAGCAGCAGTCCAAAGTAGGGGATGGGGAGGGCGGAGAGGACCAGCTTGAGCACCCTCAGCGCCCTCATCGACTAACCCCGGAGTCGCCGCTTCAGCGCCTCCCACATCTCGTGCTCCGGACCGCACCCGGAGGCGAAGACGGGCTCCGGGGATTCCAGGCAGACCTCGGCGAGCGCCTCCACCTTTTCCTTCATGCGGTCGTGCGGGATGTCGTGGAACTCCACGTCGAACTCCTCCGACAGTGCCCTGCAGTACTCCCGGGCCGCCCGCACGGACTCGCGACCCGGGAAGACGTGGACCTCCTCCGGGTCGAGCTCGCGCAGGATCCGGCGGTGCATCTCGAAGATGGGGCGCTCCCCCGCGTCCGGAGTCGTGTAAACGCAGGTGCTCACCTCGCCGGCCTCCTCCAGCATCAGGTTGGCGTTGGCTTTGAACGCGTCCCCATTATCCCCCTGACCCACGCCGACCCGACGGCCGTCGACCGTCAGCACCTCGAACCTGCCCGGCGGGATGAACTCCGCGGGGTCGAGCCCCTCCATCACCCCCCTAATGGTCCGCTCGACGCCGTCGGGCTGCGGGGTCACGGTCAGGTACAGGGCCACCGCGCAGAGGCTGTTGTACACGTTGTGGAGCCCGGGCAGCGGCAGCCGGTAGGACGCTCGGCCCTCGAGCTCCTCGTCCGCCACCACGTTGGTGACCTCGAACTCGACCTCAACCCTCCACTCCTCCGGGCCCCCCTTCAGCTCGACCACGCGCACGTCGGGTTCAGGCCGGGAGAACCCGCAGGAGGGGCACTCGTACCGTCCCTTGTGGTTGAAGTACCGGACCTCGTACTCCAGCTCGCCGCCGCAGGCGGGGCACTCCAGCTCCTCCGTGGGGGCCGTTCTGTCTCGGAGGTCCACCTCCAGCCCGTAAAAGGTGTACTCCACGGGGTCGCCGCGCTTCTCCTCCCGGATGTAAGTCACCCGCGGATCGTCGGCGTTAAGCACCAGCGCCCCGTCGCGCAGTGGCCTGGCCAGGAGGCGCTTGGCCTCGAAGTAGGCTCCGAACGGGTCCTCCTTGTCCGCGTTCTCCTTGTAGTGCTCCTTCGAGATGGTCGTGTACGCCACGGCCGTGGGGTCGACGGTCTCGCACACGACGTCTGGGATCCCGTACTCCCGGCTCCGGATGCCGTACTCGGTCACCACGACGTCCGCGGAGCGCCCCCGGAGGAGACCCGTCGCGACGGCGTTGATCGTGTTGCTGTCGTAGTTGCAGGAGGCCTCCGCGTCCCGGGAGAGGAGCTCGCAGACCAGCCGGGTGGTGGTCGTCTTCCCGTTCGTGCCGGTGATCAGGACGACGCCGTGACGGGGTCTCTGGGCCAACCTCCTGACCGCCTCAAGCCCGCCGAGCTTGATGGTCAGCCAGCCCGGGAAGCTCCGACCCATACCCGGTCCGAGCTTGACGAGGTGAAGGGCCAGTCTGCCCGCAAGCTCCGCAACGATCGTCCTCAACCTTATTCATCCCCTCCCACCTACTGCGCGGCGGGGCGGTCCGATGAGGGTGGCGGTACTCGTCACGCTGGTGGCCGCCCTCACTCTGGCCACCGGCGCGGCCGGCGTCACCATCACGGTGGCCATGTGGGCGGGGGAGGGCGCCTCAGAGAACTGCGTCGAGCGGTCCCTTAAGGCCGTCAGTTACTGGAACCAGCTGCCCGAGGCCCGCGAGTTCCTGGTCGAGGTCATCCCTTATTACTCGAGCGCTGACTGGCAGTACGTTCTGGAGACGGGCCGCGACCCGTGTACGGGACGCAGGATCGACGTGATCTACGTGCCCGGCGGGTACCACCCGGAGTGGCACTGGGACTTCGACTGGGTCAGCGCGCTGTATCACGCGCAGATCGACCTGGGCATCGGCTACGTGGGCGTCTGCGCGGGCGCCTACCTGCACGCGGGCGTCACGACGAAGGGTGCCATCGGTGAGGACGTGTTCTTCGATGGGGTGACGGCCATCGACGGGAACAAGGGCGAGGGCGAGGTACCCGTGCTGCTGTACGAGAACCCGATGACGCCGCCGAACACGTGGGGGCGCGTGTTCCAGTACTCGTACGCCAACGGGCCGGGGCTCGGCCCGGAGGCCGGGTCGGTCATCGTGTCCGAAAGGGAGTGGTACAAAACCGCCACGATCAACGGCCGCGAGGTCAAGGTCGAGGTGGAGGGCGTTGGCAGGTACCTCAGCACGGTCGAGGGATGGGCCATCGTCCTCGGCCGGTACTACCTCAGGCGGGGCGACAAGTGGGTTCCAAGGGGTCGGTTCGTGCTGTTCGGCGTGCACCCGGAGCTCACGGAGCGGATCGGGGCGTGGAAGTTCTTCGTTCGGGCCCTGATCTGGGCGGCCGGCTACGAGCCGTTCAGGCGGGGAGGTGGTGGAGAGGGAGGAGGCGGGGCGCCTGTGATAGCGCCCACACCACTGCCACGTTCGCGCCGGTCTCCACGAGCGTCCTGAGGGCGACGCCCGCGGCCCCCAGCCCACCGAAAAACGACAGGGCGGGGGGCGCCAGGAACTGCGCGTGGATCCTGAACAGCGAGAGGGCGCGCCCCAGCGACAGCGCCATCGCCACGCTCCACCAGTCCAGCTTGCCCCGCTCCATGAGCTCCGCTCCCACGGCCGCCCCGACCGCCACGTTAACCAGGCACCCCAGCACCACCAGCGAGGCCGCGGGAGGCAGGTTGAACGAGGTGGCCAGCGGCGCGAGGCGGGAGATCAGCGGGTCCAGCAGGTGCTCCCGCTCGCACCAGTGAAAGGCCAGAACCGCGGCCATCACCGGGGGAGCCACCCTCAGGAAGACGCGGTTGGCCGTCCTTAGCGGCCTTCTCACGAGCCTCAGGTCCCGGGGCGCGTCGCCGCCGCCCTCGTCATCGGACAGAATCCTGCCGATCAGCGAGGTGATCAGCGCGGAGACCATCGAGATAGCCACGAGGATCAGGCACGCGGGCCCCACCAGCGGAGCGACGACGGGGAGGTAGAACTGCACGGCGGCCGCCAGCGAGGCTGGGAACGCCAGGAGGAGCAGGAACGACGAGACGTCGCGCAGACCCTTCGCCGAGTCACGGGCCGCGTACATGGCCACCGAAGAGCTCAGCACGGAGAGCACGGCGGCGCGGCCCAGCCTTCCGCCGCCCACCAGCGGCTTAAGCGGGCGTATCAGCGTCCGGACGCACTCGGGCCGGGAGCCCACCAGGGAGGCCAGCAGGGTTCCCACGTACATCGTTGCCAGGGTCTCCACGAGCTTCCACCACTGCACTGACTCACCTCCCTATCACCTGGAGTATCTCTCCCAGCACGTCCTCCACCTCCTCCCCCGCCGAGAGTCTAGCCAGCTGCCTCCAGACGCGCTGGGCCCTCCGGGCCAGCCCGTCGACGTCCTGTACCGTGGTCAGCACCTCGATCTCGCAGACCGACCTGGTCCTCCTGACCAGCACGCTCCCGCGCGACTCCAGCGCGTAACCGCCCCGGTCGGTGCCCCCGCGAAACTTCACCACGACGTCCCGCCCCCTCAGCACCGCCACCAGCTCGCGGTCGGACGGGACCGTCCTGCCGAGGTCCACGACGGACGACATGAACCTCTCCACGGACTTCCCAACCCCCAGCTCCGGGATCACCACCGAGGCCGCGGCCACGGCGTCCTCGTTGATCCTGCCCCGGGTCGACGCGTAGGCGGACTCCCTCCTAACCCTGATCCTCGTGCCCGAGGCGGAGACCCTCACCATACCTGCCTCCTCGTCGAAGAGCACTTCCACGTCCTCCGAGGGGCTGAGCAGGGAGAGGCGGTCGCGCAGCGACTCCTCGCGCTCCTCCGATCCGACCACCTTCAACCTCACCGGCACCGGTCCTCCCCCGAAAACGTTATATTTGCAGCGACCAGGTGGGGCACGGCCCCGGGCGAGGCCGCGGCAGCTCAGTAGGTAGAGCGCGGGACTGTTAATCCCGTGGTCCCCGGTTCAAGTCCGGGCCGCGGCGCCAAACCCGACTATCGTTACGAGGTTCATAACGATTGTGTGAGCGGGCAAGGAGCCGGCGGCAACTTCCCGGGCGAGAGGCTTTTCAACGGGCCCGGCGCGCCGCGCCGGGGATGATGATCATGCAAGCCGCGGATCGATGAAGAGTACTCCCGCCCCTGACCCTCGGCAAACGCTCCCCTCCTCATTCTCACCCGGCGGGTCGGACAGGGTGAAGCTCGTCATCGGTGGCCCCTAGTTCGGGGGTGTGGCGCGGCCGCGGCATCCGGCGGCTCATCGCGGCGGGTCTAAGAGCCCGTACGCTCCCCGCCGGCTACCTCGTCCCGCGCCGTTTTCAGCCTGCCAGGGGGCCGATCATCCCTCCCGGTCTCCCCGTCGTGAGCTCATCACGAGCTAGGACAGGATTTCCCGAGCCTTGCGCCGGACGATGCTCAGATGCCGGCGGATCTTGCGGCGACGCTCCCGCTCCCGACGCTCCCGCTCCAGCCGCCGGACCTCGCGGCCCAGCCGGCGACAGGCGTGCTGCACCGCTTTTTTAACTTCCTCCCGGACGAGCTCACTTCCGATCTCCTGCTTCGAGGGGCCGCTGAAGGGGACGAACGGCGAGTTCACGTTCGCCAGGATCAGCAGCCGGTCCTCGTCCAGGTCGTAGCGGGAGTAGTCCACGTCCTCGACGCCCTGCGTGATCGAGCAGCCGCCGGACCGGAACATCAGGGGGGCTCGGTTGGCGTACCGCCACAGGTCGCCCTGACCATCCTCCACGAGACCCACCGCGACCTCGACCTGCAGGACGTTGTCCCGGGTGGGAACGGGGTCACGGGATACGGCGGCGACCAGCCGACACCCCTCCGCCTCCAGCGCAGCCGTGAGCGCCTCCTCTCCGATGGGTGAGACCACGTCGGACGGCGGCCGCATGAAGTCCATCTGGCGCAGCGCCTCGACGATGGCCTCGGCCTCGCGCCGGGTGAGCTCCTTCGGGTCCTTCTCCAGGTCGACGTCCTCCGGCAGCTTCTCCTTCATCTCGTCGATCCTCTCGCGCGAGAAGCGGCAGAGCTCCTCCGTCAGCAGCGTTCGCACGGTCTGTCGGTTGGTCCGCTCCGCCAGCCGGAGGAGCTTGTGGGCGTCGAGGGAGTGAGGGTGGGGCTTGAGCACCTTGGGCGGCTCGGGAACCTCGTCGACCCGCGGCTCCCAGCGGTGGGCGCGGCCGTTCGGGTCGCGGAGGATCAGTCGGGCGTGCGGGTTGGCCGCGTGGAGCCGCCTGAGGTACTCGAGCGGTCCCCGGCGGCCGGACTCGTAGCGCACGTCGCCCACGGTGACCTCAACGAGCGTTCCGCGCCGGGTGGCGGTCCGGCGCTCGCGGCGCAGGACGACGGGCTCGTTCTCGCTGGGGTCGGGACGCACCTCGAAGTAGTGAGCGACCTTACCATCGGTGGAGGTGAGAACGCGCACGGGCTCGCCGGTGGTCATGTGGGCGTAGAGGGCGACCCCCGCCGCCCCGATTCCCTGCTGCCCCATGGACTGGATGCCGTACACGGGGTCGAACTTGTCGCCGGCGAGGAACTTGCCGAAGACCTTGGGCACGCGCTTCGGCGGGATCCCGGGGCCGTTGTCCAGCACGCGGACGCGGTAGACTCCGTCGCCCACCCGGCGGATGTCGACGCGGACGTCGGGACGGATGCGATGGAGGTGGCAGGCGTCCATGGCGTTGGTGACCAGCTCGTGAATGACCATCACGAGGCTCTTGACGGGCCCGTCGAAGCCCAACATCTCGCGGTTGCGCTCGAAGAACTCGGCGGGGGAGGCCTCGCGCCACTGCAGCCGCTCCATCCGGCTACCCCTGCAGCTCCCGGACGATCTCCTCCACGCGCCGCTTCCACTCCTCGACCCGCTTGACGGCCGTGTCCTCGTCCCGAGCCTCACCGAACACGCGGATCAGGGGCTCCGTTCCGGACGGTCGCACCAGCACCCACCCGTCCTCGTAGAACAGCTTCACGCCGTCGATCGTGATCACCTCCTCCACCTCCTCCTCTTCCACCAGGGACTCGACCTCCTCCATCACCCGGGGCTTCAGGTCGTCGGGGCACTCCACGCCCGTCTTGTGCAGATGGTACTGAGGCACCTCGGCGAGCAGGTCGTCCAGCGAGCCCTCCTCCGCGACGAGCTTGCAGACGAGGAGCGCGGTGATGATGCCGTTCCTCGAGAGGTGGAAGTCCGGGTAGATGATGCCCCCGTTCTCCTCGCCGCCGAGCGCGGGGTCGTCCGCGCGCTTGATCTCCTCGACGACGATCGGCTCGCCCACCTTCGTCCAGACGACCTCACCACCGTGCTCCTCCGCCACCTCCTGCACGCACATGGACGAGCTGACCGGGGTGACGATCTGGCGACCCTTGCCCTCGTCGAGCGCCCACGCGCTGATGAGCGCGAGGGAGTAATCGCCCGGGACGAACCGACCATCCCCGGTGATCAGGATGAGCCGGTCGGCGTCGCCGTCGTGCGCCATCCCGAAGTCCGCGCCCGACGCGCGGACCATGCGCATGGTCTCCTTCAGGTTCTCCTCGGAGGGCTCCGGCTCGCGGCCCGGGAACCTCCCGTCCGGGTGCGCGTTCACGCTGACGACCTCTACGCCGAGCTCCGAGAGCAGGCGCGGCGTCACGAGGGCGCCGGCGCCGTTGGCGGCGTCCACGACGACGCGGAGCCCCTCCCCGTCGAAGTCGCCCACGTAGTCCCGAACGGCCCCTACGAAATCGTTTAAGAGCTCGGGAGCCCGGGTCCTGGTCCCGACGGATTCCCACTCGGCCCGGTCCTCGCCCTCCTCGAAGTAGATCCGCTCGACCTCGCGCTCCGCCTCCTTGGGCAGGCCGCACCCGTCGGAGCCCAGCAGCTTGATACCGTTGAACTCCGGTGGGTTATGTGACGCCGTGACGACGGCTCCCGCGTCGAACCCCTCGGACTCAACCAGGTACTGCACGGCTGGGGTGGGCGCGACGCCGACATCGACCACGTCGCAGCCCGCGGCCGTGAGGCCGGAGACGAGCGCGTCCTTGAGCGTGTCCGTGCTCGTCCTCGTGTCACCACCGACCAGCACCTCGGCGTCGCCGCCCAGGTACGTGCCGAAGGCGAGGCCGAGCCGCCTCGCGAGGTCCTCCGTCAGGTCCTCACCCACGACTCCCCGAACCCCGAACGTGCCGAACAACCTTCCCATCCCGAGGTCCCCCGGGTGAGGCGCGTTGATCAGGCTGGTGTTTAAGGTCCTCGAGAAAACGCCGGGCGTAGACGACCCGGAGAGGTTCCTGAAGTTCTCGCTGGTGGGGCTGAGCGGCGTCTTCGTGAACCTGGGGCTCCTTTGGTTCCTAACCGAGATCGTGGGAATATACTACCTGGTGTCCAACGTGATCGCGGTGGAAGTATCAATAATATCCAATTTCATACTGAACGACCTGTGGACGTGGAGGGATCGGCGCGATCCGGGCCTGATCAACTTTCTAAAGCGGCTTGCGGCCTTCAACGTGATATGCGCGGGCGGGCTCGTGATAAACACGACCGTCCTATGGGTGCTGACCGCGTTCTTCCATATTTATTATATAGTTTCGGCCCTGTTCGGGATCGCAGCAGCCACGCTCTGGAACTACTGGATGAACAACCGAGTAACCTGGGGTGTCCTGCTTGAGTGAGCGGATGGCCGATGACGTCAGAGAGACGCCGGAGGCCCTCAGGAGCGTGCTGGAGGCCGACCTGAGCGGCCTGCCGGACCTCCGCGAGCGGAACTTCGTCATCACCACCGGCTCGGGCAGCAGCTACCACGTGGCTTACTACGCCTCCATGCTGCTCACCCGGGAGACCGACGTGGCCGCCTCTCACTACCCGGGCAAGCTGGCCCCCTGGGTCGACGGTGCGGACACCGTGATCATCTTCTCCATCTCCGGCGGGAAGGATTCACACCGGATCGCGCGCGAGTTCGACGGTACCGACATCATGGCCGTCACGTGCGAGAAGGACTCTCCGCTCGCCCGGGAGGCGGACTCGGTCCTGCTCATCCCGGTGGAACGGGAGTCCGGGTTCCTGAACACGAAGACCATCGTCGCGGCCATGTACGTCTTCTGCGCCTACGTGTCCGAGATCACGGGATTGGACGTCCTGGACACGAGGGCGCCGAAAGAGGTGGAGAAGTCGATTGAGGCGGGCCCGCGGGACGACCTCGTCGAGGCCATGCGCGAGTGCGAGAAGGTCTTCTTCGTGGGAGATGGGTACCTCCACGTCGCCGCGGAGCAGGCCGCGCTCAAGGCCGTGGAGGTCGGGGACGCCAACGCCCTGGCCACCACGACCGACGAGCTCTTTCACGGCAGGTTCTTCGGGGACCACTCGCGCCGGCTCTACATCTGCCTGAACGAGGGCAGCGCGGACCTCATCGAGGAGCGTTCGAGCGGCGAGGCCAACGTTTTCCGCCCGAATGAGGTGGTAAAAGTTAAGGCCGAACCAGATGATCCGAACGCGCCCGTCGTGGTCCTGCCCGCCCTGTACCTGGCGATTGACGCGGCGTACGGTCCCGTCAACACCTCCCAGGCCCGGGACTGGTGGGACCACCTCTGACCGGGGCGAGGAGCGTTGAACGTGGACGCGGTGGTCCTGGCCGGCGGGTTCGGGACCCGGCTGAGGCCGCTCACCTGGGACACGCCCAAGCCGCTGGTTCCGATCCTCGGCCGACCCCTGCTCGAGTGGGTGATCCGCAGCCTGCCCGACGACGTCGTGCACGTGCACCTTGCGGCCGGATTCAGCTCCGACAAGCTGGAGAGGTACGTCGAGTCCAACCCGCTCCCACGCAAGCTCCACCTGAAGGTCGAGCCCAAGCCCCTGGACACGGCGGGCGCGATCAAGTTCGCCTGCCGCGACTCGACCGCGGACGTGTTCATCGCGTTCAACGGCGACATCATCTCCTCGCTCGATGTGCGCGAGATGCTCGAGTTCCACCGCGAGCATGACGGCATCGCCACGATCGCGCTCTACCCGGTGCCCAAGGACGAGGTCTCCCGGTTCGGCGTGGTGGACCTAGACGAGGACAACCGCATCCTGGACTTCGTCGAGAAGCCGGCCCCCGAGGAGGCTCCCTCCAACCTGATCAACGCCGGCGCCTACATCCTGGACCGGGAGGTGCTCGACTACATCCCCGAGGGCCGCCCGGTCTCCATCGAGCGCGAGATCTTCCCGAAGCTGGCCGAAGAGGGCCTGCTTTACGGGTTCAAGTTCGAGGGGTACTGGGTCGACGTCGGGCTGCCGGAGACTTACCTCGAAGCGCACCGGGTCCTGATGGAGCACGAGTGCTCGGGCGCGGCCCTGGTGGGGGTTAGGATGGACGAGGCGGACGTTAAGGAGCCCGTCGTCGCCGACCCGATGAGCGAAGTCAGGAGCTCCGAGCTCGGCCCGTACGTGTACATCGGCGAGCGAGTCGAAATCGAGGGGGCCACGATCGAGAACTCGGTTATCCTGGCGGACACCAGGGTCGAGGACGCGGAGATTAGGGACACCATCATCGCGGAGAAGTGCCACATCGAGGACGCGGAGCTCGACGGGTGTGTCATCGGGCACGACGCCGAAGTCCGCGGCTGTACACTGCGAGACGTCAAGGTAGCACCGGGCAAGGAGGCCGAGGAGGACATGGAAGACGAGTGGGTGGTATGAATGGCAAAGGAGCGCTCTAGGGCGGAGGCCATCCGGGTGGTGGCTTACCTCTTCCTCCTGTTCTTCGTCCTGCCCGTCCTGCTCATCGTCGCGGTGTTCGCGCTGACCCCGCTGATTATCCTGTTCGTGCTACTGCTGGCCTTCGCCGTGGTGTTCACGCGGATACCATGGACGCCGCCCGAGTTCAGCCTCGCCACCGAGGCCGTGTTCCTTGCCCTGTACGAGCTCACCAAGGAGAACTTCCTGCGGGAGGTGGCCGAGAGCATCGCGGCGCGCAGGCGGGAGTTTGTGGTGCTGGACCGCGAGGACGAGATCCAGCAGGCCCTGGAGCAGGGCGACGTCCGCCGGGCGCTGCGCGTGTACGTGGAGGAGATCACCAAGATGTTCGTTGGGAGTACCTCGCATGCTAAGACCGGAGACCGTGGCGACGATTAACACGGTGCTCACCAGCCTCCCCTTCGCAGCCGCGACCTACGTCGTCTTGAGGCGCCCGGACCGCGCCCTGACTCAGCTGTACTCCGTGCTTTACCTCGCCCCGGTCCTGGTCGTGGTGTACGGCGTCTCCGTGCCCGTCCCGGGCAACCTTTACGCCTACTTCACCGGGGCTCCCATACTGCTGTCGTACGGGGTCACGGACGCGGTGGTGCTGCTTTATGCGGTCGGGTCGGCGCTCGCGGTCATCCTCACTGGCGTGAACCAGTGGGCCGACGTGCTCTACTCCTGCTCCCTGACGGCGACCTGGCTCCTGAACTGCCTCGCGAGCGTCAGACCCCGAACCTCGCTGGTTGTCGGAGCCGCAGTCACCGCCGCGTCCAACGTCTTGGTCGCCTGGTACAAGTACCTGGCATGGCCGATAGTACCGTTGCCGGCCGTCCTCCCGCAATTCTTGACGGCGGTGGCGGTCGTTGTCCTCATGGAGGGGGGTATCTGGTGGGTGTTAACCAGGTTAAAATCGCCGGAGTGGTAGTGCTCCTGGCCCTGGCTGCCATCAACGCCCACGCCGCGAGCACCCCGCGCTACTCGATCAAAGACCACCGCGTCTGCTACGCCTGGTTGAACCGCCAAGACGCCTACAGCACCCTCCTACTGCCGACCGTGCTGGGTCCGGCGGTGAAGTCGGCGCTTCCCACTAACACCTTCATCTCCTCGGAGGACCTGTTCATTGGAGACCTGATCACCGGGCCAGGGTACGTAACGCTCCGGCCGAGGATTAGACTCGTCAGCCGGATCCACGTGGACAGCATCTCCGACCGGGCCGCGGTCTCGGGTTACGGTCTGAAATCGAACCACCTGCGAGTGATCATTCCGGGCAACTTCTTCACCGCTTCCATCGGTAAGAACCTGGTGGTGATGGTGGGCAACAACCTCTTCATCGCGAAGGGGTCGGGGCTGAGGGTCATCGAGTCGTTCGGAGTCGCGTACGTCAGCTTGAAGAAGGCGATGCTAATTTCCGTCTCGCCCGAGCGCTCACTCGGGGCCGTGTACACATGGAAGCCAAAGTTATCGCTGCCATCTCAATTGCCGTTTTAGCGTCACTAAGCTTTATCGTTTACGACTGCTGCAGCGATATCGGCAGGATCACAACCTACATGGACCTACCTGTTCAAGCCCTAAAAGCCTACCTAATCTCGGAGTACGGGTTGTCCGGATCGGATTGGGACCCCTACTCGTACCTGGGTAGGGCCCCGTTGATCAACTATCCGATCATCCCATTCCTCCTCCCAGCGTTGCTTAATCATCTAATTGGAGACCCGATATTGTCCTGTACGGTCGCCGAGGTCATCTACAGAATATTTCCACTAGCAATTTGGGCGATACTATTTGCGGTAAGGAAGTGCACACTGGAGTCCTCCGTTGCGACCATCACGTACCTGGCACTGTACTCAACCTATCCACTGTATGACGCCCACTACGTCCGCGTAGCCACGACATTGTCCTACTGTGCCTTCGCCGCGGCCGTAATCCTGTGGTTCTCAAACCTCAAAAGAAGGGTAAGGAAAGTCGTGTCCATGGCCACGCTGTACGTGTCGTTGACCTCAAACTTCATCTATCCCATAATCCCGGTGCTGCTCCTGGCCGTGGTCGAGGGCGCGAGCTTCCTGATACCCGCGGCGGCGGCAGCTCCCATCATTCTGTTCACGTACTACGCGGGTAAGCTGGAGTTCGACAACCCGCCGGCATCCTCCAGGCTGACGTTCTCCGTGTACAACGATGACGACATGACCTTGCTGATGGCGACGGCCGTGCTGACCGTGCCGACGATACTGCTCTGCCCACTCGCCTGCAGGAGACTCCGGTCAAGCGCGCTGATGATCGTCGCCCTCCTGAGCGCCACGGTGGGCCCGTTCCTGGTCATCGCGGCCCCAACGGTGGCGTACTACGTCCTGGGAATCGCGAAGGTAACGACGCAGCTCGACACGTACAGGCTAGCGCTCGTGTCGTCGATGGCCCTGGTCGTACTCGCGGCGAAGACCTCTCGGGTGATGAACAGGTCCCTGGTGCTCGGCGGGATCGTGGGAGGCTTGGCGTGCTACTCGATGGCCATGCTCGTTCTGACGGGGCACAGTTGGAGCGTGGCAATGATACACTCGGCCACGAGCAGCGTCTGGTCCACCCACGCGAAGCGGTTCGCGATCGTGTCCCCGGAGGACGCCAGCGCCATCTTCCCGTGGACGGGTAACCGGGTGGGCCTCTCCATCTCAGGCGCGTTCTACCAGGGCAACTCGGAACCGACGCTGAGGATCCTGAGCGCGCTCTACTTCCCTGGAGTCATGGCAGACTTCTCCGACTACGCCCAGAGGCCCGTGCTCAAGCAGATGTTCAGCGTCCAGCTGTCCGAGAAGCTGGCTACCATGCTCCCGATGAGCCGGATGGAGTACTTCTCCCCGGTGTTTGGAGGCTCGGTCTCCGGGATCAAGGACGTCAGGCCGATCACCATCCGGGGCGGGCGACTGTCGGTGAATGACGCGCTGCCGGTCCCGCGGGTTAGGGTCGTGTACGTCGGCTCGTTCACCGACTACAGTTACTTCTGGATCAACCTCGTCAGGCACGCCCGCCCCGAGGTTTTCCCGGCGGTCCCGTGCCTGAGGCCGTACAACCTTGCCCACCGCCAGTCGCTGGACGTCACCCGGTACTGGACCGGGGACGTGCTGGTCGTGGATCCCGAGGCGCTCGACCACCGGAACCTGGCCGAGCTGATCAAGCGCGCTCGCACCGTGATTGTGACGTACTCCAGGCAGGAGACCGATCGGCACAGGGTCGGTGAGCTGGTGAGGCTGGTAGAGAGGTGCGGGAAGAGGCCCGTGGTCCTCGGGCCGGTCTACTCACCCATCGATCACCCCGTACTGACGCGGGTGGTGGAGGCGTCCGGGATTCCGCTCAAGCACAGAGCTCGCGGCAAGGTCAAGCGGTTGTCCAGCGACATGATGCTGGTCGGTAGCACGCGCAGCCCCATGGTGATCGTCCCGTGGAGCTGGGCGCCGTTCTGGGCCGTGAACGGCCGGGAGGGGCTCACGTGCCCGATTGGTCCGTACATGCTCGTGTGGACAGGGGGGAAGACCGTCAAGCTGCATTACGTGGCGTGGGAGCGCCACCAGTCCAAGGCCTACCGCGCGTCGCTGCTGCTCCTGGCGGCTGGGCTGGCCCTCGCCGCGGTCATACCGTCGAGGGGTCAGAGCGGGTAGGGCCAGCGCGGGTACCGGTACAGCAGGTCCTCCGCCGTGAAGTTCAGCGGGGTTATCGGGACCCAGCGGATGGTCACGCCGGACTTCGCGCGGATGATACCACGCACGCCGTCGACCTCCAGGTCGCCGGAGTTGGACTCTATCGAGATCACCTCCAGGGGCGGCGAGAAGCCGAATACCAGCAGCATCTTGGGTAAGACGGGCAACCTGGTGGGGAAAACGATCGCCAGACGGTGGGCCCTCCCTCGGTACCCTCGGACGATCTTCCCGTTGATAATGAAGGACGGCAGGGTGGCCCTGGAGCCGTACAGCATCTGCCTCTTGAGCAGCACCACGGAGCACCCGCAGTCGATCTCAACCCGGGAGTAGTCCACGCTGACGTCGGTAACGCCGACGACCCTGTCGCAGACTATGGTGAAGGGGGCCGGAAGGGCCCCGAGGTACACGTCCACCTTGCGACCTCCTATCACGACCCTGTACCGGCTCCCGAACTTCGGTGCGGGGACGATCTCCCAACCCCAGGGACTGGCCATCCTGACGTACACGGTCCTGTCCCTGTACCAGGCGTACACCCGTACCGGGCCCGGCTCCAGGTCGCGGCCCGTCGCCGCCGGCAGCTTCTTGACGGTCATCACCTCGGCACACGGCGGCGTGTGAACCGTCGTCCCAACGACCCAGGTGTGGAAGTAGGCCTTGGCGACCGCGAGGAGCACCACCGTGATAGCCGCGGCCACGGTCACCGCACGGCACAGCGCCCGAATCACGCCTCAGCCCCCCGTCGGCGGCTCCGCCGGACCTCCGTTATCGCGGCCGAGCCGGCACTGAACAGGGCGAGCAGGGTGCTGAGCGGGGCCGTGGGTCGGTCGTACCGGGCCGCGCCGTGGGTGACCATCAGCCCGAACGGCCCTCTCCGGCAGTGCTTCCACCAGGCGCCGCAGGATTGGGCCACGAGGCCGTGACCCGAGATGGTCCGTGGTGTCACCACCTTAGGCTCCTGGGCCGTGGGACCCCGGAACACCCTCTCCCACTCCTCGACCAGCACTTGCTGGTCGGCGGAGGAGGCCGCGAGGTACCCCGGGGACGCTATCCGCGGCACGATCAGACGCAGGCGGACGTCGACGCTCCAGCTGGCGATCGGTGGGGCGAGCAGCATGTACCGGTAGTCGCCCAGCCCTCGCAGAAGCATCGCAAAGCCGGCGGTGGTCGGTGTGGAGGATAGGAACGGTGGGTTCGCGACGGGGCGTCCCCGAAGGACGCGCTCGGTGACCTCCGTGAACCACGGGTCGGGTGACAGTATGGCGGTCGCCCCGCTCCCGACGACCTTCTGGCCGAGGGTGGTCAGCCGCGGTTCGGCCAGCTTCGATAACAGGAAGGAGTTGACCGGCGCGTAGGATATGATCAGAATCAGCGCGACCGGCAGCGCCAGCGGGTGCCGCAACTCCAGCCTGTTCAGGTAGGCGTCGGTCCGCCTCAGGATCTCGCGCAGCGCGATCAGGAGGGGGAAGGCCAGGAATACCAGGGAGCCGGGGTGCACCAGGGAAGCCACCGACATCGCGAGGGTGGCGGCGGTGGTGGCCGCCCACCTGCGCCTGGAAGGGGTGCGGGGAGGACGAGTCGTCGCCATGTGGATGACGTACGCCAGCCCGGCGGCCACCGGGATGGTCGCGAGGATAAGGAGGGCGTAGGCGATCAACCACGGGTTCCTTGCCGGCGGCAGCAGGAAGGAGCCCAGCACCTCCCCGAAGTAGGCGGCGATGATGTCGACCACGCAGGCGGTGGAGGCGAGCACGACCCAGCCGGAGGGCCGGCGGAGTGCCAGCTCGGTGCAGAGGGCGAGCTCGGGAATCGCGAAGCTACCCAGCACCCTGAGCACCGGGCTGTCCTTGATCAGTCCCGCCAGGTAGCAGGTCGCGAGGGAGGGACCAGGGTGCAAGGTATAGATCGTGGCGGCGAGGCCCGGGAGCGTCAGAAGGGCCGCAAGGAGGCGGGAGGAGAACGCCCTGTAGGCGGCGATCGTCAGCGCGAGCGCTGCCAGGAACAGCGTCGCCCTGTTCAGGCCGTAAAGCAGGTAGCAGGGGGTCGGGGTCAGCGGGTATCCTCCCCCCAGGTACGGGTTCCATTCGGGGAGCTCGATGCGCTTGAGGCTCTCGCTCACGGCCTTCAGGTCCGCGGCGCCGGAAGCGTAGACGTACGGGGTCAGGGGGACGCGGGCGGGAACGGTGACCAGAATTAGCGAAACGAGCCCGACCGTCACGGCGATGAAGGCGATGTCAACGTGCCGGCGGGCAACGGGGGGCACCCGAGCTCACCCCGCGACGAGCTCGCCCGTCGATGCCTTTATTAATGTGCGCCACTGGTGCGGGAGCGGGTTCTGTTGCCCGAGACCCCGGATAAAGTCCTGATTATCGGGTCGGGCCCGATCATCGTCGGCCAGGCGGCGGAGTTCGACTACTCTGGTTCTCAGGCGTGCAAGGCGCTGAAGGAGGAGGGCGTGGAGGTCGTCCTCGTTAACAGCAACCCGGCGACGATCATGACGGACCCTAACATGGCGGACCGCGTCTACATCGAGCCGCTGGACGCGCGGATCGTGGCTAAGGTGGTCGAGAAGGAGACGCCGGACGGGATCCTGCCGACGCTGGGCGGGCAGACGGGTCTGAACATCGCGGTGGAGCTGGACGAGATGGGCGTGCTGGAGGAGTACGACGTCAAGGTCCTGGGCACGCCGGTCGAGACGATCGTGCGGGCGGAGGACCGGGACGAGTTTCGAGCGTTCATGGAGAAGATCGGGGAGCCGGTGTGCAGGAGTGAGGCGGTCACGTCGGTTGAGGAGGCGAAAGAGGTGGCGGAGGAGATCGGGTACCCGGTGGTGGTGCGGCCGGCCTACACGTTGGGCGGCACGGGCGGGGGCATCGCGGAGGATGAGGAGGAGCTGGAGCGGGTGGTGGAGCGGGGGCTGGAGTACAGCCGGGTGAACCAGGTGCTGATCGAGGAGTACGTGGGTGGCTGGGCGGAGATCGAGTACGAGGTGATGCGGGACGGCGCGGGCAACTGCATCACGGTCTGCAGCATGGAGAACGTGGACCCGATGGGCGTGCACACGGGCGAGTCGATCGTGGTGGCGCCGGCGCAGACGCTGACGGAGGAGGAGCATCAGATGCTGCGCAGCGCGGCGCTGCACATCATCGACGCGCTGGGCGTGGAGGGAGGCTGCAACATCCAGTTCGCGCTGAACCGGGAGACGGGTGAGTACCGGGTCATCGAGGTGAACCCGCGGGTGAGCCGGTCGTCGGCGCTGGCCTCGAAGGCGACGGGGTACCCGATCGCGCGGATCGCGGCCAAGATCGCGATCGGGCTGCGCCTGGACGAGATCGAGAACCAGGTGACTGGAGAGACGTACGCGGCGTTCGAGCCCGCGCTGGACTACGTGGTGGTGAAGATCCCGCGGTGGCCGTTCGACAAGTTCCCGGAGGCGGACCGAACGCTGGGCACGGAGATGAAGTCGGTCGGTGAGGTGATGGCGATCGGGCGCACGTTCGAGGAGGCGCTGCAGAAGGCGATCCGGTCGCTGGAGATCGGGGAGCCGGGCCTGGGACCGTCGCCAGAGGAGCTGAAGGCAAGCCCGGAGGAGATCCGGAAGAACATCGAGCGGCCGAACGACCGGCGCATCTTCTACATCTACGCGGCCCTGAAGCGGGGGCTCATGGACGTGGAGGAGGTGGCGGAGTTGTCGGGCATCGACCCGTGGTTCATCGAGAAGATTAAGCGGATCGTGGAGATGGAGCGCGAGATCGAGGAGAGGAAGGAGGAGCTGCTGGCGCTGATTCGGGGCGAGGAGGTGGACGAGGAGGTGCGAGAGTTCGTCAGGGAGATCAAGCGGATGGGCTTCTCGGACGCGCAGCTGGCGGAGCTGCTCGGGGTGGATGAGGACGAGGTCCGCGAGGCGCGGCTGGGGGTAGGCGTGGAGGCCACGTACAAGCTGGTGGACACGTGCGCGGCGGAGTTCGCGGCCGTGTCCCCGTACTTCTACTCGACGTACGAGGAGGAGTGCGAGGCGCTGAAGTACGACTGAGGGCCGCACCGGATGCGCCGGCTCGACGTCGCACTGGCCCTGTTCGTTACCGCGGCGGCGCTGGCACCGTCGATCCCAGAGCTTCGCGGTGAGCACGCGGTCGTCATGGACCTGGCCGTGCAGGCGCACAAGGTCTACCTGCTGGGTACGGCGGGACCGGCCCGAGGGGACTGGGACCCGTACTCCTACACGGGCCGGCCGCCCCTGATCAACTACCCCATCGTCCCCTTTCTACCCGCCGTGGTGGTGTTTGAGCTCACCGGAAACCCGTACCTGGCGTGCACGGTCGTGGACGGGCTGTACCGGGCCCTCCCCTGCTGGGTCTGGGTTCTGCTGAGGAGGCTGGGGGCGGGCACTCCACGGGCGGAGGCCGTCGCGCTCTTCTACGCGGGCTCTATCCCCACCCAGCTGCTCGAGGCCTTCACCGTCAGGCTGGTCACCACTTACTCTCTAGCCCTCATCACCGTCGGAATTCTCCTGGCCCGGTGCGAGCTAAGGCGGCGCTGGCCGGTCGCCCTGGCGTGGTCACTGGCCGCGCTAGGGAACCCGGTTTACGTCCTCCCCGCGCTGCTGCTGGAGGCCCGCCGGGATAGGACTCTTCCGCTCACGCTCCTGCCCGCCCTACCGCCAGCGGCGGTGGGAGGATGGTACACCCACCTGGCGTTCTCGTACGCCCCGGGCTCCTGGTTCCACCACGTCATCGCGGCGGACGTCCCGCTGCTCGCCGGCGTGGCGGTCCTGCTCGCCCCACTAATCCCGCTCGCGTTCCGGTCCGGGGCCGGCACGGTGGTCCTGTCCACCAGCGTCGCGACGCTAGGTCTCGTGGCGGTGGGCCCTCACGGACCGCTACGGTTCATCGACGCGGGCCGGGCGCCGGTGATCGTGCTCTCGGCCGGGGTGGCGGGAGCCCGCCGCGGCGGTCCCGGTCTGCGGAGGCTCGCAACGGTCTTCGCGGCGCTCTCCGCGGCCGGCTTTTGCACGCTGGCCGCCGCGATCGCCGTTCACCCGCACCTTCGGGTCGTCCCGTCGCACGATTACCGGGTGCTCGTGGACGACGGCTCGGGGATCGAGTCCGCATCGCCGGTCTGGTCCGGTCGACCCGTTTGCCTCCTCAGCGGGGCCTTTTACCAGGGCGCCTCCGAGCCCCAGCTGCACGCTCTGGCGCCCGCGCTCGAGCTCCTGATGACCACCCAGCCGCACTGCAACTGGTACCTGGCGGCGTGGGGCTGGGAGCGAGAGGAGGCGAGGCGGGTCGTTCGGAAATCCTTGGAAAGGTACCTGAGGACGCTTCCGGTTCGGCGCGTCGACGTGGCAGTCGCCGGCAGGTCCTCGGACGCTCTGCCCCGGGCGGCGGCGCCGAGCCGGATCAGGAAGGTCATATCCCCCGAGCTCTCGCTGCGCGACGCGATCCCGGTTGAGCGGGTCAGGGTACTGTACGTGGGATCGTTCACGGTGTACGGTGTGCTTTGGGCCCGGTTGGCGGGTGAGGTGGGCCGCCCGCCGCTCGTGCCCGGACTTTACCCGCCGGCGGTGGAGGCGGGACAGGAGCTCTCCCCCGAGGAGCTTCCGTGGACGGGCGAGGTCCTGGTGGTGGATCGGATGGGTTGGAGGTGGGCGGTGAGGAAGGGGCTGGTGAGCCGGGCGAGGCGGGTGGTCCGGGTCTCGTGCCCCGTGCTCCCCTGGGGGAGAGGCGTGAGCGTGGATCGTGCGGCGGATGAGCTCGCCCCATACCTCTCCAGTAGGATCCACGTCGACAGGCGCTCCGTGAGCTGGCACCGGGACACGCTGGTCGTCCGAGAGAGGGGGTTCGTGGTGATTCCGTGGGGGTGGGCGCCGTTCTGGTCCGTGGGCGGTAGGGAGGGCCGGACGTGTCCGGTCGGCCCGTTCATGATGGTTCACGTGGGAAGGGGGGCCGCAGTGCTCCGGTACGAGGGGTGGGAGCGGTACCAGCGGTGGGCTTACCTGGCGAGCGGTGCGCTACTGCTCGCGGTGCTGGCGGCCGTGGGTCGGAAACCTTTATAAGCCGAGGGGGAGCCGCCGGTGACGGAGGGCGCCGCGGCAGCTCAGCCTGGTTAGAGCGCCGGCCTGTGGAGCCGGTGGTCCCGGGTTCAAATCCCGGCCGCGGCCCCAGCCGGAATTGTTACGAGATTCGTAACGTTTCCCCGCGAGGGACGGGCGAGGTCTAGTCAAAGTCGAGGTCGAACAGGTCATCCGCGTCGAGGTCCAGGGGGTCACTCGGGGATTCCCCTCCCTCCCACCCTTCACCCTCCTCCGGTTCCTCCTCGTCGCCGTGCCCCCCGTGTCCCCTCGCACCCGATCTACGTACCATCCTCTCGAGCCTTCTGAGCCGCTCGTCGTACGGGGCCACTAGCACCTTCCCGGTGCCGTGCGCCTCGAGCATTAGTTCCTCCCCGTGCTTGCGCCCCAGCAGCAGGTCCAGCGCGCTCCCCTCCCAGGTGGCCTCGAAGGTGACGTCGCCCGTCCACGCGATTAAGCACTCCGGGTCGACGAGGACGGGCTCCTCCACCTCGATGACCACCGGGTCGCACTCGGCGGTGACTACGACCTGACACGGTCCCTCGAACCCGAGGTCGATCAGTCCGGTGCTCAGGACGCTGGCGTCCAGCTGGGCGGCCACGTCGGCGGGCGTGTCGGTGAAGAGCAGGCGGTCCTGGTTCACGGTCAGGCGCTCGCCCTCGGGAACCTCCATGACGTGAACTTTGCCGCCGTCGCCCGCGTACAGGACGCCGGTTCCGTCCACCTGGACGAAGTAGCGCCGCAGGCCCAGCAGCTTGATCTTGAGTATCTTTTCCAACAATCCTGCGGGGCCGCCGGACGCGCGGACGGGCTTGGTGGCGGAGAACTCGAGGTCGCCCCGAGCCGCGATGATGCTGTCATTCTTGAAGTACACCGGGCCCTCGGCGAGGTCGACCTTGATGACCTCGTCCCGAACCTCCGTTACCTCCGCCTCGCCGCTCTCGGGCCCCTCACCGCCGAACAGCGAGTCGAGCAGGCCCACACCGTAACCCCCATGACTCCGGGCCGGGGTGGTCGGGTGGGCGGGGGTGTGCGTGGAGTACCTGGTGATGTACGCGGAGGTGGCCGTTAAGTCGCCTCGGGTCCGTGAGGAGATGGAGCGGGTGTTGGCTCGTAACGTGCGGGAGCAGGCGGGCGGCGAGGTGGAGCGGCTGGAGGGCCGGCTGCTGGTCCGGGACCCGGAGGATCCGGAGGCGCTGAGTCGGGTGTTCGGGATCGAGAAGTGGGCCCGGGTGATCCGGGTGGAGTCGCACGATCCGGAGGACGTGTTCGAGGCGCTGAAGGGTGAGCTCCGGGAGGTGAGGGCCGAGTCCTTCGCGGTTCGATCGAGGCGTGCGTGGAAGGGGGCCCCGTCCTCCCGGGAGGTGAACGTGGAGTTGGGGGACCTGGTGCGCCGGTTCACCGGCTGGTCCGTGGACCTGGACGACCCGGACGTGGAGATTCACGTGGAGTTGCGCCGCGAGGGTAGCTTCGTGTACCTGGACTCGTGGGTGCGCGAGGGGCCGGGCGGGCTACCGTACGGGTCGCAGTCGCCGGTGGTGTGCCTGGTGTCGGGCGGGATCGACAGCCCGGTGGCGGCGTGGTACGTGGCGAGGCGGGGCTGCGAGGTGGTCTGGCTGCACCTGGATCGGGGGAGGTTCGGGTCGGAGGTGGACGTGGTGGAGGAGCTGGCGGAGCGGTTCTCCGAGTGGGTTCCGGGCGAGGTTCGACTGGAGGTTGAAGACTTTGAGGACTTCATGGAGGCGCTCGCGTCGCTGCGGGGAGAGGATGCGCGGTACCGGTGCGTGCTCTGCAAGCGGGAGATGCTGCGGAGGGCGTGCGATTTATGCGAGCGGGTCGGTGGAGTGGGTGTCGCCACCGGGGACGTGATCGGCCAGGTGGCGAGCCAGATCCCGGACAACCTGGCCGTGATCGACCGGGTGGCCCGGTTCCCGGTGTTCCGGCCGCTCGCGGGCATGGATAAGAACGAGGTGCAGCGGGTGTCCGAGCGCCTGGGGTTCTTCGAGGTGTCCCGGAAGCACGCTCCCTGCGAGCTGGCGCCCAAGAACCCGGTGAAGCGGGCGCGGCTGGGGAAGGTGCTGGCGCTGGAGGAGGAGCTGGGCATCCTCCAACGCGGCCTGCGGGGTTCGGGCGTTGCGGCGGAAGAGCGTGCGGGAGATCAACGAGAAGATCAAGCGCGGTGAGGCGTGCGTGGTCACCGCGGAGGAGATGGTGGAGATCGTGGAGGACGTCGGGCCGGAGCGGGCGGCCAAGGAGGTGGACGTGGTCACGTGCGCCACGTTCGGGCCGATGTGCAGCTCCGGCGTGTTCCTGAACTTCGGGCACTCGGACCCGCCCATCAAGATGCAGCGCGTGTGGTTGAACGAGGTGGAGGCGTACGCGGGTCTGGCGGCGGTCGACGCGTACCTGGGCGCGACCCAGCCGAGCGAGGACCGCGGGATCGAGTACGGAGGAGCCCACGTGATCCACGAGCTGGCGGCCGGCGAGGAGGTAGTTCTCCGGGCCGAGGGCGCCGTGACGGACTGCTACCCGCGGGAGTCCGTGGAGACGCTTATCACGATCGAGGACCTGAACCAGGCGATCCTGGTGAACCCGCGGAACTGCTACCAGCGGTACGTCGCGGCCACGAACTCGTCCGAGGAGACCCTGTACACGTACATGGGCACGCTCCTCCCAGAGTACGGCAACGTGACGTACTGCGGCGCGGGCCAGCTGAACCCGCTCGCCAACGACCCCGAGTTCCGCACGATCGGGGTGGGAACGCGGATCTGGCTGGCGGGAGCGCACGGGTACATCATCGGGGAGGGCACGCAGCACGATCCCAGGAGCGGCATGGCCACCCTGATGGTGAAGGGGGACCTCAAGGAGGCGGACCCGGAGTTCCTGCGTCCGGTCGTCCTGAAGAACTACGGCGTGAGCCTGGCGGTGGGGATCGGCGTCCCCATCCCGGTGCTCGACGAGAAGGTGGCCGAGTCAACGGCGGTCAGCGACGAGGATATCGAGGTGCCGGTGGTGGACTACGGCGTCCAGTCCCGGGACCGGCCGGTGGTGGCCAAGGTCACCTACGCGGAGCTGCGGTCGGGTAAGGTGGAGATCAAGGGCAGGAAGGTGCGGACGGGCGCTCTCTCGAGCTACAAGATGGCTCGGGAGATCGCGGAGCGGCTCCGGGAGGAGATCGAGGAGGGCGAGTTCTTGCTCACGGAGCCGGTTGAGCGGCTGCCCCGGGACCGGGAGCTCAAGCCGATGCCGAGTCGGCCCCCGCACCTACCGCAGATCCGGGAGATCATGACGGAGGACGTGATCACGGCTCACCCGGACGAGAGCATCGAGGAGGTTGCGAAGACGCTCATCGAGGAGGAGATCAACCACATCCCCGTGGTGGACGAGGAGGGTAAGCTCGTCGGCATCGTCACCTCCTGGGACATCGCGGCCGCGGTGGCGGAGGGCAAGAAGAAGCTGGAGGAGATCATGACCAAGGACGTGGTCACGATCCGGCCGCACGAGACCGTGAACGAGGCGCTGGAGCGTATGAACAAGCACAACATCTCCTGCCTGCCCGTCGTGGACGAGGAGAACCGGGTGGTGGGGATCGTCACCCGGACGGACATCACGGAGGCTCTCCGCCGAGGATGACGAGCACCTCGTCGAAGAGCTCTTCCCGCACCTCCTCAACCACCTTCCGCTCGCGAAGCGGCTCGTACGGGTTGTTTCGGTAGGGGGATAGGGCCTCTCCCCGCCGGGTGGCGTGCGACTGCAGGTTCCGCTCGAAGTACGCGGCCGGGTCGCGCCAGGTCACCGCGTTGACGGCCGCGCGTAGTCGGGCTGAGACGCGCTCTCGCACGAGCTTGACGGCCTTCTCGTCCTCGTTCAGCGCCGGGTCCAGCGTGATCACGTCGGCCCCGAGCCGCTCGAAGTGCCAGGCCTTCTCCGGCGTGTCCACGGCGGCGGTGTGCGAGACGACCACGGTCACGTCGTGCTCGGACGCCAGCTCCACCGCGTACGGGTCCGCCACCACGATCCCGTCCACCTCCAGGTCGTGGATCAGGTAGTCGAGAAGGGATCGGAAGGTCCCGTGCTCCGAGGTCGAGAGGTGGTCGCAGCCCGCGCACGTGAAGTCGGCGAGCGCCTGGACCTCGAGGCCCCGGTCGGAGGCCTCCCGGATCATCCGCTCGGCCTCGGCCTCGGACGGGCAGCGGGGCAGCAGCGTCGAGATCCCGAGCTCCGGGTAGGGCACGACCACCCCGTCGGCGTCCTCGGGTAGGTGCTCCAGCTGATGTTCAGAGGAGCAGAGGTACCACCGCATCACTTGCCGCCCCGGAGTATCCGGAGGTCCGGCCGGGGCTCCTCGCCGGAGAATTCGCGCTCACAGGTCTCGCAGAGCGTCCTCGCGCCCAGGTCGATGACGAGATCCGTGCCCGGGACCACCCGGGCGTACACGATGTCGGGGTCAGCCCCGACCTCCCGGGCCGCGCGCCGGACGATGGAGACGGCCCCGTCGGTGACGTCGTCCATGCGGACCCCACGGAGCATGAAGACAACCCCAACGCAGCCGCACCGGGCCACGAACGCGTCGACCTCCATGACCATGCCGTCCTCGAGCCGCTCCTCCAGGCGGCGCAGGTACTCCGCGCACCGATCGATCAAGCCCGCTCACCCGCGACCGCGGTCTCGGTCGCCCGGAACTCCTTCACGCGCAGGGCTCGCTCCGCCAGCTCCCGGCAGAACCCGCACTCGTGGCAGCGGTGGTCGCACTCCTTCCAGCGCTCGATGGCGCCGTCCAGGGCCCGATTGTCCAGGTAAAAGTAGTCCCGGAGCTCGCGCGGACAGTCCAAGATGTCGAGCAGGTTGCCGTCCCATCGGCCCTCCAGGTACGCGTTGACGACCTTGGCGATCCACCGGACCTGGTGAGACCGGCCCGAGACCTTGAACGCGTCCACGTAGGGCTCGTAGTGCTCGAGGTCCTCGGGCCGGATCCACGGTGACTTGATGATCAGCTCGGGCCGGCGGATGCGGTCCGCGATGCACCGGCGGTAGTAGTAATCGTCGTAAATGGAGACGTCGTCGGGCCCGTACAGGTGGGAGAACATGTTGAAGTGGAAGGGGCGGTAGGGGCAGTCCAGCAGGCACCCTTCGTTGACTATCACCTTGAGCTCCAGCCTCAGCCGGGAGAGCGCGCGGAGGGTCTCAAAGCGCCGGTTGTGCGACGTGTCGAGGGTGATCGCGGTGGCGACGTCCTCGTAGAACTCCGCCTTCTCTGGATCGTTAACGAAGGCGAGGCAGGAGACGGTCACCCGGTCGAAGTACTCGGCGGCCAGCTCCAGGACGAGGGGGTCGGCCGCGACGATCCCGTCCACTCCGGCGCGCTCTAGCTTCCGAAGGTACTCGTCGTAGCGCTCCACGACGCGGCGGGTGGGCTCGCCCCGGAGCGGGCAGGTTGAGTTCACGACCACGTCGTACAGGACGTCGTGCGAGTGAGCGAGCTCGACCTGCTCGCGCACCTCCTCGATCGTCGGGTAGTGCAGGTTGGGGCGGCCCGTGCCGATTCGTTCGGGCGAGCCGCCGGCGTACACGGCCTCCACGCGGCTCAGGTCCTCGATCTCGGAGAGCAGCGTCTTCAGGCCGGAGGTGTGGCCGGGGTGGGCGACCCAAAACCTCATTCTTCACCCTCCTTCCTGGAGGCCACCTTGATGGCACCCGTGGGACAGATCTCCGCGCAGGAGCCGCACATGATGCACTCGCTCTCGTCGAGGGACACCTCGTGGTCCTCCACGACGACGGCGCCGGTGGGGCAGACGGAGTGGCAGGCCGTGCAGTGCACGCACGTTTCTTCATCGTGGACCAGGGTTTTCTCCAGCTCCTTGACCTCGAGGCCGAACCGGCGCAGCGTGCGCAAGAACTCGCGAACGTGCTCCTCGCTGGGCGCCTGGACGGCCAGCTCCGCGGTGATGGAGTCGGGGGTCACCGAGGCGCTTAAGATGCTGATCTCGAGGCCCTCCTCCACCACCTCGGAGAGGGTGCGAACGACCTCTCCCCGTGCCTTCACGCGCACGATCTTTCGGGCGCGCTCGTTCAACCCCGGACCCCACCTCAGCGAAGCGACCCCTCCCCATTCGCTGTCGGCCTGTAGCGCAGTCATCATTGGGGGGTGACCGTGGTGGAGGTCGGCTTCGAGCTAAAAGACGTTTTCACGGGCAGCCCGAGGAAGCGGCGTATCCGGCCCGGGAGGCACGCGTTCAGGGTCACGTTCCGGCGGGAGCCGGTGTACCTAGAGTACCGGGCGCGGTGCGAGGACCCCGTGGGCGACGTCAGCGAGCTGCTGGCGGAGCGGTATCAGGGCCCGGGTAAGCTGCTGGAGAGCCTTCAGACGTCCAGCCTGGACCTGGTCGTGCCCGCGCGCCCCTTCGTGTACCGGAGCGGTCGGCCCTTCCCGGAGATGGAGTACTGCGACGTGGGGTTCGCCACCCACGGTCGGGTGTTCCTGGCGCTGGTCGCGGCGCTGGTGGAGGGGGAGGGTGAGTCGGAGGACCTCTTGCACGCGGCGGCCGCGCTCGCGTGCGCGCCGCTGTTGCAGGTGATGGGCTACCGGGGCGACCCGTGGCAGTGCCTGAACGAGCTGTCGCCCGTGCTGGACGCACCCACGTCGGACGAGCTGCCCCGGTACCAGCGGGACCGGCTGGAGGTGCTGGAGCGGCTGGCGCTGGGTCGGAAGGCTCCGGGGATTCGGGTGCCCGAGCTGGAGCTGTGGATCGTCGAGGCGGTGGGTGAGGTCGAGCCGGTGGCGGCCGAGTTCGTGGACCATCCGGAGATGGTCGTGCACCAGGCGGACCGATGCTTCCTGGGTCTGGTCGTGAAGGGGGAGGACGGCTACGCGCCGGTGGACCCCGGGGACGTGCTGGGGGAGGCGGAGGACTGGGACGTGTGGGTGGCCGTCCGTGGCCCGATCCGGACCCGGGAGGACCTGGACCCGCTCGTGGATCGGGTGAAGCAGGTGAGGCTCGGCGAGGAGGTGGGCGAGCCACCGTCCGCGGAGGAGGGGACCGCGTGGGCGGGACTGTACCGGTGGTGGGGCTGGTGGCGCGGTCGGCGGTTCCGGCCGCTGAGGAGTGCGCCGATGTCGCTCTCGAGGCTGGCCTGGTTCGTGCGCAGGGTCGACCTGGGGATGCTCCCTGAGGTGATCCTGGAGGAGGTCGACGTGGACGTGGAGGTGCCGACGCCATGGGAGGTCGTGGTGGAGGGTGATCCGGACGAGGCCTTCGACGCGGCCTGCTTCGCGGGCCTGGCGCTAGGGTTCTCGATGTCGCTGAACCCGCCGGCGGAGGCGTACGATCCGATGGCCGTGCTGGACGCGCTGGGTGAGATGGTGGACCGGATCGGGGAGCGCCCGGTGAAGGAGGCGATGGAGGCGCTCTCCGTGGGCGTGTCACTGGGCTCGTCGGAGCCGCTGGAGGGGATCCGAATCCGGTGGGACGGGGAGGAGGTGACGGTGGGTTGGGAGGACTCGGTGCTGCTGCCGTGGTGGGTCACCTCGCTGGGTAACATCGGTGAGGACGTGGTGGAGGAGCTGGTGGAGCGGCCGGAGATCGTGGAGTCGGAGGAGTTCGAGCGGGAGTACGTGAGGACGGCGCTGGCCTCGGAGCGGCACGCGCTGAAGCTGTTCCGCCGGCTGTACGAGGAGAAGGGGGCGAGCACGGCGGTGAGTCTCTTGAAGCTCGCGCACGAGGGGCCAGAGTTGCAGTTTGAGGCGCTGGAATGGGTTCGCGATGTTTTGGGAGAACCTTAGCTATCGCCAGCCTTTAGCAAACGAAATCGCTCCCGTCCCCCCGACGTACTGTGACCGACGTGCCCGTGATCAGCGCCGGGGTCGGAAGAAGGCGCGGGCGAAGGGGGCTTAACTCAGCGCCCTCCGCTCCGGGGTAGGGTATCAGGAGGTGGAGCTGCCGGGAAAGGTGCTGGAGGAGCCGATTCGGGCGGCCCGGAACGCGAACATGCTCCCCACCCCTGAGGTGGTCTCGAAGCTGCTCCAGGACGAGGTGCAGAAGGAGCGGTTTCTGAACGACGTGCTGGAGCCGGAGGTGGCCCGGGCGCACCGGGAGGGCTACATCCACATCCACGACATGGACTACGCCCTGACGCGCTCGAACTGCTGCCAGCACGACTGCCGGTGGGTGCTGAAGTACGGGCTGTACGCCCGCAGTCCCATCGGTCGGCTCACCTGCGTGAGCAAGCCGGCGAAGCACGCGGAGGTCGCCGTCCTTCACATCCTTAAGTGGCTCATGACGTCCCAGAACTTCTTCGCCGGCGGTCAGGGCCAGGACTTCGTGAACTTCCTCGTCGCCCCTTACATCGCGGAGGAGGGGCTCAGCTACGAGGAGGTCAAGCAGCTGGCCCAGATCATGATGTTCGAGGCCACGCAGGACCTCGTGGCCCGGGGCGGTCAGCCCGCGTTCACCAACGTGAACCTGGAGCTCACCTGCCCGGACTTCCTGGAGGACGAGCCCGCGATCGGGCCGCGCGGTGAGGTGGTAGGAACCTACGGGGACTTCGAGGAAGAGGCCATCATGTTCGCCCGCGCCCTGCTGGAGGTGCAGCTGGAGGGCGACGCCGCCGGCGCACCGCTCAAGTTCCCGCAGCTGATCGTCAAGGTGCGACCCGGCTACGACGAGGAGACGCTGGAGCTGGCTTTCCGCGTCGCGGCCGAGAACGGGGCCGTGTACTTCGCCAACCTGCTCAACAGCAAGTGGCGCAAGCTGGTCGGCGAGAACGTGAACTACATGGGCTGTCGGACCTGCCTCGCCACGAACTGGACGGGCGAGTGGGACGTCGACACGATCCGGACGGGCAACTTCGAGTACGTGACGCTGAACCTGCCGCTGATCGCCCACGAGGCCGGGGATGAGGACGAGTTCTTCGAGAAGGTTCGAGAGTACTGCATCCTCGCCCGGAAGGCCCTGCTGGCCCGCTGGAGGTGTGTGAAGAGGTGTCTTGAAGCGGGCCTCTACGATGGGTGCCAGAACTGGCGACCGGACGGGGAGGACGAGGCCTACTTCCGGTACGAGCACACGACATGGAGCATCGGATTCGTGGGACTCGCCGAGGCGGTCGAGGTGCTCACCGGCGAGGGCTTCTGGGAGGACCAGTCGGCCTACCGGCTGGCCCGCAGGACCCTGGAGTTCCTGAACGAGGTCCGCGAGGAGTTCCACGAGCTCGACGGGCGACGATGGTCAGTCGTCCAGTCACCGGCCGAGTCGGCGGCCGAGCGGCTCGCCCGGGCCTACCTGGAGAAGTTCGGGGATGAGGCGGTGGTCCGGGGCACCAAGGAGCGCCCGTACCTAACCAACTCGTGTCACATCCCGTACGACGAGGAGATCGGCGTCGTCGACCGCGTGGAGCTCGAGGCGGAGTTCCATCCGCTTACGCTCGGAGGCCACATCACGCACATCTGGCTCGGTGAGCGCGTGGACTTCCCGGAGACTCTGATGAAGTTCGGCCTGCGGCTCATGCGCAGGAACACCGTCGGGTTCATGGCCTTCACGCGAGACTACAGCGTCTGCGACCGGTGCCAGCGTACCTACGATGGCGTCGTGAAGGAGTGCCCGGAGTGCGGCGCCCGCACCACCGTTTGGTCACGGGTAACAGGGTACCTGGCACCCGTCGACTCCTTCGTGGAGGGCAAGAAGCAGGAGCACAAGGAGCGCTACCGGCACTCGCTCTAGCCCCCACCCCGCCCCGCGATCGTTAAGGTTATCGTAACGATGGGGGTTCCGGGGTTGGGCGAGTTCCACGTCACCATCGACCTGACGACCCGGTGCCCGCACTCGTGCCCCCACTGCAACCTCCGCCAGGCGAGCTACGGGGCCCGCGACCTGGACCCGGATGCTCTGGAGCGGATCCTGAGCGAGCTTGACGACCGCTACGACCTCGGATTCATCATCCTGACTGGAGGCGAGCCCTGCCTACATCCCAGGTTCGAGGAGGTGGTCGACATCTGCCGCCGCTACGACGCGGGCGTGGGCGTGAACGTGGCCACGGAGGTTCACCCCGCGCTGGCCGACGTGGATCACGTGTACGTGGCGGTCGAACCGCATCGGGAGTACGGGCTGCGCGGCGCCCTGCGCACCTGGGACCGGGTCGCGAGGCTGGATCCTGACGAAATCTACGCGAACACCGTCGCCTGCCGGGACACGTTCGGGGAGCTGGACCGCGTTAACGAGGAAGTGATCGGGCGGGGCGCGACGGCCCACTTCATCATCGCCTACGTCCCGCGCGGGCCCGACGACCCGCTGGACGGGTACCCGCACGGCGAGCTGCCCGGGCTGGTGGCGGGGTTGAGGCGGGCCCTGCTCGCGGGAATGCCCTTCCAGGAGGAGGTCCCGTTCACCTCCTGCCGCCACGGGGAGTACAACGTGCACGTGCGGGTCGACGGCAGGCTCACCCCGTGCCAGCACTGGAAAGGTTTCACCTTGAACGACCTGGACGAGTTCGAGCGCCTCAGGGACCTGGAACCCAGGGGACCGTGTCGGGGCTGTCCACGCTTTGAGGAGTGTCAGGGCGGCTGCAACGCCTACGCCTGGAACGTGACCGGGGACCTGATGCCGGACCCCCGGTGTCCGCGGGCCTCCGAGCGCCGGCGTGCGAGCGTCCAGCGCTCGGAAGAAGGGTAGCCCGGTCTCGAAACGGTTATTTCCCGTGCTTTCCCGGCGCGAGTTCCGGGGGCTCCGGGGATGAGGCGCGCGCTGCTTCTCCTCACCGCGGCCCTCCTGGCGAGCCTGGGTGCCGCGGTAGCGCAGGAGTACCCGGTGGCGGGCGAAGTCACCGGACCGTTCAAGGTGAGAA